>VFQT010000069.1_pt1 | contig 165511 bp, 114 predicted proteins | sample 3512381 | NCBI WGS metagenome assembly VFQT01 (sample SAMN10412376, study PRJNA504923) | tailings metagenome | isolation source: Relicate 2 Philex TSF3 active mining site | place: Philippines: Tuba, Benguet | collected 2017-08-29
CCGCCTTGCTCACCGTGCCGCCTGAACCAGCCGTCCCTCCGTCGATCCCATAGGTCAGCGTCTCTACGTCCACGTCGCTGCCCACCAGCGTGCCGGCCAGGCCAGCATCGGTGGTCGTCGCGGACTGATCCACCTCGGCGATGGTCGCCGCAGTCACCGTGCCCAGGGTCGGCGCATCATCCGCGCCGGTCACCGTCACCGTGTAGGTCCGGGTCAATACATCGGCAACACCGTCGCTCACCGTGACCGTAAAGGTGTCAGCACCACTCTCACCCGCATCGAGGGCCTCGATGGCCGCCGTGTTCTTGGTAAACACATAAGCACCGGTCGCCGTCGTCACCGTCAGCGTGCCATACGTGCCCGCCTTGCTGACCGCTCCACCCGAAGCGGTCTCGCCCGCGACGCCATAGGTCAGCGTGTCCCCGTCCGGATCGGTGCCCGGAAGATTGCCCTGCAGATCAACATCGATCGTCCCGGGCAACTGATCGCGCTCCTGAATGGTTCCTGGGGGCACGGCCGCCAACACTGGCGCATCATTCAACGCAGTGAGGTTGATCGTGCTGGTGGCTGTACCAGTGGCCGCTCCCACGAGATCCGAGTTCGCATCGGTGACACTCCATGTCATCGCCCGGGTCGCGCTCGTGGCCGTGGGTGCATCCGAGGTGGATCGATAGGTCACGGTCCTCAGGGCCGCTTGGTAGTCGGCGATCGTCGCCGTACCAGACAGGGTCAAGGCACCACTGGTCGCATTGTAGCTTCCGGTGATCCCACTCCCGCTCGGGGCGGTGACAGCCAACTCGTCGCCGGTTGTTCGACCCAGTCCGATCGTCACCGTCGCACCGGTGAGTTGGGTGTCATCGGCATCGGTGATGGTCAGCGTGTTGCTGAGAACCACAGCCGCACCGTTCTCGGTATAGGCGAGAGGTCCGCCGACATTGGCCACCACCGGAGCATCGTTGGCCGCGACCACCGTGATGCTGCCGGAGAGCGTGGCCGAATAGGCGCCCGTGAGGGTCGTGTCGGCATTCTCGAGGTCACCCGCGTGCACCGCCGGAGATCCCTGGGTGTTGCGACCATCGAAGACGACCACGGTGTAGGTGCGCCCCGAGTCGGTACCATTGGCCGAAGGGTCATCGCTGGTGCTCTTGTACTGGAGGGCATTCAAAAGAGTCTCCACCTCGCTGAGCGTGGTATCCCCGTCCAGCGTGATCGTCAGATCCGTATTGGCCGTTCCACCCGCGACGGTCACCCCGGTTGGCAGGGTTCCGGACAACTGAAGCACATCCCCAGAAACCCCATCGGTCAGCTTGGCCGTGATGGTTCCGGCACCAAAGACCGTCGCCGAAAGACCAGGTGTCGTCGTCAGGTCGATATCCGAAACCACCGCTCCACTGAGAAGATTCACCGGATCGATGGAGGTCCCCGAACCGGTGGACGCGTTTTCAGTGACGGTCGGGTTGGCCAACGTGGCGGACAACACCGGTCGGTCGTTCACATACTCGACGTTGATTCCACAAGGAATGGTCGATGCGCTGTAAATCGTGGTTCCTCCATAGTTGGAGGTCACGGTGAAATCCGGAACCGATCCACCCGTCGTCACGGCTCCGGGACCCTCCACCAGTCGAACGGTCAGCCCACCCGGCGATCCATTGAAATTCGCCACCGGAACAAACCGAAGAGAGTCCGAGGTCTTGAGCAACCACCCGGCCCTCTCACTGACCGTTGGCAGCGGAAGATAAGAGGCACCGCCCGACGGCCTGTACTCCCAAACGCCTTGGGTGACCGCGTTGGCCGCGTTGCCGACCACGACGATTCCCACCAATAAATTGGCTGAGGAACCCCCGGTGACCGTATCGGCCGTATCGTTGAGACGAGATGAGAACTTGAAACCGACACTACTGGCAGAAGGGGGATAATCCTCCCGGAATGAATTCATGGTCACGGTTCCGGAGGCGAGAGGGGCGTCATTGATGGCATTGACAGTGGTATCGAGCGTGACGGCGTTGGCGCTGCTGCTGTAGCGCGTTGTCCCGCCCGATTTGGTCGCATCATCCGAGACATCGATCGAGGTGGTTCCGGATGCCACGGAATCTGAGGAATTGTCGGCCAACCGGACCACGAGTCCCGGCGGGGTTCCGTTGAAGTTCAGGACCGGGACAAATCGGATCCAGTCGGCATCATCCAGATAGAGTCCATCGGCCGCACTTCGGGTACCGATCGCCGTCCAGGTACCACCGGCCCCGGTCTTGAATTGCCATGTGCCTTGGGTGGAACTGTTGGCGGAGTTGCCAACGACGACCACACCCGCAAGCGTGTTGGCGGTGGAGCCCCCCGAGACCGCGTCGGCGGTGTCGGTAAAAGCGCTCGAAAAGAGTGAGGTGACCGAGGCGCCATTGTTGACCACCGTGGGATCTGTAGCCGAAGTCGCCTGGTCTTCGTTGATGGCAGCGAGGCTCACCGGGGACGATGTCCGGGTGGGCGCATCGTTCAGCGGGGTCACCGTCAGGCTGACCGTGTTGGTGGCCGAAGAGAACGCGGTGGTGCCGCCGTAGTTGCCGGCCGCGCTCAGGTCGGCGGTGCTGCCATTACTGCCGGTGGTGGTGTCCCAGGCGCGGATCGTCAACGCGGTCGACAAAGAACCGTTCCAGTTCGCCGAGGGCTGGAAATACAGTCGATTGGCAGCTGCAGCGGACAACAACCGAGCCGTGCTGTCAGTCGCAGTGAACGAAGACAAATCTGTTCCACTGTTGATCGAGTAGTACCAGGTACCCTGGGTCGAATCGGCGGCGATGATGGCCAAGCCCTGGACGGCGCCGTTGTCGGCATCGGTGATCCCGGTGGCTAGAGTCGAGACCGCGACCCCCACCGCCCCGATAGGCGCGGCAGCATCCTCCGAGATATCCGGCAACGTTCGGACCGTATCCGCCAACACCGGCGCATCGTTCTCCGCGATCAGGTTGATCGTGCTGGTTGCCGTTCCGGTACCCGGCCCCACCAGGTCCGAGTTCGCGTCGGTGACACTCCAAGTCACCGTTCGGCTCGCGCTGGTCGCCGTGGGCGCATCCGAGGTCGAACTATACGTCACGGTCCGCAGGGCGGTTTGATAGTTCGCCACGGTCGTCGTGCCCGTCAGGGTCAATACGCCAGAGCTGGCGTTGTAGCTTCCGGTGATTCCGTTCTGGTCGGTGAAACCCAACACATCTCCGGTCGTGAGACCCGCACTGCTAATAGTGACTGTCGCTGCGGAAATGTCGGTGTCATCAGGGTCGGTAATCGTCAGCGACGATTCAATCGCCGCAGCCGATCCGTTTTCCGTGTAGTTCAAGATCCCACCCGCCGTCACCACCGGTACATCATTGACTGCGGTGATGGTGATCGTACCGGTGATCGCGTCCGTCAACACCATCGACGTCGAACCGCTGTCCTTCGTGTTCCCACCATCATTCAGGGTCACTGTGAACACTCGGCTTGGATCATCGTTGTTCACCGTAGGATCATTGTTGCTGCTGTTGGCAAATCTCAACCGACCCAAGAGTGACTGCACCGCAGCCGGCGTTGCCGTGGTGCTGGTGAACGTGATGACTAGGTTTGCGGCACTCCCGCCGGAGGTGGTCGCGAAATTCACATTGCCATAACTGATCGTCGTCCCGGAGACGCCTATCTCTCCAGTGGCCGTTCCCTGGTGGGCAACGCTGAGGGTGTCTCCGCTTTGATATACGTCCAACGCCACCGTCACGGTGCCCGCGCCCCCAGCATAGAAGTTTGCAGGGGCATCTGGATCGCTCACCGAAATCGCCCCCCCGACGAAGGCTGCCGCATTCGCCTGCTCCGTGTAACTGGCACCTAGGGAGGTGGCTGCCATCACCGGTGCGTCATTGTCGCGGCGAATCGCCACCGCGATTGTGGCGTTCTGAACGGCACCTCCATCGAAGTCATTGAGGGCAAGGGTCAGCGTCCGCGAGGCCGTCGGCACATCAGAGCTGTTGGCGAAGGTCAGATTCTCGATCACCCGTTCGGCGATCGCAGGGGTGACCTTGATCGAATTGGCATCGAGATTCCAAGTGATGACGAAGTCCGCTGCCACACCCCCGGCGCAGGTGCCGATGGTTTCCCAAGCCGAGCCGGTGTATCGCTGGACATTGTTACCCGAGCGCTGGATGTCATCGGGCGCAGGCGTTGCCGGCGTCCCGGGCAGCGACACCGTGTCGTTCGCAGCCAACCCGCTTACGGTCAGGGTGCCGCCGTTGAAATTTGCGCTGTCGGCATCGGTCACCGTGACATCCGCGTCCAATGTCGCCGCCGCCGTCTGCAGGCTGTTCTCGGCAAAGGTCACCGACGTCAGCCCGGTGATCGTGGGTTGGTCGTTCGCCGGATTGACATTGATCGTCGCCACCGCCGTCGCCGAGGTCTGCGCACCCGTCACAGGAGAACCATTCGAGGAACCCGCATCCGTCACGCTCACCGTCACGGTGCGGTTGCCGTCGCTGGGGTTGTCGGTGGTGTTGATGTAGGTGACACCACGAAACAATGTTTGGAATGAAGCCAACGTGGGAAGAATCGCCCCGTCGGGAACTACGGTGAAAGTCCCAGTCCCCGGGGTGTAACTGACCAGAAAGTCACCGACATCCACCGAACTGGCCGCGGTGGCCAACGGAAAAGCAGTACCCCCGATCGACAAGCGCTCCTGATCTCCGTTCAAGATCCCCGCCACCACCAGAGTCATCGCCGAGAGTTTGCTGTTGTCGACGTCGATCAGATCGGCCAGCGGAGCAATTGAAGTCTCCGTGTGTGGCAAGTTGCGACGCTCATTCCAGTTAACACTGCTGGATACCCCATCTGTTGACCCATTCGGATCCACCACCGGCGCGTCGTTGATGGCGGTCACACTGGTGCTCAGAGTCACCGCTTGGGAACTGCTGCTGTAGCGACTGGTACCACCAGACTTGGTCGTATCATCCGACACATCGATTCCGGTGCCTCCTGACACAACAGTGTCGGTGGAGTTGTCGGCCAGGCGCACCACGAGTCCCGGTAGCGCACCACTGAAGTTTGCAACCGGCACGAATCGAACCCAATCGGCATCATCAAGATATCGGCCATTGGATATGCTGACCGTGCCGATCGCCGTCCACGAGCCAGCGGCTCCCGTTTTGTACTGCCATGCACCCTGAGTAACCGCGTCGGCCGTATTGCCTACCACCACCACCCCGGCAAAAAGATTAGCACCGGAACCCCCGCTCCCGGTTTCCGTCGCGTCCGAAAACGCGCCTGAGAACAGCGACAACATCGTGGCACCGTTGTTCAGCAAGGTGGGATCGGAAGTCGAGGTGGCTTGGTCTTCGTTGATGGCAGCCAAAGTGGTCGTGTCCACTGTACGTGTCGGAGCGTCGTTCACCGGGGTCACCGTCAGGCTCACGGTGTCAGTGGCCGTGGAGAAAGAGGTGGTGCCGCCTGTCGCTGAAATGGCGGCCCCCTCCCCGTTGCTACCGGTCATGATGCCATCCCATGCGCGGAGGGTCAGGGCCGAGGAGATGCTGCCATTCCAATGGGCTGTGGTCGGGCTGAAATAGATCCGGTTCGTCGATCCGGTGTTCAGCAGCAGTGCCTCGGTGGCCAACGACGGAAACGCCGACCATGACGTTCCGCCATTGATCGAAAAGTACCAGACACCTCGGGTGGTATCGGCGGCGGTGATGGCAAATCCGCTGATCGAATTCGTGTCGGCATCACTGAAATTGCCCGCAACCAACAAGGCGGAGACCGGGGAGCCCACGGCACCGGTCGGGATTGGCGCATCCTCTGACTGTGAGAACGTCAGGCTTTGGTCCGCCAGCACCGGGGCGTCGTTCAAACCTGTGAGATTGATCGTCTGGGCCACGGTCACCGACTTGGCGCCCCCCTGCCCCTGGGCAGCGACATTGCCATCATTCAACACCCAATTGAGGGTGATGCTGGCGGTGGCCGCCGCACCCATGGCTTGGCTGGTGAACTGGTAGGTGATGCCTTGGAGTACGGTTTGGACCTGAGCCGTGGTCACCCCGCTGGCAAAGGTGATGGTGAGGGTCCCGGCCGCGGAGGTGAAGGTGCCCACGGTGGTGGTGTCGATTCGGACATTGGAACCGTCAGCATTCACGCCGGTGGTGCCACTGCCGGTCCATCCGAAGACGTCCGATCCATCGGCCCCTCCGTTCCGGGAGATCGTCAGGGTCGCCCCGCCCCAATTGCCGTTGCCGGAATTGAGGTGATTCAATTCCGGATCTCCCGGAACGGCCGCTGCGCCCAAGATGAACGCCACCGCATCCTCGGTGTAACTCAAAGGGGTGGCGATCCCAGTCAGGGTCGGCGCGTCATTGTTGGCGGTGATGTTGACCGTGATGGAGCCCAACAAGGCCGTGAGGGCACCGCCGGCACCTTGCGGATTGCTGCCCGAGTTGCTGTTTCCATCACTCAGGGTGTAGGCCAGTGTCACCGGCGATGGCGGATTGTTGTTGCTGTTGGAGTAGGTGATGCCTTGCAGCACAGTATTCACCTGGGTGGTAGTGGCATTATTGGCAAAGGTAATGGTCAGGGTTCCTCCGGTGGAGGTGAAGGTCCCCACGGTGGTGGTACCGATCCGGACACTGGAACCGCTGGGGTTGACCCCGGTGCTGCCACTGCCGGTCCAACCGAACACATCTTCGGAACTGGCCCCGCCATTGCGGGCGACAGTCAACACGGCCCCGCCCCAGTTGTTGTAGGCCGACAACTCAACGTCGGAGACGGTCGCATTGGCATCCAAAGCCACCGCGGATCCGTCTTCCACAAAGGTCGGTGTCGCATCCAATCCGGAGAATGCAGGGGCGTTGTTGGCACCGCCCACGGTGACGGTGATGGATGCCGTCGCAGTCTTGTTTCCTCCGCTGCCCGCTTGGGAAGCGTCATTGAGGGTGAAGGTGATCGTATCGGTGCCGCTGAAACTCGTATCGGGCTGGTACTGCAGGTAGGAGGCGGTCACCAAGGCGGCGTTGAGGTCACCGTAGGCGTTCGCATAACCGGTGCGGGTGCTGGTCAGGGTGAGGGTCCGGTTTCCGTTGGACAGGTTGCCTGTGAGGTTCGCGGCTGAACCATTGAGAGAGAGGGTGCCCCGAAGCGCGGTCACCACCAGGTTTGGGATCGATCCCGTCGGTGCGTAGCCGGTGTCGTTGGCGTCATTGGCGTCGGCCGAGGTGATGGTGTTGGGAATGGCCGTGGCCGCCGCATTCTCGCTCAACGTCCAAGTGGGGGACGACAACGTGAGCGTCGGCGTGTCGTTCACCGGGGTGATGCCCATGGTGATGGTTCGACTGGCCGTCTGGGCCGTCGCCGCCACCGCGTTCTCGCCGAACCCTCGATCACTGACCGCCACCGTCAGCGTGGGGGTACCAGTGGGGCTCTGGCTCGCCAGGTTGTTGTTGTTGGCCTGGGGGGCTGGCACGTATCGCAGGGTTCCCAACAGCGTGTTGAGGTTGGCGATCGTGCCGTAGAACGTCACGGTGCCGGCCGTGCCGCTGGTGGATGAATAGCCCGTCCAGACGGTGTTGAGCACGGAACCATTGGAATCGGTGTAAATCCCCGAGGTGCTGGTGAACTGATAGGTCCCGGACCCGGTGAGGGTGAACGACATGGAGGCGATCCCGCTACCCGCGTCCACATCGACCAAGGTCAACCGATTGCTGCCAGTGAAACTGAAGGTCGTATCTTCGGTCGCCGTCACCGCGTTGCTGGCGACGCCGGTCAGCGTCGGGGCATCGTTGCTCGAGGTCACGGTGACCGCCAGGGTATCGGAGGCCGTGGAGAAGGCGCTCGTCTGAGTGTTGTTCAACGCCGTGTTCACCCGGCTTCCAACACTGCCCGAGGTTCCGTCCCACGCCAGATAGGTCAGCGTCGCCACGCCGCCGTCGTTGCCGTCGGGGACGAAGCGAATGGAATAGGACGAATTCAACAGCAGGGCGCTGCCAGCGCTCACCGAGCCCAGATCGGTCCACGTGGATCCGTTGGCCGAATATTGCCATTTGCCCGTGCCCGCCATCGTGGATCCGGTCACGGCGATGCTGAACACGGCGGAGCCATCGGGATCCGAGATGCCCGTATGGGTGCCGTCGGCCGTCGCTTGAACGAACGACGAGACCAGGAACGTGGTCGGAGAACTGGTGTCGTTCTCACCGATGCTGCCCAACGGCAGGTTGCCTCCGCTCGTGTTTGCGGTGAGCACCGGCCGATCATTGGCGGACTCCACAGTGATGGTGGCCGAACCCGTCCAAGTATCGACTCCCGTGAACGAGGTGCTCGTGCTGTCCGAGACAGAGGTGGTGCCGCCACCATCGGTCAGCGTGTAGGTCAGGGTGCGGGTGCCCGTCACCGCGGCGGTGAAGGTGGCGTGCGAGAAGGTGATGGCCTCGATGAGGGCCTCGACCGCATCCGCAGTGAGAGAGGCATTCGCGGAGGCGGTAAAGTTGATCTTGAGCGCGGCACCGTTCACCCCGGTGTCGGTGGCATCGATGGTGCCGATCTCGACATTTCCATACCGGATGGAACTGCCAGCAACCCCGATCTGCCCAGCAACGGAACCTTGGTTCAGAACCCCGAGTTGATCGGCCGGATCGCCTCCCGAGGCATAACTAATCCTGAGCGACCCACCCTGGAAATCTTGTCCATTGTTGGCCAAGTCGTTGTCGCTCACGGCGACCGAGCTGTCGATCTGCACCGGGACACCAGCCGCAGTATCCGCCTCGGTGTATTTCAACCCGCCACTCAGGCCGGTGACCGATGGAGGATCGTTGATGGGCGTGACTGTCACCGTGAAGGTGCCGGTGGGTTCGGTCATGCCGCTGGCGTCGGACACGGCATAAGTGAAGGTGGTCGAACCTCCATGACTGGAGGGTTCTGCGGCGTTGTGCCGATACCAGACCTTGCCGTCCTGAAGGTCTTTGAGGGTGAAGACAGTGCCATTGCCCAACTGCCGAATCACGGCCCCGGTGGAAGCATTGCCCTCGTACAGGTAACCCACCGACGGAGTGGCAGTGATCCGGTACTGCACCTGGGTGCGCGAACTATCGGTGTCTACCGCGGCCACGATGTCGGCATTGTTCGGCGCATCGGCCGAACCCAGCAGCGACGCGGTGATCTTCAGAGCGCCGCCCTCAGGCACGCTACCGGGCCCGTTGTTGGCCAGCTTGGGCGGCTCATTGGTGGGCCGAAGCTTGACGGAGACCGTGATCGAGGTGCTCGTCTTACCATCGCCGTCGGCCACCGTGTACTTGAACGAATCCTTGGCCGTGGCCCAATCGGTGTTGGAGAACACCTCGACGTTCCCGGCGTTGACGTACCGCACTCGCCCCCCGGTCAGGTCGGCGTGGGTGAAGGTGTCGTTCAAGGCGAGGTTGCTCCAGGTCGGGGTCGGTTGGCCATCCGACTTCTGCAGCGTACCATTGGTGGGCAGCACCGTGACCGTATAGGTGAAGGTGGCCGAGTCGGAGTCGGGATCGTAGACGGCGATCTCGTCGGTACCCAGCACTTGGATGTGGGAGGTCTGCGACGGGATGCCGCTGGAATACTCGGTGACTGTGAACGTCATGTTGGTACCCGTTGGCGTGTCGTTCACATCTTGCACGATGAGCGAGAGCGTCCGGCTCGGGCTGCGATTCAAGGCCAACCGTGACAAGGCGATGCTCGTGGCGCCGTCGGAGACCTCACGCGTTGCTGCCTCGCTGACGGTTCCGGTGGAGATGACGACATCGCCGGCGGAAACGCGCCCGCCATCCACGGCGTACACCGTGACACTGGCCGGGATGGTGGCCGTGGAAGGGGTGGCCACATCGTTGGTGGGCTCGTGGAAGTAAGCGATCTTGCCCGAACTGAGATCCGCCGCTGCGAACGTGGACAACCCGGTGGATTCGTCGATGCTCAGGTATTCCCAAGCGGAGCCACTCCAGCGTGCCAAGCGTCCGTTCACGGTGCTGGCATTGAAGGAGATCCCAGTCGCTGCGGTGTCCGGGTCGGAGAACTGAAAATGATCGGTCGACAGTTTCACCGCCGTGGCCACACCCGTCAGGTCGAATGCGGCACCGGAGATGCCATCGGTGCCGTTGGGCTGCTGTTCGAGCAGGGCACTGCCATCCTGGATGGTGGACAACGATGCCACGGTCTGGGAGATCACCGGCGGGTCATCGACCGGCGAGATGGTGAAGTTCAGAGCGGCAGTGGTTGTCGAGGCACCATCGGTGATCGAGAGCGTGACCTGGTCGGAATAGGTGTAACCCGATGGCTCCGACCGGTCGTGGACATACACGATTTTGCCTCCGGTGACATCGGCTTGGGTGAAGGTGGTGGCCCCTGAGTTCGGAGCGTAGGTGAACTCGCCGACGCCATCCTTGTAGAGCTTGCCCCGGCTCGGTTGGGTGGCCGTGACAGAGGCCGTGGCACTGAATGAGAGGATGTTGGCATCAAAGCGCACGAACAGATCCTCGGGCACCACTGCCCGATACGAGGCAGTGGAACCCGCCGTGGTGACATTGATGACCAGAGTACCCTCGGTCGAGGTGCCCCCGTGACCGTCGGCCACGACGAACTTCACGCTGTCGCCCTGGGTGTTCACGCTGTTATTGCGCGAGTACTTGAGCTTCCCAGCCGTGAGATCGGCCTCGGTGAAGGTGAAGCCGCCGCCGAGCTGGACGCCATCGAGCGTCAGGTATCCGTGCTCCGGATCGCGGGTCACGCTGTACACCCGCAGGCTGGCAGGGCTGTCGGGGTCGGTGGCCGTCAGGTAATTGTTGGGGCTGGTGTTGCCAATGATGTTGTTGGCGCTGCCTTTCAATACCGTCATCGAACGGATCACCAATACCGGGATGTCGTTCACCGGGGTGATGCTCACGGTCACTAGGTCACTGGCGGTGCTGGGTGATGGAGTCCGATTGTCGCTGGCGGTGACGGTGAAGGTGGTCTGCGAATACTGGGCCACCAGCGTGCCGTTGCCGTCGGTCGGCTCCACCGTGTTGTTGTACACGAACTTCAGCGGATTTGCCGCCAGCGTGGTGCCCGGGATTTCGAAGGGCACGGTGGCCACGTTCGCAGGCACGTTCACGTAGGTCGATCCGTTCCAGTATTGCAGGACGCCCACATCGGCCGAGGGCAGACCCGTGACCTTGAGCGAGCGTAGATTGCTGGGATCATCGGCATCGGCGACGGCCAGCGGCAGCGCGACCACCACCGCGGACCCGCCATTGGCGTTGTTTTCCGAGATATTCTGGGTGGTACCCGTGATGCGGACCGGTGAGTTCACATCGACGATGTTGATGTCGAGGGTGGCCCAGGGATTGCCCCCGGTCTTGCCCGAGGTGCCGATCTCGCCCCCGGCACCGTCTCGCACCGAGAAATAGAACCGGTCGGAGGTGCTGGCCGAAAGCTCGGCCACCGACGGTGTGTAGCGGACTCCGGTGACCTGCGCATGGGTGAACACCGACCCCACTGCAAGCAGGGCTCCATTCAGACTGAGCACCCCCTTGGCCGGCAACTCCTCGATGCGGTAGACGATCTGGGTGTCGGCGTTGTCGGGATCCAACAGGCGCAGTGCTCCGGCGAGGCTCCCGGTCTGGGTCGAATCCTGAGTAAAACCACTGGTCAGCGATACATACACGGTGCTCGAAGGGAAACTGCCATTGTTCTCATTCACCGAGATCGGCACGGTGGTGAGCACCGGAACGTCATTCACCGGGATCACGTTCATCACCGCGGTGTTGGCGTCGGCACTGTAGGGAGAGGTGTCGGTATTGGCGGAAGGGTCGGCATTCGACCCGACCGTACCCGACGATTGGTCCCAGGTTCGGTAGATCAGCGAGACTTGGCCGGAGTTCCGGGAGTCGACCGACGTGCTGTCGGTGACCACGAAGCGGATCTGGGCGGTCGGGGGCAGCAGCAACGCCGAGGTGCCGCTGACCGTGGGGAACGCGGTCCAGGAACCCCCAGAATTGAGGCTGTAGGACCAGGCTCCCGCCATGGAAGTGGTGGCATCGGTGGTGGTGGCCGCGGTGATGGCCACGCCGAGTTGGGTGCTCGTGTCGCGATCGGCACCGATGGTGGCACTCTGAGTGTCGGTGAGCAGATCCGACACCGCGAAGGCCGTAGGGGAGTTCTCCTGCTGGGTGCGCACCACCGGAGATACGGCCAAGGATGGCCGGTCGTTGGCCCCGTTAATAGTGACCGTGAGATTGGCGGTAGCCGTGAGACCCACCTGATCGGCCACGGTGTAGGTGAAGGTCTCGGTGAGGCTGCTACCCGACGCCAACGCCTGCACCACGCCAAGGTTGCCGTCCAGCGTGTAAGTGTAGGCACCGTTGGCTCCGAGCATGAGGTAACCATAAGTGCCGAACCGGGCCACGCCGAGAGAGCCTCCCGACAGGGCCGAGACGGTCTTGGTCTCGGTCGAACCGGTGTCGCTCGTATCGGGATCGGTGTCGTTGGTGAGCACATTGCCGGTGACCGTGGTGCCATCCTCGGTGAGCGTGGCGGTATCGGCCACGCCCACGGGATCATCGTTCACGGCCGTGACGGTGATGGTCTTGGCGCCCAAGGGCGTAGTGGTGGTGCCATCGCTGGCCGTCACGTTGAAGGTGGCCGACCCGTTGAAGTGCGCGGTGGGGGTGAACGACATGCCATTGATTGCCGTATTGGCGTCGGCGATCGACGCCTGAAAACTGATCGAGGCGGTGCCATTCCCACTCAATGAAGCGAGGTTGAACGTGCTGGCTAGGGTGATGGTGCCGTGAGTGGCCGAGACCGTGATCGTCAGGTTGCCACCGTCAGCATCGGCCACCACCACCCCGGTGATGCTCCGGGCGGTGTCTTCGGTGGTGGCGCGGGTTCCAGCCGAATCAGTGACTGTGGGATTAGCGGCCTGAGCCACAACCATCGAACTCAATATCAAAACGAGCCACACACCACCGCTTGAGTTCCAGAAGCGAAACCAAGAACTAGCAGACATTAGTAATAAACACATTTGACCAATGCGAACGCCGTTTTGCTTTTATAGCTTTTTTATTAAACAAGCCATCACTCAAGGCTTTTAAGCTAATCAAAATTAATTATTAACTACAGAATAGGCTTCATTTGATAAAGCGAGACTTTCGGCCCTTGGTTGGTGTTAAAAAACTAAACCAAAACCGACCACCGCTTGTTTCAAAGATCCTTTTCTAGTAAACCGTTAATCATCGGCAGCCGTCCGAAAAACCTTTAGCCCGATCTTCCCCGATCCCGGCCCAGCACCCCAAAGCCCCCCCTAAAACGTCACCGATTCCGCACGAGGGACAGGCTCTTCGGTGAGGGACAGGCTCTTCGGTGAGGGACAGGCTCTTCGGTGAGGGACAGGCTCTTCAGGAGGGACAGGCTCTTCAGGAGGGACAGGCTCTTCAGGAGGGACAGGCTCTTCAGGAGGGACAGGCTCTTCAGGAGGGACAGGCTCTTCAGGAGGGACAGGCTCTTCAGGAGGGACAGGCTCTTTAGGAGGGACAAGCACCCGTGGTCTTGTTCGGAATAGCGAGGCCCTGGTCCCGCTTTCAGGCTGGAATCGAGGGCGGTTTCCGGTTTCCCTTCCGGCGTTGCACCGGCTTGTCGCCTCTGCGTTCCTGACTGACATGACACCCACCTCTCCCCATCAGATCGTCAGCCAAATCTATCAAGTCTTCGAAGCCAAAGGGCATCGCAGCTACGGCGAGGACGTGACCGAACTGCAGCACGCTCTTCAGTGTGCGACCTTCGCCCAACAAGCGGGAGAATCGGCGGAAGTCATCGTTGCAAGCCTCCTCCACGACTACGGCCACCTGCTGCACGATCTCGGTGAGGACATCGCCGACCGAGGCGTCGATTCACGTCACGAGCGGGTGGGGGCCAATCAACTGGAGCGGTGGTTTGGTCCAGAAGTGGTGGAACCGATCCGGATGCACGCCGATTCCAAGCGATACCTCTGCTGGAAGGAGGCAGGCTACTTCGGAGATCTTTCAGCGGCCTCCAAGCAAAGCCTGGCCCTTCAGGGAGGCCCGATGTTGGAACCGGAGGCCAAGGAGTTCGAGAAACGCCCCCAGTTCGACCGGGCCATTCGCGTCCGACGTTTCGACGACATGGGCAAGGTGCCCGACATGAAAACGCCTACCTTGGAAGGGTTCAGACCTCTGGTGGAATCGTTGGTGCGATGCTGAGACCACGGCGCTCATCTTGGCTGTTGGGCGCCGCATGGGGTTTCCGGGGCTGGCTCTGAAGGGTTGTGCCCGGGCCGCCAGTTCCAAGGCTCCAGCCCACCTCACGAAGTCGGGAGCAGGAATCTGGAGGAGGGCGGAATCCGGCGTGGTGCATGGAGCCCGCGAGCCGAGAAGCCGCCGCCGGGGCGGGGTCAAATCCGGAACCGCGGGTTCTGCCGGAGGAATTGAAGCGGATTCTGGTAGATGACCTTGTCGATCGCTTCTGCACTCCAACCCCGACGACGCATTTCCAACGCGGTCTTGGGGATGGCCAAAGGCACGCTCTCTCCCCAGTCACAGGCGGAGTTCATCCAAAGCCGGTCGGACCCGTGCATGTCGAGGATATCCACCGCCCGGGCCGGCGTGCACTTGCTGATGGGATAAAGCGTCATCCCCGCCCAATGCCCGCGATCCAAGACCATGCTTACGGTATGCTCTTCGACGTGGTCGATGAGCACCCTCTCGGGTCGGATGCGGGAATCGGCCGCCAGAAGGTCGAGAATCAGGCGGGTGCCCTTGAGTTTATCCTCCAGATGAGGGGTGTGGACGAGGATCAACTGGCCGGTTCGGGCCGCCAAATCCACATGCATCTCGAGCACCTTCAGCTCGTTGCGGGAGTTCTTGTTGAGACCGATCTCACCGATGCCGAGCACGTTGGGACGGTCCAAGAACTCCGGGATCAAACCAAGGACATCCGACGCCAGCGACACGTCTTCGGACTCCTTGGGATTGATGCACAACCAGCAGTAGTGGGGCAACCCGTAGCGGGCTGCACGGGCCGGCTCGTATTCGGTCAACTGCCTGAAATAGTCGCGAAACCCGTCAGCCGAGGATCGGTCGAAACCCGCCCAGAAGGCGGGCTCGCAAACGGCCTCGCATCCGGCGGTGACCATATCGACGTAGTCATCCGTCGTCCGGCTGACCATGTGTCCGTGGGGTTCGATGTAGCGCATGGGACTCTCCCACAAGCAAAGCTCCGAACACCTTCGATCACAAGTCACAACCCGAGAAACCCCAGGGCGCGCTGGCGCCATCCCAAAAGCAGCCCACCCAAAACGATCGGTGCGAATCCCGATGTCTCTGGACTGGCGGCGTTCAGCAGCGATGGCCCCAAACAAGCAAACCGACTCCGTGGGTCGAACCGCCGGATCCCTTGATCAGGGGGCGACCCACGAAGCCGTAGTGTTCGAGGCCTCAAGACATGCAGAGCGCCCCGAAGGAGGAAGCCAGAAGGCCGGAAAGCCAAAAAGGCCGGGCTCAGGAATTCAACCGGGCAAACACGATCACGCGCACCGGTTCTTCAGAGCCGACCAGGCGGAACGAATTCATTGTCCCGAAGGTGAATCCTTGGGAAGTGATGCGCATCTCCCGACCGCGAATGAAGGTCGGGATGGTGAGCTTCAGAACGATGTTCAGGCGGTCCAACCGGTTCTTCAGTCCGCCGGCCACCATGTTGGTCAATTCACCCACGGCATCCCGCATTTCGGCATCTCCGAATTGGGACGAACCGAGCATGCCGCCGACGACTTTGCGAGCGACATCGGCCCCAAGGACCAGATGCACATTGGCCGTCAGGCCACCGGTCATTCCAACAACCGCCGCCACGCCATCGACATCGAAGGATTCGGGAGCGGGTTCATTGGCGGAGGATTCGACCTGATTTCCGGTCATCATCGACAGGACATCACGGGTCACAGCGTCAACCATCGGAGCGATTTGCGGCGGTTCGTTGTTCATGATCTAAAATTTGTTTTATTTTATGACACCCAATAGAGATACAGAGGTGATTTTGACTATTTTTTAACTATTTGCACCTGGCTTTGATACCTATTCCTTTTCAACCCCTACCCTACCCGCCCTTCATCGGCAGAAACCTCCGCGAACTAAAGGGACAGGCTCTTCCAGAGGGACAGGCTCTTCCAGAGGGACAGGCTCTTCCAGAGGGACAGGCTGTTCGTGAGGGACAGGCTCTTCGTGAGGGACAGGCTCTTCGTGAGGGACAGGCTCTACCTTGGCTGGCGGGAGCGGCAGACCCATCGGAAAGTCCCTTAGGGTTCGCTGGCTTGCGTTGTCGGGCGGAGCGTTCCTATCCTGTGCGCCATGGCGAATGACGTCATTCCGGTGAAAGTTCGCGGCATTCTGCCCGCCAATAGCGGCTGTGCCCTGTTCATCGGCAACGATGAAAAAGTGTTCGTCATCCAGGTCGAACAAAGCATGGGACTGGTGATCGGCATGGCGCTGCGGGGCACTCCGAAGGACCGCCCGCTCACCCACGACCTGATGGGGTTGGTCTTCCAGGGATTCGGCATCGAGTTGGAGCGGGTGGTGATCACCTCTCTGAAGAATTCGACCTTCTTCGCCCGACTCATCCTGCGGCAGCAGAATGAACTCGGCACCAAGCTTGTGGAAATCGACGCCCGACCCAGCGACTGTCTGGCTCTGGCCAGCGCCCTCAAACGCCCCATCTTCGTGACCCGAAGCCTGTTCCGCGAGGTGGAGGACATGAGCGAACATCTGGCCGGTGCCCAGGAGCCGGATGAAGACGGCACCGAAGGCGAAGACTCTGGCGAACAGGCTTGATGGCTGCCCGAAACACCGCATCCGGCACGGCCGGCCCGACCTCCCCCGCACCGATGGTTCTCGTCTGCGGAGACGATGATTTCTCCGTCAAACAACGGGCCAGGGCACTCTACGAACAGTGGTGCTCGGAACTCGGCGGCATGGATCACGAGGTGGTGGACGCCACGGCCGGCAATGCCTCGGACGCCCAACAGAAGATCGCCAAACTCCACGCGGCGCTGAACACCCTGCCCTTCTTCGGAGGAGCCAAGGTCGTGTGGTTCCAAAACTGCAACTTCCTCGGCGAAGATCGCACGGCCAGTTCGGCCTCGGTGACCTCGGCGCTTTCGGATCTGGCCGAAACGCTCAAGACCTTCCGGTGGGACGGGGTCCGACTGCTGATCTCGGCCGGCAAACCCGACAAACGGCGTGCGTTCTTCAAGACCTTCGAGAAGCTCGGGTCGGTCGAGTTCTTTGCAGCCCTCTCGCAAGACGACAAGGACTGGGCTGGAAAAGCTGAGTCCGAAGCCATTCGGATCCTGCGCGAGGCCGGCAAGGAGACCGACGACGAGGCGCTGGCCGAACTGGTCAATCGGGTCGGCCCCAATCTGCGGATGTTGGCCTCGGAGTGCGAAAAACTGGCCCTCTACACCGGGGCCCGCTCGGTCGTGACTCTGGGGGATGTGCAGTTGTGCGTTTCCCGGCAGAAGCTGGCCCGGGCCTTCGCCTTGGCCGAGGCGCTGGGTGATCGTGATCTGGCCAAACTCCTCCGCACGTTGGACGAGGAACTGTGGGAGATCCGGGTGGGCACCGACAAACGGAAGTCCGAGATCGGGCTCCTCTACGGCCTGATTTCCAAGGTGCGGTCGCTGTTGATGCTCAAGGAACTCCTGACCAACGGCGCGCTGAAACCCTCACGCGACTACAATTCGTTCAAATCCCAACTCGAACGGATCCCGCCCTCGTCCATGCCGGCCGACCGTCGATTCAATCCTCTGGCCTCGCACCCCTTCGTCCTGTTCCAGGCCATGAAGCAGGCCGCGAATTATCGGACCGACGAGCTGGTCGAGGCGATGGGGGTTCTGCTCGAGGCCAATCGCAAGCTCGTCAGCGCCGATCTCGATGAAGCTCTGGTCCTGCAGCAGGCCGCCTTCCGGATCGTCGGCATGCGACGCAAAGCCGCCTGATGCAGTGCAGTAACAATCCTCAAACCTCGACTTTTTGAGTCGCGCAACTCGCCGCCTGTGTTAGCTGTTCCCTCCTATCGCGGGGTTCGGTCCAAGCCGTTCCCGCCAATTGCACTCAAGCCCATGGACATCAAGACCTCGATTTCAGTCGCCGCGTTGATCGCCGCCGTGCTGATCCCCAACGCCTCTGCCGGCACCAACGGCTTCTACGCTCCGTACTTCCGCGGAGTGGCCGGAACGGAAGTCGCCGGATGGGAGCGGTTCACCTCGGGCTACAACGTGGCCAACCAGCCCGACATGAGCGGTTCCAACACCGGAACGCGCGCCACGCTCACCCAACTCGACCCGGTGGGCGCGGTTTTGGGGAGCGGGAACATCTACGTCGGTGTCGGAGGCGCGGGCAACTTCAGCCTCCGCTACGCCAGCCTGCAGCCCATCGCCCAGATTTCATTCCAGATTCGGACGCTGGGCACCGAGATCGATTACTCGGGCCTCCGTCTGAACTACCTGTCCTCGGAAAAACCCGTGTCACTCGGCGGCACTCCCACCACGCTGGCAATCGCCCCGTCCCAAGGATTCCCGGGCAACAACATCTCGTTGGCCTACACTTGGAACATCACCGATCCGGGCGTGAACGACATCACGCTCAACTTCAAGGCCACCGGTGAGCACTTGAGCTTGGATGCCATGACGCTGGACGTGCTGCCCTCGACCGTGCCCGAACCGGGCACCTGGGCGCTGGCCGGTCTCGGATTGGCTGCCTGGGCCGTTGCTTCCCGGAAACGCTGAGTCCGACGACGGCTCCGATCGCTCCCAATCAATCCCCTCACGACCGTGCAGGGGATTTTTTGTACCCGCGGCGAGCGGTCGCTTGCTTCACCCGTAGACGCTCATACCCTCCAATACTTTATGCCTGTTCCGTCCGCCACCCTGCGCCGTTGCCTGGCCACCCTCGCATTGGGAGCCGCCACCACCGCCGTTCCGACCCACGCCCAGCACAAGCTGGGGCCGCAACAGACCTCCTTCAAAGCACCGACGATCGCCCCCGCCTCGGACGAGGCCGAACGGGCCATCAAGCGGTTCACCTATCCGACCGGCTGGAAGGCCGAACTCTGGGCAGCCGAACCCGACGTCGCGCACGGGGTGGCCTTCGATGTGGCCGATGACGGCCGGGTCTTCGTCGCCGAAAGCTTCCGGGCCTGGCGCGGTGTGCCCGACATCCGCGGCATCATGGACTGGCTCGACGAAGACCTGGCCTGCAAGTCGGTCGATGACCGATTGGCCATGATGCAGCGGCATCTCAAGCCGGATCAGATGGCCGGCTACTACACCAACACCGAGCGGATCCGCCTGCTGCGCGATCCCAAGGGCACGGGCAAGGCCACGGTATCCACGGTGTTCGCCGAGAATTTCGCCACCCCGCTCGACGGTGTCGCCGCCGGGGTGCTCGCGCGGGGCAATGAGGTGTTCTTCGCCAACATCCCCAATGTCTGGCGGCTTCGCGATGCCGACGGCGATGGCTTCGCCGACGACCGGCGCAGCATCAGCTACGGCCACGGGATCCGCGTCGGCTTTCTCGGGCACGATCTGCATGGGTTGGTCTTCGGACCGGACGGTCGGCTGTACTTCTCGATCGGCGATCGCGCCTCGATGATCCAGACCGAAGGGCGCACCGTGGGAACGCCGGACAGCGGAGCGGTCTTCCGCTGCGAGGCCGATGGTTCGGGCCTCGAGATGGTCTACCAGGGGCTGCGCAATCCGCAGGACCTCGTCTTCGATGCGTGGGGCAACCTCTTCACCGGTGACAACAACTCCGACGGCGGCGATCAGGCCCGTTGGACCTGGCTGGTCGAGGGAGGCGACAGCGGTTGGCGCATCGGATGGCAGTTCCTCGAGGGTCGCAGCGCCCCCAACCCGCGCGGTCCGTGGAACTCCGAGAAGATGTGGCATCCGCAGAACGACGCCCAACCGGCCTACCTGACCCCGCCGATCAAGAACATCTCCGCCGGTCCCAGCGGCGTGAGCCATTACGAGGGCACCGGCAGCGGCCCCGAATGGAACGACACCTTCACCCTGTGTGATTTCCGCGGCAGCTCCAGCGGATCGGGCCTCTGGAAATTCAAGCACAAGGCCAAGGGAGCCGGCTTCGAGATCGTCGACGACCAGAAGTTCATCTGGTCGATCAACGCCACCGACGGCCATTGGGGACCCGACGGTTCGTTCTGGGTGCTGGATTGGTTCGACGGCTGGGAACCCGTGGGCAAGGGGCGGATCTACCGCTTCTCGGACCCGCGCCATTCCCAGTCCGATCTGGTCCGGGAGACGAAGACGATCTTGTCGGAAGGCTTCGCCAAGCGCTCCTCCGGCGAGCTGTCGAAGTGGCTGAGTCACGCCAACTATCGGGTCCGCCTCGGTGCGCAATTCGAGTTGGCCACCCGTCAGGATGACAAGGCGCTGCTCAAGGCGGCTCTGTCGGGCAAGACGCTTCAGGCCCGGGTGCACGGCCTCTGGGGCGTGGGACAGATCGCCCGGACCCAGCGGAATACGCGCGCCCCGGGCACTCGGGTGGAATCGCTCGAGCGGCTGATCCCCCTTCTGGCCGATGCGGAGCCGAAGGTCCGCGCCGTGGCGGCGACCGTGCTGGGCGATGCCCGCTACGGCCGCTCGTACGAGGCGCTGGTCCGCCTCACCCGAGACACCGACCCGCACACCCGAGCCCTGGGCACGATCGCCCTGGGCAAGCTGGGTCGGCGTGAATCCATTCCCGCGGTCTTCGGTCTTCTGGCCGACAACGCCGACAAGGACCCGTACCTGCGTCACGCCGGCGTGACCGCCCTGCTGGGGGCCAACGACATCGATGCACTGGTGAACAACGCCCGCCATACCAACGCCTCGGTCCGCATGGGCATCCTGCTGGCGATGCGCAAACTCGAGCGCAACGAGATCGCCACCTTCCTCGGTGACGCCTCTCCGGCGATCGTCACCGAAGCCGCGCGGGCCATCAACGACCAGCCGATCCCGGGAGCGATGGAAGCCCTGGCCCGCCTGATCGAGCGCCCCGGACTCGCCGAGGCTCCGCTGATGCGCCGCGTTCTCAACGCCAACTATCGTTTCGGCACCGACGGCACGGCCGGTTCGCTCGCCGCCTACAGCGCCCGCGAGGAGGCTCCGGTGGCTCTGCGCGTCGAGGCTTTGGATGCCCTCGCCCAATGGCCGGCCAACTCGGGCCGGGATCGCATCACGGGTCTCTGGCGTCCCACCGCCTTCGCCCGCTCCGAGAAGGTCCCCGGTGAGGCCCTGAAGCCGCGGGTCACCGCGCTCCTGGCCTCGGCTCCGACGCCCGTGCGCGCCGCGGCCGCCCGGGCCGCGGGCAGCCTGAAGCTCGCCGAGGCGTCCCCCGCGCTCGCGGCGCTGGTGATCCAGGGCGCCGCCGATGGTGCCGCCCGATCCGATGCCCTGCGCTCCCTGTCGACGCTCCAGACCTCCGACTACGCCGCCGCACTCGCCGCCGCCCGCGACGACAAGGACGAGAAGGTCCGCAGCCTCGCCAACCAACTGGCTGTCGAGGCGCCGCCCGTGGCGGCCCGCGGCGCCCAACCGGTCGGCGGAAGCTCGATCGCTCCCCTCGAAAAGGCGCTGGCTGGCGGCTCGTTGACCGAAAAGCAATCGGCCCTGGCCACGGTGTCCTCGGTCAAGACGCCGGACGCGGAGGCTTTGCTGAAACACTGGGTGGAAGGGGTTCTGGCCGGAACGGTCGCTCCGGAGTTGGAGTTGGATGTCATCGAAGCGGCCGGAGCACGCGAGTCGCTCAAACCGCTCCTGGCCCAATACAAGGCCCGGTTGGATGCCAAAGACCCCACCTCACCCTGGAAGGCCTGCCTGGTCGGTGGCAACGCCGAGGCCGGGAAGAAGGTCTTCGTCGAACGGGCCGAGGTCAGCTGCGTCCGCTGCCACAAGGTCCAGGGTGAGGGCGGCGAGGTGGGCCCGGAACTCACCGGGTTGGGCAAGAAGAACGGCCGTGCCTACCTGCTCACCAGCATCCTCTACCCCAACGCCGCCATCGCCTCCGGGTTCGAGAACGTGCTCGTGAACCTCAAGGGAGGTCAGAGCTATGCGGGTGTCATCAAATCGGAGACAGCTACCGAACTGGTGCTCAACTCGGCCGAAGACGGCCTGATCACCGTCAAGAAGTCCGAGATCACCAGCCGGGAGAAGGGGCTTTCAGGCATGCCCGAGGGATTCGGCGACCTGCTCTCCAAGCAGGACATCCGCAACCTCATCGAATACCTCGCCACCGCGGAGTAACCGGTTCAGGCTCCGCCCGTCGCCGGTCCGATCGGCGGGCGGAGCCGCCGCTGTCATGCTGCCCAACGATTACATCCAACAACTCCGCTCCGTGGAGGTCCGGGCACGCCTCGTCAGCGAGCAGCTCATGGGGGGGCGTCTGGGCAGCGTCTTCAAGGGGCGCGGGATGGACTTCGCCGACGTGCGCGAATACGTGCCGGGCGACGATGTCCGGCGCATCGATTGGAACGTCACCGCGCGACTCCGCAAGCCCTTCATCAAGCGCCACGTCGAGGAGCGCGAGCTCGTGGTCATGCTGCTGGTGGACATCTCGGCCAGCGGCGATTTCGGCTCTCAACCGGGCCCCGCCTCCGGGGTGACCTCGCAGCGCGAGATGGCCGCCGTCCTGGCGGGCTCGTTGGCCTTCAGTGCGGTGCGCGACGGGGATCGGGTCGGAGCCATCCTGTTCTCGGACCGGGTCGAGCGCTACATCCCGCCCCGCAAGACCCGAGGCCACGTGACCCGATTGCTGCACGAGATGCTCTTCACCACCCCGAAGCATCCGGGAACCTCGATCGGCAGCGGTTTGAGGTTCCTCAACAACCTGTTCCGCAGGCCCACGCTGAGCTTCGTGCTGTCCGACTTCCACGATCCGGACACCGAGGGCTGGACCCGCGCGATCAAGGCCTCCAACCAGCGCCATGAACTGATGGCCCTGCGGATGAGCGACCGGCGCGAACTCGAACTGCCCGATGTCGGATGGGTGCTGCTGCAGGATCCCGAGACCGGCGAGGTGCTGGAGGTCGACACTTCGGACCCCCGCGTCCGGGAGGGATGGCACAAGGCCGGTCAGGCACGCCGCGACGAGCTCGTCGCCACCTTCCGCAGCGGGCGCATTCCCGAACTGGAGATCCGCACCGACCAACCCTGGACCCAGCGCCTCCAGGGGTTCCTCGATCACGCCGGACGACGTCGCATCGCATGAGAACAGGCCGGATCACCCCATGAAACCGGACCGGCTCATCGAGGACCTGACCCTCGTTCCCCTGCCCCAGTGGTGGGAGAACCCATGGCTGCTGCTGAGCCTGCCCGTGGTGATCGGACTCCTCGCCTACAGCGTGCATCGCTGGTGGATGCGCCGACAACCCGCCCCGGCCACCGACGAGGCACCGTCTTCGGGGCCACCGCCGCACGAGGAGTTCCTGCGGCGACTGGCCGAGCTCCGCTCCAGCCGTGCCCAGTGGGTCGCCTATCCCTTCGGCATCGAGGTCAGCGACATCCTGCGGGGTTATCTCGAGGCCCGCTACGCCTTCTCGGTCCGGTTCCAGACCTCGCGGGAGTTCCTGCATTCGGCCGTCACCGACCCGCGGTTCAACCCGAATCACCGGGCCGCCCTCACGGATTTCCTCGGCCAATGCGATGCCCTCAAATTCGCCCAGGCTAGGGCCTCCGAAGCCGAACTGGCCACGCTCGTCGACACGGCAGAACGAGTCATCCGGGAATGCTCCAGTCTCACGAACCCGGGAGGCGGGGCACCATGAAGGACCTCATGGCCCTCGAGTTTCTGTATCCGTGGGTGCTGCTGGGTCTGCTGGCGCTGCCGGTCCTGGCCTGGCTGCACCGCAGGCCCCGGTCGGTGCCGTCGTTGGCGGTGCCGTCGCTGCTCGGCCGGGCTCACCTGGGGGCGATCCCCGCCCGTCAGCATTCCAAGGCGCAGGCGCTCTGGAGCCTGCTTCCGTTGGCGCTGCTCCTCGTCGGACTGGCCCGACCGCGCATGCCGCGGGGTGACCTGCCCGACCCCAGCAAAGGCATCGACATCATGCTGGCGCTCGACTTCAGCCGGTCGATGGCCGAGACCGATTTCCGACTCGAACGCAAGCGGGTCAGCCGGCGGGCCGCTCTGGAATACGTCACCGAACGGTTCATCCTGGGGCGCCCCAACGACCGCATCGGCATCGTCTGCTTCGCCCGGAACCCGTTCCTGGTCAGCCCGCTGACGCTCGACCATCGCTGGGCCATCGAATCCATGCGGCAAACCGATCTGGCCACCGGAACCGGCATCGGCTGGGCCGTGATGGCGGCGGGGAATTTCCTTCGGAAGGACAGCGACCGGAGCAGGGTGGTCATCCTGGTGACCGACGGCGACAACTCGTCGGGGCCGCGCGCCTCGGAGATCATCGGTCAACTGGTGCGCGACAAGGTCAAACTCTACTCCGTGCTCATAGGCCCCGAAATGGTCACCCCCTCCGTCGCCGCCAACCACGATCTCAACCGGGCAGCCCGCATCACCGGAGGGCAGTTCTTCCAGGCCAACGACACCCGGGCCCTGCAGGGCATCTACAATCTCATCGACCAACTGGAGAAGCGCGAACTGATCCAGAAGCGCTTCGTCCTGTGGCAGGAACTCTTCCTCTGGCCCGTGGGCGTCGGATCGGCGCTCTGGTTGGGCGGATGGCTCTGGACCCGACTCCTGCGGAGGCCTTTGCCATGAGATTCGCCCACCCCGCCTGGCTCCTGCTGATTCCGGTGCTCATCGGCCTGATCGAAGTCTTCCGGATCGTGGGAAACCGTCGCAACCGACGGCGGATCTCGCAGTTTTCCGGCGACGCCGACCGGCCCTGGGCCGATCCGGGCGTGGTCTCGTGGCGTCAGCGTGCCGACCGGTGGTTGATGTTGGCCGTGGCCGTTCTCCTGCCGCTGACTCTGGCCCGGCCCCTGGCGTTCCGGATGGACGAGCAGTCCGAACTGCGCGGCGTCCCCTACATGATCGCCCTGGACCTGTCGCGGTCCATGCTGGCGACCGATGTGCGGCCCAACCGGTGGTTCGCCGCCACCAACGCTTTGTCGCGTTTCCTCGAGTCCAGCCGCGCGGATCGGGTGGGTCTGATCACCTTCAGCGGCGTGGCCTACCTCAACGCACCGCTGAGTTTCGACACCCGCGCCATCCAGGCGATGCTGCGATACGCCTCCCCCTACACGATGGATATGGATGGCGAGACGGCCGGGTCCAACCTGGGCTCGGCCATCGAGCGGGCGGGACGGTATTTCCAGACCAACGACATCCAACCCAGGGTGGTCATCCTCGTGACCGACGGGGAGGATTCCGGGGATCAGCTGTTGGAATTCACCCGTCGCTGGGCCCGGCAAGGGGTCAAGGTGTGCGCTGTCGGGGTTGGGACTCGGGGAGGGTCCAAAGTGCCGCGGATCCAATGGGGTGGCATGGCCCGGAACGACTCCGGTCAGGAGGTCGTCTCCCGACTCAACGAGGCCAACCTCAAGCGGATCACCGCCCTCACCGGGGGGCGCTACCTGCCGCTGGGGGATCAGGGCGACGGGTTCGACATCCTCCGAAAGGAATTCCTGGCCCCCTTGGCCGAAAGCGCGGCCCGTGAAGATCTCAAGAACTACGTCGAAGTGTATCCGGTGCCCCTCTCGGTGGCGATCATCGCCCTGGTGAGCCAGACTGCCATCGGCGCCCGACGCCATCGAAGGCCACGCCCCCTTTCGGCCATCCGTCAGTCCGAGCCTGCGACGACCACCCCATGAACCTCTTCAGGCAGCCTCTCAGCCGCATCCCGGGCGGGTCCTTCACGAGCCTGTCCCTCTGGGGGGTGTTGATCTGCCTGAGCGGGTCGACCTTCGTGGCGCCGGTATCGGGAGGCGATGCCCTCGATCTGGCCCGGCTCCAGCATCAATTGACCCACGGTGAACCCCAGGGTGTCGCCGAGGCGTTGGCTCAGGAGGCCGAACTCCACCCTTCCAACGCCCATCTGCAATACAACGCCGGGGTGGCCGCCTACGCGGCTCGGCGCTGGGAAGATGCGCTGGTGGCCTTCGATCGGGTGGAAACCCTCGGCCAACGCGGTCTGCTCGACCGGGCCCGATTCCAACGGGGCAATGCCGAGTACCAGCTCGGCGTCGAGGCCCGCGCCGCCAACCTGGATGAAACGATCGCCCGATGGCGGGCCGCTCTGGAGGCATACCAATCGATCCTCAAAGAGACGCCCGACGACGCCCGCGCCGGAAACAACGATACCTTCGTCCGCAAGCAGTTGTTGGATCTGCTGCTGGAAGAAGCCCGCAAGGCCGCCGAACGGGCCAAGGAACCCCGCCAGACGCCCGGTCAGAAGATCCCCCATCTGCGCAATGCCCACGAAAAATTCTCCGACGCCCACCAACTGAGCCCCGACAACACCGAGGCCCGCCAAGGCGAGGCCGACACCAAAGACCAGCTGGCCGAGGCGCTCAAACAAGAGGGGCTGCGCAACGTCCAGTCGCCGCTGTCCCTGAAAGCCAGCCGCCGTGAACCCCGCCTTCCTGAGGTGGACGCCTCGAAGCTCGAGCAGGGCGTCTCACAACTCGAGGAAAGCCAGCAACTCCGCCCCGGCGATCCCCAGGTCGAAGAAGCCCTCAAGAAGGCCAAAGACCGCCTGGCCGACGCCAAGGTCAAGCAGGCCGAGACCTTCCTGGCTCTGGAAGAACAAATCCCCGTCACCAAGGAGAAGCTCGCCCTGCTGAGAATGGCCCGGGAGCAGGTGGATCACGCCTTGGAACATTCACCCCAGCATCAAGAGGCCCAGCGCACCGGAGAAGAAATCGATCGCCGCATGGCGCAGGTCCACGAAGACGAGGGCGACTTCCAGGAGCAGCAGGCGGCCTTTTCGCAACCCGAGCAACAGGCCATGCAATTGAGTCAGGCGCTGGATCACTTCCAGCAGGCCTCGGAGCTGCGTCCGAACCAACCGCGGCTGCAGGCCAAACAGGCCCAGGCTGAGGAAAAACTGGCCCAAACCCTCGACAAACTGGCCGACAAGCTCATGCAGTCCCCCGAGGGTCAGGAGCCCATGGAGGCCAAGGCGGCCCGACTGGAAGGGGCCGAACAGGCCCTGAATGAGCTCCAGGCGCTCAAACCCAGCGATCGGACGGCCCAGAAGGCCGAGCAAGTCGGCAAAGAACTCGACGGATTGCGCCAGATGCTGGCCGAAAAGGGGCAGCAGCCCTCGGACTCCCCCGGGCAGGGCGACCCCAAAAACGGCGCCCAACCCATGCCCGCTCCACCCCAGTGGATGGCGCCGCCCCTCGATGGCCCTCCGCGCATCAACCAACCCGGGGGCAAGGGACAGGCTCCGAAGAGCGCCGGACGCAACGTGCGGGATTACTGATCCCGGGGGGGGGCGGTCGGATCCTGTGGCTCGCTTGATTGTTCAGATTCCGGTCTTCGGAACCCGGAGTGCGAAGGAGGCGTGCCTATTGGCACCGAGCAACAACGAGCCGAAGAACACCCAGACGAAGAGTCGACCTGATCAAACCAGGCAATCGACCATGCCCGGCAATCGGTCGGCCGCTTTTTCCAGCGCCTTCAGAGCCTGCCTTCGCTGGGCCTCGGTGCCTTCGGGAAACAGGAGTTTCCAACCCGACGCGTTCATCCAATCGTCGGGGGACCGCAAGGGGGGGTCACCCGGGTGCCCCAGCCCGATGGACAGGGCGAACAGGTCGGCGATCTGGACCGCCCCGGCCAAACGGCCGTCTCGGGAGCTGCCCGACGGCGTATGATGATGCCGGGTGGTGAATTCGAGCGATTCGCCCAACTGTTGGGCCTTGAGATACATCGCTCCCAGGTGCGCGTGATCACACCCCACGCAATCCAGTTCGATCAGCCGCACGGGCAACGACGAGGTCTTGAGTTGCTCCAGGATGCTGGCGTGGTGGTCGGGAAAGACGGTGGCGAAGACGATCCAGCCCACGTCGTGGACCAAACCCGCCACATAGTCGAGGTCTTCGCCCGATTCGGGCGTGGCCATCATGAGGTCTTTGGTGACCATGGCCACGGCGATGCTGTGTTTCCAGAGATTGCGCCAGAGCGTTTCACCCGCTCCCCGTTGGGAACCGGTGATGCGTTTGAAGTCGTCGATCACCGGCGTCATGGTGGCCAACTCGCGCACCTGCCTGACCCCGACATAGAACACCGCCTCTTCGAGACTGGTCACCGAGTGCCCCAGTCCGTAGTGGACCGAGTTCACCAGCTTGAGCAGGCGTGAGGTCAGGCCCGGGTCGCGTCGGATCACCTCGGAGATCTGACCCGCATAGCGCTGTTCGGCGGCCAGCAATTCCCTCAAGGCCCCCTGGATGCTTTTGAGCGACGGGATGGGGGGGCACGACTGGAGACGACGCTGGATCTCCGCCAGCGACAGCGCCTTCGGAATCGATCCCGCAGCTACCGTGGAATTCACGGACATCAGGCCAACATCGGCAGAACGGTTCATCTCCTGAAAAGCTTTGTTGGGCCGTTTCGGTTCCGATCCCGACCGTTGGAGTGAAGGACCCCTCAAGTCCCGGACCGGGAATGCCGATTCCATCTCGACGATGTGTGTTCCAATCCATCCGGCCGACCGAAGTTCACCCACCGGTGCTCGGGACGAGCTGGATCGGGGGTGGATCCAACCGGTTCATCCAGGACAAGCCACCCACCCAATCCCGGAGCACCCATCCCGCTATCTGAATGAAACCGAAGATCCTGACTGTCGATGACAGCAAGACCATCCGACTGATCGTCACCAAGGCGCTCAAACCCTTCGATGTCGACGTGCTCGAGGCCTCCAACGGCGTCGAAGGCGTGGCCGTGGCCATGCGTGAGAAACCCGACCTCATCCTGCTCGACCTGACCATGCCCATCATGGACGGGTCGGAGTGTCTGGCGAAACTCAAGTCGCACGCCGACCTGAAGAACATCCCGGTGATCATGCTCACGGCGGAATCCGGCCGGGACAATGTCACGAAGATCGCCAAGATGGGCGTCCGCGACTATCTGGTGAAGCCCTTCAAGGAGGACATGCTCGTGGAGCGCGCCGGGCGCATCATCGAGCTCAAGGCCAAGGGAGGCGGAGTCAAGAAGGTCAAACGCTACGACGACCCGCTCAACATCCTGGTGGTCGACGACAAGCCGGCGATCATCGAACAGATCAAGGCCGCCGTATCCGACACCCCCTGGCAGGTCCATGGCCGCACCCAGACCGGCGAAGCCCTCGACTACTGCTCCCAGAACGTGCCGGATGCCATTCTGGTCAGCCTGTCGCTGCCCGACGGGGCGGGTTTCACCCTCTTCCAGATGTTCCGGGCCAGCACCCGCACCAAAAGCGCCCCGATCTTCGGCCTTTCGGTCAAGACGGCCACCGACGATCAAACACGGGCCCAGCAGGTGGGATTCCTGGGCGTGATCACCAAACCGCTGGATCCCGACGATCTCAAGACGAAGATCTGCCGGTCTCTCAGTCTGGACACCTCGTACAAGTATTTCCAGCAACGCGATGGGGTGTTGGCGGTCATCCTGCCCCCGAACCTCACTCCCAACATCGCCAACGAAATCTCGATCCAGATGCGAAACAAGGTCTCCGAGGCGGTCGATTCGGGGCTTGGGAAAATGATCATCGACATGAGTCAGGTGCGGACCCCCGACATCAACCTCGTGAAACTCGGGATCACCACGATCCAACTGTGCAACGAATTGTCGCTCCAACAGCGACTGGTGGGCTCCACCATCGTGCAAGCCGAGTGCCGCAATTACGAAGAAACCAAGGACTGGGTCTTCGTCACCTCCTACGAAGACGCCATTCGCGAACTCAACCGACGGTGACGCAACCCTGCCGGGAACCTCAACCGGACGGACAACCTCGAATCACACGGACGTGATGAAACCCCTGCACATGATCGTTGGCGGCGTCGTGGCCATGGCGCCGGCCCTCGCGGCGCCGAACGCCTACCTGACACGGGTGGGTCCCAAACCGTTGAGCTTCGGAGCGACACCGCGGCCGCGCGAAGAGGTCATGGCCCGGCTGCCACCGCTCTTCACCGATCTGCCGCCGAGGCCCCGTTCACCCTCAGATCCGGATTCGGCCAACCCCACCGATGATCCGTCGAACTTGTGGCCCATGCCGTCCAAGCCGATCTCGGTGGGGGCCGGCGCCGAGTTCCCAAGACTGCCCGACGATTGGCTGGATTCATTGACTGCCGGAGATCTCGGGGCGGAGTTCCCCGGGGTGCCTCTCCAGGATCCGACGCCAGCCGACTCCGCCCGGGAGCCTTCGGCTTTGAATCCGGAGATGCTCCTCCGCTTCTTCACCACACCGGCCCCCAATCAAGGTCAGGCCGTCGCCATACCGGTACCCTTCATCCCGGCTGTTCCTCCGCCCCCGACTTCGACCTCGAGCCGAGCCGTTTTCCGGCAGGATTGAACCATGCCCCGGTTTTCCATCATCAAGCCGAACCTGCTGGCCCTGCTTCTGGCGGGCTTGGTGGGAAGCACCCCACGCGACGCGGCGGCCGACCAGGCCTCCGCGGCCCCCGCGAAGACGCCCCCGCCGGCGACCCGCAGTCAAAGTCTGAACGTCGACGCACGCAACGCCACCAATGCCGCCCGTTTGACAGATGAGATTGCCGATTCCCTCGAGCGAAAACTCACCTCGCCCCGCCAACCGCAGAGCGAGCGGTTCGCGTCCGAAAACGTGCTCCAAAGGCAGGTCAAGAAGGTGGTGATCGACGAGATGAAGGTCTGGCGCGACACCATGGAAGGGGCGGTCGCGAGCCACAATCGCGCCACGACGGGAGAGGACAAACAGGTCGCCGTGGAATTGCTGGCGGGCATCATCGCCAACGAGGATTCCCCGGTGGAGATCAAGCGGGAGTGCATGAAGCACCTCGCACAATTCGCTCTGGACGGGAGTTACTACAGCAAGGCCCAACAGATCTACTCCCAGCTCGTGAGTCGGTACCCGCTGCATCCCGACACGCCCGCGGTGCTCTACCGTCAGGGAATCCTGTACCGTCGGGTGGGCGCCACGGAGCTGGCCCTCTCCAAATTCCACGCGGTGATGTCGACGGTGATCAGCCTCCCGGAAAAGGACATCTCAGCCTACAAGGATCTGGTTCTTCTGGCCCAGACGGAGATCGCCGACACCTATCTCATGGCCGGGCAATTCGACAAGGCCGCCGATTTCTTCCGCCGTGTCCTGAAGCTCGCCGACACACACCTCAACGAGGCCCACATCCGCTTGAAGCTCATCAAGTCCCTCTTCGAGTTGAAGGACTGGCACGGAGTGATCACCGAAGGAAACCTCTGCCTCGAAAAGGTCGCGCTGGCCTCGCAGGTCGCCGAGGTGCGTTTTCTGATGACCGAAGCCTACAAGAAACTGGGCATGCACCGGGAGGCCATCCAGCAAACCATCGATCTGCTGAATTCGGAGCAGGCGCGATCGGGATCGGATCCGAGCAACTGGGCCTATTGGCAGAAACGCACCGGCAACAAGCTGGCCAATGAACTTTATGAGCAGGGCGACTATGTCAACGCGCTCCTGATCTATGAATCCTTGTACAAGCTTCCCGGCAACGACGAATGGCGTTCCCAAGCGCTCTATCAGATCGGGTTGATCTACGAGCGGATGTATCAGCCGGACCAGGCATCGGGCGTCTACAGCCAAATCCTGACCCTGATCCCCTCACCCGCGGCCATGGCCGGCACCAACGGAACAGCATCGGCCTCGCAGTCGGGCACAAACGGCACCGGTCCAAGCCCAAGCTCGATTCCAAACCCAAGCACCACGGCCGGCGGTTCGACAAACCCGATCAGGAAAAAACCATCGGCAGAGCTGGCTCAACCCGCGGCGATCTCACCGGGGTTGAAGTTGATCCGAGAGATGGCCCAGTGGCGCCTCGACAACCTGAACCGCGAACGCTCACTCCGGCAGGACCTCCAAAAACTCTTCGTGCCCAACATCAGCTCCACCGATCAAAGCGTCGCTGTTCCCAAGGGTTCGACCCCATGAATCCGGAGTCACAGATGTTGGAAGACCTGCGCTCCCAACTCTCGCTCAACACCGACCTGCTGGGGCATCTCGAGCGGGAGTCGCTGCAGCTGCGCCATCCGGATTCACCTCAAACTCCGGGGGCCACCGATGCCCGCCGCGAGCTGTTGCCCCGACTCGATGCGTCTCTCGAACGGATACGACGGCATCGCAATCATTGGCTTTCCCTCAGTCCCGAAGCCCGCTCATCGCATCGTGAGATCCGCGAGCTGCTTCGCAAAAACCAGGACCTCATCATGAGATTGATCGTCCTGGATCGGGAGAACGAACAATTGCTCCTGCGGCGCGGATTGATCCCGCCCAAGCACCTGCCCCCCGTCCAACGCCAACGCCCGCATTACGTGGCCGACCTCTACCGGCGACAGAATGCGCCGGGAGGATCGACGACGGAGGCCCGCCCCGGTGAAACCCACTGAAGCCCGCTGAAGCTCCGAGGCCATGAGCCTCACCCGGGGAGGCCTCAAGAGCCTTGAAGGGGGTTTCCGTGACCGTGCCGCACTCGCCACTCGAGTGAATCGAAATCGTTTTCGACCACCGAGGATTGCCCGGCCGATGGAACCCAGTACCTTCGCCCTCGACATGATCCGACTGACGGCGTGGTTGATGCTGACTCTTGGGGCGGGCCTGATTTCCGCCGCGGAGAAACAATTCGATTTCTCATCAACGCGGCCCGGAACGCTCCCGGACGGCTGGAAAAGCGAACTCGCCGGTTCGGGCAAGCCGGGCGACTGGAAAGTGGTCGAGGAAGAGGTGCCTCCGGCTCTGGAACCCTTGTCTGCGCAGGCCCCGAAACTCACCCGGCGATCCGTCTTGGCTCAGACTGCACCGAGCAACGAGGACGAGCGGTTCCCCATGCTGATCAACACCTCGGAACGCTACGGAGACTTCACCTTTTCGACCCGATTCCAGATCACCGCTGGTCGCTTCGAACAGATCGCGGGCTTGGTGTTCCGCCATCAGGATCCGAAGAATTTCTACGTCGTACGGGCCAGCGCTCTGGGCAACAACCTGAGGTTCTACAAGTTCGTCGACGGTGAGCGTTCGGTGCCGATCGGCCCGGCGATTCCGTTCCAGAAAGGCAAATGGTACGAGCTTTCGGTCAGGGCCGAGGGCAACCAGATCGAGGTGCTGCTCAACGGAACCAACGCATTCCCGACCCTGACCGACAACTCCTTCAACGCCGGACACATCGGCTTCATCACCAAATCCGACACCACGGCCCTCTTCGCCGACGTGGGCATCCGGTACCGACCCCTCGAGACACTGGCCGCCTCGTTGGTGAGGCAGGCTCTGGAACAGCAACCCCGTCTGCTGGACCTGCGGCTATACGGACTGCGGGCCGACTCCAAAGAACTAAGTTGCCTTGCGGCCAAGAACCCGGGTGATGTGGGATCCGGGGCGAGTGAGACGGTCAACAAGGTCCACCAGGAGAATCAGACCTACTTTGGACGGACCCCGAAGTCCGCCGTCGTCACGGCCCCGCTGCATGATCGCAATGGGGATGTCGTCGGCGTGTTGGAATTCCACCTCAAGCCCTTCGCCGGCCAGATCGAATCCACCACGGTCGCCCGCATCCTACCCACCGTCCGAAAACTGGAGTCCGGCATCACCGGCGCCAAAGCCCTCACCGAATAAACACCCCCCTTTCACCGGGTCTCCCTCCTGAGGGACAGGCTCGTGCCCCCTGAGGGACAGGCTCGAACAAAAAGGGACAGGCTTCGGCGAAACGCTGAAAGAACCGACCGCCGAGTTGCGAATTATGAGGCAAATACCTCATGAGAACGCGCCGCATCACCGCCCCTCTCGAAGCTTCGAGCGGTTTTTACCACTGCATGTCCCGCGTCGTGGATCGAAGGTTCATTTTCGGCGACGTTGAGAAGGAGTACTTCGCTCGCCTGATCCGCAGGTACGCCCAATTTTGTGGGATACACATCCTCACCTACTGCCTCATGGGCAACCATTTCCATCTCCTCATCGAGGTTCCGAGGCGACCCGATTCACCTCCGGATGATGCCGAATTGCTACGCCGCATCAGTGCCATCTACTCGGATTCACGGGTTCAGCGGCTCCGGAGGCAGTGGATGGAATCACCTCCAACCGTGAAGGAATCATTGCGTCACCGGTTCTGGAGACGGATGGGAGACCTCAGCCAATTCCTCAAAGAACTCAAGCAACGCTTCAGCCAGTGGCACAATCTGCGTCAGGGCCGGCGTGGCACCCTCTGGGAAGAGCGCTTCAAGAGCGTCCTGATCGGCTCCGACGGTTCCGCCTTGAGCACCATCGCGGCCTACATCGATTTGAACCCGGTGCGGGCCGGCTTGGTGAGGGATCCTGCTCGATATCGCTGGAGTGGTTACGGCGAGGCCGCTGCCGGCCAAACGCAAGCTCTGGAGGGGTACCAGGCCTTGATGGAGGCTCAAGGGGTCCCCGAAACACCCCCCAAGCGGGCCTTCCTTGTCCACCGGGAGCGGGTGCTCCTCTATTCCCATCGGAGAACCGTCTCAGAACGCGGATCCTCCAGCGGTTCTGGAAACAGGACGATGCCAGCCTCAACCCTGACGCAAAACCGATGCGACGGTGAAACTCCCAGTCGAGAAGGTCCGGGACGAGACTTGTTGCATCGGATTCGATTCTTCACCGATGGGGCGGTGATCGGAACCCGAAGTTTCGTGGACTGGATCGCCAGCAGAGGTCGGAACGGAATGGCACCCAAGCGTCCTGCGACCGAGCATCCAGGGTTCGACATGAGGGACGGCCCCCTGTTTGGCCTTCGCGGCGCGCGCACGGCGGGCGGCCATTGAGTGAACACACGCTGTTCCACTCATACCGCGAAATTTTCGGTTTCTCACACAGCCGGCCGAACATCATCAACGGGAGCCCGGGGATCAATCCTCACGGACGGGAATCCATCCGGAGTGGGCCAACCAGAAGGTGCGACCCAGTGATGCCCACGGGAAACAAGCGCTCGGTCAGGCAATTCGATTCACAGCCTGCTCTTGATCCACGGGCTGGGATCAGGGTCTTCTAAAGCGACTTCCATGAAATACTCCACGAGTTCCGGGATCGGGTCTTGGGCAGGATCAACTAGCCTGTCCCTTTTGTTGCTGGCCTTCGGGGGGATGGGGTTCGAACTGCGGGGCGATGGTCCGGCGGACAATTCGGCCGCCACGGTGCGGCGGGTGCCTCCGGCCGGGATCACACTCCCGGATTCGATCCGCGACGAACTGAGATCGGGGGTGGAGAAACTCGGGCAGAGCATCGAGGTCTCAAGGTCTCAATGGGCCAAAGACAGCCGCCAACTGCGACGCCTGGCCGACATCGAGATTTTTCACAAGGCGGTGGATTGGGCCGTGCGTTATGGGGAGATGTTCAAGACCAACGAGGTGGAATCGGCCCGGCTTCAATTGAAGACGGCGACCGAACGCCTGCAGGCGCTGAATCAGGGACAGGCTCCATGGTCCGAGGCCTCCGGTCCGACGGTCGGCGGCTATGTGTCCCGGATCGACGGGTCGGTGCAACCGTTCGGGTTGGTGGTTCCCCCCAGTTGGAAGCCCAACTCCGGCAGGTCATGGCGGTTGGACTTCTGGTTCCATGGACGGGGCGAAACCCTCAGCGAATTGGCCTTCATCGCTGATCGGATGAAGAACCTCGGAGAATTCGCTCCGGCCGACACCTTCGTACTGCACCTGTACGGACGCTATTGCAACGGCAGTCGTTTCGCCGGGGAGACCGACTTCTGGGAGGCCTTGGACGAGGTCAAACGCCGTTACCCGATCGACGAGAATCGACTGGTCGTGCGCGGGTTTTCACTGGGCGGAGCCTCCGCATGGCACTTTGCCGTGCATCATGCGTCACAATGGGCCGCCGCCGCTCCCGGGGCCGGCTTCAGCGAAACAGCCGAGTTTCTCAAGGTCTTCCAACAAGAGCACCTGCAACCGGCCCTTTGGGAACAGAAACTCTGGCGACTGCACGATGCCACGGCCAACGCACTCAATGTCTCGATGGTTCCGCTGATCGCCTACAGCGGTGAGGACGACCGTCAGATCCAGGCGGCGGAGGCGATGCGGTCCGCACTGCGGGCCGAGGGAATGGAACTCACCCATCTCATCGGTCCCAAGACGGGGCACAAATACGAGGCCGGAGCCAAGGCGGAACTGAATCGGAGACTGGATGCCTTGGCAGCCGCAGGTCGGGTCCGGGTACCCCATGAAGTGCGCATGGTGACCCATTCTCTGCGCTACCCGCGGATGGCCTGGGTGACCGTCGATGCGTTGACCGAACACTGGGAACCGGGCCGGGTGATCGCGCGCCTGCCGGATGGGGACAGGCTCCTGAGGATCGAGACCGATGGTGTCGAGGCGCTGACGCTGGATTTCGGCCCGGGTGAGGCTCCATTCCCGGCCCACCAACCCGTTCAAGTGGCCTTCGCCGGATCGGACAACGCCGTGATCCTGGAATCGACCCGTCCGGGAACCGATCGGTCGTGGAAGGCCAGCTTTCACCGGAGGAACGGGGTCTGGAGAACCGGCCCCGATCTGTCGGGCGGCTTGCGCAAACGTCACGGCCTTCAAGGACCGATCGACGACGCGTTCATGGACTCGTTCATGATGGTGATGCCCTCGGGAACGCCGTTGAACCCCAAGGTGGGGCAATGGGTGGACAGCGAGGCCTCCCGTGCCGTGGAGCATTGGCGTCGCCATTATCGCGGAGAGGCGCGTCGGAAAACCGATCGGGAGATCTCGGAGTCCGACATCCGCGATCACAATCTGGTCCTGTGGGGGGATCCTTCGAGCAACCACTTGCTGGCCAAGCTGGCGCCGTCGTTGCCCATTCGGTGGGAAACCAACCGGATCGTGGTCGGCAATCGGACTTTCGCGACGGACACCCACGCTCCGATCCTGATCTTCCCCAACCCGTTGAACCCCTCGCGATATGTCGTGCTGAACAGCGGGTTCACCTTCAGAGACTACGACTACCTGAACAATGCCCGGCAGACGCCCAAACTGCCCGACTGGGCCATCATCGACCTGCGCCAAGCACCCGACTCGCGAACCCCGGGCGGGATCGCCGCCGCAGGGTTCTTCGGTGAGCGTTGGGAATTGCGCTGAGCCGTTCCCGATCGTCCTCGCGATGGATCAGAGGAGGGTCCGGGCCTTGGCCAGGGCCTCACCCAGGCGCGAGGCGTCCTTGCCTCCGCCCCGGGCTCCATCCGGGCGTCCTCCACCCTTGCCACCGACCAGGGGAGCGATGGTCTGGATGAGCTTGCCCGCCTGCACTTTGGACGTGAACTCCGGGGTCACCGCCGCAACCAATGCGACCGCACCGGCAGAGTGTCCACCCAACAGGATGACGCCACTGAACTGCGATTTCAGCGCATCGACCACGGTCTGAAGGGTCTCGCCATCGGCCTCGCCCAGATTCGCGATCAACGCCGGAACACCGTTCACGGTCTCGGCCTGAGGCAACAATTCGCGAGCCCTGCCGGAAGCCTCCCGCTGCGCCGCGGCCTTGAGAGCCTTCTCCAATTCCCGATTGTGGGTGAGCAACGCTTCAAGTTTCTTCTCCAATTCACCCAGCGGGCTGTTGAGTTTGGCCGCCATCGATCGGATCAATCCCTCATCGGCACGAGCCTTGTCGAGGGCCGGCAACCCGGCAATGGCCTCGATGCGGCGGACTCCCGCTGCGACGGCCGACTCGGCCAGAATACGGAAGAGCCCGATCTCGCCGGTCGCCCGGGTGTGGGTGCCACCGCAAAGTTCCATGGAATAACCGTCCAACCGGGCCGGTTGCCCACCGATCTGCACGACACGGACGACATCCCCGTACTTGTCGCCGAAGAACTGGAGCACGTCCTTGCGGTTCTTGACCTCGGCGTGAGGCACTTCGAGCCATCCCACGGGCGCATTCTCCAGGATGCGCTCATTGACGAGGCGCTCGATGTCGACGAGCTGCTGAGGCGTCAGCGGGGCGCTGTTGAAATCGAAGGTCAGTTTCTCCGGAGTGACATTCGACCCCTTCTGGGAAGCTTCCTTGCTGGCGACTTCGTGCAACGCCCAGTGCAACAGGTGGGTCACCGTATGATGCCGCTCGATGGCATGCCGGCGGGCCGCATCGACCCGGAGGGTCACCGACGAACCCACGACCGGAGAATCACCACCCTCCACGAAATGCAGCCAGACATTGCCCGATTTCTGCGTGTTGGCGATGCGCCACAACTGTCCGGAGCCGCTGATTTCGCCGGTGTCACCCACTTGCCCTCCCATCTCGGCGTAGCAGGCGGAGGCATCGAGGATGATGGCCGTCTTGTCCTTCAGTTCCACCACCTCCAAGACTTGGGCGCCGATCTCCAGCGCGTCGTATCCGAGGAACCGGGTCGAGGACTTGGTCTCGATCTGGGAGAGTTCGATGACCTGCTTTTTCTGCGAGGCCCGAGCCCGGGCCCGTTGCTCGTCCATCAGCGCCTCGAATCCCGCTTTGTCCACCGAGAGTCCCCGCTCACGGGCCATGAGTTCGGTAAGGTCGATCGGAAAGCCCTGCTCATCATACAGACGGAAGGCGAAGGCTCCCGAGATCTGGCAACACCCGGGCTGTGACGCCTCTTTCTCGAACAACTCGATGCCGCGGTCCAGGGTTCGATTGAAGGCCTCTTCTTCGAGCCGAAGCACCTCTTTGACCTGCTGACTGCGGCTCCGGATCTCCGGGAAGACATCGCCCATGGTGCGAGAGAGAACATCGACCAGTTTGTAGAAGAACGGATCTTGGAAGCCGAGTGTCCGCCCGTACCGCACCGCGCGACGGAGGATGCGTCGCAGGACGTAATTGCGATCGCTGTTGCCTGGTTGAATGCCGTCGGCGATGGCGAAACTCAGCGTGCGGATGTGATCGGCGATGACCCGGAACGCCACGTCCACCTTCTCCTGCTCGGTGTCGCCGGTGCTGCCCTGTTTCGGCAGGGTCGAACCGTATTTCTTGCCGCTGAGTTGCTCGATCTCGTCGAAGATCGGGCGGAAGATGTCGGTCTCGTAATTCGAGATCTTGGCGTTCTGGAAATCGGTGAGCCCGCGGGTTCCCTGGATGATGGAGCTCACCCGTTCGAAGCCCATGCCCGTATCGACATGCTGGGCCGGCAGCGGGGTGAAGGAGCCATCCGGATTGGCGTTGTACTGGATGAAAACGTTGTTCCAGATCTCGATGCACCGGGCGTCGGAACCATTGACCAACTTGGCTCCCTCGGATTGCTCCTCGACCGAGGTTTCGCGGGGGCCGGGGCGCAGATCGACATGGATCTCGGTGCACGGACCGCAAGGGCCGGTCTCGCCCATCATCCAGAAGTTGTCCTTCTTGCCGCCGTTGACGATGTGGATTTCAGGGTCGAGACCGACCGAGCGGAACTTCGACGCCCACAATTCCCAGGCTTCCTGATCGCGCTCGGCCGGATCTTTCTTGGCCGCATTGGGTTGGTAAATCGTCGCGTACACGCGCTGGGGCGGGAACTTCCAGACTTCGATCACCAACTCCCACGCCCAATCGATGGCATCCTTCTTGAAATAGTCGCCGAACGACCAATTACCCAGCATCTCGAAGAAGGTGTGGTGGTAGGTGTCCAGGCCGACATCATCCAGATCGTTGTGTTTGCCACCGGCGCGGATGCACTTCTGGGTATCGGCGGCCCGGGTGTCGAGAGCCGGGATCGAGCCGGCCCACTTGGAGACATCGGCTTTCCGTTCGCCCAGGAAGATCGGTACGAACTGGTTCATGCCAGCGTTGGTGAACAGCAGGTTGGGGCTGTCCGGCATGAGGCTGGAGCTGGGGACGATCGTGTGCTGCTTGGAACGGAAGAAGTCCAAGAACGACTGGCGGATCTGGGCGGACGTCATGGTGTGCGGATCCGGGGATTTGAAAACACCCCGGAAACAGGCCGCGGAGATTAAGGACTGGTGCGAAAATAGGAAGAACCCTGTTTGAACGGATTCCTGGCCATGGGTGCGACCTGAGATCGAAACGGGGAGCAACCCTGTATGAACGACGACCCGAGTGACGGAAATGAATGCTCCCTGCTGACGAAATGTTCGAATGGCTCAAGCCTTGGAACCGAGCGACCGATAACCCATCCACATCAACGGGTGTCCACCGCAAAACCAACCAAGGCTCTGGTTCTTCTGGTCGATGACGACATCGGCTTCCGAGGCATTTTGCAGCGGTTTCTCGAGAGATCCGGGTTTTTGGTCATGACGGCGGGAAACGGTCGAGAGGCCTTGGATCGGTTGAAAACCCATCCGGTGGACCTGATCTTGACGGATCTGATGATGCCTGAGGTCTCCGGGATCGAGCTCATCCGAACCCTGAGAACCCGCAACGCGCGCATCCCGATCATCGCCATGTCCGCTGATGCCGACCTGCGGGATGACCAATCGTTGGAGCGGGCGGCCCAGGCCGGAGCGCAGGTGGTGCTGGAAAAACCGTTCGCCATGAACCGTCTGATTCGCGAGCTTCAAGGCCTTCTGTCTGCCCACAAAGCGCCTTGAGGAGCAGCCAGGGGCTGCATGATCCCTTCAAGAATCCCCACCTTCTCCCTCGCGACGATGCTCCTCTGCGGATGCGGCTCGTTGAGCGGACCCGCCGTGACCTACACAGCCCCGCGGGTCAGTGGTCGCATCATCGACGAAGTCACCGGAAAGCCTGTCCCCAACGCGTTGGTGGGGAGAACGCTTTGGACCCATCGGCACTCCACCGGTGGTTTCCTCAGAGCTGCCGAAGAGCAGGTACTTCGTCAGGACTTCGCGACCAGCGACCCGGAGGGACACTTCACGCTTCCGGAGCAACGAGTGGCCTTGCTGTTTTCACTCGGCGAAACCCGCCCCAACCTCCGTCTGGCGGTGAGTCATTCACGGCATGCGCCCTGGATGACCAACTACCCGGTTTCGGCTCTGGAGAAAGACCCCAGGCGGCCCAGCCTGGATGCCGGCACGATTTGCCTGCCGAGCCGCAAACGCTGACTCCAACCCAGGCAAGAAACCGGGTTCTTCGCCGCCCCCCTGAAAACAGAGCCTGTCCCTCGATCAAGTCTCCAAGCCTGTCCCTTCAGCCTTCCAGCCTGTCCCCTAGCCTGTCCCTTCAGCCTTCCAGCCTGTCCCTCGATCTTCTCCAACCGATCATGAAGCCCTTCCGTCGCCTCTGCTGGTTGTTCGTCGCTCTCTGGGGGACAGGCTCTTCATGGGCCGCGACCGCCGGGACGCCGCCGAAGCGCCCCAATGTGGTCCTGATCGTCGCCGACGACCTCGGGTTTTCGGATCTGGGATGCTATGGAGGTGAGATCCCCACGCCGCATCTCGATGCCCTGGCCTCCAATGGGCTTCGGTACACGCAGTTTTACAATACAGCCCGGTGCTGGCCCTCTCGCGCCGCGGCTCTGACCGGCTTCTATGCCCAACAGGTGCGACGGGATGCCGTTGCTGGCGTACCGAGCGGAACTCAAGGCAAGCGCCCCTCCTGGGCCAAGCTCCTGCCCGAACACCTCAAAAAACTGGGCTACCAGTCGTACCATTCCGGAAAATGGCATGTGGACGGCAAGCCGCTGGCCAACGGCTTCGATCGGTCATACCGGCTGGATGATCACGACCGTTACTTCTCACCCCGTTTCCACTCGGAAGACGACGTCGCACTGGAGCCTGTCCCTACCCACTCGAATTATTACGCCACCACAGCGATCGCCGACCACGCGATCCGGTGCCTGAAAGACCATGCGACCCGATCTCAAGATCGGCCGTTCTTCAGTTTCGTGGCGTTCACAGCGCCGCATTTCCCGGTCCAGGCTCCGGCCAGCGACATCGAACGCCATCGCACCCGCTACCGGAGCGGATGGGACCGACTCCGGGAGGAACGCTGGCAACGCATTCAGACCCTCGGCCTGATCTCAGGAGCCCTGACACCGTTGGAACGGGAAATCGGGCCGCCCTACGACTTCCCCGATGCCTTGAAATCCCTCGGAGTCCACGAGGTGAACCGGCCGGTGCCCTGGGTGGAACTATCCCCGGGCCAACGCCAATTCCAGGCCGACAAGATGGCGGTCCACGCCGCCATGGTGGACCGGATGGATCAGGAGATCGGCCGAATCGTCCTCCAACTCCAGACCATGGGCCATTTTGAAGACACATTGCTGCTATTCCTCTCGGACAACGGCGCCAGCGCCGAGATCATGGTGCGGGGCGACGGTCACAACCCGGATGCCCTGTGCGGAACCGGAGCCACCTTCCTGAGCATCGGACCGGGATGGTCGTCGTTGGCGAACACGCCGTTCCGTCGTCACAAGACCTGGGTGCACGAAGGGGGAATCGCCACCCCCTTCATCGCCCACTGGCCTCAAGGCATCGCTCAGCGGGGCGCGTTGCGAAAGGCCCCAGGCCATCTCATCGACATGGTCCCCACGGTGCTGGAACTGGCCGGAGGCGACTGGCCCGAAAAGGATCATCCCCCGGAAATGCCCAAGCCGCCCGGTCTGAGCCTGGTGCCCACCTTCGCCCAAGACACCGATCTGAAGCGGGAATCCCTCTGGTGGCAGCATGAAGGCAATCGAGCCCTGCGGGAAGGCGACTGGAAAATCGTGGCGGCCGGCACCCACAGCGCATGGGAACTCTACAACCTGGCTCAGGATCGGTCTGAAACCATCAACCTGGCTTCCACCCATCCCGAACGGGTTCGGTCCATGGCTGCGCGATGGGATTCCCTGACCGAACAGCACGCGACCACCGCGAAGGCCCAACCCGGCACCGCCAACCCATTCGCCCCGTGGCGACACTCGGGCTCGCTGCATGTGCTGACCACCCCCGATGGCGCCCACCTACCGGATGGGGTGAAACTGGAATCCTTCCCCCTGCTCGTCCGCCTCACCCGCGACCAATTCGACTTCTCGCAAGCCTGTCCCCATGGCGAAGACCTGCGCTTTTCCACTCCCGACGGGCGACCTCTGGCCTTTGAGATCGAATCTTGGGACTCGGAAGCAGGTTCCGCCGCAATCTGGGTGCTCATCCCTCAAATCCGGGGTAACGAGCGCCAGGAACTCCGCGTCCACTGGGGAAATCCAAAGGCCCAAAACCCTTCAGCCGACCCGTCACGGGGCTCGGAGGTCTTCAACGCCTCCAACGGCTACATCGGTGCCTGGCATCTGGGAGAGTCAATCCAAGACGCCACGGGGACCTTGGTTTCAGAGAATCGGGGGACCGCTCCCGTTGCCGGGGTCATCGGAACCGCCCGCCGCTTCAGAGAGGGTCAGGGCGTCTTTGGCGGGAACACTACGAACCGCTACCCGAGCGGCGCTGCGCCACACACCTCGCAGGCTTGGTTTCGGGCGGAACAACCCAATGGCCGCATCCTCGCCTGGGGCAATGAGCAGGCCCAAGGAAAAGTCGTGCTGCACTACACCAGTCCGGCACAGGTCCGATTGGACTGCTATTTTTCAGGGGCCAATGTGGCGACCCGAAACCCGGTGCCCGCCCACCAATGGACGCAGGTCGTCCACACTTGGGAAGCCGGCGAATCCAAGGTCTACATCAACGGAGTCTTGGACGGAGTCTCCCGGACTTCACAGGCTCCATTGAATTTGCGACAGCCCGCCCGCCTGTGGATCGGAGGTTGGTACGATCGCTTCGATTTTGATGGCGTTATCGATGAAGCCCGCGTTTCAAACCGGGTTCGCAGTGCGGATTGGATCCGCTTGGAATATGAGAACCAAAAGCCCTTGCAAACCGCTGTAGGGCCGATCGTCCAATCCGGAAACGAGTTCACTGTCCTGCCGGATGTAACAGCCGAAACCTCCAAGGGACAGGCTACCTCCAAGGGACAGGCTACCTCCAAGGGACAGGCTACCTCCAAGGGACAGGCTACCTCCAAGGGACAGGCTCGTTGTGTCGTGGAGGAGGGACAGGCTCTGAGGTGGGTGGCGAGGGCCGGTGGGGCACAACGGGTCTGGTGGACCCGCCAGGAGGCCGGCGGCGCTCCGGTGGTGGTGGCGGTGAACCAGTTCCATTACCAACTCGAGGCGGGTCGGGTTTCGGGAGACTCGATGGTGACCATCACCTTCCATGCCGCCTACCCGGACGGGATCCGTCGCCTGGAGATCCCGGTTTCCATCCACGAGTCGATTGCAGACCCGGAGTTCCAACTGACGGCACCGACCCACTGGGACGGACGCAGCCCCCTGTCGCTGTCCCCGGCCTTGAGCGTGCCCGAGGCCGCCCAGATCGCCTCGGGAGCTTCACCCCTGAAGACGACCTGGTCGGTGGAACCCCTGGCCACGGTCCGTGAGATCCGAGGGCATGACCTGATCCTCAAACGCGCGCTCCACGGAGGCCGTCTGACCGTGACCGCCACGCTCGACAATGGCGGTACACCCCTGCGCCGGTCTGTCACGGTGTCGGTGCGCCCCCCACGACACGATGGCTGGGTGCAGCAAGCCCCCCCATCCCGCGACTGGCCCCGGGACAACCAATTCTACGCCCGGGATGACCGCAATCGGGGGACCCTGTTCGCGGCAGGCTCGATCGAGGAACCCGCAGAGGCGGTGGTGGTGCGGGTATTCGCCCAAGACACGACCGGAGCGGGCGCGACCTTGAAGGGAAATACCCGCGACGCCGGCATCGGTCGAACCGGGGACAGGCTCTTGATCGAGCGCCGCACCCGACTGAAGGCCGATCGATCCTACCGCTTCGAGCTGCCACTGAAACCCGGGCTGATCCGATACCGGTTCGAACTGGCCCGCATCCATCAGGCTCGGGAGATCGCGGTGCATTCGGCCACCAATCTGGTCTGCGGCGACGCCTACCTCATCGATGGGCAATCCAACGCCGTCGCCACCGATTGGGGCCCGGACCAACCCGACTTCCGCAGCGAGTGGATCCGAACCTTCGGCAGCATGGGGCACGAACCGGCCGAATCGGGGTCGTGGGGCATGGCCGTCCATCGAGGGGCCGACAATGAACACCATCAAGTCGGCTATTGGGCCATGGAATTGGGCCGCCATCTGGTCGAAACCCACCGGATCCCGGTATGCTTCCTGAACGGGGCCGTGGGCGGCAGTCGCATCGATCAACACCAACGGAACCCGACCCATCCCACGGACCCCGACACGATCTATGGTCGCCTGCTGGCCCGTGCCCGCGCGGCCCGGCTGACCCACGGGATCCGCGCCGTGATCTGGCATCAGGGCGAGAACGATCAAGGCGCCGACGGCCCGAGTGGCGGCTACGGTTCGGAGACCTACCGTTCGCTGTTCATCGACCTTGCCGCGGCCTGGGCCACCGATTACCCGAACCTACGCCACCACTACGCCTTCCAGATCTGGCCCAAGGCCTGTTCCATGGGCACTGATGGCTCGGACAATCGACTCCGGGAGGTGCAGCGGAATCTGCCCTCGGCCCTGTCGCGCCTGACGGTGATGTCCACTCTGGGCATCCAACCTCCCGGAGGATGCCACTATCCGGCCCGAGGCTATGCCGAGATGGCCCGCCTCCTCGCCCCGCTGATCGATCGTGATCTGCATGGGCTGGACCCCAAGAACTCCATCACGGCTCCCGATTTGTTGCGGGCCGCCTTCTCGGATTCGACCCGGTCCCGACTGGTGTTGGAGTTCGACCAACCCGTGCGCTGGGATCCCGCTCTGGTCACGGAATTCCAGCTCGATGGCGACAAGGGGCTCGTCGCTTCCGGCAAGACCGACGGCCCGCGGTTGATCCTGACCTTGCACCAACCGTCGCAGGCCAAAACCCTGACCTACCTGGACAGCGCGTCGTGGAATCCGGAACGCGTGCTGCGCGGACTCAACGGCATCGCCGCATTGACCTTCTGCGAGGTGCCGCTGGAACCCACCCCGGCGCCTCCCTCGAAAGACACCCCGCGCTGATCCGGCGGGTGCGGAGAACACCACCCGCTTTGCGTCGACCCACCGGGGTTCCGCATTGAAGCCGGCACTCGAGTCGGCAGCGCTTCAGCCCGGAGGCCTCATCGAGGCGACCTTGGCCTTCACCTCCGGATCCATGCGGATGATCGGAGGCCAAGGCCGATCGAACCCCTCGCCCGGCATCTTGCGGGTGGCGTCGAAGCCCATCTTGCCGCCCACGCCGATGTGCGAGGTCGCATGGTCGAGGACATCAGCCGGCCCGCGCGTCAGCAAGGTGTCCCGCTGCGGATCCGTGTCTGCGAAGAGGTGGAAGAGCACCTCGCGCGTGTCGTGGACGTTCACTTCGGCGTCCACCACGATGATGTACTTCGAGAACATCATCTGCCCCATGCCCCAGAGCCCATGCATGATCTTGTAGGCCTGCATGGGATAGGTCTTGCGGATGCTCACCACCACCAGGTTGTGGAAGGTGCCTTCGGCCGGCAGGGAGATGTCCACGATCTCCGGGAAATTCATCTGGAAGATCGGCAGGAACAACTTCACCGACGCCGCCCCGATGTAGAAATCCTCCATCGGCGGAATGCCCACGATGGTGGCCGGGTACACGGCGTCCTTGCGATGGGTGATGGCCGTGACGTGGAACACCGGGTACGGCTCGGGCAAGGTGTAGTAGCCGGTGTGGTCTCCGAACGGGCCCTCCATGCGGAGGGGTTCGGTCGGATCCACGTAGCCCTCGATGACGAAATCGGCGTTGGCCGGAACCTCGAGGTCGTTGGTCTCGCACTTCACCAGTTCGACGGCTTTTTTGCGCAGATAGCCGGCCAACAGGAATTCATCCAACCCGTCGGGCAACGGGGCCGTGGCCGCGAAGGGAAACATCGGGTCGCCGCCGAGAAAGATGGCGACGGGCATGCGTTGACCGGTCTCGTAATAACGACGGCCGTGGCGTGCGGCGACCTTCTGCAACTGCCAGTGCACACCGGTGGTCTGTTCGTCATAAACCTGGATGCGGTACATCCCCAGGTTGCGCGCTCCGGTGTCCGGATCCTGCGTCACCACGCACGGCAAGGTCACGAAGCGTCCCCCATCCAGCGGCCAGCACTTCAGGATGGGCAGGTCGGCCAGCGTGGGCGGCAACGGATCGGTTCCTTTGCGCCAGTCGGGCGCTTCGGGCCAAGGCGCCTGCCGACTGGCGGGCGCCTCGAAGCGGTGGATGACCTCCTTGCACGGCCCACTCTTCACCGTCTTGGGTTTGGCGTAGCGCAAATCCAGGGCCAGCGACAGGAGTCGCAACGCCTCCTTCATCGAGGCCGGGGGGCGGGCCTTCATGAGCCCGCCCAGTTCGGCGGCCACCTCGTCCACCGAAGCGGCATTCATGCTCATGGCCATGCGCTTCCAGGAACCGAGCGTGTTGACGGCCACCGGGAACGGTGAAACGACACCCCGGACGGTGGGCTTCTCGAAGAGCAACGCCTTGCCGCCGCCCGGTTTCTTCATTTCACGGTCGGCGATCTCGGTGATCTCCAACTCCGTGGCCACGGGATGCGCAATGCGGATCAGCTCACCCGCTTTTTCGAGCGACTCCACCCAGTCCCGGAACGATTCGAACGCCATGCGAACTCGACGGTACGGCCCGACGGCAATCCCGCAACGCAGGACCTGCCTCGAGGACGACTCAAGCCAGGAGCGAGGGCACCGGCTGGGCTCCGGTCACTTCGGCATCGGTGAGGCTGGCCTCGCGCCCCTCATGGGGAACGTGGAGTCGGGTGTGGTCCAATCCCAGTTGTCCCAACAACGTGGCGTGGAAGTCGTGGACGCTGACCCCATCCTGAACCGCCTTGTAGCCGAACTCATCAGTCGCTCCGTGGACATGGCCCGCCTTGAACCCGCCGCCGGCCACCCACAACGAGAAGGCATGCCGATTGTGGTCACGACCGTCCTTGCCCTGTGAAATGGGCAGACGACCGAATTCTCCGGTCCACAGCACCACCGTCTCGTCGAGCAATCCGCGAGCCTTGAGATCCTTCACCAACGCCGCGCTCGGCTGGTCGGTCATGGCACACAGCCCCTTCAGGCGCTCGGCATTCTTGTCATGGGTATCCCACGGTTGACCGCTCAAGAACAACTGCACGAAACGCACGCCCCGCTCGACCAGACGCCGTGCGATGAGGCACCGACGCCCGTATTCGGCCGTGACCGGGTTGTCCAAGCCATAGAGCCGTCGGGTGGCGTCCGATTCGCCCGAGAGATCCATCACCTCGGGCACGGCACTCTGCATCCGGGCGGCCGTCTCGAACTGCGAAATCCGGGCCTGCCACTCCGAAAGGGACGGATCGCGCTCGGCCTGATGCCGGTTCAGTCGGGTGATGAAGTCCAACTGATGCCGCCGCGCCTCGGCCGGGATCCCCGACGGGGTCTGGAGGTGGAACACGGGCGTCTTGCCGCTGCGGAAGGGCGTCCCCTGGAACACCGCGGGCAAGAATCCGGATGACCAATTGCGTTCCCCGTCGACCGGCAGGCCTCCGGGATCGGACAACACCACATAGGCGGGCAGGTTCTCGTTCTCAGAACCGAGCCCATAGAGCACCCACGACCCCATCGAAGGCAAGCCGGCCAAAAAACGCCCGGTATGCATGATGCGCAAGGCCGACTCGTGATCCACCGATCCGGTGCTCATGGAGCGGATGAGGGTGATGTCGTCGGCGATGGAGCCCGTGTGCGGCAGCAGTTCCGAGAGTTCCATGCCACACCGACCCTGGGGGCGAAATCGATAGGGAGCTCCCAACACCGCGCCCGCCTGCTTGTCGAAGTGGACCTCCAGATCGCCTCCGGGATACGGCTGGCCATGCCAGCGATTCAACGCGGGTTTGTGATCGAAGAGATCCATCTGACTCGGTCCCCCGTGTTGGAAGAGACTGATCACCGCCTTGGCCTTGGGTCGCCGGTGCGCCGGAGTCACCACCCCCTCCGCGAGGAGTTGGCGGCGCGACAGGAGGTGTTCAAGCGCCAGAAGCCCCAGGCTCCCGGCCGACCGCCCCAGGAAACCGCGCCGCGAGAGGAAATCCAGAGAGGGGTTCATCGGAGATAGAGGCAATCGTTGAGGGTGAAGAGCGACTGTGCGAACTCGCGCCAGGCTCGGAGGCTTGGATCCGGATGGGCGTCCTTCAGCGAGTCGTGCAGCGACGCATGGATCGACTGCTGACGTCGCAGGAACTCCTCCGAGGCGGCCATCTCGACCGCGTCGGGCTCCCGACTGCAGGTCAGCAGGAAGGCGCGCCGGATCCGAGCCGGCACCGACAGACCACACTCCCGATCAAGTCGCGCGACCAGATCGCGGGCACACTGAAGCGTGAAGTCCGAGTTCAACAAGCTCAGCGACTGGAGTGGCATGGTGATTCGCCCACGGCGGGTGCAATTGAACACGACCGAAGGCGCATCGAAATTGGCCAGCAGGGTCGGCACCTGGGTGCGACGATGCTGGAGGTACAGTGACCGAGCCCGGGCGCCCGGTGCCGCCGGGTCGACTGAGACCTCCCCTTCCGCGTTGCGTGGCGTGGGCACGTAGGGCCCACCCGACTTCGGGTCCAGACCGCCACTGGCCGCGAGCATCAGATCCCGGATGCCCTCGGCGTCGAGGCGGTGCACCGGGAAGCGCCACAATCCTCGATTGGCCGGATCGGCCGACAAGCCCTCGGAGCGGGGAGCTCCCGATTGATGGAATGCCCGCGAACGCAGGATCTGGCGGTGGAGATGCTTCAGACTCCACCCCGAATCCACGAACTCGGCCGCCAACCAGTCCAGCAGCTCTCGGTGACTGGGTTCGGCTCCGCTGAGCCCCAGGTTGTCGGAAGTCTCCACCAGTCCCACGCCCCAACACTGTTGCCAGACCCGATTGACCGTGACACGGGCCAACAGCGCCGATGGGGGCGTGCCCGGAGCGGTCAGCCACTGCGCCCAAACCGACCGTCGGCCCGAAGTCGAACCCCGGGATGACGGAAGAGCCACGGGCGATCCCCTTCCCCGATCGAGGAAGGCCGGAAAGGCCGGGTCCACGGGCTCACCCGGAGTCTTGGGATTGCCACGCTTCAGCAGGGGCACCGGGCGGGGCTCCGGACGGACATCGCTGACCCAGGCGATGCGGCCCGGCTTGGGCAACCGCCGAGCCTGGAGGACCGCCAACTGCCGGTCGCGCTCCCGGACTCTGGCTTGCAAGGCCCGTTCGTAGGCCGACCAGCCTTCGTGTTCGGGAGTCCCCACGCGCGGGGAGGCCTGGATGCGCACCTGATCGACCTCGAAACTACGACCACAACAGAACTCGAAGGCAAACCCTCCCGGGGGCAGGTCCGACGCCGACAAGGTCAACGGCTGGCCGTCGGCCAATCCATCCACCCGGTGCTGGAGTTCGAAGCGGTCGTGCTCGAGGCGGGTGATGCGGACGCCGTAATTGTGTCCGGCCCGGTAGCCTTGCTCCCCGATGCTGCCGAGCGACTTGGAATCGGCCCCCGGATAATCGAGGTGGACGGAGGTGGGGCCATTGGGGTTTCCGTCGATCAATACGTTGCCCCCCGGGGTGGCGTGCCGATCGGCGAAATCGTGGGCGGCCAGCACATAACCCACACGTTCGGCCGGGGCGCCCGAACCGTCCACCCGGAGGGCCACCAGATCGAAGCTCACCTGGATCCAATCGCCCACCGCGGGCGGCTGCCACGACAAGGCGTGCCGGGTGGACAACCAACGGTCCCCGGATCCGCCGCCGTCGATGAGTTGCAACACCCCACCCTTCACCCGGGCCGCCGGGCCCACCGAACCCCCGAGCGACACGGGCGGTGAGCCGGCGGGCAAGTCGTCTCCGGGCGCGGTGTCGGCCCACTGGGTTTGCAGGGATTCCGCGGAGTCGAAGGCGTCTTCCCACACCGGTTTCAGCGGCGGTCGACGCTCCGTCATCCAGCGCCGCAACTCCGATCGGGCGATCGCCTCCCCGTGTTCCCAGAGCCGCTCGGCCTCCGCCCACGCCGCCTGTTCACCGGGCAGTGGCGCCTCGATCACCCGGTCGTTGGGCTTCACCCAATCGTCGATCGGAAATGCAGGAGCCAGGAACGACTGCAGCGCGTAGTAGTCACGCTGGGTGAAGGGTTCGAACTTGTGGTCGTGACACTTGGCACACTGGACGGTGAGTCCCAGCAGGCTCGACCCGATGATCTGCTGGCAGGCTTCCAGGGCATAGTAGCGGTCGACCCGAACCTCGTCGGGATTGCCGTCCGACTCCCCGGTGCCGTCCTGACCGTTGCGCAGGAAGTGGGTGGCCTCGAGCAGGTCCCGGATCTCCGGCGTCACCGGATCCCCGGGTTTCCATCCCGCCAATTCATCGCCCGCCAATTGCTCCCGGATCCACCGGTCGAAGGGTTTGTCGCTGTTGATCGATCGGACCACGTAATCGCGGTAGCGGTAGGCCAGCGGCCGATCCGTGTCGGCGTTGAAATAGCCGTTGGAGTCGGCATACCCGACGGCATCCAACCAGTGCTGAGCCCACCGCTCTCCGTAGGCCGGACTGGCCAGAAACCGCTCCAACCACGACTCGGTGGCCTCGGGCCGGTGATCCGCCGTGAATGCAGCGATCGCTTCCGGAGTCGGTGGCAGTCCGGTCAGCACCAGGGCCATCCGACGCAACCGGGTCGCCGCATCCGCCGGTGGTCCCAATGACAATCCGCGACCGTGCAACCGGGCCTCGAGGAATCGATCCACCCCCGACGCCCCGGAATCCCCCTTCGCCGACACCGCTTCCGGGAGCCGGATCGAGGACGGCAACGCTTGGAAGGCCCAGTGGGTCTGGGCACGGGCCGACAGCGAGGCGGGCGACGGGGTATCCGCGGCATGGGTCGCCAGAACCACTCCCCCCACCGCGAGCCAGGCCCCGAGCAGGCCCGACAGGAAACCCCACGAAAAACCACGATCCCCACCCGGATCGCATCGACTCTGCGAAACCCCCTCTGCCCATCGGGACACCTCTCCAATTCGGCGCGGCCGCCAACAGGAGCCGGTGGGTTTCAAAGCGTTCATCGGGAGTGGGTGACCGGCGCAGTCTCGCTTCAATCGCCACCCGGGACAACCGTGGAGCACCTCGGAGCCCAGGATGCCAGGCCGACAGGTCCCCAGGGTGAGCTCACCGGCCGTCTGCGGGTGGTTTGGAATCCGACGAGCGGCGGCGCTTCTGCTGTTGCAGGAACCCCTTCAATTCCTCACGACTCACTTCGCCGTTGCCATCCTTGTCGGCGGCCTTGAACTGGGCTGGCGACGGAGATTCGTCGGGGGTGATGCGGCCATCGTGATTGCGGTCCAAGGAATCGAAGGTCTTGGAACCGCCGCCCCGGGCCGCCGAAGCCCGCAGATCCGACGGTGTGCCCGGAGGAACCTCCGGCAGGTAATACTCGATGTAGCCCAGCATCATCTCCTCGTCGGTCTGCTCGCCCCACTGCACCCGCCGGGTCGGATCGGGATTGGCCGGATTGCCGGCGCTGTTGTCATAGCGGGCGGTCCCCTTCAAGACACTGCCGGCCGGCAGATCGATGTGCTCGGACAAGCGGTAGAGCAGCTGCCAGTTGAAGTCGTACCGGGGCACGTCGAGGAGCGTTCGCGGCGCGCTCCCGGGCACCTCGAGTTCGTACCGGTAGGCCTTCCCGCGCACATGCATGTGCGGCATAAACGACATCACCCGGGCCGACTGCGGCACCGGTAGCCTGCCCTCGATCTTGAAATCGGGGTCACCGGGCGGAATGTCGATGGGAGCGGCGATCGCACTCACCCGCACTTCGTGCCGCGGCGGCGTCTTGGAGAATCTCAGCCCCAAAGCGCTCTGATCCCGGGTGGGTTTGCCCCGGGGCGTGTAGTGCAATTGGAAATGGAGGGTCGAACCGGCCGGAATGAACTTGGCCCAACCCGACGGATAGGAAACGGCCTGATACCCCGGAGCGTATGCGGCCAGGTAGTTGCTCGTGCCGTCGATACGGCGGTTCTTCTGGGGTTTCCCGTCCTTGCCCGGCGGCAACACGTACACCAGGACATGGTGGACCACGTCTCTGGCCGAAGGGCGGATTTCCCATCCCTCGACCCAGCGGTCGCCATCGAATCCGGTGGGCACCTCGATGTTCACATACGGCATGATTCCCGATGCCGGGATCTCGACCGGTTCGGGAAGTCTCACCACCGCATCGGGTTCCCCCAATTGCCATTCGGAAGGATGGGTCCGGGGCCTGGGAGCGTGCGCGGGATCGCCCTCGGGCCTGCCCCGTTCCATCCACGCCAGCAGATCGGCCTTGTCGGCGGCGGGGAGGCTGCGGTCGTTCTGCCAGGGGCTGGGGCCATGGGACGGCGGTGCGGCGAACCACGGTGGCATGGCCCCCTGGGTCACCTGCTTGCGGATCATGCCCGCATGGGCGGCCACCTCGGCCGGAGAGCTCAAGGCGAAGGGAGCGATCCCTCCCTCCCGATGGCACGGAACACAGGATTGCTGCAGGATGCGCGAAATGCGGTTGTGGTAATTGACGGGCTGCGACACCGCCACCGGAGCAGCCGTTTCCAGCGCGCACCCCGGGGCCGTGGTGCAGGCGACTTCGACCGCCTTGCCCGACAACACCGATTCCAGCGCCTCCACCAGATAACGCCGGGTCGGGGCCGCCTTGGAATACCCCAGCCCATACTGATCATCCACCGCCCCGCGGAATTGCACTGTGCGGGCGGCATCCAGGACGAACACCTCCGTGGTCGATCGCATCCCGAGGGCGGACGCGAGGGTCCCTCGCTCATCCCGGATGTAGGCGCCTTTCACGCCCTGATCGGCGATCCATTGCGTCACAGCCGCCTTGGAATCGGTCTTCACTGGATTGACCCAGAGGAATCGCACGCCCTTTCGGCCATACTCGGCCTCGAGGGCGCTCAAGGTGGGACCGTACCGGCCTGAAACCGGGCATGAGCTGCTGGTCACGGCGATCACCACGGCACGCGCATCCCGGGTGAGTTGGGACAACGACGAGCGGGACCCGACCACCGGCCGGATTTCCAGATCGGCAATCCAACGTCCCACGCCCCATTCCGAGGCCAGCACGGGGATGGGCGACTCCTGGAGCGACGACGCGCCGAGCATCGTGGGCGACAGCCCCGGCCAGGCTGCGACGAGAGCGCTCAACACGAGGGAACGAACAGGCACTACCATGCGACAACCGTGTCCTGAAAACCGATCCGGGACAACCCCTGGAGCCCAAGCCTCCATGTCCCCAAGCCCCTCGAACCGACGTCCGTCACCCGATCAAAAGCGATCTCCTGCTTCGCCTCCCGATGGGAACCCGATAGCCTGTCCCCATTCCCGATGAGCCCCTTCCGACGTTTCCTCGTTCACCTCGGTCTTCCCCTGCTGAGCCTCCTGTGGGGCCGTGGTCTGGCCGACGCCGAGATGATCGCCCCGACGGTCGAAGCGTTGTTCCCCGAATCGGGCTTCGTCTTCAGCCTCTCCCAGATCGAGGTCCATTTCAGCGAACCGGTTCAGGGAGTCGATGCGACCGACCTCCGCGTCAACGGTCTGGCCGCCACTTCGGTCCGCCAGGTGAGCCCGGATGTCTATGTGTTCACGGTACCGGAACCGCCCCGGGGAACCACCACTCTGACCTGGTCCACCGAAGCCGACATCCGCGATCTGGCCGACATCCCGAACCGGTTTGCGGGCACAACTCCCGTCGAATACACGCTGCTGCCACCGCCGCGCCCCGGGGGAGTGATCCTGTCGGAGGTGGTGCCCGACAACCAGAAGACCCTCCGGGATGAAGAGGGGGACTACGAGGACTGGATCGAACTCCAGAACGTGACCGACCAGGACATCCCACTGGCGGGATGGCACCTGAGCGATGACCCCGTGAATCCACACCCCTGGACTTTCCCCGAGATCACGCTGCCGGCGCGGGGATTCCTGGTGGTGTTCGCCTCGGGCAAGAACCGCTCGAGCGTCACCAACCGCCTGCACACCGATTTCAAACTGAAGAGCGAGGGCGAATACCTCGGTCTGAGCGCTCCCGACCACGTCATCGTGGACGCCTTCGCCCCCAGGTACCCCGCCACACCGGCCAACACCGCCTACGGCCGGGCCAACGGCGACACCTCACAGAGCGGATTCATGGCGACACCGACGCCGGGGGCGCCCAACTCGGTTTCCGGAGTCGGATTCGCACCGGCGGTGGTCTTCTCCCGGACCGGCGGATTGATCCCGGATCCGAAGCTGAACCTCACGATCCGCCTGTCGCTAGCGCAGCCGGCTCAAGGAGCGCTGATCCGCTATTCGCTCGATGGCCGCATTCCCACCCTCACCAACGGGTTCACCTACACCGAACCCCTCGTGCTGGTGACGAACAACGCGCTCATGCTCCGGGCGCGAGCCTTCCAGACCAACCACCTGCCCGGGCCCGTTCACACCGAGTACTACACCCCCCTGTTCGTCGCGTCGGCCGGAGAGGTCTACGGGACCAACGCCTGGGGAGAGCCGCTCCAGAAAATCACCAACCCCAACATCCAGCAGTTCCGCTCCGATCTCCCCCTGCTGGTCATCACCACCTTCGGAAAGACCCCCAGCGAAAGCACCAACGCGGTGGTGGCCTTGTCGCTGTTCGAACCGAAGAACGGGGTGGCCCAGGTGACCGGCACTCCCGACTTCACCGCACGGGGTGGCATCAAGATCCGGGGCTCGAGCAGCGCGGGCCTGGCCAAGAAACAATACGCGCTGCAGTGGACCGACGACTACAATCAGGACCTCGAACTGCCGGTCTTGGGCATGCCCGCGGAGTCGGAATGGGTGCTGTACGCCCCCAACGTTTTTGAGCCGGTCTGCATCCACAACCCGTTCATGCACCAACTGGCTCGGGACATCGGCGAATACTCGCCGCGGACCCGATTCGTGGAGGTGTTCATCAACAAGCTGGGGCCTCTGACCACCAACCAGTACGAAGGGCTCTACGTGCTGACGGAAAAGATCGGCGTGGGTTCCAAGCGCATTCCGGGACCGAAACTGCAGCCCGAAGACGACACCCTTCCCGACATCACCGGCCCCTACGTCATGAAGATCGATCGCCTCGACCCGGGTGACACCGGTGTTTCGATGGGCGGGCTGACCGTGGCCATGATCACGCCGAAGGAGAAGGAACTGAAGCAGGTGCAACGGGCCGCCCAGCGCAAGTACCTGACCGACTACGTCAATGCCATGGGCCGCGGATTCCTGGCCGCCAACCGTCGCAACCCGACCAACGGCTACGAGAACTACATCGAGATGGGCCGGGCCATCGACTACCACATCTTGGAAACGCTCTCGGGCAACGTCGACACCATGGTCTTGAGCGCCTACTTCCACAAACCCCGCAACCAGAAGCTCATCTTCGGCCCCCATTGGGACTTCGACCGCGCCCTGGGCTCGACCGATGGTCGCGATGCCAATCCTCGCAGCTGGACCAGCGGACCGGTCTTCGCCGGGTGGTACGGGCAACTCTTCCAGGACACCGAGGCCTGGCAGCGGTGGGTGGACCGCTTCCAGCAACTGCGCACCCACCAACTGTCGTTGCGCCACACCGGAATGCTCATGGACCGCCTGGCCAACCAGATCCGTCAGGCCGAGCGACGCGACTATCAGCGCTGGAAGATCCCCCGTCGCGGCGGCAGCTACCAGGCCGAGCTGGATTCCATGAAACGCTGGGTCTCCAACCGACTGGACTTCGTGGACCGGCAACTCGCGCAACCCCCCGTCGCCTCGAGAGATTCCGGAGTCGTCACGGCGGGCTCCACCCTCACCTTGTCGTTCGGCCCCAACGCCAGCACCAATGCCGCGATCTGGTACACCCTCGACGGCACCGACCCGCGGGCCATCGGGGTGTCCAACCGTTCCTCCAGCGCCCGCCGGTACACCGGCCCCATCCCGATCGACGGCCCGGTCCGTCTGGTGGCCCGCACGCTGGATCCGTTGCGGCGTCAGGTCAGTGGCCCTCCGATCAGCACCCCGTGGTCGAGCCCCGTGGCCCGCACCTTCCTGTTCTCGAACCCTCCCCTGACCTTGAGCGAGATCCATTTCCACCCCTCCGACCGACGGGGCGCTCGATCCTATGATCCCGACCAGAGCGAGTTCCTGGAGTTCAAGAACACCTCGGGAGCGCCGCTGGACCTGACCGGTTTCCGGTTGGAGGGGGATGTCTCGTTCACCTTCAACACCACCAACGGGACCCGGATTCTGCCCCCGAACGGTCGGGTGGTGATCGTCTCGGACAACGGCACCTTCCGCTCCCGATACGGAACGATGGCCGAGCATCTGGGTCGGTATTCGGGTCAACTGTCCGACGGAGGCGGGCGCTTGAGGCTCGTCGATCCGCAGGGCGACCCGGTGTTCGATTTCGAACTCAACGACCAGTGGGTCCCGCCCGCCGATGGCGACGGTTACAGCATGGTGCTGCGTTCGGAGTCGTTGCTGGCCTTCGAGATCGTCACGCCGGCCGCATGGATCGCCAGCGCCGCGCCAGAAGGGTCACCCGGGCAGCCCGATCTGGCGTCGGATGTGGGGCCGGGCACCGATTCCGATCACGACGGCCTCGGCGATCTGTGGGAGTTGACCTTTTTCGGAAGCCTGCAACCCAGGGCCGACGACGATTCCGACGGCGATGGGGCCTCCCAACGGGAGGAGTTCCTGGCGGGCACCGTGCCCACCGACCCGTCAGACCGACCCCGTTTGGAGGCGCTGCCCTCCCGATTCGACGGGAACCCCGTTCTGCGTTTCCCCCGACGGGGCGCGCGATCCTACCGACTCCAATTCCAGGAGGCCCTGCCCACCGCTCAACCACCGGGTTGGCGCGAATTGATGGAGTTTCCGGCGGAGGCGAGCCCGTTGCCCGGAGAATTCCGTGACCTGAGCACCACCAATGCCACCCGCTTCTACCGGATCGTGACACCCTAGTCCCGACCCCGTTCTGGGAGACGGCCCCACGCCGCGGACGAACCCGAGGCGGAAACAAAAAGCATCTCCTTCAAAAACACCTCTTGCCAAATCACCCGGTTGTGGCGCAATTTCTACCCGTCAACGCGAGTGTAGCTCAGTCTGGTAGAGCGTCACCTTGCCAAGGTGAATGTCGAGGGTTCGAATCCCTTCACTCGCTCCAGCTTTCCAGATAAGACCGGCCCAAAAAGCCGGTCTTTTGTTTTTCCGGTCGAAGAACCCTCACAGCCATGGCCGGCGGTATTTCGGGTTCCTCGAGCCGAGAGAGCACGGGGGGGAGCCGTGAGGTTCCTCCTTGCGGCGGCCCCGACCAACAGCGTTTCGTTTGCCCGCGGTGAATCAGGACTCCTTGCTGTCTTCGCTGGCCCGTGTTGTGCGCGGGCTGTCCTGCCTTTTCTGGGGACTACCCCTGGCCCTGCTCGCCTGCTCGCGGACGGCCCTGGGCGATCTGTGGTCGCAGTTCGGGCCCAGCCTCCCGGTAGCCGCCTGCGGACTGGTCTGGTTCGGACTGAAGCAATTGGAAGGGTTCCAAACCCAGGAACGGGTCTGGGTGAGGTCCGTGCATCGGGCCGAGTTGCTGGCCCTGCTGACGTGGGCACTCTCTCCGTTCACCTGGTGGTGGAGCCGCCGTCCCGAGGTGTCGCTGTTCGGAGCCAGCGTGCTGCTGCTGCTCTTCTCGGGTCTGGGGTTTCTGCTGACGTTGAACCATGCGCTGAGACGCTTGGCCGCGTTGCTCCCCGACGAGACCCTGCGCTCGGACATGCGGCTCTTCACCTCCGTCAACACCGCTCTCCTGACCACCCTGTCGGTCTTTGCCGCCCTCTGGACCCTGGCCCGCGAGTTCCCGATCCTGCCAGCAGGGCTGGAGGACATCCTCGAGATCCTCGAGCAGACGCGGATATTCCTGGTGGTCGCTCTGGGACTCCCGCCGGTGGCCCTGACCATGACCCTGGTGTGGAAAGCCAAGGAAGCCATCGTCACCGACGTGTACCGGGTGAATCACCCTGCCCGAACTCCCTGAGCCACCACGACCCCGAGGGTCCGCGGCCCGAGGCGGCCTGCTATCGCCCGGCCAGGGTCTTGGGGATGTAGCCGATCGAGGTCTGGATCGCATGGGTGCACGAACACCCCGCACTGGTCTCCGGCGCCAGCAGCATTCCGCCCGCGGGAATCATGCTCAGCCAGCAACCCGATCGGATCCCTTCGAATTGGGTGCGTTTGTCCGACTCGAGATCCCACATGCCATGGAAGTGATGCCGGAAGAAGATGGCGTTGCGCCCCGCCGACATGACCCCGCAACCGCGGCGCTCGGGCAGGTCTTTGCGGACCAACTCCCCCGAGCCGAGCTTGAAGGCGCGCTGGTCGGAATAGTAAGTGTCGCCGATGACCACCGGATGCTGCAGGTGGCCGCTGTGGTGCCCCTTGTCCTCCTTGTGCGACTCGGACCAGAGCAGGCGCCCGCCGATGGCACCGATGATGTCGTCGCCGGTATTCTGATCCCCGCGCGGGGACGGGGCGTTGAAGGCGAACGTATGGAAGTTCTTGGAGGCATCGGTTCCGGTCACCACCACCGTGTTCTTTCCATGGACCAGGTAGGTCATGAACTTCAAGGCGCTGAAGTCGTGGGTCTTCTGCCAGAGCTTCTTTCCGGTCTTGAGATCCAACGCCACGAGCCATTGATCGGTCAGGACGTTGGGACTCTGCCGGGCGAAGGGCGCGGAGATGGCCTCCGGGTTGCGGCTCTCCAGGAAGAAGATCATGCCGTCACCGAGCGTGATCGTGGAGTTGAGGAGCGCCCCGCCCTGATACTGCCACACGGGCTTGCCCGTCTCGGGATCCATCGCGAAAAGCAGGTCGCTGGTCACCCGGGCGATCTGGTCTGCGGCGTACTCCTCATACCACTCACCGTCATCACCCAGATACGCCGATCCCGGCTTCACCCGACTCCCGATCAGAAGCCCCCCTTCGGCCGCGACGTAACCCCAGTCCCGGGATTCCTCGCCGGCCGCGGGAACCGAGTAGCGGCGCGACCTCGCCCCCGTCTGGGCATCGATCCCCACGCAATGGCGGCCGTGGGCCACGAAGAGCCTTTCCCCGGCGGCCGTCATGTTGGAACTGTCGCGGGTGACGTTGGCGCGGCGGATCTCCGGGCAGGAGAACGACCACAGGATCGCCCCATTGTAGGCATCCAATCCGAAGAGGATGCGATCCCCCTGAATCATCAGGCGACCATTGACGCTCAGCGGGGCCGGATTGCGATTACCCCGATCGGGCATGGGCCGTGGACCCGGATCTCCCCACCAGGCCACCTGCAAGTCGCCCCGAATCAGGTCGTCTTGACTGCAGGAGGAGTTGTCGGCCCCTCCGTATTGATGGGCCCAGTCGCCTGCCCCCACCAGACGCCCGCGGACCCATCGGTGCAGGTCACCGCGGTCGCCGGCGCCTTTGGAAACGGCGCTCCAGTCCGCCAAGGGAGAACCCTCCACCCATCGGGCCCAGGCCTGCGACTGCCCGGCCGGCACCTCCGCCAAGAAAGCCCCGCCCACCGGCCGCAGCAACCGGTGAACCTCGGCGGCCGACACTTCGGGCGGTCGACCTGAAGCGACCACGATCAGGTTGGCCGTGAGGCCTCCCAAGGGCAGTTGCGCCGCATCGGAATGCATCACCGTAGCGCGAACCCCATAGACCCCCGCCTCGTCGAGCCGCTGCCTCAGACGTTGGATCAACGCAGGCTCCTTCTCCACCAGCACCACCTCCAGATCGCTCTGACGGACCAGCTCGATCGCGAGGTCGGCATCGGCCGAACCGAGGATCAACGCATACCCCTGATGGACTCCGGAAGCCTGGATGACCTGTGCGGCCCGCGAGACCGCCGGTGTGGTCGACGACACCGCCGGCCGGGCCGGTCGATAATAGAACGAGGAATCGAAGAGGTACCGGCGACTGGTGACCGGACGTCCTGCGCGATCCGGAAAGATCAATCGGTAGTGATACTCCCGGTCGGGCAGCAATCCGGTGAGCGTCACCGAATGGTTCCGTCCTGGCCGCCCGTCCCGTCGCTGGCGGGTACCGTCGGGCGACTCGAGTTCCAAGACGGTCGGCTCGTCCGTCACCGTCTCCCAGACCACCTCCACCGTCGTGCGATCCACCCAATCGACGAACGGACCGAAGTCGGGCTTGGCGAAGACGGGTTCGGGTGGCGGCTCCGGGAACAACCGCTTGCGACCTTCATGATGGGCCTGCAACTCCGCGATCGGCAGCGCCCTCCGGAACAGGCCCACTTCGTGCAGGGCCCCAGCGAGGCGGAAGTGCTCATCGTCGTCCTGATAGGCCCCGATGACCATGGGGCCGGAAGGCGCATACAAGATGGGCCCCGACTGCTCCCGACTCGTGGCCACGATCGCGCCATCGACCATCAAGCGCATCTCGGTGCCGTCATAGACACCGGCCACATGATACCAGCGGTTGGTCTGGAAGGCCGATGGCGCGGTCAGGAAGGTCAGGCGTTTGCCTCCCTCGGAGGCGAGGGCGAAGGCGAAGCGCGATTCCACGGCGCCCAGCACCCATCCGCGCTCGAAGTCGCCGTTGTCCTGCACCTGGCCGATGAATCCGCCCCACGGGGTCACCCGATCCACCCGCACCCAAGCCTCGGCCGTCAGGTCGCGTTCCGGCATCAGCGTGCGGTCCGGGGTGTTGGCGACCACGATGCGCTCGTCGCGGCCGGGCAACTCCATGCGGGGCGGCCCGGGGTCCTTCACCAGTCGGGGTTTGCCGACGAAGGTCAGCTCCTTGCCGACCGGCGCGCGCATGCCGGCGTTTTGGGCCCATTCGGGCGCGAACACCCAACGGCCGATGCGGCCGGATTCCTGGGCGCACACACCCAGGGTGGCACTGAGCATCAGGAAGGCTCCCAGACGAATCAAAATGAAGGTGTTCATGGGCGGGAAGAATCGGAGGTGCGGGTCGGGGAGGTGGGTTGCGTGGCGCTGGGCGGGCGCAGGCAGAGGATCGCTCCGTGATCGGTGCTGACGAACACCGCGTCATCGGCCGCGGCCAAGCCGTACGCAATGCCGGGCACGGGGAGTTTCCAGCCGACCTTTCCGGAGGCGGCGGGCAGTCCGACCACCTCGCCGGAGCCTCCCAGGATCAGGGTGTCCCCGGCCAGGATGACCTCATGAGGCCAGGTCGACGGGACCTTCCACAGCAGGCATTGGTCCATGGCCTGAGTGGCCTCGTCGAGGCGCTTGCCCAGATCGGCCAACTGTTTCTTCAGCTGGGCGCGTTCTTCGTCGACACCCGGTTTGTTGCCCAGGGCCTTGACCTTCTTGGCCAACGCGGCCTGTTGGCCGGAGATCGATTTCCGCTCCCGCGCCCACTGCAGGTAACGTCCGCGGTCCAGGGCGCTGATCTCCGAATCGGAATGCAGGTAAGACCGGTTGCCCGTGACGATCATGTGGTTGCCCTGGAAGCTGGCCAACTGATCGGAGCTCCCCTCCTCCACCGCGCCCAATTGACCGGTCTTGCCCGGGCCGAAGACCAGCAGATCGTCGGTGAGGAGCGCATAGGTGCCCCCGGCTCCCTCGACCACCCGCACCCGCTTGCCCGTGGCGATGTCGCACACGGCCGGATTGTTGCGACCCGCCGGCACGTACAACCGACTGCGGGAAGCCAGCAGGTAGCCCTGGGCGGGCAGGTCGTTCTGGACCTGACGCCAGACCTCGGCACCGGTGCCGGCATCGAGGGCGATCAGGTGCACACCATCGGCCGGAAACATCCCCGCCGTCACATACACCTTGCCGTCCTGGACCACCGCCGAAGTGCGCACCGGCCAGGCCGAGATGATGCGACCATTGCCCGGGATCCTTCGATCGGTGGGAACGGCCCGGATCTTCCAGATCAATCGTCCGTCGTCGGCCTGCAGGCAGTACACGCAACCGTCATCGCTCCCGAAATAGAGACGCCCCTCGTGCAGGGTCGGAGCCAACCGGACCGGGCCCTCGGTGAAGAAGCTCCACAGGACCTGGCCGGATCGGGTGTCGAGGCAACGCACCTGATCATCGGCCGACGACCCGAAGTAGGCCCGACGACCGGAAGCCACGACATGAAAGGCGCGGTCGAAGGCCTGGCGCGGCTTCATGTCGAAGACCTTGTTCCAGCCGTCCCACTTGGCCTCTCCCTGCCACGCGGGTTGCGGCGGGTGCTTCGATCGCCAGGTCCAGGACACCACCGAAATTCCGGCCAGGCTCTGGGTGGAGACGCCGCTGCGGGCGTAGTCGCCCCGGTAGGTGGGCCAGTCGGCGGCGCGGGCGGAAGCCAGGGCCAGGAAGGCCACCGCGGCGATCGAGGTGCGGAATCGGGTCATGATGCGGATGCGTGGGAAGGGGCGTTCGAAGAGGGACTCACCCACCGACCGGCCTCCAGACGGAGCCGTTGGGTGGCATACCGGTTGGCCTCGGAGCCGTGGGTCACGAGCACCACCGTGCCGCCGGACCGGCGATAGCCATCGAGATGCTCCAACACGCGGGCGGCGTTATTGGGATCGAGGTTGCCGGTGGGCTCATCGGCCAGAATCAACGGCGGTCGCTTGACCAGGGCCCGGGCCAAGGCCACCCGCTGCCGTTCCCCCGCGCTGAGGGTCGCGGGGTCGGCATCCCGACGCTCGGTCAGCCCGAGGGCCTCGATCCAGCGGTCGGCTTCGGCTGCGTCGACGTCACCGCCGGGCGGCAGACCCGCCAGCACGTTGTGGTGCACGGTCAGGTAGGGCACGAGGTGGAACAACTGGAAGACGAAGCCCACCGACCGGGCCCGGAACCGGGACAATCCCGATGCGTTCAAACCACAGAGATCGACCCCATCCACCCGCAGTGTTCCCCGCTGGGGCCTCAGCAACGCTCCCAACATCAACAGCAGGGTGCTCTTGCCGGAGCCGCTGGCCCCCTGGATCACCACGAACTCGCCGCGCCCCACGTGCAGGGTCAGGTCGGAGACTCCGGCCACCCGGTCGGGGCGGGCGGCGTAATTCCGGGTGAGGCCCGAGGCTTCGATGAGCGGGTCGGTCATGGCGTCATCCATCGGTGCGCAGGGTTTCGGCCGGATCTTGCGCCACGGCCATCATCGCGGGCAGGAAGCTGGCGGCGGCCGCGAACAGCGGGGTGAGCCCCAGCGCGGGCAGCATCAGTGACGGATCGGACTTCAGCGACGACGCCGTCACCGGAAACAGAGCGACGCCCCAATGCAGCGCGATCAGCGTCCCGACCGCATAGCCGAGGATCCCGCCGACCCCGCCCAGCACCACCGCCTTCCCGAGGAACAACGCCGCGATCCGCGAAGAGCCTGTCCCCAAGGCACGCCAAAGGCCGATCTCCACCCGCCGTTGGCGCACATTCAAGACGGCGAGCACCAGGATCCACACGGCCGAGACCACCAGGGTCATCGGCACCGCGAAGGCGCTCACGCGCTCCGAGGCCTGTCGCTGCTTGGCCCGCGCATCGGCGAGGGTGCGCATCTGGATCACACGGGCCTCGGGCAACAGGCGTGAGAGCGCCTCCCGGATTTTCGGCAGCGGATCCTGATCGGCGGTGAGGCACAGGCAGTCGATCGCCTTGATCTCGCTGATGCGGCCCGGCAATCCCAGGGCGGCCTGGGCATCCGACAATGCGGTGTAAAGCCGCACATCCTCCTCCGTGCCGGCCTCCACCAGAATGCGTTCCACCCGGAGGGATCGGCCCGCGACCTCCAGAATACCGCCGGTCTTGAGACCCAGTCGCTCGGCCAGAACACTCCCGACATGCGCCGTGCCCGGGGCGATCCGGAATCCCATGGGCTGTTTCTTTTCACCGGGTCCCACCACGGTGTCACCGAGGCCCGTGAGCAGGCATTCATGGCCACCCACCTGGATCCGACGTTCGAGGACCGGTGTCAGGTGGTTGAAGGTGATGAACGTGCCGGCCCCGGCGGCCATCCGGTTCACCGCCTCGACCGGCATCGTGTGTTCGGAATGGCCCACCAGGAAGAAGCGCTCCGGATCGGTCTCCTTCGGCAGGATCCGCAGGTTGAACCCGAGATCGCGCACGACCCGCCGCGTCTCGCGTTCGGCGGCGGCGGTGAGCAGGTGCACCGCCGTCAACATCGCCACCGCACCGGTGAGGGCCAGCAGCGTCAGGGCGGCATTGAGGCGGGAATGCCAGCCTTCGCGTAGGATGAGTCGGAAGGGAGAGTTCATCGTCGTGACGCTCGGAACCCCAGGGCGCAGCCCGCGGCGATCAACACCGCGAACCCTCCCGCCAGCACCCACCAGCCTCCGTGGCCGCGGCCTGTCTCACGAGCTTCGCCCGAAGACGGGGCCGCGGTGGTGGCGGCGGGGACCGTGGCCGGAACGGTGGCCGCAGGAGGAACTTCGACCGGGGATGGGGAATCCGGCTCAGGGTCGGGAGCCGCCTCCACGGACTCCTCGGAATAGCCCAACGAGGTGCCCGAGGACGGGGGGCGACGGCGTCCCGGATTCTGCGGCCCGCGCTCCACGATCCGGCTGATCTCGGCGCGGACCATGGGGTTGCCGGGATCGAATCCCAACGTGCTCAGAGCGGCCTGCTGCAACTCCCTCCCCCACCGCCCGGGCAGCAGGGGTCCCCGCAGCCAGGCTCGATCCAGATCGCATTCACAGTCCTGACCGATGAGCAGCAACCGGTCGCGCAAGGCGGTCTGCGTGATGAGCGGGCCTTCAAGGGGAGCCCCCAAGCGACGGCCACGCCCATAGACCAGGGCCACCCGCGGCGACTCGGTCGGATCGGGGTCCAGCCCCAATCCCCAGACCAAGACCCGCTCGAGCGATTGCTCCTTCTGGGACACGGAGATCAATTGCGGCGGGGTCTCAACCGGCTTGGGCATGGTGGACAGCAGTCGGGCGGTGGCCGCGATCGCCGCCTCGGCATCCTGCCGCACCCGCGCATTGGCCGCCGCATCCGAGCCCTCGAAGAGCATCACCAACGCATAGGCCCGGAGGCCCTCCCGATACACCCGTTCCCGCAACGGCGACACGGCCGCCGCTTCGATGGCCCGCACCATCGCGGCCTCATCGGGCCGGTTCGTGAGCACCAGAGTCAACACCCGTCCGCCGATCTCGCGGAGGTACAGCCCCGGGGTGCGCGGAAACCCTTCGCCCGACGGCTCTTCATCCCAGACCAGGTTGGACTCGCGCAACACCGCGACGGCCCTCGATCGAAGGCCCGGAGAAACCTCCGCGCCTCCCGGTTCCGAGACCCATCGCAGTCGATAGGATTCGAGCCCCAGATCCACAAAGCCCGTATCGCGGACCGAATAGCGGCAGGCCCACACCGACAGGACCCACAGGGGCGCCATCAGGATCGGCAGCCAAGCCTTCCAGCGATGAATTCGGTTGAGACCTTGAAGACGGCTCATGATCGGGGTCCTCCGGTGCATCGGGCACAATCGGGACAGTCGGGGACGCGGCGGGTGCGCAGGCGGGACATCCGCCAGGTCCGCAGATCCAGGGTCAGCAACCGCCCGGCCAGTGTGGGTGCCACTCCGGTGATCACCTTGATCGCCTCGAGGGCCGCCATCGACCCGGCCGTGCCAGAAACCGCCCCCAGCACGGGGAACCTGCGGGTCCAGGTCTGACTGGGCTGCGGGTACAGGCATCGCAGGCATCCGGTCACCCCCGGCAGGAAGGTCGTCAGATGGAGTTCGAGATCGTAGACGGCGGCCTCGACCATCGGCCTTCCCTGACGCATGGCCTCCCGGTTCATGAGATAACGTTCCTCGAACAGCGGAGCGCAGTCGACCACGACATCGGCCAAGCCCACCAGTCGTGCAGCGTTGTCTTCCGAGACGTTGAACGGTTCGGCCACGATCTCCACCCGGGGATTCAAGGCCTTCAGGCGCGCCACGGCGCTCTCGATGCGCGGTTTGCCGATGTGGTCGTGGGTCATCAGCAATTGGCGATTGAGATCGTCGGACCGCAGATTGCCCCCGTGGGCCAGCACCAAACGCCCGACTCCGGCGGCTGCCAGTTCGAAGGCCACCAGCCCCCCGAGCCCGCCGACCCGCGACACCAGCACCGACGCTCCTTTGAGACGCCGCTGAGCCGCCTCGCCGAAGCCACCGACCGGGATCTGCCAGCCGTAGGCTTCGATCTCGTCGTCGGTCAACTCGGGCGCTGCGGGGGATGCGTTCATGGACTCAGGATTCAAGGCGTCCCTCCCGCAGTTGGAGGATCCGATCGGCCAGGCACTCGGCCTCGGACCGGTTGTGCGTGATGTGCAACAGGGTGATGCCGGTGCGGCTCCGGATTTCCTTGAGCACCGACACCATTTCGCCGCGGGTCTGGTCATCGAGGGCCGACAACGGTTCATCCAGACAGAGGACCGGGGGCTGGAACGCCAGGGCCCGCCCCAGGGCCACCCGCTGACGCTCACCGCCGCTCAACCCGGCCGGCCACCGATCGAGGAGCGGCGTCAGCCCCAGCCATCCGGCCAGCTCACCGGAACGAAGGGCCCGCCGATCGGCGCTCCACCCCCGCAACTCCAGCGCGAATTCCAGGTGTTGGCGCACGGTCAACGAATCGAAGAGGGCCCCATCCTGCGGCACGAAACCGATACCCCGTTCGCCCGGGGGCAGTGCGGTGACGTCCCGACCGCCGATCCAGACCGACCCGGACAGCACCGGGCGCAGGCCACAAATGCCCTCGAGCAAGGTCGTCTTGCCCGAACCGGTCCGCCCCATCAGGGCGGTATGGCTGCCGGTGGGGATCTCCAGCGAGACCTCGCGAAGATGGAACCCTCCGGCCTGCACGGTCACCTGTCGCAGGGAGATCATCCGACGCGCACTCCTTCCCTCCGCCCGTGCGGCCCCAGCCCACCCCAGGTGCGTACCAGGATCAAGGCGACCACGGCCGAGGCCATCATGAGCAGCGAGACCGCCACCGCCGCCTCCAGACGCCCCACCGACAACTCCAGGAACACCGTGGTCGGCAACACCTCGGTCTTCATGCGCGTGGCCCCGGAGAACACGAGGATGGGCCCGAACTCCCCGAGCGCCCGAGCCCAGGCCAGCGTCGCCGCCGTGAGGATCCCCGGACGGGCCGCAGGCAGCACCACGCGCCAAAACGCCTGCGCCCGGTTGCAACCCAGGGTCAGGGCCACCTGTTCCTGGCGCGGATTGATCTGGGCGAAGGTGGTCCGCAGGGTGCGGACCGCGAAGGCGCAAGCCACCATGAACTGGGCCAGGATCACCGAGGGCACCGCATACGTCACCGGAAAGACCCTCTCCAAGGCCCGCAATGGAGGCGTCTGGAAGAGGATCAGGAGACTCAGGCCGATCACCAGCGGCGGCAACACGATCGGGATGTCCAGCAGGGCATCGAGCAGCGAGCGACCCGGGAATTCGAAGCGGGCCATGAGGTAGCCGATCGGCACGGCCACCCAGAGCGAGAGCAGCGTGGTGAGCGTGCAACTCAGGAGGCTGAGTCGGATGGCGTACCGGATCTCCGGCGATCCCAGCGCGTGCCACAGATGACCCGGCGTGGTGTAGAAAAGGTCGGCGGCGACCATCGCCACGAGCAGCACCACATAAGTACCCCCGAGCAGGATCAACGCGGCGAGAAAGCGCCGGTCGGCCCTAACGGACGGCATCTCCACGACCGGTGGCAACGGACCCTCGGGAGGTTTCGTCACGGGCTCGGCTCCTTCCTTTGGAAGCCGGCCGCGACAAAGCGTTTTCGCGACTCCTCCGACTCCAACGCGCTCAGGAGGCGCGACATCAACTGCGCGTGATCGGAGTCGCGGCTCACGGCATAGGGCTGGATCGCCAGGGTACCCGGCCCCGAGAGCGCCACCGTGTCCACGCTGTCGGTGACCGCCGCCGTGTTGGCCCCGTACACCAACGCCGCATCCAGGCCTCCGGAGCGCAATTGGTGGACCAGCAGATCACCGGTCGGCGACTGGACCACCACATTGGCCTTCACCGCCTCCCAAAGTCCGGCCGACCGGAGCAATCGGGCGCTCAAGGCCCCGAGGGCGCTCTGGTCTTCCTGGCACAACCCCACCTTCAACGAGCCCCGGGCCAAATCGGCCAATCCGCCGATCGCCTTGGGATTGCCTTTGCGCACCGCCACGACCAGAGGGGTCCGGGCCAGAGCCACCGCCGGTTGGAAGCCGTTCTGGACGGTCTCCATGAAGGACACATCGCAGGCGAAATAGGCGTCAGGCCTCTGCCCTGCGCGAATCTGGGCCGTGAGAATGCCGCACCCGTTGTACACCCGGGTGATGTCGATCCCCTCCCGCTGCTCGAATTCCTTCAGGGTCGGCTCAGCGGCCAACCGGTTGACCGAACCGCTGTAGAACAGAACCGACGGACGCGCCTTCCAGACATCGCCCGGCAACACCTGGAAGCCGGCCTCCTGAAAGCGCTTGAGCCCCCGGTCACGCGCGCTCAGATAACGCGCAAAGCGCAGGGCCTCGGTGGGCTGATCACTCGACCGCAGAACGCAGACCGAGACCTCGGATTGGGCCGAGGCCATCGCGGGATCGGACACCCCTTCCAATTCCGGATACGCGCGCAGCGTCACATCCCAGACGATTCCCGCGTCCACGGCTCCGAGTTTCACGTCGTTGGCCACGTCCTGGACCGTGGGCTTGAACACCGTCGCCCGCTGGGACAACGCCGCCCAATCGCCACTGCGGCTCAGGACCGTGCGGGCGACCGTGCCGACGGCGACCGAGTCGGGATTGCCCAGACTCACCCGCACCCCGTCCCGCGTGAGATCCCGGATGGACCGAATACCCTTCGGATTGCCCTTGGCCACGGCGATCACGGCCGTCATCCGGGCCACCGGCAGCACTTCGGCCAGAAGCCCCTGCGATCGCCCCAGGTCGACGAATCCCCCGTCGGCGGGGATGAACACGTCTCCGCGCCGGGCCACCTTGAGATTGTTGAGGAGAGTGCCCGAGCCGCCGTACTGGAGTTGCACCGGTACCCGTTGTTCCCGCTCGTAATCCTTGGCCGCGGCCTCCACCGCCGGCTTGAGTCCGGCCGCGCAATAGACCAGCAGGGCTTCCCGCGGGGAACCGCCGCCCGGCGGAGACTGGTTCCACACGAGCAGGGCCACCAAGACCCCGATCGCCACCAACGACCCCCAGAGGATGCTGCGCATCGGATTCATCCGACACGGCCTCCGGTCTTGGGATTGGGGATTCCGAACTCCATCGGTGGAAACCGTCGCTGGAAGCCCCTGTCCGATTCAACCCCGCAGGCGATCCGACACCGGATCGTCACGGGTGGCGGAGGGTGCGGCGCGACACCGATCGTCGCCCCGCACCCACCAAGCCATCGATCAATCCAATTTGCGGATGCGAATGTTCCGGAATGCCACCGCGCCGTGGTCGCCCTGGAGGAGGATCGGGCCCGGCTGATCGACCTGGTCATCAAGCTGGCCGCCGGTGCCCTTCGGGCTGATCACGCCGTCGTGCACCTTCACGCCGTTGAGCAACAGCGTGATCTTCTGTCCCACGATCCGGGCCTCGACCGTCTGCCACTGCCCGGCCTTGCGCGACACGAAGAGCGAGGGCGACTGGAGATTGTAGATGGCGCCATTGCCGCCGTTGGAGGACTTGCCCGACTTCGCGTCGTCGAGGATCTGGATCTCGTGGCGACCACGCAGGTAGAGCCCGGAGTTCGACTTCGGAGCCACCTGGTACTCGTAGCGGATGACGAAGTCCTTGAACGTCTCCTCGGTGAGCAGGTCGGTGCCGTGCTCGGTGAAATTGCCCTCGCGATCGACCTTGAGCACGTTGCAGAGCATGCCGTTCTGAACGCTCCACGACTTCATGCCGTCATCACGGCGATACTTCCACCCCTTCATGGAGGTGCCGTCGAACAGCAGCTTGAAGCCCGCTTTCTTCTCGGCCGGGCTCAGCACGTTGGCCGTGTCGGTCACCGCACCGCTGCCCTTGGCCAGCCCCAATCCCCATCGGATGCCACCCAGGATGTGCTTCTGGTAGGCGGCGCTGGTCCACACGTCTTCACGGTGTCCAAGCGAGGTGTAGAACATGCGACCGCCACCCTTCAGGTCCTTGCACCAGGCCACGGGATAATCACCGGGCAAATGGTTCTGCGGATGCTTGTCGAGGGTCAGCAGGCCGTGGACGCGATTGCGGTGGAACTCTTTGAACTCGTAGATCTCGTCGAACATCGTCCAGGTGTCGCCGAGGTGCTGGTTCGCCGGGTGCGACGGATCCTGGTTGGCCATGTCCACGCTCACTTGCGCGCCGTGGGTGAGGAACAGACCGCCGAGCATCCCGTAGAACGCCGGAAACCCATGGAACGTGTCGCTGCAGGAATGCATGCCGATGAGGGCGTGTCCCTGCTCCACCCAGCGGATGAAGCCCTCGCGATCGGGAATCGCCAGATCCCCCGTGGTGTTGGCGAAGATCACCGCATCGACCTTGGCCAGGTTGGCCATGGAGAGCTTCTCGCGGACCTCGTTGTCGTCCTTGCCGTCAGCACCGCCCCGCACGTAATCGACCACGGTGAATTCCCCGGTGGTTTCACCGAGCGTCGTGATGACGTTCTCGGCGGTGGCGATGGAGCTGTGGCGGAAGCCCTTGGTGGCGGTGACCACGAGGACCTTCTTCGGCGCAGCCGCCGAGAGGGTCATGGCCGCCAGGAGGCAGCCGGATAGGAGGGAGACGGGATTCATGGAATTCAATGCGTGGAACTTCATTCATTTCGCGGCGAGCCCTCCACGAAGGCAAGCCTCGGCATCGCCGCGACATCAGGTTTTTCTATTCCGTCCCCACTCTGACCTGAGCTCGCCCGAGGCGACGTCACAACCCGTGGCGCAAACCCTTGCACCCGAGTGCCTGTCATGGACTCAATGGGACATGATTCCCCCGAATGCGACCCGCAGACGCCTGGGCCTGTCGCTCTGGAAGAGCCTGTCCCTCTGGGCGGTCGTGATGGTGATGATTTTCGTCGCCCGAGCCGATTCGCTGACCCTGCGCTTCAAGGCACCGCATTGGCTGTACATCGAGAGCGAGCACCTGCCGGGCAAGGTGATCGAGGTGAACTACCTCGAGGCCTACTGCCGGGCGGGATCCACTGATGCGGATTGGGTGAAACACACGGTGATTCCGCACCGGGCGGAGGTGTTGAGCCTGAGCCCCGACCGGAAGGTCCTGAAGCTGCGCGATACGCTCGAAGACGGGGTCGTGGTGGATCACACGGTCACGGCCGGGGCCGATGGCGTGGATTTCCGCTTGGTGGCCCGCAATCCGGGACCGAAACGGTCCGAGGCCCACTGGGCCCAGGCCTGCGTGCGTCTCGGCGATTTCACAGGATATCCGGCCACGGGCACCCACCTCGACGACTACCTGCCGAAATGCTTCCTGATCCTGAGCAACCGGGTCACGCGTTTCCCCGACATCCAACCCTGGGCCAAGACCGCCCGGTATGTCCCCGGGCAGACCTGGTGCCCCCGGCACGTCCCCCGCACCGACGTGAATCCCCGGCCCTTGAGCCCGGTGGTGCCGGACGAGGGATTGATCGGGGCCTTCAGCGGCGACGAGCAGTGGATCTTCGCCACGGCCTGGGAGCCCTATCAGGAACTCTTCCAGGGTGTCATTCGATGCCTGCATTCCGACCTGCGTCTCGGAGGTCTGGAACCCGGTGAAACCAAGCGCATCCGCGGCCGCATCTACCTGATGAAGGCCGATCCGGAGGCCTTGCGAAACCGCTATGCCCGCGATTTCCCGGAGCACCGTCCGTCACGGATCGTCCGCAAGGGATCGCCCACCCCGAAGTGATCGGCTTCAGGGCTCGGTTCCGGTTCCGGTCCAGGACTCCATCGGATCCCAGAGCCCGGCACCGCAGCGCGGACCGGAAGTCGCTCCCGGCGCGGGCATCATGGGCGTCGGCCGATCCTCGCGCCCACGGCCAAGGGCAGCCTTCGATTCGGACGCCGCTGAGGCCGATGCCGAGCCGGCGAGCCTCAGGCCCTGAACCTCACTTCGACTTGTCAGGGTAGGCCGGCGGTCGCGGGATCGTCACCGGCTTGGCCTCCATGGCCTTCTTCAGCTCGGCGACGGCCCGGTCGAGCTGGTCGTCGATGCCCGAGAACTCGCGGGTCGGGTCGTTGTCCACCTCGATGTCGGGCTGAACGCCGGTGCCTTCCATGATCCATTCCTTCGCCTCAAGGTCGAAGCGACTGAACTCCGGACGATTGAGGATGCCCCCGTCGAGCAACGGCAGGCTGCCCCGGATCCCCACCACCCCGCCCCAGGAGCGTTGCCCGATGATCGGGCCGAGCCGGTGTTTGCGGAATCGGTACCCCACGATGTCGCCATCGCTCGCACTGTGCTGGTCGATGAGCAGCACCTTGGGTCCCAGCACCTGGCCGCTCGGGTCGACATTCACCGCGCCATTGCGCGCCACGGTCCACATCGCCGGCTCCCGGCGCAGACGCTCGATGATCATCGGCGAGACATTGCCACCGCCGTTGCCCCGGCAATCGACCACCAGGGATTCCTTGTGCAGCTGGGGATAGTAGAACTTGGCGAACTCGTTGAGACCCGGCACGCCCATGTCGGGCACGTGCACATAGCCGATCTTGCCGCCACTGGCCTTCTCGACCTTCTCGATGTTGCCCAGGATCCAATCGAGGTAATACAGCGGTTGTTCATCGGCCGTGGGAATCACCGTCTGGTCGCGAGCCCCGGTCTCCTCGGGCTTGCTGTTGATCCGGAGCACCACCGGCTTGCCGGCCGTACCCACCAGCGCGGAGTAGAGGTCGGTGAGTCCGCGCGTGGTCTTGCCCTGGACCGCCAGGATGTAGTCGCCCGGCCGGACCGCCACCCCGATTTCCGTCAACGGACTGCGATACTTGGGATCCCAATTGTGCCCCCGGAGGATGCGCTCGATGCGGAAATAACCGCTGGCGTCGGGCTGGATCACCGCCCCGAGCAGGCCCAGGGGAATGCGCTCCGGCTTGGGCAGGTCACCCCCGCCCACATAGGCGTGGCCGATGTTCAACTCCCCGATCATCTCCCCGATGAGGTAGGTGAGGTCGGCCCGGTGGTGGACATGTTGGAGCAGCGGTTGGTACCGCTGGCGCATGGCCGCCCAGTCCACGCCGTGGAGCTTGGGATCGAAGAGGAAGTCCCGCATCTGCCGCCAGCACTCGGCGTAGATCTGGCGCCACTCGGCCTGACGATCCAGACGCACCTTCAGGTCGCCGAGGTTCAGCTTGCGATCCGCCAGATCGAGTTTCGCCGTCGGGAGGTCCACGATCGCCAGGTCCGCGCCGGCCTTGACCAGCATCTTCTTGCGGTCGGCCGAGATCCGGAATGAGGCCACCTCGCCCAGTTCGGTCTCCTTTTCCTTCTCCAGGTCGAAGAGGTGGAGCTTGCCCTTCTTGAGGTAGTACAACTTGTTCTCGACCGAGGTCAGGGATCCGTAATTGGAGGCGGCGGGTGGCAGGGCCGTGATGCGCTGGGACAACCCTTCGGCATCGACCGTCACCACCACCGGTGAAGGCTTCGAGGTCTTGGCCGGGGCCTTGTCCTTCTCGGCGTCCTTGTCCTTGCTCTTCTCGGCAGCCGCCTGGCCGTCGGTGCCGCTGGTCGCCGCCGCGTCGTCCCGGGGTTTCACCTCGTCGGACTTCGGGGCCAGGGGCGACTTCGTCGCGGCGGCCAAAGTGACCAGATAGATCCGCTCCATGTCGCTGTAGGTGTGGTTCCACTCCGTCTGGCCGTAGGTCGGATTGAAGGACCGTTCGGAGACGAAGAAGAGGTACTTGCCGTCGCTGCTGAACTCCGGAGAACCCACATCGAACCACCCGTCGGTGACCTGGACCTGGCTCTTCTGCGCCAGGCTGTAGAGGTAGATGTTCGGGAAGCGGCGCACCTCGGGCTGGGTGAAGGCCAACCACTGGCTGTCGGGCGACCAAGTGAAGTCGCGGATCTCGAAGGCCTCCGATCGCGCCGCGAGGGTCACCTGCCCCGACTGGACGTCCACGAACTGCAGGCGGTTGAGTTTGTCGGTCCAGGCGATGCGTCGGGAGTCCGGCGACCAGGCCAGCTCGTACTTGTAGGTGTCTCCGCCGGAGGTCAGCGCACGGGGCTCCCCCGAGCCGTCCTGCGGCCGGATCCAGATCTCGTCCTCGCCGCTCTGGTCGCTGACATAGGCGATCCATTTTCCGTCGGGTGACCAGACCGCATTGCGCTCATGGACGCCGGGCGACTGGGTCAGATTGCGGGTGGCCCCGTTCTTGGCGGGCACGGTGAACACATCGCCCCGGGCGCCGACCACTGCGCGCGCACCGTCCGGCGCGATCTCATGGGTGGTGGTCTCCTTGCCGACATCGCGGAAGCCGCCCCGACCGATGGCCAGGTCCTCGTGGATCTCCACCGGAATGCGGGCGACCTTCTCGGTCTTGAAGTCCAGATGGTACAGGAATCCGCCGTTCTCGAAGACGATGCCCGTGTCGCCCAACGACGGGAACTTCACGGCGAATTCCTTGAACTCGGTGAGCTGCCGGGGTTTGCGGTCCTTCAGATCCATCACGTACAGGTTGGCCTGATGGGACTCCTCGCGTTCCGAGACGAAGTAGATCCGATCGCCATGCCACATGGGGAACATGTCTTGGGCGGGATCGGTGGTCAGCCGGGTGGTCTGACCGGTCGCGAAGTGATGCAGCCAGATCTCATCGGCCTGGCCACCGCGATAGCGCTTCCACGTGCGGAACTCGCGGAAGACGCGGTTGTAGGCCATCTGCTGGCCGTCCGGTGAAAAGCTGCACCAACCCCCGCGGGGCACCGGAAGTGTCTGCGGGACTCCTCCCGAGAGCCGGGCCAGCGTCAGTTCGCCCTTGAAGGGGTTCCATTGGTTGCGGCGCGAGCGATAGACGACCGTTTCCGCGTCCTTCCAGGCCATGACGATGTTGTTGGGCCCCATCCGGTCCGAGACATCATCGCGCTCCAAGGTCGCCGTATAGGTCAGGCGCCGCGGTTCCCCACCCTCGGAGGGCATCACGTAGACCTCGGTGTTGCCGTCGTACTGGCCGGTGAAGGCCAGCGTTTTGCCGTCCGGCGAGAAGCGGGCGAACATCTCGAACCCCTTCGGATCGGAGGTCAGCCGCCGGGCGACGCCCCCTTGAAGCCCCACCGTGTACAGATCCCCGGCGTAGGTGAAAACCACCCGCCCCCCATGGAGTGCCGGAAACCGCAGCAATCGCGCTTCTTCGCCCCGCACTCCCAAAGCGGCCATGCCGACCAGGCACACCGCGCCGATCCAAGAGAACAATCCTCGCATGGGCCCACGCTATCCAGAGGCACTGGATGGGGCCAGCGATGACTGCGAGTCCCGGAACCACGCTGCGATCTCCGCACAGCGGAGAGTGCGTCGGCGGGCGAACATCGCCCCGCTCGAACACCCCGCTCGAAACCTCAATCGCGGGTGAAATCGGCCGAGAGAAACCGGCGCACGAGCGGGTTGTCGGAACCCCGGATGGCCTCGGGTGTGCCCACGGCGACGATGCGACCTTCGCTCAGGAAGGCGATGCGGCTGGCGATGCCGAAGGCCAGATCCCGGTCGTGGGTCACCACCAACGTGGTGGCATGGGTCACGGCATTGGCGCGCACGATCTCCCGGCCGACGGTCACCGCGACCAGCGGATCCAATTCACTCGTGGGCTCGTCATACAAGACGACTTGGGGCTCCATGACGAGAGCCCGGGCGATCGCCACGCGCTTCTTCATGCCGCCGGACAGTTCCGAGGGATATTTGAGGGCGTCCTTGGGGCCCAAGTGCACCAGCGCGAGTTTCTCCTGAACGATCCGCTCGATCTCCGCCGGAGGTTTCAAGCGGTGTTCCGACAAGTAGAGGCCGACATTCTCGCCGACCGTCAGCGAATTCAGCAGGCCTCCGCTTTGAAAGACCATGGCCAGGCGGAACTGATCGCGGATCCCCTCGTCTTCGATGCGCTTGTCATTGAGCAGGATCTCGCCCGAATCGGCCGACTCGAGGCCGATCAGGTGACGCAGCAGCACCGACTTGCCCGAGCCACTGGGCCCCATGAGTACGAAGATCTCGCCCGGCTGGATGTCCAGGTCGATGCCGTCGAGGACCACTTGGGAGCCGAACGATTTGCGGAGTGCCCGGACATGGACCGCGACGCCGGTTCCTACAGGAGAAGGGGATGTGCTCATGGCCTCAGAATCCTCCCGCCATCGAATGCTGGGTGAACGGCAACAGCATGCGGGTGATCACATAATCGAGGACCAGAATGAACACGATCGAGTTGACCACCGCCTTGGTCACACTGCGACCGATGCCGCGGGGCCCACCCAGGGTGTCGAGTCCCTGATTGCAACAGACCACGCCCACGGTCACCGCGAACAGGAAGGTCTTGATCAGGCCGTGGATGATATCGCGGGGCTCCAGCGTGGCCTTGAGATTGTTGAAGAACGCCGTCGCCGACACGGCGACTTCCGGGTTGAAGGCCGCCACGAAGGCGCCGCCCGCAGTGCCGATCAGCAGCGAGAAGACCAGCAGGCAGGGAAGGGCCAGCGAAATGGCCACGACCCGGGGCAGCACCAGGTATTCGACCGGGTTGATATTCAGGGTACGGAGCGCGTCGATCTCCTGATAGACCCTCATGGAGCCCAACTCTGCGGCCATGGCCGAACCGATGCGCCCGGCGATCAGGATGGACATCATCACCGGCCCCAGCTCCTTGGCCAACGAAGCCCCGACCAATCCCCCCAACATCGAGCCCAGGCCCCTCTGGGTCAGCAACGGTCCCGCCTGCAACGACAGCACACCGCCGATGAAGAGCGACAGCACGCAGGCCATGAACAGACTGGCATTGCCGATTTCGAACAACTGCTCCGCCAGATTGCGACGATAGCGGAGAATCCGAGGCAACGCCCTCAGGGTCGCCCCGAAGAGCACCAGCATTCTGCCCAGTTCACGAAACACAGGTGTGAGGATCGCTGCAGCCGGCCCGCTCGGCAATGCCCAAGGTTTTTGGGCCGAGTTCGGGAGAAGGCCCGATCGGCTGCGGTTCAAATCGCCGGAAGACGCTTCTGCAACTCGGCCGCCACGCCCGAGAACGCCCGGGCCGCTTCGCCCTGAGGATCGGCCATGACCACCGGTTCGCCGCGATCTCCCCCTTCCCGAATGGCCACCACCAGCGGGATTTCTCCGAGGAAGGGCACGCCTTTGCGCTCGGCTTCCAAGCGCCCGCCACCATGCCCGAAGATGTCCACCCGGGACCCGTCAGGCAGCCTGAATCCACTCATGTTCTCGACGATGCCGAGAATCGGGACCTGGACCTTCTCGAACAGCGTGACCCCCTTGCGGACGACTCCGAGCGATGCTTCCTGAGGGGTGGTGATGATGACACCGCCATCCAGCGGCACCGACTGGCAGAGCGACAACTGGGCATCGCCGGTACCGGGGGGCAGATCGACGAGCAGGTAGTCCAGATCGCCCCACGCCACCTGGTTGATGAACTGGTGGATCGTCTTCTGGATCATCGGTCCCCGCCAGATGACGGCCTGCTCCGGATCGATGAGGAAGCCCATGCTCATGAGCTTCACCCCGTGTCGGACCGGCGGCACGAGACGCTCGTCATCGGTGAGAGTCGGCCGCTCGTGGATGCCCATCATCAACGGAATGCTGGGGCCGTAAATATCACAATCCAAGAGCCCGACCCGCAGGCCCGAGCGGGCCAGGGCGCAGGCCAAATTGACCGAGCAGGTGGACTTGCCCACCCCACCCTTGCCGGAAGCCACGGCCACCACCCGCTGCACCCCGGGCATGCGGTTGCGCTGGGGCACGCCGGTGTTGGCGGCGGCGGCGGCGGCCACGGGCGTCGGCACCTGGACTTGCACGTGGGCATCGGTGATCCCCTCCAAGCGGTCGCGCAGGGCCGCCTTGGCCGCATCGGCGATCTGCTTGCCGATTTCAGGGTTCGGGGTGGTCAACTCCAGCAGCACACCGACCGCTCCCCCGTCGATTTGAACCCCCTTCACCAGGCCGAAGGACACGATGTCCCGGCTGTATCCGGGATATTTGACGGTGCGCAGCACCTCCATCACGGAGGACTCTTGGATGTTTGCCATGGGGGATTTCGTTCGATTGCCGGTGGGTTCTGCGATCAAAAAAACAGAGGGTGGAGCCTCACACAGGATGGCTCCACCCTCGGAATGGAACTAGTGGCCGTTCACTTGGCCGCGACGACCGCGCGCTTCTTGTCGGACAGCGCCCGGAGGAAGGCCGTCAGGTTGCCGGTTTCTTCGGCCGAGAGCTTCTTGCCCAATTGCAGCCAGGCCATCTTCTGGACCGTCTCCTCCAAGGTTTTCTGGGTGCCGTCATGGAAGTACGGCGCGGTCAGGGCGATGTTGCGCAGGCTGGGCACCTTGAAGACGAACTCGTCGTAGTCTTCTTTCGTCACCTCGACGCGCCCCTTGTCGGCGGTGTTCTCGTAGGCGTTCAGGATGCCCAGTTTCTTGAAGTCGTTGCCTCCCAGGAGCGGCCCGGTGTGGCAGGTGGTGCAACCGATCGACAGGAAGGTGTCGAGACCCTTCTGTTCGGCCGCGCTCAGGGCCTTGTCGTCGCCCTTGAGGAAGTCGTCGAACCGATCATGCGTACGGAGGGTGCGCTCGAAGGCGGCCACCGCTTTGGCGAAATTGTTGTAGGTGACCGGATCGGACTCGCCCGGGAAGGCCTTCTTGAAGGCCCCGACGTACTTCTTCTCGGCCTTCAACCGTTCAATCACCGCCGCCTCGCTCGGCATGGCCATTTCACCCGGATTGAGCACCGGCCCCTTGGCCTGATCTTCGAGGGTCTTGGCACGGCCATCCCAGAACTGGGCGACATGGAATCCCGCGTTGAGCACCGTCGGTGAATTGCGACCGCCCCGCTTGCCGAAGGCGCCGGGCGAGGTGGGCTCGTTGTCGACGCCGCCGAGGTTCTTGTCGACCGCGTGGCAGGAATTGCAGGACTGCGTGTTGTTGGCCGAGAGTTTCTTCTCGAAGAACAGGTCGCGACCCAGCTTCACCCGCGCAGGCGTGTCATTCTCCGCCCCCGGCATCGTCGCGGGGATCGGGGCCAACACCTTCAGCGCGCTCGCGCGCAATTCCGAGGGAGTGGCGGCGTGCGAGGCTACCGGAGCCAACAGGAGCACGGAGACGGTCAAGGCATGAGACCAAGGCGTGTTGATGTTCATAAACGATACGATATTTCAGGACGGTTTTTTCGCAACCCGACCCGGATTGCACGGCGCAAAAACGGAGGCCCTTCAAAGGCTTACAGCGTCTTTGGGAGACGATTCACAAACCCTCAATGGGCGGGCTTGCCGGAGACCTCGGCCGCATGTTGGCTGAAGGACTTGCCACGACCGGTGGGAGCGATGACCGAATCGATCACGCCGCGCTCGAACTCGTCCCACATCGGAGACATGCCCCGCAGTTTGGCGACGATCTTCGCGAAGGTGTCGACCACATAGTCGACATCGGCCTCGGTATTGGCCTCGCCGAGAGTCATGATGATGTTCCCCTGAGCCAGGGCGTGATCCAGCCCGATGGCCCCCAGAACGTGGGAGATCTTGAGACTCTTGCTCACGCAGCTCGAACCACTGGCCACGGCGATCCCATTCATGTCGCACAGCAGCAACTGCCCTTCACCCTCGATGAACTCGGTGGACAAATTGAGATTGGTGCCGATGCGGTGCGGACCCGGTACAGGACCATTGAGCTGGATGTAGGGCACCTTGAGCTTCAAACCCTCCCAAAGCCGCAGTTGCAACGGGGCCACATGGGCCATCCGTTGCTCCAACCGTTCGCGGGCGATCTGGGCCGCCAGGCCGCCACCGACGATGGCCGGGATGTTTTCGGTGCCCGCCCGGCGACCGCCCTCCTGCACTCCCCCATGGATGACGCTGACGATGCGGGCCTTGCGATTGCGGTAGAGCACGCCCACGCCCTTGGGGCCGTAGAACCGGTGCGGTGAAAAGCTCACCATGGCCGCGCCCCACTCCTTCACGTCGATGGGCAACCACCCGGCGCTGGCCTCGCAATCCACGTACAGCGGCACGTTCTTGGTCGCGCAGATCCGCCCCACCTCCCGCATCGGCTGGATGGCTCCGATGTCGTGGTTCACATGATGCACCGCCACCAGGACCGTTTGCGGGGTGATGGCCGCCTCCAGCTCATCGAGCCGGATCATTCCCTCGGGCGTCACCCCGACTCGGGTGCAGGTCCACCCTTGTTTTTCCAGGAATTCCACGGAATTCATCACGCTCGGATGTTCCGTGGCCGAGATCACCAAGTGCTTGCCCTTGCGTTCGTTGGCATACGCCGCGCCCTTGAGGGCGAGGTTGGCCGATTCGGTGCCGTCGGAGGTGAAGAAGATCTCCTCCTCACTGTCGGCGCCGATCAGCGCGGCCATCTGCTGGCGGGCCTGCTTGAGGGCATCGCGCACGCGCAGTCCATGCTGGTGGAGCGAGGAGGCATTGCCGAAGTACTCGGTGAAATACGGACGCATCGCGTCGAAGACCTCCGGCAGGACCGGGGTCGCGGATTGGTGATCGAGGAAGACCTGGCGCATGGATGAACTGGAAAAAGCTACGGAGACCTGCAGACGCGTGAAACACCGCTCCAACAGCCACCGCTGCGGAGCCATTTGCTTCGACAAAAAACCCGCAGTCCGGGGTTCGACCACCGACTGCGGGCCGTGGGCCCACCCGACTCAGGCGGACACGGGTTCGACCGCCGGAACCTTGGCCGCCGCCGAGGGATTGCGCTTCACGTAATCCTCCAGCGCCGCCTTGAGCGCCTCTTCGGCGAGGACCGAGCAGTGGATTTTCACCGGAGGGAGCCCCCCCAGAGCATCCACCACCTCCTGGTTCGAGAAGGACATGGCCTCGTCGATGGTGCGCCCCTTGATGAGTTCGGTCGCCATGCTCGAACTCGCGATGGCCGAGCCGCAACCGAAGGTCTTGAAACGGGCGTCTTCGATGCGGCCGTCCTTGATCTTGAGGGAGATCTTCATGATGTCTCCGCAAGCGGCCGCGCCCACCTCACCCACGCCATCGGCATCCTTCAAATCGCCCATGTTGCGGGGATTCATGAAGTGCTCCATGACCGTGGAATTGTACAACGTGTAAGTTTCGCTCATAAAATCAGGATCAACTCAGGATCAATTCAAATTGGCCGAGGCCGTGGTGTCTTCGGATTCCGAAACCGGGGGAACGACAGAGATATCGGAAGCGGTGAGCGTCATCCGGGTCCCTCGCCCCTGACGGGCCTGTTGAACCAAGCCGTTGGGGAGGTGTCTTCCGGCGAGGGTGGCGAGGCTGGTTCCGGCGAACACCTCTTTCATCCGCTCCTGGGCCTCGCCCAGAAGACCGCACAACGCACAGCCCCGACTGTGCTCGCAGCCGACATCGATCTCGAGGCAACGCTGGAGAGCGATGGGCCCTTCGATGGATTCGAGGATCTCGAGAACCGAGATTTCGCTCGCCGGCCGCGTCAGGTAGAACCCCCCACCGGACCCTCGGGCCGAACCGACAAGGCCGGATTTGCTGAGGTTCTGGAAGATCTTGCCCAGAAAACTCTTCGGAACGGACTCCTCCTCACAGAGGACATCGATCATCACCACCTCACCCACAGGTCTCCGGGAAAGGGCAATGAGCCCCAGAACCCCATATTCGCCTGCCTTGGTGATTTGCATCCCGTTGAACCAGACCAATTCCGTCTGGAATAGGGTCAACCTATCCCACAACCCCTCCCTGTCAAAACCATTTTCAGACAAAACCAGTCCGATTCCCCCCGCAAGGGGACAGGCTCGTTCCAAGGGGACAGGCTCGTTCCAAGGGGACAGGCTCGTTCCAAGGGGACAGGCTCGTTCCAAGGGGCAGGCTCGTTCCAAGGGGCAGGCTCGTTCCAAGGGGCAGGCTCGTTCGAAGGGACAGGCTCGTTCGTTTTGAGGGGGAGGCATCAATGTCCGCTTGCCGGGAGACGGGTTCGATCCCACCATGTCCCCATTGATGGATACTCAACTGAACCAGTACCTTCCGGTGCTGATGCTGCTGTTTGTCGCCGCCAACTTCGCTGGGGGGACGCTGGCCGTGTCCGTGCTTCTCGGAAAATCAGGTCGCCGCACCCAGACCAAGGACATTCCCTATGAATGCGGCATGCTGCCGCAGGGCGAAGGCAATGCCCGGTTGAGCGTCAAATTCTATCTGGTGGCCCTGTTGTTCGTGCTGTTCGATATCGAGGTCGTGTTCATGTATCCTTGGGCGGTCACGTTCAAGGAACTGGCCCGCACCGACTTGTTGCTGGGGCTGGGCGGCATGCTGTCGTTCCTCGGCATCGTGTTCATCGGCTACCTGTACGCGGTGAAAAAACACGCGTTCGACTGGAAGAGCTGACCCACCTCGCGTCACCCCTCTGACCAGCGACTCGAAACCTCCTGCCGGAATCGCATTGCGGATCCCTGCAATCGGCGCATTTCCCGGTCCGTTTCAAAATTTATTTTGCCCCTCTCCGCTTCGGTTGGTTCACTTTCCTCACTTGGACCCAAACAAGGTCTCACTATTCCCGTTGAATGAACTCGTACCCGTCCGTACCGAACTCACTCTACCGGCCTGACTTCGAACACGACGCTTGTGGCGTCGGCTTTGTCGCCAACATCAAGGGAACCCAGACCCACTCGGTGGTTCAGCAAGGGCTCCAGATCCTCCGCAATCTCGACCATCGCGGCGCCTGCGGCTGCGAAGCCAATACGGGAGACGGAGCCGGCATCCTCATCCAGATGCCGCACGAGTTCCTGGCCAACGAAGCCCAACGCGTGGGCATCACCCTGCCTCCGGCCGGCCAGTACGGGGTGGGCATGGTGTACCTGCCCCGCGACCCTCGGCAGCGCCGCAAGCTGGAGATGGCCTTCGAAAAGATCATCCAATCCGAAGGGCAGGACCTCCTCGGTTGGCGCACCGTGCCCACCGACAACAGTTCGCTCGGTGAAACCGCCAAATCCTCCGAACCCCATGTCCGGCAGGTATTCATCGGCAAAAACCCCGAACTGAAGGACGATCTGGCCTTCGAGCGGAAGCTCTACGTCATCCGCAAGCGCTCGTACTCCGAGATCCGCTGCTCGACCAAGGATGGCGCCGGTTACTGGTACATCTGCAGCCTTTCCTGCCGCACTCTGGTGTACAAGGGCATGCTCCTGACCGAGCAGGTCGACAAGTACTTCCTCGACCTGAAAGACCCGGGCATGAAGTCCGGCCTGGCGCTGGTCCACTCCCGCTTCAGCACCAACACCTTCCCGAGCTGGGCCCGCTCCCACCCGTACCGTTACATCGCCCACAACGGCGAGATCAACACGCTGCGGGGCAACATCAACTGGATGCGCGCCCGTGAGGCCCTGTTCCAGTCCGATGCCTTCGGCGACGACATCCAGAAGATCCTGCCCATCGTCGATCCCGACGGCAGCGATTCGGCGATGTTCGACAACGTCCTCGAACTACTCGTCCTGGCCGGCCGCTCGCTGCCGCACGCGATGATGATGATGATCCCGGAGCCCTGGGCGAATCACGAGTCGATGAGCGACGAGAAGAAGGCGTTCTACGAGTACCACTCCTGCCTGATGGAGCCGTGGGACGGTCCGGCCTGCGTGGCCTTCACCGACGGCGTGCGCATCGGCGCGTCGCTCGACCGCAATGGTCTGCGCCCGTCCCGCTACTACGTCACCAAAGACGACCAGGTCATCATGGCCTCCGAGGTCGGCGTGCTCGACATCGCCCCGGAGAACATCGCCCAGAAGGGACGCCTGCAGCCCGGCCGCATGTTCTACATCGACACGGCCCAGGGCCGCATCGTCGATGACGCCGAGATCAAGGAACAGATCGCCAGCGAGCAGCCCTATCGCCAGTGGCTCAACCAGCACCTGATCGAGCTGTCCTCGCTGCCTGATCCCGAGCACCTGACCGAACCCGGCCACTCCACGGTGCTTCAACGCCAACAGGCCTTCGGATACTCGTTCGAAGACCTCCGCATGCTGCTGGTCCCCATGGCCCGCGACGGCGTCGAGGCGATCGGATCGATGGGTACCGACACGCCGCTGGCGGTCCTGTCGAACCAGTCCCAACTGCTGTACAACTACTTCCACCAGTTGTTCGCGCAGGTCACCAACCCGCCGATCGACTGCATCCGCGAAGAGATCGTCACCAGCGCCATCACCACGATCGGTTCCGAGAAGAACCTGCTGACTCCGTCTCCGGAGAGCTGCCATCTCATCGAGCTGAAGTCGCCGGTGTTGACCAATGAAGAATTGGCGAAGCTCAAGGGCATCAACCAGTCGGGCTACAAGTCGGTCACCCTGCCCATCCTCTACAAGGTCGACAAGGGCGCCAAGGGCCTCGAGAAGGCTCTGAAAGACCTCTTCAAGGCCGCCTCCAAGGCCATCGATGACGGGGCCAACATCCTCATCCTCTCCGACCGCGGCCTCAGCGCCAAGAGCGCGGCCATCCCGGCCCTGCTGGCCGTCAGCGGTCTGCATCACCACCTCATCCGCGAGGGTTCCCGCACCCGGGTCGGATTGGTCCTGGAGTCCGGCGAACCGCGCGAGGTCCACCACTTCTCGCTGCTCATCGGTTACGGATGCGGCGCCATCAACCCGTACCTGGCCTTCGAGTCGATCGACGACATGATCCATCAGGGTCTGCTCACCAACGTCGACTCCAAGACCGCCTACAAGAACTTCGTCAAATCGGCCGTCAAGGGCGTCATCAAGGTGGCTTCCAAGATGGGTATCTCGACGATCCAGTCGTACCGGGGCGCCCAGATCTTCGAGGCCGTCGGCATCAACGAGGCCGTCGTCGACCGCTACTTCACCTGGACGCCGACCCGCGTCGAAGGTGTCGGCATGGAAGAAATCGCCCGCGATATCGAAACGCGACACCGCGCGGCCTTCCCCGACCGCAAGTCTCAGAGCCCGACCCTCGATGTCGGCGGCCGCTACCAATGGCGCCGCGATGGCGAGTACCACCTGTTCAATCCCGACACGGTCCACAAGCTGCAGAAGGCCGTGCGCACGGGCGACTACAAGGCCTTCCAGGATTACTCCAAGGCGGTCAACGAACAGTTCAAGCACTGGGCCACGCTGCGCGGTCTGCTCGACTTCAAGTCGGCCAATCCGATCCCCATCGAAGAAGTGGAGTCCGTCGAGTCCATCGTGAAGCGGTTCAAGACCGGCGCGATGAGCTATGGTTCCATTTCCAAGGAGGCCCACGAGGCGCTGGCCATCGCCATGAACCGGTTGGGCGGCAAGTCCAACACCGGTGAAGGTGGCGAAGACCCCGAGCGCTTCACCCCCTTGCCCAACGGCGATTCCAAGAACTCCGCCATCAAGCAGGTGGCGTCGGGGCGCTTCGGAGTGACCAGCCAGTACCTGGTCAACGCCCAAGAGCTTCAGATCAAGATGGCCCAGGGCGCCAAGCCCGGTGAGGGCGGCCAGTTGCCGGGTACGAAGGTGTATCCGTGGGTGGCCAAGACCCGTCACTCCACCCCGGGCGTCGGGCTCATCTCCCCGCCGCCGCACCACGACATCTACTCCATCGAAGATCTGGCCGAGCTGATCCACGATCTCAAGAACGCCAACATCCACGCCCGCATCAGCGTCAAGCTGGTGTCCGAGGTGGGTGTCGGCACCATCGCTGCCGGCGTGGCCAAGGCCCATGCCGACGTGGTGCTCATCTCGGGCTACGACGGCGGCACGGGTGCTTCGCCCCAAACGTCCATCAAGCACGCCGGCATCCCCTGGGAACTCGGCCTGGCCGAAACCCATCAGACCCTGGTGCTCAACAACCTGCGCTCGCGCATCGTGGTCGAGACCGACGGTCAGTTGAAGACCGGCCGCGACGTGGTCATCGCCGCACTGCTCGGCGCCGAAGAGTTCGGCTTCGCCACCGCACCGCTGGTGTCACTGGGCTGCATCATGATGCGCGTGTGCCACCTCAACACCTGCCCTGTCGGTGTCGCCACCCAGGATCCGGAACTGCGCAAACGCTTCACCGGCGAACCGGAGCACGCGATCCACTTCATGCGCTTCATCGCGCAGGAGGTCCGCGAGATCATGGCCCAATTGGGCTTCCGCTCCATCACCGAGATGGTCGGTCGCACCGACCGGCTCGAGCCCCGCAAGGCCATCGAACACTGGAAGGCCAAGGGCGTCGACTTCAGCAAGATCCTCTACCAGCCGGAAGCCGGCCCCGAGGTCGGTCGCTATTGCCAGATGGTGCAAGACCACGGCATCGACAAGTCGCTCGATATCACCCAGTTGCTGCCTCTCTGCAAGCCCGCGATCGAGCGGGGCGAGAAGGTCAAGGCGACCCTGCCCATCCGCAACGTCAACCGCGTGGCCGGAACGATCACCGGCAGCGAACTGACTCGCCAACGCGGTGCCGCCGGCCTGCCGGAAGACACCATCCAAATCACCTTCCAAGGCAGCGCGGGCCAAAGCTTCGGCGCGTTCATGCCCAAGGGCATGTCCTTCACGCTCGAAGGCGACGCCAACGACTACTTCGGCAAGGGCCTGAGCGGCGGCAAGCTCATCCTTTATCCCCCGGCGGCGAGCACGTTCGCTGCGGAGAAGAACATGATCGTCGGCAACGTGGCCCTGTACGGCGCGACCCAAGGTGAAGTCTTCATCCGCGGCATGGCGGGCGAGCGCTTCGGTGTCCGCAATTCCGGCGTCAAGGCCGTCGTCGAAGCCGTGGGTGACCATGGCTGCGAGTACATGACCGGTGGAACGGTGGTCATCCTCGGTCCGACGGGCCGCAATTTCGCCGCGGGCATGTCCGGCGGCGTCGCCTACATCTACGACGAGGCCGGAGACTTCGCCTCCAAGTGCAACCTGCAGATGGTCGCCCTGGAAAAGCTCGAAGAATCCGACAACGCGGTGCTTCAGGAGATGATCCAGAACCACGCGATCAACACCAAGAGCACCCGGGCCGCTTCCATCCTCAAGGACTGGAGCACCACCCAGGCGAAGTTCGTCAAGGTGATGCCCCGCGACTACAAGCGCGTGCTCACGGCGCTGCTCAAAGCCCAGGCCGACGGCCTCACGGGCGACGACGCGCTGAACGCCGCCTTCGAAGCCAACTCCAAGGACGTCTCCCGGACCGGTGGGGGCTGATATCCACGCGACACAGAACCCCGGAAATCGCAACGAGACCTAGGCCTTCAAACGACATAGAGACATGGGAAAACCCACAGGATTCCTCGAATACGCTCGCGAACTGCCTCTCGACCGTAGCGCCCTGAAACGCATCAAGGACTGGAACGAGTTCCATGAGCACATGGACGACCAGCACCTGCGTCAACAGGGCGCCCGGTGCATGGACTGCGGTGTGCCCTTCTGCCACAACGGTTCCCTGGTCAGCGGCATGGCCAGCGGTTGCCCCATCAACAACCTGATCCCCGAGTGGAACGATCTCGTGTATCGGGGTCTGTGGAAGGAAGCACTGGACCGTCTCCACAAGACCAACAACTTCCCGGAGTTCACCGGTCGGGTCTGCCCCGCCCCGTGCGAAGGTTCCTGCGTGCTCGGCATCAACGCGCCGCCGGTGACCATCAAGAACATCGAGTGCACCATCATCGACCACGCTTGGGAAAAGGGCTGGGTCAAGCCGCAGCCGCCCAAGAAGCGCACCGGCAAGAAGGTGGCCGTCATCGGTTCCGGACCGGCCGGACTCTCGGCCGCGGCCCAGCTCAACAAGGCGGGTCACTACGTCACCGTGTTCGAGCGCGCCGACCGTCCGGGCGGTCTGCTCATGTACGGCATCCCGAACATGAAGCTCGACAAGCAGAAGGTCGTGCTGCGCCGCGTCAAGCAGATGGAGCGTGAGGGTATCGCCTTCCGCTGCAACACCGAGGTCGGTCGCGACATCACCTCGGCCCAATTGCTCGAAGATTTCGACGCCGTGGTGCTGTGCACCGGGGCCACCAAGCCGCGCGACCTCCCCATCGAGGGCCGTCAGTCCAAGGGCATCCACTTCGCCATGGAGTTCCTCCACGGCAACACCAAGGCCCTGCTCGACAAGGCGCAGCCTCCGATCTCGGCGGCCGGGAAGGATGTCATCATCATCGGTGGTGGCGACACCGGCACCGACTGCGTGGGCACATCCATGCGCCACGGCTGCAAGAGCCTGATCCAAGTGGAGATCCTGCCCAAGCCGCCCACCGAGCGCGCCAAGGACAATCCCTGGCCGGAGTGGCCCAAGACCTACAAGATGGACTACGGTCAGGAAGAGGCCGCAGCCGTGTACGGGGCCGATCCGCGCGTCTACCTGACGACCGCCAAGAAGTTCCTCACCGACGATCAGGGCAACGTGTCCGGAGTGCATCTGGTGGAGATCCGCTGGGAGCGCAACGACAAGGGGCAATTCACCCCGGTCGATGTTCCGGGAACCGATCGCGTGGTTCCGGCACAGCTGGTCCTCTTGGCCATGGGCTTCCTCGGGCCCGAGCAGCCGTTGCTCGAGTCGCTCGGGCTGGAGCGCGATCCGCGTTCCAACATCAAGGCCGAGCATGGACGCTTCAACACCAGCATCCCCAAGGTGTTCGCCGCCGGCGACTGCCGTCGTGGCCAGAGCCTCGTGGTCTGGGCCTTCAATGAAGGTCGTGGCGCCGCTCGCGAGTGCGACCGATTCCTGATGGGCGCGACGTCGCTGCCCTGATGCCCAAGCCCCATGCCGGAATAGCCCATTCCGTAACGGCCCATCCCGGCCCGACCTGAACTGCGGAAGGCGAAGAGATCTCTCTTCGCCTTCCTGCTTTCGGCCGACAGCGGGTCCCCTTCCCGCCTCAACCGCCCCAGCCACCTCAACAGCATGCCCAAAGAAGACGCCATCCACGTTCCCGCCCAGGTCCTGAGCCCGCTGGGAGTGGCCGCCTACCGGATGCGCCTGCCCAACGGATATGAGCTGGTGGCTCACGTCACCCGAAAGCTGCAACCGGTGATCGGGGCCATCCAGCCCGGCGACCGGATGGAGCTGGAGCTCTCCCCCTTCGATCTTTCCCGGGGACGCATCATCGGTCGCTGTAGCGACACCGAAAGCGTGCCCGGCAGCGCTCCCTGATTGCCCGCCGCGGCGGAGCGCGACAGCCTCTGGCCATGCTCCCTCTGATGCGATTCAGCCGAACGGCCTCAGTGGCGTTCCTGATGTTCCTGGGAACCGCCCTGACGGTCCGGGCCGTTGAACCCGCCGCCGGATCCGCCCGCTTGAAAGTCGATCTGCTGGGGGTGTTCGCCCACCCGGACGACGAGACCGGCGTCGCGGCCGCCGTGGCCTCGCTGGCGCTGGGTTCAGGACGCTCGGTCGCCCATGTCTACTGCACCCGCGGTGAAGGCGGGGGCAACATGGTCGGAACCCAGTCGGGTGCGGCCCTGGGAATCCTCCGCGAAGTCGAACTGCGCGACGCCCTCCGGGGGCTGGGCGTGCAACAGGCCCACTTCCTCGACAAGGCTGATTTCGCCTACACCGAGAGCCTTTCCATCACACTGGAACGCTGGGGCCACGAAGACACTCTCGGCAGATTGGTGCGCCTCATCCGGGCGCTGCGGCCCGAGGTGGTGATCACCATGAACCCGGCCCCCTCGCCCGGCCAGCATGGCAACCACCAGGCCGCGGGGTGGCTGGCCACCGAGGCCGTCGAAGCCGCGGCCGACCCCGCTCGATTCCCCGATCAACTGCTCCGGGAGGGTCTTTCTCTCTGGCGGCCGCGGAAGCTCTTCTATGCCGGCAGCGGATCCGACCCGAGCCTGTCCCTGTCGATGGGTTTGACCGGCCCGCTTCCCGACGGGCGCCTGCCGGTCGCCGTGGCGGGCGAAGCCCTCTCGAACCACCGATCTCAGGCCTTCGGGTCGATCGCCCAATCCCCCTGGTTCCGCCGGACCACGCAGCAGGCGTTCACGCCGGTCTCCAGCGTCGTGCCCATCCGGGCCGGCTCGAGCAACCTCTTCGACGGGCTGCCGGTCGAGGGAGCCTGTCCCCCGCACTGGGACGGATTTCCCCGGCCGGAAACCAACGAAGACCCCGCCCTGTCCTTCCGGCCGCGACCGGCCGTGGCGCGGTATCTTGAATTCGTGCGGGCCCACCGGATCGACCACGCCGCCCAGTCCTTTGCGGCGGATCTTCCGGTCGTTGCCGGAGGACAAACGAGCCTGTCCCTCATCCGGGCGCGCTCGGCGATCCAGGGACCGGTCGGGTTCCGGGTTCCGGACGGTTGGTCGGCCCACCTGAGGTCGGGGAATCAGGTGGTGATCACGGCTCCGCACGAAGCCCGGGAAGATGTCACTCTGGAGGCGTGGGTCGGCCAGCACCGGGCCACGGTCCGCCTGCATCCGGTTCCGTCCCTGAGGGTTCCCCGCGTCGCACCGTTGCCCTGGAACCCGGATCCCAACGATCCGCGGTGGTCCGCCGTGCCCCCCACGGTCATCGGCGCCGATCAGTCCTGGCAGGGTCGGTCCGACGGTCCGGTCGATTGCAGCGGCCTGTTCCGGGTGGCCCATGACGGAAAGACTCTCTGGATCGAGGTGCAAGTCCGGGACGATCACGTGGTGTCGAACATCGAACCCGACGACATCAAGGGCCACTGGCGCAGTGATTCGGTGGAACTGTGCGTGGACCCGGCCGCGGGTGCCGAACACACGCTGGGCTCTTGGAAGGCGGGCATCTTCCCCTTCGACCGCACAGGTCGGGTCCGGGGCGCCCGGGATGCCGATGCCGATCCGGGTCCGCTGGAAAGGCACTCGCCGGGCACCCGCCTGCTGTCGTGGCGGCAGGCGGGGGGCTATGCGATCCGGGCCGCCATTCCCCTGAAAGAACTCTCGCTCAAGGGCAACTCGAGCACCCGTGCCGGCTTCAATGTCCTGATCTACGACGGCGACAAGGCCGAGGCCCTGCCCGGTGAGAACATCAATCGGACCCGTCTGGCCTGGTCGCCGCGACCCGGTGTCCAGGGCCGTCCTGAAGATTGGGGCCGGATCGAATTGGAATAGGCGCCCCCAGCGAGTCCGGCCCCGCAAGCCCGACCCCCAACGGACCGGTTGATCACCGCGCCCGCTTGACTCAGGATCACGGTCATGCACCCCGAGTACGTGGAACGTGTGGTCGACCTGCTGGACCCCTCGCTCAATCGCCTGAGGAACACCTCCTACGACGACGCCGTCCGGCGCGTGCTCAGTGGCGATGCGAATCGGGTGGCCGAGATCGACGGGTCCTTCGCGCTGCTGGCTCGCGACGGCAAGACCGTGCGCATGGCGCGCTCCCTCGACCGGCCCATGCGCTACTTCCTGGCCAAACGCGCCGAGGGGCCCGCCCTCATCGTGGCCGACCGGATGGACGCCATCCATGCGCAGCTCGAGCGCGAGGGGCTGGCCGACCAATTCCACCCCAGCTACACCCGGATGGTTCCCGCGCACTACATCGTGGAGATCCAACTCATCGGCTGCCCCGATCCGGACCCGGTCTACACCCGGTATTTCAATCCGCTCACCAACTCGCTGCCCGCCGATCTGGACACCATCGGAGGGCAATACATCGGTGCGCTGGCCGACGAGATCGGCAAACAGCTCGGGAGCCTGGATCCGCGTGAACCCATCGGCGTCGCCTTTTCAGGCGGCGTCGACAGCGGAGCCGTGTTCCTGGCCACCTACTTCCAGATGCAGCGGCTGGGCCTGAGCCCGTCGCGCCTCAAGGCCTTCACGCTCAACCTCGGTGATGGTCCCGACCTCGACCAGGCGCGCCGTTTCCTGGATGGCCTGGGGCTCGGCCTCTTCCTGGAGGAGATCTCCGGAACCCCTCAGGAACTCAATCCCTCGGAGACGCTCCGGGTGCTCGAGGACTACAAACCCTTGGATGTGGAATGCGGCTCCATGGCGCTGGCCCTGTGCCGCGGGATCCGCGAACGCTACCCCGACTGGAAACACCTCTTCGACGGCGACGGCGGCGACGAGAACCTCAAGGACTACCCCATCGAGGAGAACCCCGAACTGACCATCCGCTCGGTGGTCCACAATCTCATGCTCTACCACGAGGGCTGGGGCGTCGGACGCATCAAGCATTCGCTGACCTACAGCGGCGGGCTCAGCCGCGGCTACGTGCGCACCTACGCGCCGGCCCGGCGGCATGGCTTCGAAGGGTACAGCCCCCTCATGAGCCGAGGCGTGATGGCGGTCAGCGAAGCCATCCCGTTCATCGAACTCACCCGGTACGATGTGCCCACACTGTACTCCCTGAAGGGCGAGGTGGTCCGTCGTGGCGTGAAGGCCGTGTTCGGCGTGGACATGCCCGTTTTTGAGAAGCGCCGATTCCAGCACGGGGCCGTCTCCAAGGAGACCCTCCGCCGCCAACTCCCCGCCCAGGAGGCGCGCTACCGCCGCGAGTTCATGGCCCTGTATTCGTGAGCCGGGGCCTGACCTGAACCCGGGTCGTGCGTGATCCCGTCCCGACCCGGCATCGGGCTCCGCGAGGCTCCTGACGCACTCGGCGGGCCCCCGGCTACCATCGACGCACCTTGCCGTCGGTGCCGACCTTCCACCACTGGACCCCTTCGAACAAGCCGGTCTCGGCGATCAGCTGCCGGATCCCGGCGTCCTGCAATTCCTTCAATTGGTCGGCGGAGACCCCGGGATCGAGCGCCGGTTCGAAGAGGAACGTCTCGAAGAAATTGTGGTGCCCGGGCGAGTAGGTCTGGCTGGCACCGTTCCGCAGGACCAACGGTTCCCGCGTCAACCCCGTGATGCGCGTCTCGACGAATCCGAGGTTGGGGGCCGTATAGCCCGCGGTGGGACCGTTGGGTTCCGGGGGCCACAGGAACCGGGTCTCCACCCGCAGGCCTCCGGCGCGGGTCAGGGTCCGAGCCTGCGGGAGGGCGTCGGGCCCCGGCGGACGGAGGGGCACCAAGCGGACCGCTTCGGTAAGGACGGTCCCGGGCCCCTCCCAGGTCACCTCGGGTTGGGGGCTATCGTACTTCGCCTCGAGGCTCAGGGACCCGTCGAGCAGGGTCACCCAGGCCGAGGCCGGAGGGGTGGCCGAGCGCTGCCAACGCACCACCAGCTTGAGGGTGCGCCGATCGGCTCCGGAGCCCACCAGCCAAGCATCGCGCGTTTCATCGCCCGACACGGCGTGGGAAAACCCGGGCCAGTTTGTCCATGGCTGGGTGGGGACCCAAGCGCCGTCCGGATGCGCGGGCTCCCACGCGGCGGCGGCGAAGAGTGGCGTGGCCAAGCCGGCGGAGGTCAATCGTCGGGCCTCGGTCTCGAGTCGCAGCCGGCACTTGAGCCGGTGCTTGGCGAAGACGCTGGAGAACTCCCCCTCCTCCACCGTGAGCGTCTCCACACCGGGCATCAGGAAGGTGGTCACGGGCACGGCCTTCGGATCGGTCACCGGCAGGGGGCGCACCTGCTTGAGCTCGATGCGGCCCGGTTGAACCCGCTTGTACTCGAAATCGAGCGCGAAGTTCCGCCGTTGGGGATTGCGCCGCGCGTATTCGCGGGCCACGGCGTCGAGCAACCCGACCAAGCGGCGGTAGTCCCCCTCCCAAGGCATCACCTGCCCACCCAGCGGAACCCTCGAGGAGGATTGACGCAGGGCCAGCGCCATCGAACCCATGGATTGGTAGAAGTCGACGACCTCGGGACGGGTGGCGCTGTCCGGATTGGTGACCGATTCCGCACCCACCTGCGACACGAGCTTGCCGTTGAACGAGACCGTGCCGAAGGAGTTCTCCCAGGTGACGGTGGCCACCCCGTTGGCCATCTCGATCTCGTCGGGGAAGGAGGGGTGGACGAGCAGGGCCATGCCGACCTCGGATTCCACGACGCCCCGCCGCCAGCGTTCCAGGAAGGCGTTGTCGTTGTAGAAGCTCGCGTAGACCTTCTGGATCGCCCGAAACACGCCCCGCTCCTCCGGTTCGGTAGGATCGCACCCGCAGGGCCCGGAAGCGTCGGCGTCGAGGTCGTCGAGCAGGCATCCGCTGTGGCTGTCGTAGAGCCCGGCCCCGGTGAACTCCTCGCCATCCTCGACGTTGGTCGAACTGCGGAACCGGAGCTTCCGTTGTGGATCGAAACCCGCCTGGGCCAGGGCCCCGAGGATGGCCGCCTGCTGCGCCGGGGTGAACCGGGCCTCCCGGGTGATGGTGCGGCGGATGGAATCGAGCCGGGGCCCGAGCACCGCGATCCCGGCATCGCGGTCGAGACCCGCCAATCGGGCCTCGATCTCGGCGCGGAGGGTCCGCCCCGCGGGCAGGGTCTGTGAGAGGAACTGGTCCCACAGGTCGAAGGTGAGGGCGATGGCCGGCGGGCAATTGGACGGGACAGCGACACGAAGCAGTCCGTAATGGGCGGCCTTGCCACCGACCCAACGAACGTCCGCGGGCGACAGGGGCGCGACATTGGTCAGAGATCCCAGGATCTGCCGGGGCACGTAGTCGATGGGCCGGGGCCGTTTCAGGGCGAGCAGTTCCTCGCGCACGGCTCCGGTCAGGCCGTCTCCCAGGTCGACCACCGAGGCGACCTCGAAGAAGCCCCGCAGGGTACGCAGGGCCACCTCATGGCCCGCCAACGCGTGCAGCCGCTCGCGCTCGGCCGCTTCGGCGAACCAGACGAAGGGAATTCCGTCGCCCTGCGCCAGGAGGGCGACATGCGAATTCGGCGTCGAGGGGCTGAGGGTGAGGATCCCGGCCAGCGGGGGCAGTTCGGCGGGCACCCGGTCGGTCAACAGGATGTCGGTGGCGCGGAGCCGTCCGGAAGCCACGGCGGCGGGGATCTCGACCGCGGGCACCCAGGTCAATCGACCGACCGCCCAACCCTCGGAGTAGACCACGTCCCGCGAGAGCCATCGCTCGATGCTCCCGATGGGGAACCCGGCGCTGGCGAACAGCTCCCGGTCGGCCTCGGCGGCGGCCATCTGCTCCGGAGTGGGCAGGTACCAGGCCTGGGTGCCGACCGGGGCGCGGACCGCCGCACGGACGAGCCTCAGCCACTGCAGAACCTCGCCTCGCGGCCAAGGTTGCTGGCCCACGATCTGGATCCCGTACTCCGGACGACCGTCGCCGGGGATCAGCACGGCCCCCAGGACCGCAAGCGGGTCGTTCGTGTGGAGGGTGCGCAGGTCGAATTCCGCACGGGGCATCCCGGCAAAGGGCGCCAACCGCAGGCGGGCGTAGTCGTAGTGGAAGGGATACCGGACGGAGTTCTGAAACCACACCCGGGACGGCTCCTCGCGGAGCACGGTGAACTTCGCCCAGAGGACCGGCGTGTCGAAGGGATCGCCCGGGGCCGTGGCCAGGAATGGATCGGCCTGGGTCGTGAGCTGATTGCGCCCGTCATCGGCCGCCGTTCTGGGGCGGCTGGTCATCCGGTAGAAGCGGCCCGACGCGCCCGGGGCGGCAACATCGCTGAACTCGAGGTCGCCCCCATGGAACACGGCCACATCACGCCAAGACCGAAGGTCGGTGGAGACCTGGATCGTCTGAACCCGGTTGGTCGGTTGAGAGGATCGGAGTCGGAACCATCCCTGGGCATCGGGGGGCATCACTTCCAGGGGACCGCCCCACAGCACCGGAATCGCGAGAAGACACCCGATCCACGTCCACGGGACAAGAAGGCGGGGGCGCCGGTTCCGAGACCGGGTATTGGTACCGGGGGCTTTCAGGGGTTTGGCGAGCGGGGTCACGGTCTGTTCGAGGGGATGGAGTTCCTGAGGGGACACCCCTGATCCGAAGACGGAGGCAGAACGGATGCAACTCAAGGCCGTTCCTGGTTCAGGCTGAGCAGTTTCCGCTCGGCCTGGGATCGGTTGTGCACCCCGAGTTTGACGTAGATGCGACGGATGTAGGTGCGGACGGTGGCATAGGTCAGACCCATGGCTTCGGAAATCTGCTTCACCGAGTCGCCGGTCTTGACCATCTGACGCAGGAGTTCGTTTTCCTTGGCGGTCAATTCGGGCAGGTCGTGGACCTTCTGGTGCTCCCGCGATCCGTGGATTTTCCAGACCTCCAGCAGCCTGCGGGCGATCTGGGCGTCCAAGGGAGACCCGCCGCCTGCGGCGAGATTCACTCCGTCCACGATGGATCGCCAACCGGAACGCTTGAGCATGTATCCCACCGCACCGGAACTGAGGGCCTCCCGGATGGAGGCGTCATCCTCGAAGACGGTCAGGACGATGAACGAGGTGTTGCCCATCGTCGGCGTCAGAGCCCTCAGGACATCGATCCCGGTGCCGTCGGGCAGCCCGAGATCCAGCAGCACGATGGTGGGTTGCCACACGGGCAATCGCTCCAAAGCCTGACGGACCGTGCGAGCGCCCCCGAGAAACTCGAACTCGGGTTGGTGACCGAGGCACGCGGCGAGCATTTCGCCGAACCCGGTCGAATCCTCCACCATGGCCACCCGGATCCGCGGATTGTCCCACGACATGTCCGGGACCGGGAGGTCCATCACGCGATCAGTCTTTGGTGTTTTCATCGCACGATTCTCGGGACTTGGATGAGAATCACGGAGACGCCGGAATTGGAAACCACCGAAGCGGCCCCACCCATGTCTTCGACCCTTCCGACCAGATTCGACAATCCACGCCCCAGTGTCACCGCCCGGCGATGATCGAAACCGGTGCCGTTGTCCTCCACCCGATAACTCACCGAATCTTCGCTGACCCGCATCCGGATTTCAATGCGCGTCGCCCGCCCATGGCGGACGGCGTTGCGCGTCAGCTCCTGCGTCGCGGCGATCAGCAGTTGCCGAACCCATCCGCCGATCTCGAACTGCTGACCGGCCAGCACCTGATAATCCAGATCGACCGAGCAGGTATCCAAATAATTGCGGGCCAAGAGCTCCATGTGCCGCCCGAGATCCACCGCCGGCTCGGAGACATCGCGAAGCAACCAGACCATGTTGTCGAGGGCCTCGGTGGCCTCCACCGACCGTCGGCGGATCCGTTCGACCATGGGCGAGGTCGGTTCCCCGGGGGTGAAAAACAACGCCACCTGTTCGGCCAGCAGTTGGATCTCGCTCAACCGATTGCCCAGATCATCGTGGAGACTCCGGCCGATGCGCAGGCGGTCGCTCTGGACCCCCTCGAGCGTACGGATCCGAACCAACCGTTGATGGAAAGCAGACCGATAGAACTGCCAGGCCACCAGCGCCCCCAACATCAGAATCGAACCGATGATCACCGCCCGCCACGCCCCCGAAAGGGTATGAGGCCGATCCACCTCCACCCAGGTGACACCGACCTCGTTCCACGAACCGTCGAACCGTTTGCTCTGGATACGCAACGGGAAGCGCCCACCCACCGGGCGATCGATGCGGATGGCGGTCGCGTCACCCAAATGGCTCCATACCGGAACGTCCTGGGACGACGAATATCGGAGCAACGGAGGATGGAGGTTCGCCTGCAGATTCCGCTGAAGCCCCACCAGCAGGTCCACGCCGTCGGGAATGCAGGCGTTGGTGAGGGAGACCGCTCCCTCAAAAAGCCCCCGGGATCCGGTCCGGATGGAGGCGATCCGAACCTGAGGCCCCGGCCTGCGCGGGCGGTCCGCCGACAGACGGGCCAGCAGGACTCCTTTGTTCGAGGGGAGGGCCACTTCTCCGGAGGGCAGCGTCCAGGGGGCCCCGGCCCGTTTGGCCGTGAGACCGATTTCCGACAGTGTGGCGCAGGGAATCACCCGGCCAATGGCTTCGGTGGACTCGACGGCGCCGCTCCCTCGCGGGTTCGCGGTGAGCGCCCGCTCGATCCAAGCGGAGTTCAATTCCAGGATTCCGACATCGCTCGCCAGCCAGAGACCGGATTTTGAATCCTGAAACCCCTTGGAAGTCGTGCGCGGAACGAAGCCCTGATCCGCCCCCAACCGGGCCGCCTGGATGCCGTCCCAGAGCACCAACTCGGAGGCCCCCACCACCATGAGTCGAGCCTGCTGGTCCACGAACAACGACTGGGGTTGGTGGACCCTCTCCAACGTCTCGGGGGGCGCCTCCCAATCGCGCCCTGACCAACACCTCAGGTGGTCTCCCGCGAGCACCCAGACCCGATCCTTCTGGATGGCCAGATCGAAGACCGGATGACCGACCGGATACCGGGTCGGACTGCCATCCTCCGGGCAGCGGATCAATCGACCCGAATCGGTGCCGGCCCAGAGGGTACCCGCAGTATCCACCGCCAAAGAGACCACCGATCCCCCCGCAACGCTGGCCGAATGATCGCGACCCGGGATGAGCCGACCGTCGGCATCCAACTCCATCAGGAAACCGCTGCCCCCCACGGCCAATCCTCGGGGTGACCGCGCTACCACGGTGACATAGGACTGTTCTCGCATCACCGCAGGCACGTTGGTGGCGAGTTCCAACTGATCACCGCGACGCACCCACAGTCCTCGGGAGCCCGCGGCCGCCCACAACTGCCCGCGGGCATCCAACGCGATGCTCGAGACCGGAAAGGAGGGGCGCTCGGCCAAAACCCGAACCGGGAGAGAGGTCCCCTCCAGAAGCGACTCCGAAGAAGAGGGATCGGCGCCCGTGAGCAACTGATGGGATTCGCGACCAATCAATCGCAGCCCCGACTCCTCGGACCCCACCCACCAGTTGCCCATGGAGTCTTCGTGGATGACCTGGATGGCCTCCGGATGGGACGGAATGCGATAGAGCCGAGGAGCGGACTCCGGATCGGTGAACCGATAGATCAACCCCGAACCGGCGCCGATCAGGATCTCGCCCGTCGAGGTCTGGGAGATGCAGCGCCCCAAGCGCAGCCGGGAGTCGTGCGGTCGCGGCAACCGGTGCCATTGCCCGTGCTGCCACCAGACCAGGATCGCCTCATCCGATGGAGTGAGGAGGGACATCCAAATCCGTTGCTGGCGGTCTTCGAACACCTCGCACCAGCGCACCCGCTGATCGGGCGGCAACGGACTCGGGATCCGCGACCAACCCTGCGGAGTCCCGAGCCACAGCGTGCCTCGATCGTCCACCCGGTACACCCCGCCCCGCCGAGCCCCCCACAAGGCCGGCATGAACGTTGCGGAATCGGCCCCCGGGTCGGGTCCGGGAGGAAGAACCACCTCGAGAGTCCCCCGACGCCCCCGAATGACATCCCCGGTCTCCCACCATACCCAATCGTCCCCATCACGAACCAAGTCGCTCGCCGGACTCCGACGCTCCTCGTAAAGGCCGGTGGCCCGGCGCGCAATGGAGAAGACCACCCCTCTGCCTCGGAGCAGCAGCTGGCCCTCGCCATTGGCAACAACCCGTTGGACCGGTTCATCCCGGAGATGCTCCAGGCCCTCTGGCAGAAAGAATCGGGTCCCATCAAAGACCCTCAACCCATACTTGGTGCACACCCAGAGGTACCCGTCGTCCGACTCCAACAAGTCCAGAATCGCTCCGCCCGGGATTCCGTCACGTTCACTCCAATGGGCATTGAGGTACGGCTCGGCCGCGATCGCCCGGGCCGAGGCTTCCGGGTCGCCCCCCCCCGCTTCAGCGTGACCGATCCGGCTCAAGCTCCACCCGAGCAATGCGCCGATCAGCAGACGGAAAACGAGTTTTCCAGCGATGCGGACAGCACGGGAAAGGCAACGGAAAACCCTGGGTTCGGTTCGCTTCATCGGGTCAGTCGGCACAACGGTTCGAACCCCAGATTCCCATCGAATCTTCAGTTCCTTCGCCGGACTCGTAGGAGGTTTCCGACTTGAAGCCATCGGCTTCAGGAATATCCACAAAAGAATACATCTCCAACGCAGCGAGGCTTCACCGTTCACAGGGTTTGTCAATCATGGCCCTCAAAGGGTGTTACAGAAGCCTTTTCTCGGGGAAATCCGCACGGGGTGTTACTGCTTTTGTGGACCTTCCGTTACATGCGCGAGTTGGGTAATACTGTAATCGCTTCCCGGGTCGTTTCCGCACCGAGGATCTCCGATTCCACGCAGTATCCGGCGGATGCGGATCGACTCAAACTCGAACAATCCCATGCATAGCGCCTCCATCAGCCTCGGGAAAGACCTCAAGGGGCACTCCATCTACCTGCGTTGGTTCCTGATGGAACACCCCTCGGAGCGGCAATGCCTGCTCAACATGTATCCCACGGGCCGGCGTTGTCTGGTCCGAGGGCTCCTTTCGACCCGATGGATCACCCTGCTCGAAACCGAAATCAACATGGCGGCGGCCCTCGCCGGCATCCAACCGGCGGATCGGGCGAGCCATCTGTCATCCATCCAGGCCGCCTACCAACGGCGCCCCTTGGCCAAAGGCCTTTCGGGCTGGGTACAACGCCTGCTGAACGCCAACCCCATGCGACTGATTCGGTAATTTCTTATTGTAAATCCCATTTTTCAACCATAATAACCCCTCAATTCATGTATCGATCTGCCAGATCTCCAGAGACCTCACCCGACGCGACCGTTCGGCTCTACTCGTGGACCCTCGTCGATTCCAAAGCCGGGCTTCGCCTCAAGGGCTATGCCACCGACCCGACCAAAGGTGAACGGGGCAAGACGCTCCTGAGCGCCCCGATCGTGGGCCGGATCGGGCAGTACCTGTTGTCCCAGAAGGGCTGCCTGTACCGCTTGGAGACTCCGGGAACCCAAGATCCGGAGAAACAAGCCGCCATGCGGGCGACGCTGGAACAGGTCAAACCCGTGGGGGATGATCCGAGTGGGCCCGGGCGGGAGCTGGAGACGGTCGTCGCCGACCACGATCCCAAGGTTCGCCAGTTTCTCACGGAGCTGTGCGAGGCCCAGGGGCTGTCGGTCCATCAAGCCGAATCCGCCGAGCAGGCCGTCGATCTGATTCTTCAGGGCAAGGGCGATGGCGCCATCCTCCGGATTTTCGGGAACGGTGCCCTGGGCGTGCCCGTGTTCCGGATGCTGGCCGCCGTCCAATGGCCCCGCAAGACGCTCTTCATCCCGCTGGAGACCATTTCGAACTGGGTCGAGATCCAGACCACCCTCGACAGCGGTGCCCCGGTGGCCTACGCCGAATCCCGGCGCATGTCCCGAGCCATCGAGGCTCTGCTGGATGGCCGGATCGGCCTCTCCCGGGATGTGCTGGTCGAAAGCGCCCCCTCGCCGCTCAAGAGCATCTACCCGCTGTCGGACCGGGAGCGCAACATCGCCGCCATGCGGGGCGCGGGCGTGTCCTGCCAGGATATCGCCGACCAGCTGGGGCTGTCGGTGAACACCGTCTACGCCCATACCCGGAACATCGCCCGAAAGACCCGCCCGCTGCGCATCGAGACCGCGGCCGCCCAACCGGCCTGAGGCCAGCCCTCAATCGATGCGGGGCGCTTGAGGCTTGAGGCTTGAAGCTGGAACCGGCCTCCGATTTGGGCTCCCATGGTCCCCACAGACTATGGGAGCCATTCAATTTGGGACCGACGGCTGGCGGGCCGTCATCGCCGAAGACTTCACCTTTGCCAACCTGGATCGGGTGGCTCAAGCCACGGCCGATTTCTGGCGCGCCAACCCTGTGTCGGGCGTTCGGGGTGATCGGGCGGTGGTGGGATACGACCGACGCTTCCTCTCCGAGCAATTCGCCGCGCGTGTGGCCGAAGTGCTGGCGGGCAACGGATTCACCGTCACCCTGACCGATCGACCCACGCCGACACCCAGCGTGTCGTTCGAGGTGAAGCGTCAGAAGGCCATCGGCGGGGTGATGCTCACCGCTTCCCACAACCCGGCGATCTTCAATGGTTTCAAGCTCAAGGCCTGGTACGGCGGATCGGCCGAGCCGGCCATCTGCAAGGCCGTCGAGGGCCTGCTCGACCACAACCCGGTGCGATCGATCCCGCTAACGCAGGCCATCCGGGCCCGTTCGGTCTCCGTGCGGGACATCCGCGGGGCGCATTATGCGGCGCTGAAAAAGCTGGTCGACTTTCCGCTCATCGGCGCATCGGGCCTGAAATTCGCTCATGAGGCCCTGCACGGAGTCGGAGCCGGGTGCTTCGATGAATTGCTGGCCGGCACCACCTGCCGCGTCAGCACCATCAACGCCGAGCACAACCCGGGCTTCGCCGGCATCAACCCCGAGCCCATCGCCAAAAACTACATCCGCTCGATCCCGTTCCTGAAGAAGCATCCCCACGACCTGTGTCTCGTCACCGACGGCGACGCTGATCGCGTGGGCGGCCTCATGGGCGACGGCTCACCGCTGACCACCCATCAGATCATCTGCCTGCTGCTCCGACACTACGTCAAGAATCGGGGCATGAAGGGCAAGGTCGTGAAGGCGCTGACCACCACCTCGATGGTGGATCGCATGTGTGCAAAACTCGGCCTCGAGCTGGTGGAGACGGGCGTCGGCTTCAAGTACATCGCCAGCGAAATCCTCAAGGGAGGCGTGCTCTTGGGATTCGAGGAGAGCGGCGGAATCGGCTTCCCGGGCCACATCCCGGAGCGCGACGGCATCGCCGCCGGACTGGTGCTGCTGGAAATGCTGGCCATGGAGCGCAAGCCCTTGAAGACCCTGCTGCGCGCCTTGGAAACCGAGTTCGGCCCGCACCGCTACGCCCGGATCGACACCAGCTTCCCGCTGGAGAAGCGGGCCGACCTCATGCGCTTCTGCGCCGAGCATCCGCCCGCACGCCTCCTGAAGTCGAAGCTCGCCGAGGTGAAGGCTTACGACGGGGTCAAGTTCATCGCCGAGGATGGCTCGTGGCTGATGCTGCGCGGATCGGGCACCGAGCCCATCTTGCGGATCTACGCCGAAGCCAAGACCGACGACGACGCCCAGGCCCTGCTGCAACAGGGAGTCCGCCTGACCCGCAAGGTTTGAGGCCGGTCGGCGCGCCAAAACCGCACCCGGCCGGAGTCGGACGCGGCGTTCAGCCCTCGTGCGGCACCGCGTTCAGTAACCTCCGCTGGCGGCCGTGTGGCCGGTGACGATGGCCACGCCGGCACTGGTGCCCAACCGGTTGGCTCCGGCTTGGAGCATCGCCAGCGCCGTGGCCGTGTCGCGAATCCCCCCACTGGCCTTCACACCCAGGGTGGAACCGACGGCCTGGCGCATCAGGCGGATGTCTTCCACGGTGGCCCCACCGGAGCTGAAGCCTGTGGAAGTCTTCACGAACTTGGCTCCGGCTTCGACGCACAAGGAGCAAGCCCGCAACTTCTCCTCCTCGGTCAGCAGGCAGGTTTCCAGGATCACCTTCACCCAGACCCCCTGGGCGGCTTCGACGACATCGCGGATTTCACGGAACACCGCCCGATCATCGCCATCCTTGAGCCGACCGAGGTTCAGGACCATGTCGATCTCCTGAGCGCCCAGATCGATGGCCACCTCGGTCTCGTAGCGTTTGGCATCCCCGTCCATCGCCCCGAGCGGAAACCCCACCACGGCGGCCACCTTCACCTCCGACCCTTCGAGCAGGGCCGCCGCCTGGGCCACCCGACTTCCGTGGACACACACGCTCCAGAACTGGTGTTCCAAGGCCTCGGCGCACAACCGGGCGATATCGGAAGCCCGCGCCTCGGGCTTCAGGAGGGTGTGGTCGATGTGACGGGCCAGATCGCGGGCGCTCCATTGCATGGGGCCAATCTCCCGCTCCTCCCCCGCGGGTTCAAGCTCACAGGGAGCCCCCCGGAAGAGCCTGTCCCTCGTTTGCAGAGCCTGTCCCTTGTCGGCGGATGGGATCATAGCAAAAAGGCCGGCCTCTGGGATGAGGCCGGCCCTGTCAGACAGAGGACCGCGGAGGCGGTCGCCGCGGGGGTCAGAACTTCTTGCTCAACTCGAGGTAGTAGAAGCGGCCACGCAGGTCGGCGAACTGGCGATCCACATTGCTCTCGAACGAGGAGAAGAACACCGGAGGACGTTCGTCGAACACGTTGTTGATACCGAAGCTGAGGTTGGCCTCGACCTTCGGGATGGTGTAACGGGTGCGCAGGTCGATGGTGTTGTAGTCACGGCCCGAGCGGACGTCCGGCGGATTGCCGTCGATGGTCTCGTAGTTCTGGCCGCTCTGGTCTTCGCGGTAGCCGGAGGTGTAGTTCCAGGCGATGGCCGCGTAGTAGCGCTCATACTCCCAGGCGATCGAAGCCGTGGCGCGGTACTCGGGGAAGCCGATGTCCGACATGGCGGCACCGGAGGCCCAGAATCCGCCGAGGTAGTCGATCGGAGCCGAACCCGGGAAGTTCTCCATGCTCATGGAGAGCACCTTGGTGGCATTGCCCGCGAGGAACAATTTGCCGAACGAGGTCTCGATCTCCTGGGTCATCGACAGGTCGAGGCCGTCCGTGGAGCGGGTACCGGTGTTGATCGGACCCACGTTGCGGATCTGGTCGATGTCACCGGTCGTCGGATCCACCGCGACTTGGGCTCCGAGCGGGTTGGCCGCGCTGGGCGTGGCCGAGGCGCCGTACGGATTGTTGGCGTTGCCAGCACCGCCGTTGAGGGCCCACTGGTTGACGATGTACTGCTCGCTGGCGAACGGAATGCCCGTCTGCGAGATCTTGTAGTAGTCGAGACCCACGGTGAAGCCCTTGAGGAAGTTCGGGGAGAACTTCGCACCGATGAGGTAGTTGTCGGCCTCTTCCGGCTTCAGGTTCGGGTTGTTGACGGCCAGCACACCGTTCTGGGGCTGGGTACGGATCTGGGTGATCGGGTTGTAGACCTCGGGGAAGTCCTGACCACCGGCCGGACGGTAGATCGCGGCCAAGGACGGGGCGATGAAGCCCTGACCGTAGGAACCGCGCACCACCACCTGCTTCTCGATCGGCTGCCAGCGGAAGTTCACGCGGGGCTTGGCACCGGTGTCACCCACATCGGAGAACTCCTCGTAGCGCACAGCGGTGCCCACGGTGAAGGAATCCATGCCGGTGAACTTGAGATCGTTGCCGAAGATCGGCACCTGCACCTCACCGTAGACGGCGTCGGTCTGGCGACCGGCGGCCCACTTGACGGCCGTGTTGAACGGAGCAACCGAGCCGTTTTGCAGCGCGAAATCCGGAGCGATGTCCAAGGAATCACGACGGGTCTGGGCTCCGAGCGAGGCCTGGATGGCACCGCCGGGGAGGTCGAACACCTCGCCGCGCACCAGACCGTCGAACTGCTGGGTGACGTAGGCGTTCTCCTGAGTGGCCGAACCCTTGAAAGTATCGAGGATGGCCGGCGAATTCACCACCGAAGCGGCATTGATCGGGGTGTAGCCGAACGGATTGAAAGCCGCGGTCAGGCTGCCGGAGTTCAGGGCCGTCTGGTACTTGTCGGTCAGCACACCGCCGGTGATGACGGTGTCGTTCTGGGTGCGGTCGTACAGGAAGGCCGTCTCCCAGTTCCAGGTCGACTCACCGATGCGACCGCGCAGGCCGGCCACGGTGTGGATGCTCTGGTAGAGATCGTTGTAGATGCGGGGGCCGTTCTCGACCGGGCGGTAGGTGATGTTGAAGTTGTCGTTCGCGGCGCTGCCCGGGAACACCTGCTGCCACCAGTAGTTGCCCGAAGACATCGTGTACCCGCCCAGCGGACCCGGGGCCAGGGTGTACGACGACTTGTTGCTCATGTAGTAGGCATCAGCGAAGACCTCGAGATGCTCGCCGAAGAGCTGGTGGGCGACCGAGGTGTCGAAGCCGTAGCGGTCATGCGGACGGTAGGCTGTGGTATAGTAGCCGTACGGGAAGCCGGCACCGGTTCCCGGGACCAGGCTCTCGTTGCCGCCGTAGCGCAACTGCGCGTCGGCCGGCAGCACCCCGCGCAAGGCCGCCTCGGCGGCGGTGCGTGCGGCGGTCACCTGCGACGAGGCCGTCGCCTTGGAGGTGTCGACGTAGGCGCTCGGGTCGAACTTGTTGCCGGCCACCACGATGGGGAACTGGATGCCGCTGACGGTGACCGAGGCCGGCACTGGACCGGTGAAGGTCGGCACCTGCGAAGCGTTGGTGAGGCCACGGGTGTTCGAGAAGGCCGGGGTCCAGCGCAGGGAGATGCCGTTGGCCACGTTGAGCACGTCGCCCGAGGCGGTGGTGACCGCGTGGGTGCCGAAGCTGCGCTTGTTGAAGAACAGACCCGGGTTGGAGGTGCCCGACACGTTGCTACCGGCCGGGAAGCTGCGGTCGCGGTCGATGCTCAGCAGGTCGTTGGCGGAATTGTACTCGGCCGAGAAGAACGCCCGGGTCTTCTCGTTGGACGTGCCGAAGTTGACCTGGAAACGGCGCTGAGAGATGTCCTTGTCCATCGTGTTGCCGTAGAACGCGCGGAACTCGGTGCCCTGGAAGTTCTTCTTGAGCTTGATGTTCACCACGCCCGCGACCGCATCGGTACCGTAGATGGCACCGGCGCCGTCATTGAGCACCTCGATGCTCTCGATGGCCGCCTGAGGAATCATGTTCAGGTCGGAGGTCGAGGTACGACGACCGTCGACGAGCAACAGGGTCGCGTTGCCCGGAAGGCCGCGCAGACCGACGAACGACTGACCCGAACCACCATTGCCATAGCCCTCGTTGAGGTTTCCGGTGCCGGCCATCTGCGGGAGCTTCAGGCGGAACACGTCGCTGAGGTTGGCGAAGCCGCCGTTGACCGGGGAGGCCATGTCGATCGGGGTGACCGACAGGGATCCCTCCGCCTCGGCACCGGTCAGGAGCGATCCGGTGACCACCGTGGATTGAAGGGTCTTGGTGGCGGGTTCGGCGTTCTGGGCCCAGAGGGCGGGCACGACGATCAACTGGGATCCGAGCCCGACCGTGATGGCGCTCCGGAGAACGGTGCCCCGGAACTGACGATAGTTGTGGTACGACATAGGTTGGTTGGTATGCACGACCCGCTGTACAAAAGTTTGACAACGGGAAATCTCCGACACGGAAAACCCGTAACGCAATTGACGCAAGGGATTTTGTTCAAGATTTCCGAAAAACAACCGCACCCGCTTTCCGTCTCCCGCGAAAACCGACAAATTCGCCGAGTCGCCCTCCACGACCGTTGACAGTTTTCCAAGCGCCAACCTAGTGTCCGCCCAACAACTCTCTCACATGTACCGCGTCGCCCTCATTCTTGCCGTACTGGCCGCCATCGGAAGCCTGGCGCTGAGCTTCACCGTCACCAAACCCAAGATCGAGGGCCTGGTGCAGGAGCGGAACGATCTTCAGACCAACCTGACCGCGGCCGAAACGGCCAAGACCGAGGCCGAAAAGAAGGCCAAGGCCGCCGTGGCCACCGCCGACAAGAAGACGGCCGAACTCGCGGCCACCCAGAAGGAACTCGAGACGGCCACCGCGACCGCGGCGACCCAGCAGGCCCGCGCCGACAAGTATTTCGCCGACTACAACAAGACCCTGGCCGACAAGAACGCCGCCCAGGAGCAACTGGCCCAGTGGAGCGGCACCGGCCTCAAGCCCGACCAGATCCTCGCCATGAAGGCCGAACTGAAGGCCTCGAAGGAGCTCGTGGCCGTGCTGGGGGATGAGAAATCCATTCTGCAGCGCTCGGTGGCCTCCCTGAAGAACAAGCTTTCCAAGTACGAAGACGAGAACCGCGTGGTCGCCATGCCGGGGCTCAAGGGAGCTGTCGTTGCGGTGGATCCGAAGTGGGAGTTCGTGGTGATCAATGTCGGTTCCCAGCAAGGTGCCCTCGAGGGGGGACTGCTCATGGTTCGCCGGGGTGACAAGCTGGTGGGCAAGGTCAAGATCGTCACCGTCGAGGCCAACCGCAGCGTCGCCAACGTCCTGCCGGCGTGGAAGCAGGGTGATGTGGCGGTTGCCGCCGGTGATCAGGTGCTGTACTGATCCGTCCATGAAGTCGTTTGTCCAACGGTTCAAGGGCTTGGCCCTGGCCGGAGTCGTCGTGGCCCTCATGAGCGGTTGCCGAACCGAAGACGAGTTGATCGGCCGGCCGTGGAACACACCGAAATCGTGGGAATCGGGCCTTCCCTCGGCCATGACCGAGGGTCGATGATCGGCGACTGGATCGGTCTCCGGATCGGAATCAGGCCCGGCACGACGGGTTGGCCCGAGTTTCCATCGGGCGAGACCTTGCGATGGGTGGGTTCAAAGCATCGGAAGCGGTTTCAAAGGGGGGATGAAGGGGCTCGACGAGTTGCGCCATGAGCGGTCGGACCTCACCCGTTCCTTTCCGGGCACCAAAATTCTGGCCCGAGTGCTTCAAGCCCGACTCCCCCCGGCTCGATACCGCACATTCTCAACACCCAGCCGAATACCCAGCCGAATACCCAGCCGAATACCCAGCCGAATACCCAGCCGAATACCCGGCCGAATACCCAGCCCATTTCCCTTGACCGGCCGCTGATCGGACTCCCACCCTTGCCCATCGCCCTAAAGGCTTCTCAATGCTAGCGCAGATCAAAGGTCTCTTCTCGAACGATATCGGAATCGACCTCGGAACCGCCAACTCCCTGGTGTATGTCAGGGATCAGGGCATTGTGTTGCGCGAACCGTCCGTGGTGGCCATCCAGGCTGGTACCACCAATGTGTTGGCCGTCGGCGAAGAGGCCAAGCGCATGCTGGGCCGCACCCCCGGCAACATCGTGGCCATCCGCCCGATGAAAGACGGCGTGATCGCCGACTTCGAGATCACCGAGGCGATGCTGCGGCATTTCATCCAGAAGGTGCATCATCGCAAGTTGATCATGCCCCGGGTGGTGGTGGCGGTTCCCTCGGGCATCACCGAGGTCGAAAAGCGGGCCGTCAAAGACTCCGCGACCCACGCCGGAGCCCGCGAAGTCTATCTCATCGAGCAACCCATGGCCTCGGCCATCGGAGTGGGACTGCCCGTCCACGAACCCTCGGGCAACATGATCGTCGACATCGGTGGTGGCACCTGCGAGATCGCGATCATCTCGCTGGCCGGCATCGTCTTCAGCCGCAGCGTCCGCGTGGGCGGCGATGAATTCGACGAAACGATCGTCGCGCACATGAAGCGCGCACACAATTTAATGATCGGCGAACGTACCGCCGAGGAGATCAAGATCCGTGTCGGGTCGGCGTTTCCGTTGGACCAGGAATTGACCATGGAGGTGAAGGGCCGCGACCTGAGCGCGGGCCTCCCCAAGACGGTCGTCATCCGTTCCGAGGAAATCAGAGCCGCCCTGCAAGAACCGCTCTCGAGCATTTTGGAGTCTGTCCGCATCACGTTGGAACGATGCCCCCCTGAATTGTCCGCCGATCTGGTGGACCGGGGCATCATGATGGCCGGCGGTGGAGCGCTGTTGCGCAACATCGACCGCTTGGTCGCACAGGAAACCGGGCTTCCGGTCCACATCGCCGACGATCCGTTGAGCGCCGTGGCCACGGGCACCGGGCGCGTGCTGCAGGAACTCTCCTTCCTCCGACGAGTCGCTTCTTCCACGTCGACCTGATCTCCCCGGAGGGCGTTCGTCCGTCAACGGATCGAACGTGCTGAAGCGGACCCACTATCTTGCTCTGGCCGGCGTCGGATTGCTGACGCTCGCCCTGTTGAACTTGCCCGAGTCGTTGCAGACCCGGGTCAAGTCGGCCATCGGCGCGTCGTTCCTGCCGCTCTTCGGCATCCGGGCGGCCTCCGACGCCCTCCTCGACCGGGCCGGGTATCAGGTTCTCCCCCGCTCCACGCTCATCGACAACCTCCTGCGCCTGGAGCGCGAGAACGCCGAGCTGCGCGTCACGGCTTTGCAGGGAGCCGATGCCCTGGCTGAAAACCAGCGCCTGCGGGCCACCCTCGGTGCGGCCCCGCGCGGACCCTGGCACCTCAAACTGGCCCGCGTGGTGGGCCGGGATCCGACCACCTGGTGGCGGACGCTGCAAATCAACCTCGGTTCCCGGGACAACCTCAAACCCGACCATGTGGTGATGAGCGGCGCCGGACTGGTCGGGCGTATCAGCCAAGCCGGGCTGACCCATTCGCAAGTGGCTCTGGTGGGCGACGCCGAATGCGGGGTGGCGGTGGTGGTCAAGGAGACCCGGGATCTCGGCATCATCAAACCGGGACAAACCCTCTTGGGCGACGGTGGCCTGGTCGAAATGACCCTGCTGCAGAACTGCCCCGGGATCATGGCCGGACAGGTCGTCCTGACCAGCGGCCTGGGCGGGGTCTTCCCGGCCGGACTCCCGGTCGGCACCATCGTCGACACCCGGAACGAGGACGGCAACGTGTTCACCACGGCGAGGGTCCGATTGTCGGCCAATCTCAACCGCCTCGAGGAAGTGTGGGTGTTGACGCCATGAACCGGTTCACACGGATCTTCCTGTTCCTGGCGATGTGGCTTTCGGTCTTCGCCCAGACCCAGTTCCAAGGACTGCGGGACCTGGTCCAAGTTCCGATCGCCATCAGCCCGGCCCTCGTGAGCTATGCGGCCCTGACCCACGGTCTCGGCGTCACCCTATCCCTCGGCATCCTGGGGGGCCTCTGGGTCGATTCCCTGTCGGCGTCACCGGTGGGGGTGAGCGTGCTGCCCTTGTTCCTGCTGGGGTTCACCCTGCACCTGCAGCGTCACCTGATCCTCAGAGACCAGGGATTCGCCCAGTTCTGGGTCGGGCTGGGCGCGGGGGCCGGCGTGCCGCTCCTCACACTGGGAGTCCTCTCCCTGACCCGATCCCAACCGGTGACGGGCGGCTTCACCGTCATCCACCTGCTGCTGCTGGGTCTGATCAACGGCGTGGCCTGCCCCTTCCTGTTCCGGATGTTCGACTTCCTGCACCGGGTCTTCGACTACCGCCCCCTCACCACCTCCAGCTTCCGGCCGGATCGCGAAACGGTCCGCGGCCGGCAGTTCCGACCCCGCTGAACCATGTTGATCTTCGACCAGTTCAACAAAGGGGATCGGGCGCTCCGGTGGATGGCCGGAATCGTCGGTGCAGGCCTGCTGCTGCTGCTCATCGGGCTGCTGCGGGTGCAGATCCTCGGCCACCACCGCTTCGAGCAATCGCTGCAGACCCAAAGCTTCCAATCGGTCCGCGTTCCGGCCTTGCGGGGACGCATCCTCGACCGACACGGGCGGGAATGCGTGGGCAATGCCCCGCGATACCGTCTGGATGTCTACCTCGAGGCGCTGAGTCGTGACTTCACCCGGGAATACACCCGACTCCGGCGCGAAGTCGTGGCGGCCCGGGGTGGCACCAACGCGCCGGCTCCGGGACTCTGGCAGCGATTGGCCTCCAAATTCAGACGCGAAGCCCCCCGGGTGCTGATCCGCCCCGAAGAGAACAACCTGCTCTGGAGGCAGGCCCGCTACAACGTGGTGAGCAACGTGGTGGCCCGGGTCGCCTCCAAGGTCGGGCTGCCCCTGACACTCACCGAATCCGAGTTGCACCGGCACTGGGCCAACAGCCGGGCATTGCCCCTGGCCGTGCTCAAGAAGCTCACCCCCCAGCAGGTCTCCCTGCTGACCGAACAATCGTGGTCGATCCGGGGCATCAGCATCGAGCTTCAGGCCGTCCGGCACTATCCCCATGGCCCCTTGGCCGCCCACGCATTGGGTTACCTGGTCCGGGCCGACGACTTCGAGGGCGACGAGGGTGAATCGTTCGATTACCGACTTCGGGACTATCGCGGGGCCGCCGGCCTCGAAGCCGCCTTCGACACCGCCCTCCGGGGCACCTCGGGCTCCAAGAGCATCCTCGTCAACAGCGACGGCTATCGGGTGGGTGAGACCCTCACTTCCCCCCCCGTTCCCGGGCAGAACCTCATCACCACCCTCGACATCGAGGTCCAGAAGGCGGCCGAGTCGGCCTTGTCGGCGGTGAGCGGCGATGAGCGCGGGGCGGTGGTGGTGCTGGATGTCCGCAATGGCGATGTCCTGGCCATGGCCAGCGCCCCCAGCTTCGACCCCGGCGAATGGATCGATGGCATCAGCCGGTCCCGTTGGACCAACTACTACGACGTCCCGAAGCGGACCCCCCTGATGAACCGGGCCGCCGATGGAGCCTACTCGCCCGGCTCCACCTTCAAAATCGTCACCGCATTGGCCGGTCTCGAGAACGGCCTGGATCCCGACCGGGTGACACTCGTGGAGCCCAATCCTTCGAAACCCGGCAAGGGCCTGTACCAGCGGGGCAACATCCGCATCGAAGACACCGCACCGCCGGGACCCTACGACTTCAGAAGGGCGTTCATCCGCTCCTCCAACTCCTACTTCATCCAGATGGGGATCGACGCCGGTTACGACCGCCTCCTGTCCACCGCCCACCGCTTCCACTTCGGGGAGCAGACTCGCATCCAACTCCGCCCCACCGAGGAGCGGTCCGGCTGGATGCCCGAACCGGCCGAGGCGCGTGCCGAGCGCTGGCCCCAGGGACGACTGGCCAACTTCAGCATCGGACAGGAGGTCACGGTCACTCCGCTGCAATTGGCCGTGATGGTCGCCACGGTGGCCAATGGCGGAACGGTGTACTATCCGCGACTGGTCGATCGACTCGAGTCGGGCGATCCGCTCAGCGACGAGGCCCCGAGCGCCATCCGCCCCGGTCAGGTGCGCAGCCGACTGGAGACCCGGCCCGAATACCTGGCCCGCATCCGCTCGGCCATGCGGGACGATGTCCTCGATGCGGAGGGCACCGGCACCAGCGCCCGCGTGGCCGATTACGCGGTCTGCGGCAAGACGGGCACCGCCGAGATCAAGGGCAACGGTGTCAAAGACAAGGTCACCTGGTTCGCCAGTTTCGCCCCGTATGAATCCCCGCGCTACGCCGTGGTGGTCATGGTGGAAAGCGGCGCCTCCGGCGGGCGCACCTGCGGACCGGTCGCGCAGAAGATCTACGAGCACCTCCGCGCGCGGGACGCGGGTTCGGGCCGCCCCATCGCGATGAACCCATGACCCCGCTCTCCCTCCAGAATCGCCGCGCCGAGGCGGACATCCTGTGGCCCCTGTGGCTCTCGGTGCTCGGGCTGATGATCATCAGCGCGATGTTCATCTTCAGCACCACCGGGGGTGGCGAACTGGCCCGCGGCGTCGCGTGGTACCAGTGGACGGCCACCCGTCAGGTGATGGCCTTCGGCATCGGCATCCTGGCGATCCTCGCGATGAGCCTGGTGGACTACAGTCGGCTGGCCCGGTGGTCGATGGTGGGCTACTGGGTGGCGATCACGTTGCTGGTGGCGGTCTATGTGGTGGGCACTTCGCGCAACGGGGCCCGGCGGTGGCTGGACTTCGGGCCGATCCAATTCCAACCGAGTGAACTGGCCAAGCTGACATTCCTCTTCGCCATGGCCAACTTTCTGGCGCGCCCCTCCTCGGAACTGCGATCCCCCGGGATCTTCATCAAAGCCCTGGTGCTCACCCTGCTGCCGCTGGGATTGATCCTGAAGCAACCCGACCTCGGCTCGTCGCTGGTCTTCCTGCCCATCACCCTGGTCATGATGCTGGTGGCCGGGGTCCCACGGCGCTTCGTGACCAAGCTGCTGGGCGGCACACTGCTGATCGTCACCCTCATCGCCGTCGACATCTTCTTCGCTCCGGAGAACTGGCGTCTCATCCGACTGCAGGACTATCAACGCGAGCGCCTGCTGGTCTATTTCGACGCCGACTTCGCCCCGACCTCGGCCACCCCCGAGCAGCGTCAACGCGCCGCGCAACGCAAGCGGCAGATGTCCTGGAATGTCGAGCAGGCCCTGATCTCCGTCGGCTCGGGCGGCCTCACGGGCAAGGGATGGCGCGAGGGAACCCAGCACCGTCTGGGCTACCTGCCCCGCCTCGGAGCCCACAACGATTTCATCTTCTCGGTCATCGCCGAGGAGCGCGGGTTTGTCGGCAGCGTGGCCGTGATCACCTTGTACGGCATCATCCTCTTCAGCGGCATCAAGACCGCTGGCGAATCGCGCGACCGACTGGGTCGCCTGCTCGCGGTCGGCGTCGTCACCCTCTTCTTCATCCACGTCTTCGTGAACATCGGCATGAACATCAAATTGATGCCGGTCACGGGCATCCCACTGCCCCTGCTCAGTGCAGGCGGAACCTCAGTGCTCTGCTCACTGATCGCGGTCGGTGTTCTTCAAAACATCCATTTGTACCGGAAACGGTACTAGAACTCGAAATCCACAGACATGAGTCAACAGACATTCAAACGCGGCAAGGGCCCCATGCGTTTCAAGCCCACACGGGGCATGGGCACCCCCAACCCGAACCGATCCGCCACCAACGCGCGCATGGAAGCCATCGGCGAGAAGACCAGCGAAGAGCGGGTCTTCGACATCCGACGTCATGAGTCGGAGATCCGCCGGGCCGAGAACCGGGCCGCCGGCCTGCCCGAAGACAGCATCGACGCGCCCGAGGTCAATCTCTCCAAGAACGGCCGCGACCAGACCTACCGCTCCCCCGACCTCTCCCGCCCCGAAGAGGCCCACGACGAACCGGCCGAACAGGCACCCAAGCCGCCCCGCGAACCCAAGGGCCTCATCGAGAAGGCCCGGGCCGCGGTCAAGGAAGTGGTCAAGAAGGTCAAACGCCTGATCCGCCCGGAGGAGAAGATCGTCAAGGAAGTGGTCATCAACGCCGAACCCCTCGAAACCCGCGTCGCGGTGCTCGAAGAGAGCAAACTCGAAGACCTCACCGTCGAGCGCACCGGCGACGACCGATTGGTCGGCTCCATCTACAAGGGCAAGGTGAAGAACCTGGAAGACGGCCTCAAAGCCGCTTTCGTGGACATCGGCTTCGAGAAGAACGCCTTCCTCCACTACTGGGACATCATCCCCAACACCTTCGATTCCAGCGTCGAGATCGTGGAACGCGATGACGGCGGGAAATCGCGCCGCAAAGACAAGCCCAAGATCACCCAGAAGGATGTGCCCCGACTCTTCCCGCCGGGAAGCGAGATCATCATTCAAGTCACCAAGGGCCCGATCGGCACCAAAGGGCCGCGCGTCACCACCAACCTGTCGCTCCCGGGCCGCTACCTGGTGCTCCTGCCCAACTCAGACCAGTCGGGCATCAGCCGCAAGATCGAGAACGTCGAGGAGCGTCAGCGACTCAAGAAGATCGTCCGAGAACTGACCATCCCCGAGGGCATGGGGGTGATCATCCGCACCGCCGGCGAAGACAAGCGCAAGGCCTACTTCGTCCGCGACCTGGCCCTGCTGCTCGAGGAGTGGAAGCTCATCCAGGAGCGGATCAAGAGTCAGCCGATGGCCTCCTGCGTCTATCAGGAGCCCGACCTCATCGAACGAACCGTGCGCGACTTCCTCACAGAGGACGTCGACAAGATCGTCATCGACGACCTCAAGAAGTTCGAGTCCATCCGCGACAGCATCAAACGCATCAGCCCGCGCTCCGCGCGCAAGGTGCACTTCTACAACGAAGCAGAGCCGCTCTTCGACCGCTACAACATCACCCGTCAGCTCGAGGCCGCCTTCAGCCGACAGGTGAACCTCAAGAGCGGCGGCTACCTGATCATCGACGAGACCGAGGCCCTGGTGGCCATCGACGTCAACACCGGCAAGCACAAGCAGGCCGGCACCAAGGACCACGACGCCACGATCCTCAAGGTGAACCAGGACGCGGCCGACGAGATCGCCCGCCAACTGCGCCTGCGCAACATGGGTGGCATCATCGTGCTGGACTTCATCGACATGAAATCGCGCCGCGACCAGCAGTCGATCTACCAGCGCATGAAGGAGAACCTCAAGCGCGACAAGGCCAAGACGCACGTGCTGCCGCTCTCGCAGCTCGGCCTCATGGAAATGACCCGCCAGCGCCAGACCGAGAGTGTGCGTTCCTCGCTCTATGACGACTGCGAGCACTGCAAAGGCCGCGGTGTCATCAAGAGCGCCGAGACCATGAGCGTGGAGATCCAGCGCAAGCTGACCCAGATCCTCAAGGGCCGGCCGCGTGACGACGGCGACTTCCAGGTCAAGATCGTCTGCAATCCCCGCGTGCTGGACCGGCTCCGGACGCGCGACGAGAAGCTGCTCATCGAGCTGGAGAAGAAGTTCTTCGCCAAGCTCAGCTTCCGCCCGGATCCCACCTACCACAACGAGGAGTGGAAGATCTTCAACGCGATGAACAACGACGAGTTGGCCAAGTCGCGGAACTGATCGAACCGGCTGTCCAACCGCCCCTGCCGAAGCCTCGGCAGGGGCGGTCATGTTTTTCCGGGACCTCCTCCCGAGGCGATCGGGACTCGAGCGACGGCCGCCGCGAAGATTTCACTGGCCCGAAAGGACCGTGAGAGTACAAGAAGAGCAATCCCCCATCCGGAGTCTCAATCCATGACCCCTACCCGCCATCGCCCGATCCGCGCCTTCACCCTCATCGAGTTGTTGGTGGTCATCGCCATCATCGCCATCCTGGCGGGCATGCTGCTGCCGGCTCTCTCCAGAGCCAAATCCAAGGCCGTGAAGACGCTGTGCTCCAGCAACTGCAAGCAGTGGGGCATCGCGGTCAACCTGTATGCCTCCGACAACCAGAACGCCTTTCCGGACAACAGCGGCGGGGCCGGTTTCAGCTGGATGATGCCGACCATGAGCAACTTCTGGAACGGCTACCTGATCAAGAATCGCCGTACCTCGGCCAACAACTCGCGGGCCGCCAATGATGTGCTCTTCTGCCCGACCGACGATTGGCACCGTGCGGCCGAACGGGGAATGATCACCTCGGACAACGATCCCCAGTTGATCGGGTACTTCTACCTGCCGGGCCGCCGCACCGGTGACGCCGATGTGACCGGCGGAGCCCAGGGCACCTCGGAGTGGTTTTTCAAGAAGAAGCTCGGAGGCCTGTACGAGGCCGCTCCGATCATCATCGACCGCATGCAGGCCCTGGGATCCAAGACGACCAACATCCTCGACACCAAGCTCACCTGGTTCACCGACTACAATGGCAAGAAGGTGGCCACCGCCGTCCACCGGATCACCCGGGGTGCGCCGGAAGGGGGCAACTTCGGCTTCGAAGACGGCCATGTCGAGTGGCAGCCCAACAAGCGGGTTTCGCTGGGCTCCGACTACGGTGGCTGGCAGTGCTTCTTCAAGATCCCGGTGGCCACGCCGGTTCCGTGAGTCTGCAGCCTGATGAGGCGCCCGCCTCCTGAGCGGAAGACCGACCCCCTCACTCGCGGCGGAAGGTCAGCACCGGCATGTCGCGCAGGCTCGTGCGCCTCAAGACCCCGATGTACCGGCGCGACAACGCTCCCAAGCGGACGTCCACCCGGATTTCGAACGTGCTGCTGACCGTGGAGAACACCGCCAGGGGCGTACCCTGATTGGGCATCACGGGAACTCCCTGCAATCGGGCGATATCTTGGGGCCCCCGGGCCGGGGTGTCGTCGTAGGTGCCATCCACACCGTCCATGCCGGCCCGTTGTTCTTGGATGTTGCGTGCGATGTTCTCGTCACCGCCACAGGCCATGACCAACACCGGATACGGAGCGGTGTTGATGTTCACCTGACCACTGCTGACCGCCGAGAAGACATCGGCCAAGCCCACCGACCCGGCGATGCTCTGCCCGAGGAAGGTGGACTGAACCCGGCGCCCCGCTGAATCGATCGAGTGCCCGGGGGCCCCACCGTCGCCCCCGCTCATACGGGGTCCCCAGTACAACTGCGGGCTGATTCCGCGGATCTTCAGCAATTCCGACAGGTCGTCGATCGGCCCGTTCTTGGCGACATAGGGCGGGTTGAGCATCCGGTAGAAATCGCTCTCCGCGCCACCCCCCATCGCCGCATCGTCATTGGGATCGATCCAGTCCCGGATCGCCGAGGAGACATCGGCCGAATCGGAGGCCCCGGCTCCGCACAACTGCAGGATCAACTCGAGCAACTGGGGATTGCGGGTGGCGATGGAGTTGATGTTGATGTAGCGCTCAGCATCGATGATCTCGATGGAAATGGTGCCGTCGCCGAGCGGAACATCCTTGAGCGACACCCCCTCGAAGGGGTTGTCTGCGATGTTGGTCGGCCCCACGCCCCCGGCCCAGAACTGGTTGAGACCGTCGTAGGTCTGCTCACCGGGAATCTGACGCGACAAGGACAGAACCCACTTGGCCATCTCGATGCCCGAGCGCCCCATCCATTCCATCTCGCTCTCGCTCTGGGTCCGGGTGGCCAGGCGCCCCTCCACCTTCATCGTGTAGGCGAAGGCCGTGACGATCACCGCCATGGCGAAGATCAACAGCATCACCATCAGGAGGGCCACGGCCCGTTGACCCGGGCGCCCGCCGATTCCCGACGGTTTCAACCGGAAGTTCACGGGGTCCCTCCGATGACTCCCTGGGCTTCACGAGGCACGGCGACCGTGGGCAACCGGACCACCCGGCTGACGATCTGGGCCGGTTCGCGGGATCCCTTCGGTTGCCCGAAACCCAGTGTCACGCGGACGATCACGGGCAACTGGTTGGTCGAAAGCCATTCCTCGACAAAGTCGCGCTGCTGCCCATCCCAGAACTCCAATTGGAACAACTGAACCTCGCGCGCCAAGACGATGCTCGCCGGTTCGCCTCCCTGCTCGAAATCGGCCAGGAGGGAGTTCTGTTCGAGGACCAGATCGGTGCCCCCGGGAGGCACATAGAAACTGACCCGGCGCAACCGCTCCCCGCCGAACAGACCGCTGTTGGGAAACGAATCCGAAAGGTCGGCGGCGAAACTCACCGCGGCAAACTGGCCGGAGGTGTCGGCTTGGAAAAAATAGAGTCGGGGATTCGAGGCGAACATCGTGGCCGAGGCGAGGGCGTCTTCCACGGTCCGCATGGCCATCCGAGCCCGTTGGGCATCGGTGGTGGACCGGATCGCCGCCTGCGAACTCTGGAAGATGAGCCTCCAGGTGGAGTAGATCATGGTCAGGATCAGGGCGAACAGGAACACCGCGACCATGACTTCCATCACCGTGAAGCCCGTCGGGCGACCGCGGTGACCTCGGGAAGGATTCAGGCATCTCATCGGCCGGCCCCCTGGACATATTGTTTGGGAAAGTAGAGCACGCTCATGCGGCGCTCCGAACCCTTGGGTCCCCCGACGATGACGAAATCGGCCCGGAACAAGCCGTTGGTGCCCACCTCGTAGACCGAGCGGCTCCACTGGTAGCCGGGGTAGAGTTTGCCGAAGTCGCCATGGTCGGACATCTCCTCGAGGCGATTGGAGATCGACAACTCGGCCGCCAGGCTGCTGGCGTCGACCTCGACCCGGTTGAGGGATTTGGCCGATTTGAGCGCCGTGGAGCACACCGAGATGAATCCGAACAAGGCCAGCGCCATGATGGCCGAGGCCACGGCGACCTCGATCAGCGTGAAGGCTCCGCTGCCCCGACGCCGGTGGATCGGGCAGGCAGGATGGACGGGGTGGCACATCATCGAAGATCCTCGATGGAAAGACGGGCGGTGATGACCTCGAGCGTGAGCCGTTTCACCTCGAGCCCGCTCTTCAGCCAACTGAGCTCGGCCGTCATGGCGTCACTGGTGCCGTTGGGAAAGAACCGGATCGCCGCCAACGAGGAGTTCATCATGTTCTGCCCGTTGACGAACAGATTCCGAAACGCGACCTCGTCATTGAGTTGACCGTGGTAAGGCGGCTTCGACAGGGGGCCCGATCCGAGCGCCTGCGAATCCCGGAGGCGGTCGAAGGAGGCCATGGAAACCCCGTTGGTGGCGCCCATCACGCCTTCGGGCGCCGGCTCGACCAACACCCGACCCTCGGCTCCGTAGAGCACCACCTGCATCGGACGGTTGCCCATGATCGCCCGGGCCCGGGCCTCGTTGCAGGCCGACTCCATCACCTCGAGCGCCTCGGCCATGGCGCTCTTCTTCACCGCCATGAAGCGGGGCACGGCCACGAACATCATCACCGCCACCAGCATCACCGCCACCACCAGCTCGATCATGGTGAAGGCCGCCCGGGAAGAGGGCGGGCCGGAGCGCGGATGGAGGGACGTCGTCATCGGTTCAACCCGGTCACCGCGTGGAGATGCTCTCGGTGATCTTGAACATCGCCGACATGACCCCCAGCAGCATGAATCCCACGACGAAGGCGATGGCCACGATGATCACCGGCTGGATCAGGTTGGTCATGGCCGTGAGACCGACGTTGAGGTCGTTCTCGTAGGTGTCGGCCACGTTCGACAAGGCCGCGGGCACGTCGCCCGTCTCTTCGCCGATCTTGATCAGGTCGATCATCAACTGCGGGAAGAGACGGCTCTTGGCCAGGGGTTGGGCGAGGGTCTTGCCATCGGTGACGGCTTCGCGGGTCCGGGCGATGGCCTCTTGGATGACCACGTTGGGCATGACCTGCTCGGTGATGCGCAGGGCCTGCAACACCGGCACGCCGTTCTGAAGCAGGGTCGAGAGCGTGCGCGCGAACTGACCGAAGAGGTTGAGCCGGACCACCTTGCCGATGACGGGCAGTCGCATCACCAGACGGTCCAGGGTCTCGCGTCCGGCCTTGCTGGCGCGATACCGGCGGAATGCGGCCACGGCGCCTCCCCCGGCCAGCAGCAACGCCCACCAATAACCGCTCAGGAAGCTGCTGATGGCGATGAGCATTTTGGTCATGGCCGGCAACTCGATCTTGGTGTTGTCGAAGAGGGTCATGAACTTCGGGAGCATGACCGTCATGAAGAAGAGGACGAGCGCACCGCCGACCACGCAGACCACCGCCGGGTAGATCATGGCCGATTTGAACTTCGACTGGACCTCGGCGAACCGGTCGAAGTGGGCCGCCTGTCGCCGCAGCACCTCTTCGAGCGCGCCGGATTGCTCGCCGGCCCGGACCATGTTGATGACCAGATCGGGGAAGATGTGATTCTGACGCGCCATGGCGTCGGAGAGGCTGCGGCCTTCGGTCACGTCCTGCTTGAGCTGACGGCTGGCCTCGCCGGGAATGCCCTTCGACGACAGGCTCTCCATGCTGCGCAGGGCCATGGTCAAGGGCATGCCGGCACGCAGGAGGTTGGCGAGTTGAAGCGTGTACATGGCCAACTCCTTGAGCCCGGGACGCTTGGGACCCCGCGCGAAGATCCGGCTCAACCCGGCCTTGGATGCCTCTGCGGCGACGGCGCGCCCCGAGGGAGAACCGGCCGATGCGTTCTTGGCCGGCTTGGCGCTCCCCTTGGCCTGGACCACCGAGACCGGGATCACTCCCAGACGTTCGACCTGCACCACGGCGGCCGCCCGATCCCCGGCTTCGAGAACTCCTTCGACGAGTTCACCGGAACGCCGCCGTGCCTTGTAGTTGAATTGCGCCATGTCGCGTGCCGTTTGGATAACCGGCGCGCGAGGAAAGTTCCATCTCCCCGATGCAAACGACTCAACTGACCGCCAGCAGCGACACCCGTTGTCCTTGGGCATTGCGGCTGATGCCCTGCCCTCGAGGATCGACCTGCAAGGTCCCATCGACCCAGAAGGCGTACTGGTGGTGACCGTGACGAATGCTCACGGAAGCCTGCCAGGATCCGTCAAACGCCTGAGTCATGGGGTGGGTCTCCGGATTCCAAGCGTTGAACTCGCCCACCACGGCCACTTTCTGGGCCTGGGGGGCCAGACAGATGAAGTGGACCGGGACCAACGCCTTGGAGCCAAGGGATCGCGGAGGACCTGGTGGACGGGGAGCCGGGTTCATGGATTGTCGAATGGATCTAGGGAAGGCACCGGACCGCGCGGTTGAACCGCACGCACCGACTGCGAGCCGGCTAAGAAAACCATTTGTAAACTCGGGGCAAGTGGATTCCGCGTCCATCAGCCGATTCCTCAAGGCGCCTGGGGGGTGCATCCAGGCGGGAGCACCATGGCTGGGGGATTGCAGCGGGTTGCGGTGGGACCCGATTCCGGAGAGCCTCAGCCGCGGTGCTGGGAACGCTGATCAATGCCGTTGTGGGAATCGGGGCCCTTCTGGGATCCCGGTGGGGCTTCCCACGGCTGGGAGGCGATTCAGCCGCAAGCCCGGGCGGAGGACCCGGCGCGACCCGACTCCGCTGGATGGCCGCGGGATGGGCGGTGTTCATCGGAGGCTCGGGGATCGCCCACACCTTGCCCGCCTCCGTTTCGGGCATGGCCCGCTCTCTCGGTCTCGCGGCGACCGGTCTTCTGTTGGGAAACCTGAGCGGTCGAATTCTCGGGCTGCAACGCAGACTCGACGACGGGGGGCGAAGCCTTTCCCGGCATCTGCCCAACCAGGCCGGAACTCCAGGAGGGGTTCGTGGCGTGCTGTCGATCGGGGTTCTGCTGGCCTTGAACCCGTTGCTCATTCCGGCGGCCATCGAGGATGGCCTGGAACACCGATGGCTGGGCCTGGCCCTGAAGTCGGCCCTCGACGCGGCCGCCCTCGGGGCCTGGAGCCGGAGCCTGTCTTCCCGGCGATGGAGCCTGACCCTGCTGCCGGCATTGGGAGTCGTTCTGCTGTGGCAGACCTGCTGGACGGCCGGAGCCATGGCATCGGCCCGCTGGCTTCAAAGCAGGGGCATCGCCGACGCGGTCATGATGGCTTCAAGCCTGCTCATTCTGTGCAGCGCTCCGGCCATCGCGGGAATCCGGCGGGCCGCTCTGGCCGATTTGTTGCCCACCCTGTTCTGGATCCCGACCCTGGCGCTCTGGTTGCCTCGCCGGTGAGGGGGCTCTCGAACCGGCCTCGACTGCATCCGCCGACTCGATTCAAGTCGAGGCACAGCCCCGTTCCAGCTCCCCCTTCCCTCGGTCGCCCGCGGACTCTAGGCTTGCCCCAATGATCCCCTGGTTGAGTCCCCTTCGAATCCGGGCGGCGCTTGCGACCGTGCCGCTGGCCCTGCCACTGGCCCAGCCACTGGCGGCACAGGTGCCGATTCCGGCCGCCGCTCTGGCCAAACTACCGCCGGCCCTCAATCGCCCGGTGGATTTCAAGACCGAGGTCTATCCGTTGTTCAAGTCGGCCTGCTTCAAGTGCCACGGGCCCGAGAAGCAGAAAGGAAAGTACCGGATGGATACCCGCGAGGGGGCCTTCAAGGTGACGGGCGACCACGGTCCGGCCATCCAAGCCGGCCAGAGCTCCAAGAGTGCGATCATTCTCATGGCGGCCGGGTTGATCGACGAAATGCTCATGCCCCCGCCCGGCGGCAAACCCGGCGAAAGCGATCCCCTGACCCCCGAACAGATCGGCCTCTTGCGGGCATGGATCGATCAAGGCGCCGCCTGGCCCGAGGGCCCCATCGCCGACGTGGTGACCCCGGTGCGATTCGACCCGGACCTCCGGAAACTCCTCGCCGCCTCCTGCGCGAACTGCCATTCCGGCCCCGGCGCCGAGGGTGGTTTCTCGGTGGATTCCCTGGAACGGGTGCTCGCCGGAGGCAAATCGTACGGGAAAGTGATCACGCCGGGCGACCCGCGGAAGTCGTCGCTGCTGACGATCCTCGCCGGAAAAGACGAGGACATCCCCAAACCCGAGGCGCACCGAGTGCCCGACAAATCCCTCAAGGCCGTGGAGGAATGGATCCGGCAGGGCTCGAAGTGATCGCCCCGTTTCGGCGGACAAACCGCAGGAACCGCTCCGACCCCACGCTGCGCACCTGAGCCAGTCGGAAGCGCACGGCCTCGGCAAGGCTCCCGGCCAGCGGACCATCGGCGAGGGTGGGGGCAGCCTGCCCCCCGAAGATCCGGGGCACCCAGGTCAGGCGCAGTTCGTCCACCCGATCCGCGGCCAGCAGGGCGGCGTTCACCCGACCGCCCCCCTCGGCCACCAGGCGGCGGATTCCGTGACGCTCCGCCAGCCAGGCCAAGGCCGCGGTGAAATCCAGTCGGTCGCCCGGAGAAACCCACACCTCGGCCCCCAGTCGGCTCAATCGTTCACGCTGGGCCTCCGGGGCGGTTCCATCGACCAGAACCACGATGGGAGCCCCGGGGTGTTTCCAGAGTTCGGCTTCCGACGACAGGGAGGCCGATCCGCTCACCACCACGCGGACCGGGTCCGCAGCCAGCCCTGCGCGGCGTCGGGCGGCCCGATGCTCGGCAGAGCCTGTCCCCAATGTGGCGCCGGTTTCTTCGACCGTGCGGGCTCCGCATAGCAGGGCGTCGGCCGTGGCCCGAAGGGCGTAAAGGGCCCGCTGATCGTGGGGACTCCCGAAGGTGGTCACCTCGCGACCGGCGGTGGCCACCTTGGCATCGGCCGTCATGGCCATGTTGATGACCACATACGGCAGGGGCTGGACGCCCGAGCGGGGCGGCCCTTTCTCACTGCAGGAACATGGCGTCGCCATAGCTGAAAAACCGATATCCCTCCCGAATCGCCTCGGCATACGCCCTCAGGATGCGTTCACGCCCCCCAACCCCGCCCGGATCGGCAAAAGCGCTGACCAGCATCAACAACGTGCTTTTCGGAAGGTGGAAATTGGTCAGCAGCGCATCCACAACGCGGAACCGATAGGGCGGATGGATGAAAATTCGCGTTTTGCCGATCCCCGGCTCGATCGGTCCCTCCGACCGGGCGGCGACCGATTCCAAGACCCGCATCGTGGTCGTGCCCACGGCCACGACCCGCCGCCCGGAGGCCTTGGCCTCATGGATGGCCTGCACCGTGTCGGAGCCCAACTGATAACGCTCTTCATGCATGGTGTGCTCCGAGACCACCTCGACCTTGACCGGAAGGAAGGTTCCCGCGCCCACATGCAACGTCACATACCGCAGGCGAACTCCTTTGGCTTCCAGGGTGCGCAAGACCGTCTCGGTGAAATGCAAGCCGGCGGTCGGAGCGGCCACCGAACCGGCCTGCCGACAGTAGACGGTCTGGTATCTCGAGGCGTCCTGAGCCGTCGGCCCGGCTTCGTTCCGTTCGATGTAGGGCGGCAAGGGAAGGCGACCCATCTGCAACAACCCCTCCCAGAAGGTGTCCGGAGACTCCCACTCGACCAGAACATGCCCCTCGGCATTCTTTTCCAGGACCTGACAGGTGAGGACCCGGTTCTGCTCCTCCCCGAAACGCAGTCTCATTCCGGGCCGGACGCGCTTGCCGGGCCGGACCATGGACCACCAACGGCCCGGTTGAACCTCTTCGAGCAGCAGCAATTCGACCTGTCCCGGGGAATCGACCTTGCGCCCCAACAACCGGGCGGGGATCACCTTCGAATCATTCATCACCAACACGTCCCCCTCATGGAGAAGGTTGACGATATCGGAGAAGTTCTGATGCCTGTTCACCCCGGAAAGACGGTCCAAAACCATCAATCGTGACCCATCCCGCTCCGGCGACGGCGCTTGCGCGATGCGATCCGGAGGCAGCTCGAAATCAAAATCAGCGACACGCACACAGGGAGAAAAAGGGAAAACCACCCAAATGTCGATCTGAACATCAACGCATTGTTAACGGTATTTATTGCGTTTTTTAAACACAACCCTCTCTGGGCATAACTTGTGAACAACCAGTAGTAAGAAAAAGCAACGAGTTAGTTGCAAAAAGGGAGGAGTTTAGTGTAAGAAGGAGCCGTTCACGGGATCTGAGGCTTTCCCGTGTTTTCAAGGGGGCAGAATCGCTGATTGGTTTGAATGGCTACCGCGGGTGACATCATGGAGACGGGCACGGGTTCCTCTGGAGTGACTCCAGGGTCGAATCGCCTCCGTTTCACGTGGCGTTACGACCACAAGGTCGACTCGCAAGGTCGGGTTCCCCTGCCCGCCAAGTGGCGCCCCGACAACCCGGCCGGGTTGTCCCTCATGGCGGTGATGCTTCGCCACCCCTCGGAGGCCGAATTCGTGATGGTCCTTCCGGCCGAGCAATTCGACCGGTTCAGCAGCGACCTCTGCGGTGGAAACTTCACCGATCCCCTCAAACTGGCCGAACGGCACGACTACGTCGACCGGATCATCGAGCTCGATCTGGACAGTGCCGGGCGCATTTGTCTGCCCGAGGAGATCCGGGCGGCGGCGGGTCTGAACAAAGAAGTCCTCTTCGTCGGTTGCATCGACCGCTTCGAGGTGTGGAACCCGGAGTCCTACCGCGCCGCCCGCAGCTCCGAACGCGTGCTCAAGAAAGTCCAGAACCCTCAAAAGACATGAAGCTGCTGGCTCTGCTCAACCCGCGCTCGTGGTTTTCAGCCGACACCCGTGGCTCCGCCCCCCTGTCGGCGGGCCGTTCGGGCTTCGGCGGCGTCCCCATGGGTTCGGTCAAGGCGCTGCCCGAGACCTTGGCCCGACGGCTCTTCTCGTTCGAGAACCAGCGCTTGCCCAGCCACGATCTCATTCAAGGCGAATTGCAATTGCCCGCGGTGAAGCCGGTCCGGAACGACCTCTTCGAAGACGATGTCGAGCTGGTCCGCCGCCGGCGCGAACCCCGACTCCTCCACGAGACCCGCCCGCCGGGAGCGGCCGGAACCCACGACCCCGAACTGGCCGTGAACCGCTTGCGCAATCGGGAACCCTTGACCCGTCGTCTCGTGACCCGCGAGTGAACGCGCCATGCCGCATGCCCCTTTTTCACACCAACCCGTTCTCCTGACCGAAGTGGTGACCGCGCTCCAACCCAAGCCTCATGGACGGTACCTGGATGGCACGCTGGGTGGCGGAGGTCACGCGGCGGCGATCTTGGAGGCGAGCTCGCCCGACGGGTTCCTCTACGGTTGCGACCGGGATACCGCGGCCCTCGCAGCGGCCCGTGAGCGACTGAGCCCGATGGCCCATCGCCTCGAGACCCATCACTGCAATTTCACCGAGGCCGACCAGTGGATCGCTCCCCGGTCGCTCGACGGGGTCCTGCTCGATCTGGGCGTCAGCTCCCATCAACTCGACACACCGGAGCGCGGCTTCTCGTTCCAGCACGACGGTCCGTTGGACATGCGCATGGACCAGAGCGGAAGCGGCCCGACCGCGGCCGACCTGGTCAACACGCTGCCGGCTTCGGAGTTGGCCGACCTGTTCTGGAAATGGGGGGAGGAGCGCCACTCCCGTCGGATCGCACGGGCCATCGAAACCGAGCGCCGGATCCGCCCCTTCACGACCACGGGCCAATTGGCGCGCTTCATCGAGCGCATCTGCCCCCGACGCGGTTCCCCCACCCACCCCGCCACGCGGTGCTTCCAGGCGCTGAGGATCGCCACCAACGACGAACTGGGCGCTGTCCGGAACGGGTTGGAACGGGCCTTCAACCTCCTGTCTCCCGGAGGGCGTCTGGCCGTCATCAGCTTCCAATCGCTCGAAGACCGCCTCGTCAAGGAGTTCATGCGGCGCGAAGCCCGGGACTACGATTTCGATGGTCCGGAAGATCACCCGGATTTCCGGCGCCCGCGACACCCCCGCGGCCGGGAACTCGCCCGGAAGGGCATCGTGGCCTCGGAGGCCGAGCTCGACCAGAACCCCAGGGCCCGCAGCGCACGTCTGAGGGTCCTCGAACGTCTTCCCGAACCATGAGCGCCAAGAACCGTTCCGAGATCAAGATCGGCACGATCATCCGCGCCCTGCTGGGCTCGGCCCTGATCGGCACCCTCGGCTTCCTGTGGATCCTCCAGAGTCGGGCCCATCAGCGGCTTCAGGATCAGATCAGCCAATTGCGCACGCAGTGCACGGTGCTCGAGCGATCCATCGGCCGGGATCACCAGGAGATCGAAAAACTGCTCGCTCGACCGGCCCTCATGCGCCGCATCCAGGAGCTGAAGCTGGGGTTGACCAACATCGCCTATCGCCAGGTCATCCACGTGACCAACCCCGTTCCCGGAGCCTCACCCGCCACCGATCTGGCCCGCGCCACCCCCATCCCCGCAGCCCCGGCCCCTCCGTTGGCCGTGGCCGTCCCGCACTGACAGACTGAGCGACCCCGATGAACCCGCCAGCGACCTCCGACACCACACTGACCGGACTGACCGTCCTGTTCTGTGCCGTGTTCGTGGGCCTGGCAGGGCGCCTCGTGTACATCCAGGGCGTGAGGCCCGATTCCCCCCGCTACACCCTCGGAGCCTCTCCGGCCCGGACCACCTACATCCCCGCGCCCCGCGGCGAACTGCTCGACCGTCGGGGCGAGCGCCTGGTCTATTCGCAGTTCACCTACAATCTGCGCGCCAATCCGGTGGTGATCAGCAACCAGGCCCCCCACTTGGCGGCCCTGCTCTCCCCGCTGCTGTCGATCCCCGAGGCCACCCTCGAAGATCGGCTCAGCATCCGCCCCGAACTGCGCTGGAAGCCCAACATCGGCACCAATGCCTCGGGTCTGGTGGCCACCCAGTGGGTCCAGGTGCTGTACACCAATCAGAGTGTCCTGTTGGCCTCCAACCTGTCGTTCGTCGACTGGACCCGGGTCCAGACCAACCTCAAGGCCTTCCGTTCGCCGGAGGAGCGTCACCTGTTGGGCGCGTCGGCCGCGGTGGCCCGCAGGCGCACCAACAGCGCTCCGATCGCCTGGTGGAACATCCCCGGACGCTACCGATTCCGGAAGGAGATCGCCCGTGACAATCGGGAGATCAACCTCGCCCTGAAGCGGATCCAACCCCAATTGAAGGAAGTCCGTGAAAACGGAATCACTGCCGAGATCATGGAACGGCGCGTGATGCCCCACGGCGATCTGGCCATCCCGGTCCTCGGGGCCACCACCAATGGTTCGATCCCCATCGTCGAATACCGGACCGCCACCAACCGCATCCGCGTCCGCACCCGGGAACTGCCCCCGGAAGTCCAGGGTGCCGACGGCATCGAGCGGCAATTCAACGACGAGCTCCAGGGGGTCGCCGGTCAGGCGGTGATCCGCCGTGGCAAAGGACGCGAACTGGCCGGCAGCCGTGAACTCGACCTGCCCGCCCAACCCGGGGCCAACGTCCGGCTCACCCTGGACGCGAACCTCCAGTACGTCGCCGAGAACGCCCTGCGGCACGGCATGGCCAAGCTCAAGCCCAACTGGATGTCGGCCATCCTGGTCAAGCCGTCGACCGGCGAGATCCTCGCTCTGGCCAATGCCACCGATCCGGATTACTCGCCCGCCCGACAGCCCGGCACCCCGTCGCCCGCGGGCGCGCCGCGCAAACCCCAGCATCGCAACCACGCGGTGTCCGAGCTCGTCGAACCCGGTTCCACCTTCAAGCTGGTGACCTATTCGGCCGCTCTGGAGGCGCTGCCGGGACGCAACCTCTCCCCGGCCTCCCGGATCGACTGCGAGGGCGGTTCCTGGCGCCCGCCGGCCGGACGCAAGAAACCCATCGCCGACGCCCGCGGCCACAAACTCCACAATGTCACTCTGGAAGAGGCCTTCGCCGCCTCGTCCAACGTGGGCGCAGCCAAGCTCGGATATGCCCTCTGGGATCCGGCCGCTCCGCCCCGCTCGACCGCGCTGGTCAAATATGCCGAGGCCTTCGGATTCACCCGGCGGACCGGCGTCCTGTGCGGCGGTGAGCCCAACACGCGGATCCCGGCCTGGGACGGCCTCGGAACCCAACTCATCCTCTCCTACGGCTACGGCATCTACGCCACGCCGCTCCAAATCACCATGGCCTACGCCGCGGTGGCCAATGACGGCATCCTGATGGAACCGATGCTGGTCAAATCGGTGGAAACGCCCTCGGGCGGTGTCATCCGCACCCTCGCCCCGCGCCCGGTGGGCCGGGTGGTCCGATCCGATACGGCCAAACAACTGGTACAACTCCTGACCGCGGTGGTCAGCCCCAAGGGAACCGGCAAAGACGCCGCCCTCGACGACTACACCGTGGCCGGCAAGACCGGCACCGCCAACAAGATGACCCAGGCCCACATGGCCGCGGGTGTCACCGCCCACTTCAGCACCTTCGTCGGATTCCTCCCGGCCGAGAATCCCCAGATCTGCCTGCTGGTCTGCGCCGACGAACCCACGGGCTCCGACGGCCGGGCCGCGTATGGTGCCGCCTGCGTGCCGGTGTTCAAGGAGATCGCCCGCGAGACGGCAAGCTACCTGACGATCCCGCCCTCTCCGGTCCTGGCCTCCAACGCAACGGCGACCGATCGGGCGCCCGCCGCCCGTCACTGACCATGTTGACCGCCGAGACCCTGATCCCGACTGCGCCCGAGGCCGTGGCTCCCAAGCCCGAAACCGACCCGTGCCGCCCGCGGCAGCTCGGCCTCGTGTCCGGCCGCACCTCGAGGAATCGGCGCTCGATTCCCTCGCGGAACACACCGCCGCCCGACACCCTTGCGCTGCGCGCCAAGACCCCACCCCGGGAACACCCCCTGCAGCGTCTGGACCTGTGCCGGATCGAGCGCCAGGGACGGGTGTCGGCGGCCACCGCAGCCTTCGTCCACGCGCTGCTCGGCCTGGCGGGCCGTCGCCCGGCCTTGCTCACACCCGAAGGGGGCCTCATGGCGGGCCGACTGTTCCCCCAACGCCCGTCGATGTCCGAGGCCCCGGAGTGGGAACGCTTGCTCGCGACCCACGTGCGTTCCGGAGGAGACTGTCTGATCATCGAGGAAGACTCCGAGATCCGGGAACTGCTGTCCGGGATCCCGCCCCGTTCAGCCCTCGATTGGCCGGCCTCGCCCAAGCCGTGGGTGCGGGCACAGGCGCTGCATTGGCGCGGGAGCCGGGTGCAGGCGATCTCCCACGAAGGTGTCGCACGGACCGCCCACCTGCCTCTGGTGGGCGACTCCAACCTGAAGGCCCTCGACCGGGCGCTCAGCCTGGTCATCCACGCCGGTTGCTGCCCAAGCCGCTCGCTGGCCACGCTCCCGTTGCTCGACCCTCCGACCGGGCTCCTCGAACCCGTCCATGCCGGACAACCCTACGGCGTGTTCGTCGACCGCGCCGCGTCCGCCGCCGATCTGGCGGAATTGCTCGCCGAAGCGCGGACCCTGTCCGGACGCCGCATCCTGCTCGTGACCGGGATCCGCGGAAACTCGTCGCCCGAGGAACGCCGCGCGATGGGGGCCGCATCCGCGGCTGCCGACGAGGTGGTCTTCACCAGCGACAACCCGCGCCACAGCCCGCTCCAAACCCTCCTGAACGATCTCCGGGAAGGTCTGGGCGGAGGCGGCATCGTGGAACCCGACCGCCGCGCGGCCATCACCAGGGCCATCCGCGGGGCCAAGTCGGATGATCTGGTCATCATCGCGGGCAAGGGCGGACGCCCGGTCCAGGAGGTCGGAAGCGCCGTGATGCCCTGGGACGACCGGTTGCACGCCCGGGACGCCCTCGCCGGACGAGGCTGGGTGGGGGACGCACTATGAGCCCCATCCCAAAACCCCATCTCCTCGGCGTTCTGGCCGGCCTGTTCATGGCTTCGGGCCTGATCGTCTCGACGACCCTGCTGACTCGGACTTGGCTCAAGGTGGCCGACGCCGAATCGATCACCGTGACCGGATCGGCCCGCCGCAACGTCAGTTCCGATCTCATCGTCTGGCGCGGTTCGCTGTCCGTCGAAAGCCCCACCTTGCTGGCCGCTCAGGCCCTCCTCGCCCAGCAGGAGACCAGCGCCCGTGAATTCCTGATCCGACAGGGTGTCACCAACGCCCAGTTCCATCCGATCGCCATCCAGCGGATCCAACTTCGGACCGGCAAGCAGGCCGCCGAGGGCGACACCGAGACGGAGAGTTCGACCACCCGCTTCCGCCTCAACCGCGCCATCGAGGTGCGCTCGGGCGACATCGACACGGTGCTGGGCATGGATTCCAAGACGTCGCTGCTGATCAACCAGGGCATCGAATTCACAGCCACAACGCCGGAGTTCATCTGGACCAAGGCAGGCGAGGCCAAGATCGAGATGCTGGCCGACGCGGCCCGCGATGCCCGTGCCCGCGCCGAGCAGATCGTCTCCCAAGGCGGACGAACCATATCCCGGATGCGCTCGGCGAAGATGGGGGTCTTCCAGGTCACCCCCCTCTATTCGACCCAGAACACCTGGGACGGGATGAACGACACGACCTCCCGGGAAAAAACCGTCACCGCCGTGGTGAACGCCAGCTACGCATTGAAGTGATGGAACCGGTGACGCTCCAATCCATCGCCGAGGCCTCCGGGGGCGTGTTGTATCCTCCCGATGCCGCATCTCTGGTGGTGCGCGGCCTTTGCACCGACTCCCGGCGTCTTCAGGCGGGCGAGCTCTTCGTGGCCCTGCGGGGCGAGCGGTTCGACGGTCACGATTTCCTCAAGGAGCCAGGGCTGAAGCAGGCTTCGGCCGTGGTGGTCTGCGCTCAGCGGGCGGGCGAGGTGCCCGCCGGGATGCCCGCGATCACCGTCGCCGACACCCGCGCCGCGCTGGGGCGGATCGCCGGCGCCCATCGGCGTCGGTTTTCACTGCCGGTGTTCTGCGTGGCGGGCTCCAACGGCAAGACGACCACCAAGGAACTGCTGGCGGCCTTGCTCGAGACGCAGTTCCCCACCCTCCGATCGCAGGCCAGTTTCAACAACGACATCGGAGTGCCGCTGAGTCTGCTGGGACTCGACGCTTCCCATCGGGCGGCCGTGCTGGAAGCCGGCACCAATCACCCGGGCGAACTGGCCCCGTTGATCGACCTGATCGCCCCGCGCTTCGGACTGGTTCCCCAGATCGGCCGCGAGCATCTCGAGCACTTCGGGAGCCTCGAAGGGGTGGTCGACGAAGAGAGCGCCCTGGGCCGAGCCCTCCCGCCGGAGGGCATCCTGTTCCTGAATGGCGACTGCGAAGCGGCTCGACCGCTCGCCTCACGGACCCGGGCCCGGGTGATCCGGACGGGTTTCGAACCCGGGAACGACTGGCGCACCACGATCCTCGAGACCGGCTGGAACGCCACCCGCTTCGAGGTCACCGCCCCGGCGCCCGAATGGTGCGGGGTCTTCGATCTCGGCGTCCCCGGACGTCACATGGTCTCCAACGCCCTGCTCGCCCTGGCGGCCGCGGCCGAACTGCACATCCGCCCCGAGGCGGCCCGCGGAGCCCTGGCCCGCTTCTGTGGCGCCAAACAACGGCTGCAGTGGTCGGAATTGCGCGGAATCCGCTGGCTCGACGACACCTACAACGCCAACGCCGATTCCACGCTGGCGTCGCTGCAGACCCTGGCGGAGCTCCCCTGCTCGGGACGCCGAGTGGCTGTCGTGGGCGACATGGCCGAATTGGGCGACCACACCGACGCGGCCCACCGTGAAGTCGGGGCCGCGGCCCGACGCCTGGGCATCGACCTTCTGGTCTGCATCGGCCGCTCGGCCGCCCAGACCGCCGAGGGCGCCCAAGGCCTGGGCGAAGTGCTGTCATTCCCCGACGTCGAGCAGGCCATCCCGGCACTGCGTCCCCGGATCCGTCCCGGCGACTGCATCCTGGCCAAGGCCTCGCGCAGCAGCCGTCTCGAACGACTCTTCGAGATCCTCAAGACCCAACCCCTCGAAAATCACTGACCCGGCATGCTCTACAAGCTTTCAGAATGGCTTCCGGTGGTCCCCTGGACGGTGTTCAAATACGTCACCTTCCGCAGCGCCGGCGCGGCCATCACCGCCCTGGTGCTGAGTTGGCTGCTGGGTCCCCGCCTCATCGAGGGTTTGCGGAACCTCAAATTCCGCCAGGATTACCAACCCAAGGATGTCCGCAACCCGGGCGACGCCACCGCGGCCGCGGCCGATCTGGCCAAGCGGGGCACCCCCACGATGGGAGGCGTCCTCATCATGCTGGTGCTCGACATCTCCGTCTTCCTCTGGGCCCGGCCCAACACGCTGGTGATGCTCACCATGCTCTCGCTGTTGGTGTTGGCCTTCCTGGGCTTCTATGATGATTGGCTGAAGGTGAGCAAGCAGAACGCGGCCGGCGCACAATCCCGGGTGAAGTGGATCGTCCAGATCCTGCTGGCCCTGGTGGTCGGCATCTATCTCTGGCAACTGCCCTCGACCCGCAGCCTGGTGACCGACATCCAGATCCCCTTCTTCAAGGACCCGATCCTGCAAGCCGTGCCCTGGATCGGCATCCCCCTGGTGGCCCTCACCATCATCGGCAGTTCCAACGCGGTGAACCTGACCGACGGCATGGACGGATTGGCCATCGGATGCACTCTGATCGTGGCCATGGTGATGCTCATCCTGACCTACCTGTCCGACAACGTGAAGCTGGCCACCTACCTCCAGATCCCCCACGTCCGCGGGGCCAGCGAACTGACGGTGGTCTGCGCGGCGTTCATCGGGGCCTCGTTGGGGTTCCTCTGGTTCAACTGCCATCCGGCCGAAGTCTTCATGGGTGACACCGGTTCGCTCGCCCTCGGTGGGGCCCTGGGCATCATGGCCGTCCTGATCCATCAACCGCTGGTCCTGTTGATCGCCGGCGGCGTGTTCGTGGCCGAAGCCGCCAGCGTGATGTTGCAGGTGGGTTGGTTCAAATACACCCGCCGCAAATACGGTGAAGGCCGGCGCATCTTCCGGATGGCCCCGCTGCACCACCATTTCCAGAAGCAAGGGTGGAAGGAATCGAAGATCGTCACCCGTTTCTACATCGCCGGAATCCTCTGCGCCGTGGTGGCGTTGAGCACCCTCAAGATCCGATGACCCCCGCCCGGCCATACACCTCGGATTCCGGCGCGGGCAGCCCCCCGGGATCACCGGATTTGATGTCCGTCCGGATGTTCCTTGATCGCCCCGCGACAGGTTGTTTAATGACCGCTCGGCAACGATACCGGGCGGGTTCAACCGCCGCGGTCCGCATCGCTGCGGCGATCCGTGCATACCCAGACCCACTCCACACCTTTTTTGTCGCCGTCTTCGACACGGCCGTCATCCCTTTCGTCTCGACCCGGGTGGAGGACCCGGTTCGGGACGAATCCGACCTAATCAATCCTCGACCCACCAAGCACCGTCCATCCGCCTAACCCCATGAGCATCCCCAACTCCCCGCTGCTGCCCGGCTCCAAACTGGAACAGGCCGCCAAGAGCAAATCCACCTTCAGCATCGCAGCCTTCATCTTCAGCGCCCACGTGGCGGTGTTCCTGGTGGTACTGCTCAACGGGTGCAACAAGGAGAGTTCCACCGTCACCACGGAACCCTCGGCCGCCACCAACCAGACCGATCTGGCCGTTCAACCGGGCGCCACGGTCGGCGACACCAATTCGAGCGCGCTGCCCCCCGGGTTCGACACGAACACCGTCGCCAATCCTCCCGGAGGCGCGGTCGCATTCCCCGGCCAGCTCGCCACCAACACCAACGCGCCGGCCGCGCCGCTCGCCCCGCCTCCCGAGCTGAGCACGAGCACCGCGGGTTCCGGGACCCCCGGCGCCGCGATCCATGACGGCACCGCCTCCGAGTACAAGATCAAGAGCGGCGACATCGCCTACAACATCGCCAAGACGCACGGCATTTCCCTCAAGGCGCTCAAGGACGCCAATCCGAACGTCGACCTGGGCAAGCTGAAGGTGGGTCAGACGATCCAGGTGCCTGGCGCGAGCGCGTCGACCACGGCGTCCACCGCCGGCAAGGCCACCGCGGATCTGAAATCCGATGCGACCCACGAGGCCGCCCCGTCCGGCGCCACGGTCTCGTATACCGTCAAGGGCGGCGACACCTTGGCCAAGATCGCCAAGAAGCACGGGACGACCGTCAAGGCCATCCGGTCGGCCAACAACCTGAGCAGCGACAAGATCAACGTCGGCCAGAAGCTCAAGATCTCGAGCAAGGGTGCGACCGCCGAGGCGACCGAGCCGGCGTCGAAGGCCCCGACCGTGCCCGAGGCCGCCCCGCTTCCGGCGCTTTCGGCGCCCGGAACGGGCCGCTGACCCCGGTTGGACCGCGGACGTCCGGCCCACCCCGGGTCGGACGTCCCCCCTTTTCAAATCCCCCATGCGCTCCACCTCCATCCTGCTGCTGCTGACCGTCAGCCTCCTGCTGGCGCTGAGTTTCACCATGCTCGCCAGCGCCGTGATGATGGAGTCCCGGTTTTCCAGCTTCGTCACGGTCCAGGCCACGGCCATCGCGGCGGGTGCCGCCATCATGTGCGGGCTGTGGCGAAGCGATTATCGGCGCTGGCTGCAGTGGCACTGGTGGTTCTACGGGATCGCCATCGTGGCGCTCCTGCTGGTCCTCTCACCGGCGGGCACCTACCGCAACGGCGCCCAGCGCTGGGTCTTCGGCACCCAACCAGCCGAATTCGCCAAGGTGCCGCTGCTGCTCACGCTCGCCGCCTGGGGGTCCCGGTTCGGTCCGCGCATGCGCTTCGGCGGCACGGTTTCGACGCTGCTCTGGGGACTGGTCCTGCCCGGGTTGGTCATCGTGCCCTTCCTCGGCCTGCTCTACAAACAACCGGACCGCGGCACCATGATGCTCTTCGGCATGGTCACCGTGGTGGTGCTCCTGCTCAGCGGCATGCCCAAGCGCTTCGCCATCATCCCGACCCTCCTCGGGGCCGGGCTGGGCGTGCACTTCTACAACTCCAGCAAGATGGTCCGGGACCGGATGGACGCCTTCCTGCACCCGGAGCTCTTCCCCCAGACCACCGGTTCCCAGGCGCTCAAGTCGCTCGCGGCCCTCCGCGAAGGCGGACTCGACGGCGTCGGTCTGGGCTCCGGGGTCATCAAACTCACGATTCCCGAACAGCACACCGACTTCATCCTGCCGGTCATCGGCGAGGAACTCGGCCTCTTCTTCACCCTCGGGGTGCTCGTCGCCTTCGTGGTCATCCTGCTGTGCTCGGTTCGGATCGCCGCGCGTGCAGCCGATGTCGAAGGGCGGCTTCTGGCCGGGGGCATCGGATTCCTCATCGCCTGCCAGGCGATGATCAACATCGCCGTGGTCACCAACTCGATGATCAACAAGGGCATGCCGTTGCCGTTCGTGAGCCGCGGCGGCTCGAGTGCGGTGAGCATGATGATCCTGATCGGCCTGCTCCTGTCGATCGCCCGCCGCGCGCCGGAGACGGCCGCCGCCCCGAGGCGCAGCGGCAGCAATCCGTTCGAGACCTCGGAACTGGAATCGCTTCCCGCCCAATGAAACCCCTCCCCGGCAACCATCCCCATGTGGCGATCGCCTGCGGCGGCACCGGAGGCCATTTGTTTCCCGGCCTGGCCGTCGGTCGCGAACTGGTCGCCCGCGGAGCCCGGGTCACGCTCCTCATCTCGCCCAAGGAAGTCGACCAGGCGGCCGTGCAGGGGCTGGACGACCTGCAGACGGCCACCCTCCCGGCGGTGGGACTCCAGGGTCGCAACTACGGGGCCTTCCTGCTGGGATTCGCGCGCGCCTGGCAGGCCGCTCGACGCCACTTCCTGGATCCGGACATCGGCCAACGCCCCCCGGATGCCGTCCTGGGTATGGGAGGCTTCACGGCCGCACCGCCCATGATGGCCGGGCGCCAACTCGGCGCTGCCACCTTCCTCCACGAATCCAACACCATTCCCGGAAGGGCCAACCGACTGATGGCCCGCTGGACTCGCGAGTGCTTCACCGGATTCGACGAGACCGCCGCCCTGCTCGGGCGGGCCCGCGTGACCTGCACCGGCACGCCGGTCCGCGAAACCATCGCCCGCCTCAGGCGGCAATCCGATCCGCAGGCGGCCAAAGCGAGCCTCGGCCTCGACCCGACCAAACCGGTGCTCCTCATCACCGGCGGGAGTCAGGGGGCCCGGGGTCTCAACCAATGGGTGTGCGCCACGCTGCCCCGGTTGGCGGCGAGCGCTCCGGATCTTCAATTCATCCATCTTTCCGGAACCCCGGACCTCGCGACGGTCCAGGCCGCGCATCATCCGCTGGGCCGGAGATCCTGGGTGCGCCCGTTTCTCAAGGAGATGCATCTGGCGCTCGAGGCGGCCGACGGGGTCATCAGCCGCGCCGGAGCCTCGTCGCTGGCCGAGTTGGCCGCCTTGAGGATCCCCTCGATCCTGGTTCCGCTGCCGACGGCCCAGGACAACCATCAGTTCCACAACGCCAATGCCTTGGCCCGATGCGGAGCAGCCGTGCTGATGTCCCAGGCGGAGCCCGATCCGGAAAAACTCCATGCGGCGATCCTGTCGCTGCTGGACGACTCCGGCCGACGGGCTTCCATGCAGCGGGAACTGGGCGCTCTGGATCGTCCTGAAGCGGCCACGGTCATCGCGCAAACCATTCTCGAGCACCTCCGCCAACCCTTCACCCGGGCCGTCCGCCAGACCGCACCGCGGGCCGTGCCCACAACCCCTCGCTGGATCCCTTTCAAGGAGGCCGCATGAACACCCCGCTCCGACTCAGCCAGGAACCGGTCGATCCGACCGTCGAGGCCGCCACCGCGCACGCGGAGGACATCTCCAACACCTTCCGCGACCTGCAGATCGTGCTGCCGGCTGGCACGGTGATCCGGCGCGACGAACCCCTGGCCCGCCGCACCACGCTGCGGGTGGGTGGTCCGGCCGACCTGTTTGTCGAACCGGGTTCCGACAACGCGTTGGCCAGCACCCTCGAGATCGCCCATTTGCGCGGCATCCCCGTGTTCATCCTGGGGCGAGGCTCGAACCTGCTGGTCCGCGACGGAGGCATCCGGGGCCTGGTCCTCTCTCTGGCCCACCCCCATTTCTCCCGCATCGAGGTGCAGGGCGACCGCATCACCGCCGGAGCCGGGGCGCGACTCAAGAACATCGCCCACGAGGCGCGCCGGGCCGGCCTCGGCGGCGTGGAATTCTTCGAAGGGATCCCGGGCTCCCTGGGCGGGGCCCTGCGGATGAATGCCGGAGCCATGGGCGCCTGGACCTTCGATGCCGTGGAGCAGTTGCGCTGCATGAGCCACTCGGGGCAGATCCTGGAATTGCCGGCCCGGGATGTGTCCGTGGAATACCGCTCGTGCCCGCTGCTGCGGACCCACATCGCCCTCGGAGCCGTCCTGCGGGGGCGTCCCGACGACGCCGACGTCATCCGCGGCAAGATGGAGCAGTTCTCCAACAAACGCTGGACGAGCCAACCCAACCAGCCCAGCGCCGGCTGCACCTTCAAGAACCCCCAACCCACCCTGCCGGCCGGCCGCCTGCTCGACGAACTGGGGCTCAAGGGTGCCCGTGTCGGCGACGCCATGGTCAGCGATGTCCACGCCAACTTCTTCGTGAACCTCGGTCAGGCGCGCGCCGCCGACATCCTGGAACTCATCGAACAGGTCCGGACGCGGGCCCGCCAAACGCGGGGCATCGAGCTCGAGACCGAAGTGGAAATCGTGGGCGAAGACGCATGAGCTCCCCGCTCCACATCACCGTGCTGCGCGGCGGCCCCTCGGCGGAGCGGGAGGTCTCGCTGCGTTCAGGTGCGGCCGTGGCCGGCGCCCTGCGATCGCTCGGTCACCGGGTGGACGAGGTCGACCCCATCCCCGGCGACCTGCGGATCCCCACCGGAACACAAGTCGTGTTCCTCGCACTCCACGGCACCTACGGCGAGGATGGGACGGTGCAGTCCGAACTCGAAGAACTCGGACTCCCCTACACCGGCTGCGGGGTTTCGGCCTCGCTCTACGCCTTCGACAAGATCCTGACCAAGCGACGCTGCCTGAAGGCCGGTGTGCCCACGGCCCGGTTCGAACGCTTCATCGACGCCTCGAGCCCCTGGCCCGGAGGTTGGGTACCCCCGGTCGTGCTCAAGCCCACCCGACAGGGTTCGAGTGTGGGTCTGCGGTTCGTGGATCGCATCGAGGATTTCTCGCGGGCGCTCGCCGAATCACTCGGTCATGGCGGCGAGGTGCTGATGGAAGAACGCATCCTCGGACGCGAGACCACCGTGGGAATCCTCGACGGATCCCCGCTGCCCGTGGTCGAGGTCCGCCCCAAATCCGGCACCTACGACTACACCAACAAGTACACCGCCGGACGGACGGAGTATTTCTGCCCGGCCGAGTTCGAGCCCGCCGTCACGGCCGGCATCCAGGAAGCGGCGTTGTCGGCCTTCCACTCGATCGGGGGCCGCGACTATGCCCGCGTCGATGTGATGGTCCGCCCCGATGGCTCTCCGGTGGTCCTCGAGGTGAACACCCTGCCCGGCATGACCGAGACCAGCCTGCTGCCCAAGGCGGCCGCGGCGGCCGGCCTCCCCTTCGCCCCGCTCTGCGAGCGCATGGTGCGCCTGGCGCTTCAACGGAACGGCAACACCCGCTGACCCATGTTCGGCCGAACCCACGAAAACCGCAGACGCCCGTCCGGAGGCACCGTGCTCCGGACGAGACTCTCGGCCGAGACCGACGATACGACCCACCCGCGGGTGCGGCGCTGGATCATCCGGGCCTCGGTGACCCTGGCCCTGGCGGCTTCGGTGACCTGGGGTGGATGGTGGATCCGCGAGAATTGGATGAGCCGGATCCCCTCGCTCGCCGTGCGCGAAGTCGTCGTCGAGGTCGATGGGGTGCTCTCTCCCGACGAGATTCGACGTTTGGCCGGGGTTCCGCTGGGGCGCAACATCCTCTCGGTCGACCTGCCCCAACTGCGAGACCGCCTCCAACACCATCCCCGCATCGCATCGGCGCGGATCATGGTGGAATTCCCGGGCAGCCTGCTGATCAAGATCCGGGAGCGGTTGCCTCTCGTGGCGGTGGAACCGTTGTCGAAGAACGGCCTCCAGGCCCGATACCTCCTCGACGAGAGCGGTCATCTTCTCCTCCCCCTCGATCCGTCGAGCGCCCCGGCCGAAGCCGTCGCCGCGGAGTCGTCACTCCCGGTCCTCGTCGGCTACCACGCCCAACGCCCCACCGCCCAGGCCGACACCCTGAGGGCGCTGGAGTTCATCAAGACCTTCGAAGCGGCCGCCCCGGGAAGCCTGCCCGACATCCGCTCGATCTCCATCGCCGAGCCCGGGGTCCTCGTGGTCACCACCGACGCCTCGGGTGAGGTGACCTTCGCCGCCCGCGACTACGGCACCCAATTGCAGCGCTGGAGCGACATCCTGCGGCAACTCCGGGAGCTCAAGGAATCGAGGACGATCCAGAGCCTCGATCTGAGCGTCTCGCAGAATTCCCCCATCCGCTGGAACGACCTGCCCCCGGCCGGCAACCCGCCCGAGACGCCGGAACGGATTTCACGCCCCAAGCCCAAACGCATCCCTCGACGATCCCATGTCTAAAACCTCCCCCATCCTGGTCGGACTCGAGATCGGCACCTCGAAGATCTGCGCCGCCATCGGCGAGGAGAACGAGCGCGGCGAGTTCACTCTGCTCGGGATCGGCCAGTCCAAATCGCACGGCGTCCGCAAGGGCGAGATCGTCGATCCGGCCAAGGCGCAGGAGGATGTTCGGGCGGCCTTGGGCAACGCCGAGGAACTGGCCCAGGTCACCGTGCGGAACCTGTTCCTCGGGGTCACCGGACGCCATGTCGAGGGCTTCAACAACACGGGCATGCACCCGGTGGCCTCCGACGACCGCCTGGTCACCCCCCAGGATGTGGCCGACGCCGCGAACAACGCCAAGGCGATCACGCTGCCGGCCGAGCACACCATCCTGCACACCATCCGCCAGCGCATCTGCGTCGACGGGGTCGAGGTCTCCGACAATCCGGCCGGGATGCTCGGCCGCAAGGTGGAGGCCCATGTCCATGTCATCCACGGCAACTCGCTGCGGATCCAGAACTCGATGCGTCTGGTCCAGTCGCTCTCGATCGAGGTCAACCAACCCGTCTTCAACGGTCTGGCCAACGCCCAGGCGGTGCTGACCCCGGAGGACAAGGAAAACGGAGCGCTGGTCATCGACATCGGCGGCGGAGCCACCGAGTTCGTCTTCCAACAAGGTCAGGCCATCCGCCACTCCGGCGTCTTCGCCATCGGCGGCGACCACATCAGCAACGACATCGCCCTCGGCTTGAAGATCAACATCGGGATCGCCGAGAAGCTCAAGATCGAGCACGGCAGCGCGATCGTCGCCGCCGGTGCCCAAGGGCGTTCGGTGCCGCTCGGCGACAGCGATCTCGGGCTTGAACGGCGCCAGGTCGGCCTGGAGCACCTGCATCGGATCATCTCGGTGCGGCTGCAGGAACTCTTCGAACTGATCGCCGAGCGATGCGCCGAGAATTGCCTCCTCGACGAGGCGCGCGCCGGAATCTTCCTCTCGGGAGGGTGCGCCCACATCCCCGGTATCGACGTGCTGGCTCAGCGGATCTTCCGCCTGCCGGTGACCCGCGCCACCTGCCGCAACATCACGGGCAACACGGCGACTCTGGCCCATCCCGAGTTCGCCACGGCCATCGGCATCGCCCGATATGGCGGCATGCGCCTGCGCAACCGCCCCCGCTCGCGTTTCAACCTCCGCGACGTCATCCCCTTCCTCCGCTGACCCCCGAGCCGCCCCTCCATGAACGACGCATCGATCCGCTTCATCGCCGTCGGGCACGCGGGTGCCCAGATCCTCAACGGGCTCCGCACCCGGTCTGGCGCCCCTCTCGCATGCGCCCACGCCGACACCAGCCCTGAATCGCTGCGCCTTTCCCCGATCGACCCCAAGATCACCCTGGGACTTTCGGTGACGCACGGCCTGGGTGCGGGCGGCGATCCCGACATCGGCCGACTGAGCGCCGAGGCCGACCTGTCGTCGATCCGCGAGTTCGCCCAGGGGGCGAGGCTCCTCTTCGTGATCACCGGTCTCGGGGGCGGCACCGGTTCCGGGGCCGCCCCGGTCATCGCCCGCGCCGCCCGCGAATCGGGCGCACTGGTCCTGGTGATCGCCACGACCCCCTTCGATTTCGAGCGCCGGCGCATCCTGTACGCGCAAGAATCCCTCGAACGGCTCCGGGTCTCCGCCGACGCCGTCCTGACGATCTCCAACCAGCGGGTCCGCCGGATGCACGACGACCGGACCCATCCCCATGAGTTGTACCAGTTCGCCAATGAACTGCTGGCTCAGACACTCCAGGGTCTCTGGCGGTTGCTCAACTCTCCGGGCCTGATCCCATTGGACTTCGCCCACATCGAGCGGTTGCTCCGCGGACGGCATGCCGAAAGCGCGTTCGCCGCCGTGCAGGCCACCGGAGAGAACCGGGCCCATGCCGCGGCCGAACAACTCCTGACCCATCCGTTCCTCGACACCGGTTCGGCTCTGGCCTCGGCCAAGGAGGTCCTGATCAGCGTGTCCGGAGGCGACGATCTCCAGATCGGCGAAGTCGAGCGGTTGATCGAGGCCCTGCAAGGACGCTGTCCGAGTGCTGAATTCATCGTCGGAGCCACGATCGATCCGGCCCTGACCGGACACCTCCACGTCACGGCCATCACCACACGGCCGGCCGCTTCGGCCCCGAACCTCCTGGTCGGATCGGGCTTCGCCCGGAACGACGTCGCTTCCACCCCGTCGGATAGCGGAGCGCCGATCCCCAGGGCCTCGAACACCGCCTTCGATGGTGAGGATTTCAACCGGGAGCCCGAAATCCGCGGCTCCACCGATTCCCGACTCATCCCGCCGCCGCCCGAACTGAACATCGAGCAACGTCAGCGCATCCTCAACGGGCAACGCAACAAGCCCACCCGTCGGCGCCCCGACTCGCAGATGCTCATGAATTTCGACATCGCCCAGCGGGGCCGTTTCGACAACACCGAACGGAACCGGCACAAGGGGGTCGATCTCGACGTCCCGACCTACCTGCGGTTGGGAATCGTCTTCAATTGACCGCGTTGGCCCGGATTGAAAGCCCGACGATCCGGGATATCGTGACCCCATGGACCCGGTCTCTCTGGAATCTCGACGTGCAACGGTCGAGGATCTCGAATCCCTCGAGACGCTGTGGGGCGAAGCCGGATTGCCCGCGACCGAGCTCGGCAAGTTCCTGACCGAGTTCCAGGTGGTGACCTCCCCGGACGGCCGGATCCTCCACTGCATCGGACTGCTGGTCGAAGGCGATCAGGCCCTGCTCCACAGCGAGGCGTTGCCCACCCACCCGACCGTGGAACCCGACGCTTGTCGCTCGGCACTGTGGCGACGACTCCGGATCCTCGCTCGCAATCAGGGAATCTCGCGCATCTGGACCCGGGAGGATGCCGAGTTCTGGGCGATCAGCGGCTACGAATCGATCCCGGAATCCCTCCTTCCCGCCGAATTGCCCTCCTTCGTCCCCAGGGAGGACGGATGGCGGATGTACCACAGTCCGGATCCCACGCAGGCCGACCTGCTGGTCAAACGGGAACTGGCCCTGTGGCAGACCCAGCGCGCACTGGAGAAAAACTCCTTCCAGCAGCGGGTCAAAGCGTTTCGAGCCATTGCGCTCGCCCTCGTCGTTGTGGTCGTCGTCCTCTCCGCCGCTTTCGTCATCAAACTGGCCCAGGTTCGTCCGGACTTTCTCCAACGTCTCTTCCGCTGACCTTCGTTTCCCAGCCGGAAACCGCATCCTTGCCGGCGCCCTGCGCGCCCGATCCGAGCGCTGTCAAAATTACATTCAAGCAACCTTTTGGTTGCGTTTGTTGAAATTCGGGCATCTCTAAGCCTCAGGTAAGGAGATTCTCCCCAGAGTGTCTCCGGATCCCAACCCAAACGCCCATGAGGTTCCATGCCCATCACGGTCGGAATGGCCACTCCGGCTTCACCCTGATCGAACTCCTCGTCGTCATCGCCATCATCGCCATCCTGGCGGGGATGCTTCTCCCGGCCCTGGCACGCGCCAAGCAGAAGGGGCAAGGCATCTACTGCATGAACAACCATCGCCAACTCACCCTGGCGTGGAGGATGTATGCCGAGGACAACCGGGATTTCATGGTCTACGCCAGTCACAATTCCCAGGCCAACGACCCGAACAACAACTACGCCTGGACCCGTACCGAGATGGATTTTTCGGCGGACCGCAAGAACTGGGACCCCACGGCCGACATCACCCTGCGGCCGTTGTGGAAATACAATCAGAGCGCGAGCGTCTACAAATGCCCTTCCGACCGGTCCTTCGTGACCGTCAACGGGGAGCGCAAGCCCCGCGTCCGTTCGATGTCGATGAACTTCTTCCTGGGTGGCTTCGCCGGAAAGACCACCACCGAGAATCAGAACTACAGCCTGTTCCTGCGCTTCGGTGAGATCGCCGGCGGACGCGGCACTCCGGGGCCCTCGATGACCTGGGTGTTCCTCGACCAGCGCGAGGATACCATCAACTGGGGCAACTTCATGACCCGCATGGTCGGCTACCAACCCCGCAATGCCGCCCTGTACGGCTTCACGATGGATCTCCCGGGGTATTATCACAGCAAGGCCTGCGGCTTCTCGTTCGCCGACGGACACTCCGAGATCAAACGCTGGCTGGACGGGCGGACCATGCCGCCCCTCAAGGTCCAGATGGCGGCCGCCTCCGCCGACATCCCCACCCCGCGAAACCCGGACGTGGAGTGGCTGCAGGAACGCTCCACCCGCCCGATCAACGAATGAGCCGGGCGGTTTCCCTCTCAACCCAAACCAAACCCACCCATGAACACCCGATCCACCGTGAACCGACTCGGGGCGCTGCTGTCGTGCCTGCTGCTGCTGGCCTCGACCCGGCGCACCGAACTGCGTGCCGACTACGCCTCGACCGTCCAGGCCCTGGGGCCTGTCGGATACTGGCGCCTCGATGAAATCGCCCCTTCACCGGGCCTCCGACGGCTGGCCAACGCCGGCCCGTTGGGATCGGCCGCCGACGGCTATGCGGTGCTCACCGCCGCCACGGGACTTCCCGGTCGGGTCGGCAGTTGCGTGCGTCTCTACAACCCCACCAATGCCCTCGGGTGGTGCGGATCGAAGGTGGACATCAACTATCACCCGACCCTCAACAAGACCGGTCCGTTCAGCGTCGAGTTCTGGGTCAAACCCAACACGTTGGGAGCCGATGCCACCGGGTTCTGCCCGCTCTCCTCCATGATGAACGACTTCGGTGCGTCGAGCCGCAGCGGGTATCTCTTCTACATCAACAACACCGGACGGGTGGAGTTCCGTCTGGGCAACGCCAGTGGCTATGTGGGCACGGTGAACAACGCCGGCCAGCCTCAATACAACGTCAAGGCGGGCGCCTGGAGCCACGTGGTGGGCATCTTCGACGGCACGAGCACCCGACTGGTCATCAATGGTGTCAACGTGACCAACATCACCCTCACCCCGGCCAATGTCGCGTCGTTGCGCCAGAACACCCAGATGCCGTTGCGCATCGGTGGCACGCCGTTCAACGGCACCCTCGGCGACACGCCCATGCCGTCGGCCCTCGTCTATAGCGGCAACCGCGGCTTCGACGGGTGGATCGACGAGGTGGCCTTCTACCCCTACGCGCTGACCACCGCCCAGTGCGACACCCACTTCAAAGGCATCCTCGGAGGGGTCTCGGGATACTCGGCCCTCGTGCTTGCCGATGCCCCGGCCGGCTATTGGCCCTTCAACGAACCGACCTACCCGGCCCCCGCTCCCGAAAACCTCCCGCTGGCGGCGAATTCAGGATCGGCCGGCGCCACGGCCAATGCGGTGAACCGGTGGGGAACCCTCGCAGGGCAACCCGGTGTTCCGTTCGCCGGACTGGGTGCCGGCAACCGGGCGGTCTTTCTGGACGGCACCAGCGGATCCATCGCCACCGGTTCGGACACCACGCTGAGCAACCTCACCGGTCAGGTCACCCTGATGGCCTGGATCAAGCCCACCGTCCGCGGGGGCATCCGCAACATCCTCTCCAAGGGATGGGATGAGAACTATGCCGAGACCTTTCTCCGCATCACCCGCGGCTACGAGAACAGCGGATACGGTGTCACCAATCGCTACGAGATCGGCACTTCCGACGGCTCGACCTTTTACGACACGGCCGAGGCGACCATGCCCGAGACCGACGTGAACAACTGGGTGTTCCTGGCGGGCACCTACGATGGCAGCGCTTGGAACCTCTATCGCAACGGTCAACTGATCGCCTCGACCCCGTCGGTCAATGGCGCCGCGGCCACCGCCAACGTGTCGCGATGGACGATCGGCTCGCGCTACGGTCCTCCCTCGCCCACCCACGCCTTCAACGACGCCGCCAGCTACACCAACGAGGTCTGGCAAGCCGCGGGTCAGTTCTTCGGGGGAACGATCGACGAGCCCGCGATCTTCGACAAGGCGCTGAGCGCCTCGGACATCGCCAGCATCTACGCCTCGGCCCTGGTGGCCCCGATCATCTACAAACCCGTCTCCAGTCCGGGAGACTACCCCAGCGTCGGCTGGCCCGACCTGTACGATGGTGACACGGCCGTGTTGTCGGTCCTGGCCGAGGGGGCGGCCCCATTGACCTACCAGTGGTACAGCAACTCGGTGGCGCTGAACATCAAGACGCCCCAACTCACCCTGCAACCGCTGACGATTTCCAAGCCGGTCTACTCGGTGGTGGTGTCCAACCCCTATGGTTCGACCACGAGCTCGGTCGCGCTGAACATCATCGTGGGTCCCCCGACCGTGGCCGAAGCGCCGGTCTCCCTGCAGCGATTCTCGGGAACCCCGTTCCGATTCACGGTCAGCACCGGGGGCAGCCGTCCGCAGACCTTCCAATGGCAGCTCAATGGAGCCGACATCGCCGGGGCCACCAGCGACTCGTACTCGGGCACCGCCTCGGCGGCCACCGCCGGCACCTACACCTGCCGCATCGCCAACAGTGCGGGCAGTGTCACGACCTCCGCCCAATTGACGGTCTCGCCGGTGGCCACCGGCTTCGCCGCCGCGGCGCTCACGACCCGACCGCTGGCCTACTGGCGCTTGGGTGAATCCGCGGGCACCACGGCCTACGACAGCGTGGGCCAGCTCAACGGCACCTACTTCAACACCACGCTGAAACAGAGCGGCTATTCCGTGGTCGACACCGACACCGCCGCGCTCTTCGGCGGCACCAACAGCTACGTGGGCCTCATCAGCGGACTGCCCGGCAGTGGCATCGATTTCGCAGGCACCAACACCAGCTTCACCCTCGAGTTGTGGGCCAAGGGAGGCTCGGGGCAACCCGACGAGTCCACGCTCATCGCCAAAGGCACCGGAGCCGAGGGCACCACGGCCAACGAGCAGTTCTCCATCGACATCGCCTCGGGCAAATACCGGTTCTTCACCCGCGGCAACAACAACACCCTCTATTCGGCCGATGCCACCGTCGGGCCGAATGACAGCTGGCAGCACATCGTCGCGGTCTACGACCAGTCCAACCCGGCCTCGCCCGAGTTGCGCCTCTACGTCAACGGCGAGCTTTCCGACAGCTCGCCCGGCCGGCCCCAGGGGCTCCGCGCCTCGTCGGCTCCCGTGAGCATCGGCTCCAAACGACTGGGCAATTCACCCGGCTACGACGGCAGCTTCGACGGGATCATCGACGAGGTGGTGATCTACGACACCATCCTCTCCGACAGCGACATCTCCACCCATTTCGCCGCCGCCTACGGATCGACCTTGCCTCCGGCCTTCACGACGCAACCCAGAGCCGTGACCAACTACGTCGGACTCTCGGCCACCTTCAGCGCCGCGGCGATCGGTTCGCTGCCCCTGACCTACCAATGGCAGAAGAACGGGACCGACATCCCGGGAGCCAACGGCCCCATCTTCACCACGCCGACGCTCACGACCGCCGCGGCAGGTCTGTACCGATGCGTGGTGTCCAACAACGTCGGCGCCACCAACAGCGCCGCCGTCGCCCTGGTGGTCCTGCCCACTCCGACCGGCACCGTCACCATCCCGGGCCTCGTGCTGCATCACACCTTCGACAACACGCTCATCGACGCCACCGGGCGGGGCAACAACGGCACGGCCATCGCACGCGACCACAACCTCAGCAGCAACGTGGTCGCCCCCACCTACACCACGGGCAAACTCGGGCGCGCCTTGGCCTACGCCTCCGACTTCGGGACCCCCACCGAACCCGGAGCCACCACCGTCACCAACACCTCGTACGTGAGCCTCGGCGTGCGTCCGGACCTCCAGTTCTCCAACTCGGTGGACTTCTCGGTCGCCTTCTGGATCCGCTTGCCCGCCAACTACATCGGGGGCGACCTGCCCTTCTTCACCACCACTTCGGGCTCCCTCGGCGGACAGGGTTGGGTCTTCGCGCCGGCCTACGGCTATGGAATCGGTAGCGGAGCCTCGCCCACCGAAGCGCCGGTCAACTACGGAAGCTGGGGCGTGTCGTTGTACGGAAGCTCCGGAGCCGGAGCCCGTCTGTATGGCGAGGTCGGCAGCATCAACGACGGCGAGTGGCACCATCTGGTGTACATCTTCAACCGGAAGACCCAAGTCTCGGTCTATCAGGACGGCATCCTCGCCCGCACCTACAAGATCTCGGGCACCTCGACCGCGGCGGCCACCGACATCGACACCGGATTGCCGGCCACGATCGGACAGGATCCGACGGGCCTCTACCAGGAGACCGGCGCCGGCGAGATCGATGACCTGGGCGTGTGGCGTCGCGCCTTGAGTCCCCTCGAGGCGGCCAGCATCTACACGGCCGGGGTGAATGGGCAGAGTTTCGCCGATCTGCCCCCGTTGGGCCAAGCCAACCTGCGCCTGGTCGGCTCCGGATCCAACCTCCAGATCCTGTGGGATCGAGGCACGCTCCAGCAGACGAGCGACCTCAACGGTCCCTGGGTGGACGTCGCCCTGCCGGCCACCTCCCCGCTCACGCTCACCCCGAGCGAGACCCGCTTCTACCGGGTGAAGCCCTAGCCTCCCGAAGCGGACGATCGGGGCGATTCGAAGCCTCAATGCGACAGGCGACCTGGAGACAGGCCGCCTGTTTTTTTCGAATCCGAAGAGGAGTTCCGGGCCGGACACACCAAGGAGGCGAGGGTGGAGAACCCTGCTGAAACAAGTGCACCCGACCCGGAACGGGTGGACGAGATGTTGGTTCTCCGGTGTCCACCCAGTCGCCGGCAAGCCAGCGACTTGCCCGTTCTAGGCTCCCGGCTTGGCACCGGCAATCGTCAAATCACGCGGCCCACCACAATTGCCGCTGCTCCGGGCAACGCGCACCCGCGGGCAACAGTCGGTTCTGGCGCACGGCACCGGGTTGGGCCTCGGCAGATCGACCCGGCCCAGCCCCCGACGACTCCCCGAAAGAAAAAACCACCCGCCGTGAAAGAACACTAGGAGTTCCACCGAATCGATCCATGACACCGGCCATAGTCCGCGCTCCGACCCTCCCATGCTCGCCCAAATCCGTTCCGCCTCGGTTCAAGGAATCGACGCCTTCCCCGTCGAAGTCGAAGTCGACTCGGGGCCCGGGGCCCAGCAAATCGTCCTGGTGGGCCTGCCCGATGCCGCCGTGCGTGAATCGCGAGACCGCGTGGGCACGGCCATCATCCACAGCGGCTTCCGGTTCCCACCGGGGCGGACCACCATCAATCTGGCCCCTGCCGACGTCCGCAAAGAGGGGCCCAGCTTCGATCTGCCGATCGCCGTGGGCATCCTCGTGGCCAGCAAACAACTCGTGCCCCGCGATCTCACCGCGTTCGCCATGGTGGGCGAGCTGGCGCTCACCGGGGCGGTCCGCCCTGTCAAAGGGGCCCTGGCCCTGGCACTCCGGGCCAAGGCCGAGGGGTGTCGTGGTCTCCTGCTGCCCGCCGAGAACGCCGCCGAAGCGGGCGTCGTGGACCAACTCGATGTCATCCCGATCCGATGCCTCCAGGAAGCCGCGCAATTCCTCGCGGGCCAGACCGCGATCCCGCCCCTGAAGGTGGATACCGGTGCTCTCTTCCAGCGGAGCGACACCGACCCCATGGACATGGACGAGGTTCGCGGACAGGAATCGGTGAAACGGGCCCTCGAGGTGGCCGCAGCGGGCGGCCACAATCTCGTGCTCATCGGACCGCCCGGCACCGGCAAATCCATGCTCGCACGCCGTCTGGCGACCATCCTGCCGCCCCTGACGTTGTCCGAGGCGCTCGAAGCCACCCAGATCCACAGCGTCGTGGGTCAACTGCCTTCCGGTCAGGCGCTGATCACCCGCCGCCCCTTCCGGTCTCCGCATCACACGGCCAGCGATGCCGGACTGCTCGGGGGCAACTCCCACCCCACTCCGGGCGAGATCTCCCTGGCCCATCACGGCGTGCTCTTTCTGGACGAATTGCCCGAGTTCAAGCGGACGGTCCTGGAGACGCTGCGCCAACCCCTCGAAGAAGGCAGGGTCACCATCAGCAGGGCCGCAGGCACCGTGACCTTCCCCGCGCAATTCATGCTGGTCGCCGCCATGAACCCCACGCCCGACGGCAAGATGCCGGCCGAATCCCGTTCGAGCCCCCGCGAGATCCAGTCGTACCTCGGCCGCATCTCCGGTCCCCTGCTCGACCGGATCGACCTGCATGTCGAAGTGCCCGCCGTCCGGTTCACCGATCTCGAACGCGCGCGCCCCGGCGAGTCCAGCGACCGGATCCGCCAACGGGTCGAGTCGGCCCGGGAGCGGCAGCGACGGCGGCTGGAGGGCAGACCCATCTCGTGCAATGCCCGATTGGGGCCACGCGAGCTCCAGCAGTTCATCCAACTCGACACCCATACCCTCAACCTGCTCAAGCAGGCGCTGACCGACCTGAACCTCTCGGCCCGCGCGTATCACCGCATCCTGAAGGTGGCACGCACCATCGCCGACCTGGCCGGATCCGACCGTGTCACGCTCGAGCATGTCTCCGAGGCCGTCCAGTACCGCTCCCTGGATCGCCGGATCGGGTGTTGAACAGCGTGCCCCGGAGCACGCCTTCCGGTTTGAATCCACGACCCCGGACTGCTTTGATGAGCCCGAATCCATGAAGAAACTCTTCCTCCCTCTCGCCTTGGCGGCGGCCGTGCTGTCGACCCAGGGCGGTGATCTGGTCAACCAGCTCGCCATCCAGACCTGGACTCTCCGGAATCTCAACTTCCAGCAGACCATCGAGTTCGCCGTGAAGCACGGCATCAAAGACCTTCAGGTCATCGGCAACCACATCGACCCGAACGCCTCCCAGGAGGAGTGGGCCAAGAAGAAGGCCGCTCTCGATGCGGCCGGCCTGCGCGCCTACACCTTCGGAGTGGCCGGCACCTCGACCGACAAGGAGAAGAATCGACGCCTCTTCGAGTTCGCCAAGTTCATGGGCATCCGGCTCATCATCGTCGAACCCGGCGACTTCAGCATCTGGGACAACCTCGAGGCCTTGGCCAAGGAGTACGACATCAAGGTCGCCGTCCACAACCACGGCCTCAAGAGCCTCTACGGCAATCCGGCCGTGGTGAAGCAGATCATCCAGCATCGCGACCCGCGCATCGGCGTCTGCATGGATGTCGGCTGGATCACCAGCGCCGGATTCGACGCGGCGAAGATCTACCGCGACTACAACGGCCGGGTGTTCGACCTGCACCTCAAAGACAAACGGGTGGAGAAGACCCAGGGCGACGACGTGTCCTTCGACACCCACATCGGCGAGGGACAGGCCAATTACAAGGGGCTCTTCGCCGAGCTCCACCAGAGCGGCTACTCGGGGCGTCTGGCCATCGAGACCGACAGCGGTGATTTCGCCAAGAACCCGAACGACTTCGTGGCCAAGGCCAAGGCCTTTGTCGACGCCCAGGGCAAGGCTCCGCTGAAATAGCGCTCTGGGCCATCAGGCCCCGGCGGCATCCCGAAGACCGCCCTCGGAATCGCCGCCCCTCCCATGCCCGACCACCCCACCGATCCTGGTCAGGATCCCGACACCCTGCTGATGCTCCGCGTCAGACAGGGTGATCGGGACGCCTTCACCGACCTGGTGGAGCGATGGAAACAACCGGTCATCGGCTTCATCTACCGCACGCTGCCCGACCCGGATGAGGCCGAAGACCTGGCGCAGGCCACCTTTATCCAGCTCTGGAAGACCGCGGGCCGCTACCAGCCCACGGCCCGATTCTCCACCTTCCTCTTCACGATCGCCCGCAACCTCTGCCTCAACGAGATCCGCCGACGGGTGCGTCATCCGGCCGATTCGCTCGATGAACCGCGCCCGGACGACGAGGAGCACCCTCTCCGACAGATCGAGGACCGCCGACAGCCCTCCGCCGATGCCGAAGTGGCCCGCGGTGAGTTGTTCAGCCTGGTCGAGGAAGCTCTGGCCGCCCTGCCCGAGAAGCAGCGGACCGCGCTCATCCTCTGCCGCGAGGGAGAACTGAGCTACGAAGAGATCGCCACCGTGTTGCAGACCTCGCTTCAGGCCACCAAGTCGCTGATCCATCGGGCGCGGGAAACCCTCAAAGGCCGAATCAAACCCTACCTGGGTTCGGGCGAATGGCATCGCGACCCTACGCCACCACAACCGGACCGACGATCCCCGGATCGCTGACGAAGCCCCCCGCCCTGTGCAGTCGCGGCCTCTTCCCGCGTGACTTCGCCCCCGCCCTTGCGAAGCTGCCGACCAGCTTCCGACATGAAGAAACCGCGTTCCTCCCCCTCCAACGTCGTCTCCCGTTCCGGCCGATTCACCGACGGCCCCAGCCAGGAGGTCGCCCAGTTCTCCCAATCGGTCTCCTTCGACTGGCGGCTGTGGTCGCACGACCTCGTCGGCTCGATGGCCCATGCGACCATGCTCGAGAAGATCGGCGTGCTCACCTCCAAGGAGTGCAAGGACATCGTCGCGGGTCTCAAGGCCATCGGCATGGAGATCGAGCAGGGCCGGTTCCGGTGGAAGCAGGAGCTGGAGGATGTCCACATGAACATCGAAGCCGAGTTGACCGCCAGAGTCCCCGCGGCGGCCAAACTGCACACCGCCCGCTCCCGCAACGATCAGGTGGCCCTCGACGTCCGGCTGTGGCTGCGTGACGAGATCGAGGCGTTGCTGGGAGAGATCCGCACGCTGCAGCGCTCGCTGGTCAAGCTCGGCGAACGCCACTCGGCGGTCGTCATCCCGGGCTACACCCATCTCCAGCGCGCGCAACCGGTGTTCTTCGCCCACCACTGCTTGGCCTACGTCGAGATGTTCGACCGGGACACCGGCCGCCTGGCCGATGCCTTCGGCCGCCTGAATGTCTGCCCGCTGGGCGCCGGCGCGATCGCGGGCAGCACCCTGCCGCTGGACCGTGAGTTCGTGGCCTCGTTGCTGGGCTTCACCGATGGCAAAGGCAAGCCCCGCATCACGCAGAACTCCATGGATGCGGTCTCCGATCGGGACTTTCTCATCGAGTTCAGCTCGGCCGCGGCCCTCATCGCCGTCCATCTCAGCCGACTGTCCGAAGACCTCATCCTGTGGGCCTCGTCGGAGTTCAGCTTCATCCGCATCGCCGACGCCTACACCACCGGCTCCTCGCTGATGCCCCAAAAGAAGAACCCCGACATCGCCGAGCTCACCCGCGGCAAGTCGGGTCGGGTCATCGGCAACCTCGTCTCGCTGCTGGTGCTCCTCAAGGGGCTGCCGATGACCTACAACCGCGACCTCCAGGAGGACAAGGAACGCCTCTTCGACACCGCCGACACCATCCGCTCGTGTGTCCGGCTGACCGCGGCCATGCTCGATCACACCACGGTCAACGCCCCGGCCTGCGAGGCGGCCGCCAAGGACCCGCTGCTGCTGGCCACCGACCTGGCCGACTATCTGGTCAAGAAAGGCATGCCCTTCCGCAAGGCCCACCATGCGGTGGGCGCCGTGGTGGCCTTCGCCGAGAAGGCCGGTCGCCGGATCGACCAGCTCACGCTCGCCGAATACCAAGCGATCGAACCTCGATTCTCGGCCGATGTGCTCGACCTCTACGATCTGGCCCTAGCCATGAAACGACGCGAACTGGCGGGCGCTCCCGGAGTCCGTCAGGTGGCCCGACAACTGGCCCGGTGGAAAAAGGAACTCGGGACCCTCGACTGAAGCGCCACCACCACCACCACCCCCCCGAGCTCCGACTCCGCCGCCGCTCGCTGCGCTGCGTTGACGGTCGGCGTCAACACGGACAGCCTCCCCCCTCCATGTCTCATCGCTTCTGGAACCTCTGCACGTGCTTGGTGCTTTGCGGCTTCGTGTGGGTGGGCTGTGACGAGAGGCCCTGGGTGAGCGGCAAGACCGATCCCAAGGAGGAGAACAACTACCGCCAGGCCGAGGCCTACCAGCGGATGAACCAGTACGCCAAGGCCGTGGAATACTACCAGCGGGCCCTGGATGTGAACCCTCGGAACGCCGATGCGCATCTGGGTCTGGGGATCATCCATTCCGATTCGGCCAAACTCCCCGAATACGGTTTCGCCTACTACCATCTGCGGCGCTACGTGAGCCTCTCCGGCAAGACCAACGACCTGATCGTCAACCAGCTCATCCGCGCCACGGGACTGCGTTTGGCCGAGCTCCATGCCGACACCATCGGCAAGATCCAGACCCAAGGCCAACTCGAGCAGATGCGCCGCGAGAATGACGAACTGCGCAAGTCGGTGCTGTCGCTGAGCAACCAACTCTCCTCGGTCAACCCCCGCAATGCGGGGTCGACCACCGCACCGCTGCCGCAGGGCGGCGGCTCGACCAACGGGACTGCCATACAAACCCCGCGCATCCCAACCCCGTCCGCCAAAGGGACCGAGCCAACCCCCCGCTTGGCCCAGCGAGCCCCTGAGCCTCGCAAAGCGTCCACACCCAAGAGCTACACCCTGAAGGCGGGGGACACCCTCGACAAGATCGCCAAGGCCCAGGGCATCACGCTGCAGCAACTCCAGGCCGCCAACCCCGGACTCAATACGCGCAAGCTCAAGCCAGGCGTCGAGATCCGGGTGCCCTGAAACCACGTTGCTCTCGGATCTCATGGCCTCCCGCATCGCTCTGATCGCTGCCGGCCTCTTCTGGGTCCTGATGAACGGGCTCCTGTGGCAGGCCGAATGGGGAGAGCGGTTCGCATCGGGTTCGGAGATGCCGCCCGCCCTGATCTGGAGCAAGATGCTCGACTCACCCGACTCGAGCGTGCTGAGCATCCGCCATCAGGGCAGGACCCTCGGTTCACTCGAGTGGCACCCTTCCATCGTCGAGACGCCCCGCACCCATACCGACGGCAGCACCACCCCGATCGAAGGCATGGTGTCGACCCCCGCCGGGCATCACCTGCGGGTTTCCACCCGGTTTTTCGGCAGCGACACCCCGCTCGACCGCCTCATGGTGCTGGGTCAGGTCGAGTTCTCCCCCTCCAATGTCTGGGAGAAGGCCACGATCCGGGTCGATCAACGCCCGAAGAGTTGGGAGATCCAGGCCGAGGCCGGATCAGACCGCATCCGCATGACCTATGAAGAGGGGAGGAAGCGCTTCGAACAGACCTTCGAGACCCGCAACCGGGCCGCTCTGCAACTGATGCTGGCCCCGTACCTGGCCTCGATGCCGGCCGGGCTGATCCCCGACAACGCCCTGAGCCAACCGGAGGCCCTGACACGGGCCGTGTCCCTCGAGGCCCGCTCCGACTGGATGCAAATCGGCCGAAGCCGCGTGCGGGTCTATCGAGTGACGGCCCGGTTTCCTGGACAACTCGAAGCCACGGCGTTCATCAGCCGTGCAGGCGAGCTGCTGAAGGTGCAACTGCCCGACCGTCTTCAACTCGTCAACGACGCCATCCTAGGGCACTGAACAGCGGGAATTCTCTCATGATCGAACTGGAAGGCCTGACCAAAGATTTCGGATCACTGCGCGCCGTGGACGGGATCAGCCTCACGATCCCGCGGGGGGAATTCTTCGCCGTCCTCGGGCCCAATGCGGCCGGAAAGACCACCACGATCAAGATGATGGTCGGGCTCATCCGCCCCACCTCCGGACGCGCGCGGATCGCCGGATTCGACATCCAGCAGGATCCGCTGGAGGCCCGTGCCCGGTTGAGCTACGTCCCCGATTTTCCCTTCCTCTACGAGAAACTCACGCCGGCCGAATTCCTCCGGTTCACCGGCCGCCTGTTCCGGATGCCGGAAGCGCGGATTCGCGAGGGTTGCGACGAACTGGTGCCCCGCTTCAATCTGGAGGAGTGGCTCGACCAGCCGATCGAATCGCTCAGTCATGGCACCCGCCAACGGATCGCCATCGCCAGTGCGCTGCTCCACCGGCCCGAGGTTTTCATCATCGACGAACCCATGGTCGGCCTGGACCCGCACCATGCGAGGGTGGTGAAGGACATCCTCCGGGAACGGGCCAGGGAGGGGATGTCGGTGTTCCTCAGCACCCACCAGGTCAGCGTGGCGGAAGAGATGGCCGACCGGATCGGCGTCTTCCACCGGGGCCGGGTCATCGCCTGCGGCAGCGCGGACGAACTGCGAAGCCAATCGCAGACTTCCGGAAGCCTCGAAGCGGCCTTTCTCGCACTGACCCGCACCGAATCGACCTGATCGACGAGGCCACCGGCGCATCGGGAATCGGGATCATTCCCCGGGGCTTGTCTCGTCGGGATTCATGGCCTTCGGTGCGGCCGTAAGCAGTTGCTGGGCGAGCTTGCTCAGTCGTAGGTTCTCCTTCTCCAGTCGCTCCAGCTCCGTGGTGATGAAGAACACGTCTCCCCGATCCATCTCCTTTTCAACCGATGCGATGGCGTTGTTGAAGGCCTTGTCCGCCACCGGGCCGGCCGTTTCCTTCAGCGAAGTGATGCGATTCCACGCCGCACGCCGTTGACCGTGCGACAGGGCGGTCCGCGCGAACGTGAGGGTCTCCTTGGTCTCGGTGTTGACCGCCTGGAGCATCTTGCCGTAGGCGTGACTGTTGAGACCCGATTCCTCTTGGGCTTCTTCGATCGGAGTCTTGCTCGCCGCCACCTGCTCCAAGGTCTTGGTCAATTCGCCGGTATCCATGAGAGGCGAGCAGAAGACGATCTCCACATCTTGCAAGCGGGGATCGGATTTGACCTTCTTTCCGAAGTCCGAACCCGATTCGTCGCCGTCACGCACCCCGACCAGACACAATCGGACCGCCACGCCTCCGTCCAGGACGGTCCAAGCCTCCCCGGTGGAAGCCGCTTCCACGACGTCCAGATCCAACCCCGTGATGCACGACAGGAGGCGGGCCCGATGCCCGATGTCTTCTTCGACCACCATGACGGTATGTCGGGAGCGGACCGGCTTGTCGTCGTTGAGATTGGTGTCGATGCGGATGAACTCCGTGTGTTCGCGAAGAGGCCCTTCCAGTGACTGGATCTCCTCGGGCTTCAGTTCGAGAACGATGCCCAATTGCCCTCCCCGACCGAGCGTGGATCGCCCTCGCGCATGGATCGCCTTCAACCAGAGGTCCCAGGGATCATTGGAAACCTGCTGGCGCAGGGTGACCACCTCGTCGGCCAAGGGAGCCAGTTTGTCGACCTCGGCCCGGAGGAGCTTGTTGCCCCCCTCCAGTTCACGGATGCGCGAGGCGTACTTGGCGATGTTCTCGGCCATCTTGGCGTCGGCGCCGGTCACCGGCGCAGCCTGCTGGATCGCCAGAGCAATCTCTTTGTGGAGGGCCCGCACCTGAAACCACAGCACCCCCAAACCGATGGCCCCCAAGATGCACCCGCCGGCAGCCGACAGCATCTTGATCTGGCCCATCTCCTGATAATCCTTCGTGGAGAACTGGATCAGGGAACGCTCCATGACGCCCAATCGGGACTCCAACTCATTCCGGGAAACCCGCAGACGGGCTTGGATCTCCGATCGGTCCTGTTCGCTCGACGGGCGACGGAAGTTTTCGAAATCGGGCAGGAACCGCTCGTTGAAATAGGTCTCGACCAGCTTGAACGCCTTTTCATTGCCGGCCTTGAATCCGGATTTGCGGAGTTTGTCCAACCCGGCCGCGATGGAATCCTTGATCCCCTTCAACCGGGCACCCAGATCGGCCGGGTAGGAGTCCGGGTCGTCCGCCACCACCTTGCCCAAGAGCGTCAACTCCATCCGCACCTGCTGCGTCCCGTCCAGGGCCAGATTGCTCTTGGTGAAGAGGTCCATGGGCTTGGAACCCATGGCGATCTCCAAGATCAGCCCGAAGGCCGCGATGCTGACGATCGAGATGACCGAGGTGAACCAGGCCTGTCTGAGACGCGTATGGACCGAGATATCGGACATGGGGCACGAGAGCCGATCCAGCCCAAGGCCGGATTGAGATCTTTTGGGTATCGGCCGATCCGATGGCCGACTTGAGCGCTCAATCCTTCCGACACACCACCGTATCCACCTGGGTCCACTTCGGATCGGGCTCCGGGTGGTCCCGATTGCAATGCAACCCCCGGCTTTCGGGCCGCTGCAAGGCGCTGGCGACGATGATCTCGGCCACGGTGGCGAGATTCCGCAACTCCAGCAGGTCGGCCGTCACGATGAAGTTCCAGTAATACTCACGAATCTCGTCCTGGAGGTTCGCGAGGCGTTTCTGGGCGCGTCGGAGGCGCTTGGTGGTCCTCACGATGCCGACGTAGTCCCACATGAGGCGGCGTATCTCATCCCAATTGTGCGAGACCACCACCATTTCGTCGGGATCCGTGGCCTGACCGGTCCGCCACGGCGGAATCGCCGGAGGCGCGACGGCCGGGGGCCTCGACATGACACGCAGTGCGGCGCGATGGGAGCAGACCAGAGCCTCCAGCAGGGAGTTGCTGGCCAGTCGGTTGGCCCCGTGCAACCCCGTGCAGGCGACCTCGCCCACCGCCATCAACCCGGGCAACGCCGTCTGACCATCCAGATCGGTCGCCACACCGCCACACTGGTAATGGGCGGCCGGAACCACCGGAATCCAGTCCCGGGTCATGTCGATGCCGAATTCGAGGCAGCGGGCATGGATCGTGGGAAAGTGGCTCAGAATGAACTCGCGCGACCGGTGGGTGATGTCGAGGTAGACACAATCGGCACCGGTGCGCTTCATCTCCGAGTCTATCGCCCGGGCCACGATGTCCCTCGGCGCCAACTCCAGACGGGAATCGTATCGGGCCATGAAGCGCTCCCCACCGGGAGCGCGAAGAAACCCTCCTTCACCGCGCACCGCCTCGGAGATCAGGAACGACTTGGCCTGCGGGTGAAACAGGCAGGTCGGGTGGAACTGGATGAACTCCATGTTCAGGATCGGCACACCCGCCCGGTAGGCCATCGCCACCCCATCCCCCGTCGCGATGTCGGGGTTGGTGGTGTACAGATACACCTTGCCGCACCCTCCGGTCGCGAGCAGCACCGACGGCGACTCGAAGACGTCGACCCGCCCGGCTGGATTGTCGAGCACATAGACCCCGACGCACCGGTTCGGACCGGCCATCCCGAGCTTCGAGGTGGTGATCAGATCGATCGCGAGGTGATTCTCGAACACCGTGATCGCCGGAGTGGCGGCCACGGCAGCCAACAAGGCCCGCTCGATCTCACGGCCGGTGGCATCGGCCGCATGGAGGATGCGCCGCTTGGAATGCCCCCCTTCCTTGGTGAGGTCCAACTCGCGCTGGCCTCCTCCTCCGGGAATGTCCCGTTCGCTGAAGCGCGCGCCCAGTCGGATCAACTCGGCGATCCGTTCAGGCCCCTCCTCGACGATGGTCCGCACCGCCGACTCCCGGCACAGCCCGGCTCCCGCCTCGAGCGTGTCACGCACATGCAGCTCGAAGCTGTCTTCCCGACTCGTCACCGAAGCGATGCCGCCCTGCGCCCAATTGGTGTTGGAATCGGCGCGGTTCTTCTTGGTGATGATGGCCACCCGACCGTGGGCGGCCACCTGGAGCGCGTAGGTCAGACCGGCGACACCGCTCCCGAGAACGATGAAGTCGAACGAATGAGTCTGGGCCGAGGACATCAGGCCTAGGAACCACCAGGGCCGTGGTACTCGATCCGCACGATCTTGGTGTCGGAGTTGTTGCCCCAATCCTTGCCGAATTCGATCAGGTACAGGCACCCGTCGGCCCCCAACTCGAGGTCCATGGGGCGTTTGATGGTCGTTGCCGGCATGAACCGCTCCATCATCCACTTGCCGTCGGCGGTCTTGGCGATGTTGTCGTTCTCATCGAGCTTCACGGCGATGATCCAGTTGCGCGACCACTCGTAGATGAAGAGCGTGTGATCGAATTCCTTGGGAAGACGATGCGGTGAGGGATTCTTCGGATCGTAGTAGTACACCGGACCGGCCATGGCCGTCCGCCCACCGGATCCCACCACGGGGAATCGGGTCGAGGCCGAGGCCGGGTAGTAGATGAACGCGGGTTGCGCAGGCGGCAAATCCTGGATGCCGGTGTTGTTCGGCGAGGTGTTCTTGGGATGCTGGGGATCGAAGAACACGCCGTGGGGATCCCACGCCTCGGGCTTCGCGGGCAGCTCCGGAAGGTTGTTGGTCTCACCCTTCTTCTTCAGTTCCTCGATCCTCTTGCGGATCTGGTCGTGGGACTGCCGAGCGTCGGTCGAGCGCTGACGATCCACGAAGTTGACCTTCGCATAGGGTCGGTTGTCGCCCACGAACATCGGCCACCCGAAAAACCCCGGCTTGCGGGCCTGATTGACCTCGTCGAAGCCCGCCGAACCGCGTTTGGCGTCGGAGTGGCCGGAATCAGGGCCCACCTCACCCCAGTACAGGTATCCCGTCTTGCGATCCACCGAGACGCGGAACGGATTGCGATTGCCCATGACATAGATCTCTGGGCGGGTCCCGGCGGTTCCGGGCTTGAAGAGATTGCCTTCGGGGATGTCATAGCCACCTTGCGCACGCGGCTTGATCCTCAGCACCTTGCCGACCAGCGAATTGGCGTTGGCGGCCGTGCGCTGGCCGTCCCAGGGGTATCGCCCGGAGCGCTCGTCATGCGGGGAAAACCCATCGGAATCGAAGGGGTTGGTGTTGTCACCGATGGACATGTACAGGTTTCCGGCGGCGTCGAAGGTGAGCGATCCGCCCACATGGCAGCATTGTTCACGCTGCGTCTCGACGTCGATGATCGGAGTCTCGGTGGCCAGGTCGAGCTGGTCTCCTTTGACGGTGAACCGGGACACACGGATGATGCCCACCTTGCCCTGCGAGTTGGTGGTCGTCTCCGGCAGCGAACGGTTCACATAGATCCAATGGTTCTGGGCGAACCCGGGATCGAGGGTGATGCCGAGGGCCCCGTCTTCGAGGGCTGTGAAGGTGGGCAATTTGCCGGCGACCACCGTGGTCTTGGTGTCGGGCTTCCAGACCTTGATCACACCGGCACGCTCGACCCAGAAGACCCGGCCGTCTGCAGCCACCGTCAACTCCATCGGGTCGACGACGGTGTCTTTCCGGGCGCCGTCCACCAACGCGTCCTCGTCGAGAACGACCTTCTTGAAGGATGACTCCGGGGGAAGCCATGAGCCGGACGAGGCGGAAGCCGTGGGCGCCTGGGCCAGGATCGGGCCGGTCAGCACCAGTGCCAGAGCGGCACAGAAACCGAGGGTGTTCATGTGACAAATCCGACCGGAATCCCAACGAACAATCAAACCCGATTTGGGGGTGAGTCGCAGAAACCGTGAGGTCTGGACATCGGACCGGGAGTGCCGCACCGGTCGCTCCAGCCGTTCAGCGCATTGGATACGATTGCTGGTTCCTCAGAATGGTCAGCGCGGGCCTAGGATCTCCTGCTCCAACGGACGCAGGCGATCCACCGTCCCTTGCACCAACACCCGAATCCTGGGGTCGACATCCCCTCGGCGAGACAGGTTCCCGGGGTTGCTGCGTTCCCTCTGGTAGGGCTGTAGGATCTCCACCAGTCGACGCATCCGGGAAAAACGTTGTTCCAGCTCCGGCGACGGATCTCTGGGAGACAGCATCGAGAGGTTCCTCAACTGGATCATCTTGCGCTCGATCACCGGTGCTTGGGCGGCATAGGGCCATTGCTCAAGGGTCTCCGACAACCGGAGGACTCGGCGACCGATCGGAGAGTTGGTGGATCGGGCCACTTCGACCGTTTCCTGCACGATGGACTGCAATTGGCGATCGAGGGTGTCGACCGTGATGTTCCGCGAAGCACTCCGCACGTAGAAGGCGGTCGATTGCACCGCCCACCACTTCTCCACGTCGAGCAGGCTCCGGAAATCGGCCTCATAGGTCTTGAGCAATGCGGTTTGCCAGTTGAGCGCCTGGTTGAGCGAGAGGACGAGTGAACCGAGGGAACCGGCTCCCCCGGTCAACGATCGAAGGTGATGCACCAACAAGGCTGAAGACCCTTGGAACAACTGGAATTGATTCGTATCGGTCAACAACGCTTCAGGGGGCATCGCCAGCGCTTCGAACCCCAGCGGTGAGCGGCCCGCAGTTTTGGTCGCGATGGTCACCAACGGATCCATCGAACGGCCTGGATCTTTGAATTCCCGGTTCAATTGCGGCACCAATTCGCGACTGGACTCGCCGATCAACAAGGTCGTTACCCCTTCGGACAACCACAGCGGAATGGGGTTGAGCTGGTTGCCGTTACCGCGATTGGCGATTTCCAACAGGAGGGCCTCCACGATGGTCCGCACGAGCACGGTCCAGTGGACCTTTTCCTGCAATTCGACGGTATAGCGCCAACCGTCGGCATATTGGGTCGCCTGAATCCGGGCAGGCAGCCGACGTGCGTCGACCGGGAGAATGCGGATGACGATGGATCCGATGAATCGGTCCTCCAGTCGAAGAGAACGGAGGAGCACCGCCTTGATCCTTTCGCTCGACACCGTGATGAGAGCAGGGGTGAGCTGAGCGACTCCCAAATAGTCCATCGGCCTCAATTGGGTGAGCGACACCGATCGTTGGGCACCACCGGGAATCACAATTTGATTCCGCACGGCCTCGTCGGCGAGCGTGGCCTCGCCCACCACCAGAAACTGACCCGACCGACTCCGCGTGGGAATCGTGGCGGGGCGCCGGGAAACCGAATCGACCTGCGCCCCAGCAACGAGGCACAGGGTCCAGGCCAACAACAACCCAGTGAAGATGCGATGGATTATCCGCATGGGATCACCGGGTCATGCAGAGTGATCACGAAGCCGACGGTTTCGGCGTGGAAGACGATTTCGACGAGGAACCGGAGTCGCTCGCAGCCGAAGACTTGTACCCGGAACTCCGATAGTCGGTGATGTAGAATCCAGAGCCTTTGAACAGCAACCCGGCCCCTCCGCCGACGCCTCGTTTGACCTTGCCCTTGCCCCACTTCTTCGCCGGACACAGCTCTTTGGGGCATTGGGTCAACGGGGCATCGCTCATCCGTTGAGACACTTCAAACTCCGCCTGACACTTCAAGCAAACGTATTCGTAGGTGGGCATGGCTGCTTCCGTTTCGAGTAGCGACTCCGTATTGCGCAAGAATCACATCGCACCGTGTTTTCAGCGAGCGATTCCCGTGAACTCTAATGCGTGGAACCGGTCAAAAGCAACTCCGCTGGTGGATCGACAGACAGAATCCAACAAAGAGCGTTGGATTTGGAACTGAATCCCGTCGAGTTCACTTTCAATCCATTGCGTTTCCGACCGCAATCCAGATTGGCCTCCGCAGTCGTCAACGACCTCGGATTAGCAAAAAGCCGGACTCCAGAGGAGTCCGGCTTAGGAAAGGTTCGGCGGCTACCTACTCTCGCGCAAGCTATACATGCACTACCATCGGCAATGCGGTGTTTGACGGCCGAGTTCGGGATGGGATCGGGTCGGGCCACCGCTTTATGGCCACCGTAAAATGTTTTAGAGAACAAGATTCTCTGAAAACTGCATATGTAGGAGCATGAATCGTCGAAACGAGTGTGCTTTCTTTTTTGAAAAGAGAAGCAATCAAGCCTCACGACTGATTAGTACTGGTCCGCTAAACCCCTCACGGAGCTTGCACGCCCAGCCTATCAACCAGGTAGTCTGCCTGGTGTCTTTAGGGACTTACGTCCGGGAAACCATATCTTGGGATGGGCTTGGCACTTAGATGCTTTCAGCGCTTATCCCTTCCGCACGTGGCTACGCAGCGATGCCGTTGACACGACAACTGCCACACCAGAAGTGCGTCATTCCCGGTCCTCTCGTACTAAGGAATGAA
>VFQT010000070.1_pt1 | contig 162311 bp, 107 predicted proteins | sample 3512381 | NCBI WGS metagenome assembly VFQT01 (sample SAMN10412376, study PRJNA504923) | tailings metagenome | isolation source: Relicate 2 Philex TSF3 active mining site | place: Philippines: Tuba, Benguet | collected 2017-08-29
AAGGTTTAACGCGGTTTAGGCGCTCAGGGACCTTCTGGTGTCCGTTCCGGTGTCCATTGGGACGCCGCGCTCTTCAGAAGTAACTGATTTTGAATCAGTTGCAGATGGAGGCGAGGGTCGGAATCGAACCGACGAATGGGGCTTTTGCAGAGCCCTGCCTTACCACTTGGCGACCCCGCCGCGAACGGCCCGTGAAGTGAACGTCACAGAAGGCGATCGGGCAAGAGCGATTCGAAATTTCGAAACGACGAACACTCCCGAGGCCAAGAACCTCAAGCCACCAACCTCAACGCTACCAGGTCACCACCGAGTCCGCAGTGAAGATCGCCTCCACCAGCTCCCGGTAGTTCTGCACCGAGGCTGTCAGGTCCTCCACACGAACCTCCACGTCAGGCTCACGACGGACCGCCTCGAGCAGCTCCACCTTCGAAGCCTCAAGGGGACGGGTGACGATGTGCAGCTGGATCTTCATGGTCAGAATCTCAACACGTACGTGGAGCTGGCAATGCGACGGGCCAGCTCGGCCTTAGGGATCTCTTCGTACGGGACCGATGCCTCACCGAGATCCGACAGATCCGGAGCCCCCTGCTCCACCCAGACCGGCCTTCCCCAGTCGCGGATGATCGGCAGGTAGCGCGAGAAGTTGTCCTCATCGACCAGCTCATCCACGAACTCACCCAGCGCGCAGACCGCAGAGGCCTCGAGATACACTGAGACCTCCGCCTTCTTCCAGGCACCAATGCCCGCAGCAATGCGGATCGCCTCGGCCGGACGTGCGCTCGTCCGGGGATCTCCCGACACGATGAAGAGGACCTTGGGGTTCATGGTGGGCTGGAACTCAGTTGAACGAGACGAAACGATCGGTGCCGGCGATCAAATCGCTGACCACGGTCAAACCCGCGAATGCCGCAGAGTCGTCGACCGGCACTCCATGGCGATGGGCGCCGTAGGCGCAAGCATACAGCTTGAGCCCCCGGCCCTTCAGGGACTGGACCTCGGGCCGCGCCACTCCTTTCACGGCCTCGTCGATGCAATACGCGTAGACATCACACCCAGCCTCCAATGCAGCGGCCACAACCCCGAATGCATGGCGGAAGGAATCCGTGTTCGGCGACGACGACACCAGGACGCCCAGCTTCCGGGCTCGCAGGGTGGAATCCTGTGACATGGGGGCACGATAACACCCGACCACGTGCCGGAGAAGCCATCAGGGGAAGGAAGTGGCTGCGGGCGGCGGGGACCGCGTCAGCATCGGCGGACGGGTTCGGAACTCCAGAGGGTCCAGTGGATTCAACGCCTCGGGGGGTGGGCGCTACCGCGCCCAGTGTCGCAGGGCACTGCGACACCCACCTTTGCCAGAAACACCCTCATCAGCACCCGCACCCCCAGCCCCTGTTGGACGCGCAGTGCTCTGGGCCACAGGGTGCCTCCAGGGCACCCACCCACCCCAGGCCCACCCTCTCCAGGCTCACAGTCCACTCCACGATTCTAACCGGCATTCCCCGGAGGTCGGCATCGCCTCGCCGGGTGGGCGCTACCGCGCCCAGTGTCGCAGGGCACTGCGACACCCACCAACGCCAGAAACACCCCCATCAGCACCAGCACCCCTGATCACCAGCGCCCACGATCAAGGCTTCCCAGCGTTGGGGAGGAGGCGGTTCGGGGTTTGGTGCTCCCGATGGGGCTTGGGAAGCCGTCGCGAAGGGTGGATACGACTGATTTTCAACGCTCCGTTTTCGTCCTCGCCGCAGGTCGGCAGAGAATTCCATCCGGTGCGGAAGAGGGAGTTTGACAACGCCCACACAGTTACCTAAATCCAACCCGACCTCCGCACTATCCTATGCACCCATTCTCCCTCTCCCGGTTGGGACGTCCCTCCAAGGACGCCTTCACCCTGATCGAGCTGTTGGTCGTGATCGCGATCATCGCGATTTTGGCCGGCATGCTGTTGCCCGCCCTCGGCAAGGCCAAGGACAAGGCCCAGATGACCACGGACCTGAACAACGTGAAGCAGATCCTGTTGGCCAACCACATGTATTCGACCGACAACAACGACTACAACGCCCACTGTGGCTGGGGGTCGGATCTGACGGGTCCCGACTGCTGGGCGTATGCCACGGCCAACAAGGGCCGCAGCACGACGCTGTCTCCGACCGCCACCGCCAACGCGGTCGCCAACTGTGCAGGAAAGGATCTCAACTCGTCGCAGTGGACCAACCAGCTCGCCTTCTTCCGGATCGGCCAGCTCGGGCCCTTCCTGCAGACCCATCAGGTGATGTGGTGCCCGAAGGATGTTGCGCTCCGGAAATCCAGCCAGAAGCAGCGCACCGCGTGGATCGGACGTCCGGTCAAGGTGACCTCCTACTGCATGACCGGGAACGTCGGTGGCTACACCGGGATCAAGGGTGCGGCTCCGTCGCCGGATGGGCGCACGTTCAAGATCACGGACTTCATGCCAACCGACTGGCAGCTGTGGGAGCAGAACGAGGCCGAGGCCTTCTTCTTCAATGACGCCGGCAACAATCCGGAGTCGATCGGCGAGACCCTCTCCATGCGGCACTCGGGCGTGGCCAACAGCATCGGCCTCCCCTTCGCCAGCGCCAAGTCCCTGCCGGGCGGCGCCGTCGTGGGCCGCTTCGGCGGCAGCGCGGACAACGTGAAATGGGTGAAGTGCTACAACCTGGTGAACAAGAAGGAGCCGGTCCCGAACGATCTCCTGTGTGGTCCTCGGTACCGCTGATCCACAGCCTTCCTCCGAAATGAACCTCAACCGGGTTGCCCCCACCAGCGTCCTGGTCGCGCTGGCCCTCCTCTCCACCGGCGGCTGCAGCAAGCCGCCCGCCGAGGATCCGAGTGTCATCAAGGCGGTCGACAACCTGCCCGGCTCAAAGGAGGTCTGGGCGGCCGTCGACAAGAAGGACTACGAAGGGGTCATGACCGCCCTCGGCAAGGTCCGGGAAAAGGTAACGACCGAGGAGCAGAACACACAGTACATGATCCTCGCCTACAAGGTCCGGGAGCGCCTCACTGAGACGGCCCCGAACGACCCCAAGGCCATGGAGGTTGTGGCGCTGCTCCGGGGTCTGACCACCGGACGCTGAATCCTCCTCCACGACCCATGCAGGGGCGCCCTCAGGGGCGCCCCTTTTTCTTGGCCTCGGATGTCAGCCCCCCGCCGACGGCATCGTCCCCGAGGCCGTGTTCTCCCGGGACCCGTCTCCCCTCCTCTGCCCGCTTCCTCCGCGTCTCGGCGTGAGTCTCCTTCCCTCCGCGTTTCAGCCTCGACTGGGTTGCCTTGCTGAACAAACGCGGGCTACCCTTCGTCCTCGATTCAACGCATGAAGCTCCCGATTGCCTCCCTCCTCGGTCTGGCCCTGGTCTCGCCGGTGGCCGCAGCCCAGGTCGACTTCAAGAAGCAGGTTCGCCCCATCCTCGAAGTCTACTGCCTCAAATGCCATGGCGACGAGAAACCCAAGGGAGGCCTGTCCCTGACGACCCGTGCCGGGGCGATCAAGGGCGGCGAGGACGGCACGTCGCTAGTGCCGGGCAAGCCCGACCAATCGCCGCTCTACACCACCACGACGCTGCCGGAGGATCACGATGACGTGATGCCGCCGAAGGGTGAGAAGCTGTCGAAGGCCCAGCAGGCGACGTTGAAGCAGTGGATCGAGGAGGGCGCGGTCTGGCCCGACGACCTCAAGCTGCAGCAGCGTGAGAAGGTCGACTTCGTCAAGCAGGTGAAGCCGATTTTCGAGGTGAACTGCGTTGCCTGCCACAAGGAGGGCCATGCCAAGGGAGATCTCCGCATGGACGACAAGGCCGCGTTCTTTGCGTCCTCCAGCATCGTCCCAGGCGATGCCCAAGCCTCCAAGGTGTATACCACGACGGTGCTTCCGGCCGACCACGATGACCTCATGCCGCCCAAGAAGAAGGGCGGTCCTCTGGCGTCGACCAAGACCGACCTGATCCGGGACTGGATCGACCAGGGCGCCTACTGGCCCGACGGTTTGAAGCTCGAGCAGAAGGAGGCCGACTCCAGCGGATCCGACCGCGACTGGAAGGCTGTCATCGCGGCAATCCATGCCCATCTGGTGAAGACCGCCGCGGCCGAGGCGGCGAAGTTTCAGAACTACCGGGGCCAGGTGAGCAAGGAGGTCGGCTTCGACATGGTCGCGATCCCCGGCGGCGAATTCATGATGGGCAGCCCCGATTCCGAGCCGGGCCGCAAGCCGAACGAGGGTCCTCGCCACAAGGTCAAGGTCGATGGCTTCTGGATGGGCAAGACCGAGGTCACCTGGAACGAGTACGAGCTGTTCCAGTTCCCCGCGCTGGAGAAGGGCAACAACGTCAGCACGGAGCGGATCAACCGCGAGCTGCAGGTCATGGTCGCCTTCCCGGCCCCTGCGGGTGGCGGCAACCCGTACGTCGGCAAGGAGGCCGACGCGGTGACGCGTCCGACCACGCCGTATGTCGAGATGAGCTTCGGCATGGGCAAGGACGGCTTCCCGGCCATCAGCATGACCCACTATGCGGCGATCGCCTATACGCGCTGGCTCTCCGCCAAGACCGGACACTTCTACCGCCTCGCGACGGAGGCCGAGTGGGAATATGCAGCGCGCGCCGGGACCGACACCACCTACTACTGGGGCAATGATGCCGCGCCCGCGGGCGAGTACGCCTGGTACTTCGACAATGCTGACGGCAAGTACCAGAAGGTCGGCTCGAAGAAGCCCAACGCCTTCGGACTGCACGACATGCTGGGCAACGTGACGGAGTGGGTCTATGACGGCTACAAGGCCGACGCCTACGCGACGGCCGGGGACAACAACCCGGTGGTGCCTGGATTCGCCGAGTATCCGCATGTGGCGCGCGGTGGTTCGTGGGACGACGGGGTCGAGGCCCTGAGATGCGCGGCCCGCTTCTTCAGCGAGCCAGCGTGGAAGATGCGGGACCCGCAGCTGCCGAAGTCGAAGTTCTATCTAACGGATGCCCAGTTCCTCGGATTCCGGATCGTCCGCCCGACCAAGGTGCCCGAGACGCCGGAGGAGCTGGCCAAGTGGTGGACCACGTTCCCGGCGTTCAAGTAGCCCCCCTGCCCCATCACCCTCGGTGAACGAGGCCTACATCGCGGCGAAGGAACGCTGGGCACGCCGTCAGTCCGGCGCCTCACGGCCGGCACCGCGGCCCACCTCGGAGCGCATTCCGTCCGGACAGCGGCAGGTGCACAACTTCCCGGTGCTGGACCTGGGGGTGAAGCCCTCGATCCCACGCGAAACCTGGGAGCTCCGCATCGGGGGTGAGGTCGAGAATCCGGTCGTGCTGAAATGGGCCGACTTCATGGCCCTTCCCCAGGTCCGGGACACCAGCGACTTCCACTGCGTCACAACCTGGAGCCAGCTCGACATGACCTGGGACGGGGTGCTGTTCCTGAGTCTGGCGGAGCTGGTGCGTCCGAAATCCACCGCCAGCCATGTCTTTTTCAAGGGCTACGACGGGTACTCGACCAACAACCCCATCGAGGCATGCCTCGATGACGACGTGCTGGTCGCCCATTCGTGGAACGGCGAACCCCTCCCGGTGGAGCATGGCGGTCCAGCCCGGGTGATCCTGCCGAAGCGCTATGCTTGGAAGGGATCGAAGTGGGTGCGCGAGATCACGTTTCTGGACCACGATATCCTCGGGTTCTGGGAGAACCGCGGCTACTCGAACACGGCGGATCCCTGGACCGAGGACCGGTTCTCCTGATCGGCTTCCCAGACGGGGCCGTCCGTGCGGCTCAATAGGTGAGGAGATCGAGAAGTTCCTGCGCCTTCGGAAGTAGAGTCCAGGACTGCCCCCTCTTGAAGACCATCTTGCCGCAGGGGTGCTCCGCCAGCTCGGCGGGGTTGACCTCGAGCAGCTGCAGCTTGCCGGTGCCGGTCAGCTCACGGGCGCTGCGGGGGGTGATGCGGATGGGAAGCCCATTGAAGGCCAGGGCAAATTCGTAGCCGGCAACGCCATCCCGTTCGGCGACGGGATTGCGGACCAGGAGCTGGGGGTAGCGTCGGACCCACGGTGGCTGTCCGCCGCGGACGGCGACCCGGGCCAGGACGGGACGCGACTGGAGGAACTGGACCAACCGGAATCCGGCACCCAGCCGGGCCTGCTCGCGGAAGATCGCAGCCGGATCGATGCCCAGGAGATTGCGCCCGTTGAAATTGCCGTGGTCATTGCGCATGCCCTTCAGATTGCTGGCATGCCAGGCGGCGTAGCGTCCGTTGGCGACCAGATCGATCTCGAAGTGCAGGTGGGCGCGGTCCTTTGATATCCCCTCCCGGGTGTTGGTGGTGCGTCCCATCGTCGCCACCCCCTCGCCGGCGCGGACGGCGTCTCCGACGCGGAGACCCTTCCGGACCGCCGACAGGTGGGCATAGAGGGTATACACCTCGAGTCCTTCGATCTGGTGGCGGATCACGAGGTAGATGCCGTAGTTGGAGAGTCCGGCGCGGGTGCTGATGTAGGCGACGGTGCCATCGGCACTGGCGAGGACCGGGTCGGTGGGCTCGCCACGGCGGTCACGGGACACGGAACGGATGTCGAGTCCTTCGTGGAACTTCCGCCCCTCGCTCCGGACGCAGCCGAACTGCCCACTGGTCCAGGGACGGCCAATCGTGCCGACGAAGAACTGTTCCTGCTTCGAGGGATCGAGGAGGGCGGTATTCGCGGTGGGCAACACGAACGTAGCGCCCCAGGCCCGCACCGAGAAAAGAATCGCCAGGATCCAGACCACACTCCTCATGGCTTCTTCGCGTTGTCGATCGCCTGCTGGGCCGAGGAATCCGGGCTGACCTTTGGCTTGGTGTTGGACGGCGCAGAGCCCTTAGACTTGTCCTTCGGCGTCGAGGCGGCGCCCGATTTGCCCTTCTTCTGGTTCTTGAGCTTCACGGCAACCCGGTTGATGCCCTCGACAAATCGATCCGCCTCCTCGCGGTCCATGTCTGCAGAGAAGACGATCGTCCCGGTCCGGAGGACATTCTTGACCACGGGAGCCGCCAGCCACCGTTCCTCGGGCTTCGCATCGCTCTCAGTCGTCCATTGCCCGAAGATCAGAAGGTGGCGTCCCATCGACGAAACCGTCCCCATCTCAAGCGCCTGACGGCCGTGGGGCTGAGTGAGCTCGACCTGGATCATGAACCCACCGTCGGGGGCCTCCACGACCGTGGCTCGGACGATGTCCCGCTCGTCGACGAAGGGCGTCTGCTGCACGGGATAGGTCTGGGGGAGCCGACGGATCACCGTGGCCTTCGGCGAGTTGCCGTCGTTGTTCGCCTCGAGGAACAACCTGAGGATGCCGTAGGGGTCGGGCTTCTTCTTGGGCTTCGACTCCTTGGCCTCGGTGGGCCGGGTCGCCTGGGCATCCGCGCCGAGGAGGTCTGGCGCCGCTATCATCAGGAACATCAGTCCTGCACGGAAAAAGGAATTGAACGTCTGGAACGCAATCCGCATCGTCCACCCCCGAAACGTCAACGTCGTTCGATCCACAAGACAACTATGGGCAAACAGCACAACAAAGTCGAGAAACGCCGCCGTCAGATCCGCTACCTAAAGCGGAAGAAAGACGAGGCCGCGGCCGCGACGAAGAAGACCCGCGGCAAGTCCTGACGACACTGGTTTCCACCAACGCCACCCCAACGGGTGGCGTTTTCTTATGCCCATGATCCTCTGCGGTATCGGCGACGAGGCCGGCAATTCCCTCGATTCCCAGATCCAGGCTACCCGCGAACTCGGATGGTCCCATCTGGAGGCCCGGAACATCCAGATCCAGGGCGTCCCCAAGGCCAACCTACACGACCTCCCCGAGCCGGCGTTCGAGCGTGCGGCCGGGGACCTCGAGGCCGCTGGCATCTCCGTGTACTGCTTCGGGTCCACGATCATGAACTGGGCCAAGCGCGTGGAGGATCCCTTCGAGGTGACCCGCGCCGAGGTGGCACGGGCCATCCCGCGCCTTGCCCGACTCCGGACCCGCTTCATCCGGATCATGAGCTTCAAGCCCCCGGAGAACGAATTCCGGCTCCCAAAGGTCGTGGTCGAACGCGTCCGTGAGGTGGTCCAACGCTTCGCCGACGTCGGGGTGCAGGCCGTCCACGAGAACTGCATGAACTTCGGTGGCATGAGCCCGTCCCATGCGCTCGAGCTGATCGACCAGGTCCCGGGACTGAAATGGGTGTTCGACACCGCCAATCCGGTGTTCAACGCCGACCGTTCCAAGGCGCGACCCTGGCCCCGCCAGGATCCGTGGGAGTTCTGGACCGCGGTCCGGGACCATGTGGCGCACATCCACATCAAGGACGCCCGGTGGGTGGACTCAAAGAATGATGCCGACTACACCTGGCCCGGGGAGGGAGAGGGAGCGGTTGAACGGATCCTGGCCGATGCCCTAGCCCGTGGCTATGACGCCGCTCTGAGCATCGAACCGCACATGGTAGCCGTGTTCCACGACGCGCACGCCCAAGCCCAAGACGATGCCCTTCGGGCCAACTTCGTCGAGTACGGTCGTCGTCTCGAGACGCTCGTGTCCAGTATCCGTGCGGGTTCCGCCGGGTCGGCACCCGCCTGACGCCGGCGTCCGAAGAACGCGGTCCGTTCCCACGATCGCCATTCTCCAACAGGGGGACAATTCCTGCGGGGACGCTCCGAGATTGGCCTCCGGAAATAGGCTCGCCCGGGATCGAGGGCCACCTCAGGGTCGCACGACCGTACCGTCCCGACCGACGAAATGGCGCACCCCGACCCTGAACACCCCCCGACCGGACTCCCTGCCCCGCAGGCTCCTGAGAGCCCTGAGAGCCGGCTCGAATCGTCCGACGTGCCAGGCACCGAGCGCCGCGTCCAGGTTGGGTTCCTCCTGGGAATGCTCCTGCTGCTCGCCGTCGGCGCCGTGTCGTACTGGAGCGTGCACCGGCTCACCGACAACGCCGCGGTGCTCCGGGACCGCGACCGCATGGCGGCGCTGCTGCAGCAGGTCGAGGAGGGTGCGGCGGACGTCTGCATCGCCACTGAGGCCTTCGCCCTGTCGGACGACGTGGCCGACCTGCCGGCATACCGATCCGCCACGAATGCACTCGAGACCTCGCTCGCGGCCCTCGAAGTCCGAGTGTCCCGTGATCCGGTGCAGCGGGATGCCGTCACCGCGCTCCGACGGGCCGTGACGTCGCTGACCGCGTCGACGCGACTCGTGGTCGATCCTCCCCAGGTGGAGGGACAACCGGCCGTGATTCCGGAAGGCAAACCCGAGCACCAGATGCGGTACCTCGCCGAGGTCCGCAAGGCCGCCGAACGCATCGGGCGCCACCAGGACACGCTCCTCGAGCGGACGCATCGCGAGACGGAATCAAGGCTCGACGAGGCGCGTCTGGTGGTGGGCCTGGTCGCCGTGCTGGTCTTTGTCGGTGTCCTGTTCTTTACCCTGTCGATGAACCGCGAGGTAGCGAGGAGCCAGGCGGCCGAGATGGGATTGCGGCGTGCCCGTGACGATCTCGAAAGCCGCGTCCGGGAACGTACTTCGGAGCTGGACCGTTCGCTGCAGTCCCTCCATGCGAGCGAGGCCCGGCTGGCCCAAGCGCAGAAGATCTCCCAGACCGGCAGCTACGAATGGGAACTCCGAACCGGGGTCCAGACGTGGTCCGACGAGCTCCGGCGCATCTTCGGCCTCGGAAGTACGGCGAAGGCCTCGGTCGAGCAGATCGAGCGGCTTGTCCACCCCGAGGACCTACCGCGTCTGCAGGAGGTCATACACAGGGTGCGGCGGGGTGAGGCCTGCGATGCGCTCGAGTTCCGGATCGTCCGGCGTCCGAACGAACTCCGCCACCTCCTCGGCAACGCTGTCGGCATCCCCGACGATCGGGGGGTGGTGCAGCGGATCCTGGGTACCATCCAGGACGTCACCGAACGCAAACGCGACGAGGTTCTGATCCGATCCCAGCAGCGTCTCTCCGAAGCCCTACTGCGGCTCGCCAAGCGGCTCGAGCGTTCGCATCGGGTCGCGGAGGCGATGACCATCGCCACCGAGGAGATCCACCGCACGCTGGGACTACCCTCGCTGTGGTTCCTCCAGTACTCGGACGACGGGGAACGGGTGCGGCTCGTCCACAAGGCCTCCGCCGGAGAGCAGGGCGAGTCCTCGGGCGGCTGGGTCTCCGTCGGCTCCCATCCCCTGCTCGGCTCGATCCGTGCGGCTCGGGAGTGGACGCTGATGCGGACGGAGGGCGAGGGCGGCAGTGCCTCCCCCGAGGGCTGGCCCGATCTCCTTGGAAAGGAGGCACTCCACGTGCCGATCCTCCTGGCCGGAAACCAGCGCGGGGCGATCGGCGTGTCCAGGACCCCATCGGACGATCGTCCGGAGCTGGGCGGTCTCGAGCGCCAGTTCCTCCTTTCAGCCATGGCGAACATCGGCGTGGTCCTCGACCGCGTGCTGGCCTCGGAGGCGCGGGACCGCATGACCCAGGCCCTTCTGGTGAGCGAGGAGCGGCTCCAGATGGCCTCCCGGGTCGGTGGTGCAGGCGTGTTCGAGGAGAACCCCTCGACCGGCGAATTCTACGCCTCGCCGCTCCTTGCCGAAATCGTCGAGCTGCCGTCCGGTGTGCGCCCACTCCAGAGCCTGTTGGACCGGATCCTGCCGGAGGACAGCCATGGATTGGTCGGATTCCTGCGTCGCCTGCAGGACCCGTCCCGCGGCCGCAGGGCCGAACATGAATGTCGGCTGCGTCTGGCCGATGGCGGGATCCGCTGGCTTCGGATCCAGGCCCAGACGTGGTTCGAACCCCAAGGGGGGCCGGGACGTCCCGTGCGGACCATCGGGACCGTGGTCGATATCACCGAACGCAAGGCCGCCGAGGCTGCGCTGCGGGCCTCGATCCAGGAAAACAGCGACCTCCGGACCGCGCTCGACCAGCACGCGCTGGTGGCGATTACAAGTCCTCTCGGCCGGATTTCCTTCGTGAATGACAAGTTCTGTGCGGTCTCCCGCTATGACCGGTCGGAACTCCTCGGACAGGACCACCGCCTGATCAACTCCGGACACCACACGAAGGAGTTCTTCAGGGACCTCTGGAACACGATCGCCGCCGGGCGGGTCTGGCAGGGGGACATCCGGAACCGCGCCAAGGACGGATCCTTCTTCTGGGTCGCCACCACGATTGTCCCGTTCCTCGACGACCGGGGGATCCCGGCGCGCTACATGGCGATCCGTGCCGACATCACGGAGCGCAAGCGGGCCGAGGAGCAGCTGCGCCAGGCGCAGAAGCTCGAGTCGATCGGCACCCTGGCCGGCGGGATTGCCCATGACTTCAACAACATCCTCAGCGCGATCCTCGGCAATGCCGAGCTGGCCCGGATGGATCTGGATCCGCACCACGAGGCCTATGGCTGCCTCGAGGAGATCCGCAAGGCGGGGCAAAGGGCGAAGGGGTTGGTGCAGCAGATCCTCGCTTTCGGACGCCGCCAGCCCTCTGAGCAGAAGGCGGTTCCCCTGCAGGCGCTGATCGAGGAGATGGCACGACTGCTCCGGGCCACCCTGCCGGCGGGAGTCGACCTCCAGCTCGCCCTCGATCCGCTGGCTCCCCCGGTCCTCGGGGACGCAAACCAGCTACACCAGGCCCTCTTCAACCTATGCACGAACGCCTGGCATTCGCTTGACGACCAGCCAGGCACAATCTCGATCCGCCTGGGCTCCTGCACCCTCGACCACCCGGCCGCGGCCGCCCTTCCGGGTACGCGTCCCGGCCGACACGTCCGCGTGGAGGTCGCCGACACCGGCCATGGCATCGAGCCCGAGGCCCTGCGCCATATCTTCGAGCCCTTCTTCACCACCAAACCCCCGGGCAAGGGAACCGGCCTGGGTCTGACCGTGGTTCAGGCCATCGTTCAGAGCCATCACGGCTCCATCGTCGTCGACAGTATCCCCCGCAAGGGATCAACCTTCACGCTGTACCTGCCCGCTACGGATGTGGCACCGGAGACGTCCGCGACACCGGAACCGGCCACCGGACGCGGTACCGGCCAGCGCATCCTCTATCTCGACGACGAAGAACAGCTGGTATCGCTCGGAACCCGCATGCTCAGCCGGGCCGGGTTCCAGATCTCCGGGTTCACCCACCCCGGGACCGCCATCGAAGCCTTCGCCCGGAACCCGATGGGGTTCGACGTCGTCATCACCGACCACAATATGCCGGAGCAATCTGGTCTCCAGGTCGCCGAGGAGCTCCTCAGGATCCGCCCCAGCATCACCATCGTGCTGTGCTCGGGATTCCTCACCGACGAGCTCAAGGAGAAGGCCCGGCACATCGGCATCCACCACGTCCTGTACAAGCCGAACACAATCCAGGAACTGACCCAGTCGATCCATCGCATCGTCCAGGACACCCAAACTCCTTGCCTGGACGGATGAACGACCCTCGCCTGGACGAGCTGAGACGGATCCTGCCCCAGTGCATGACCCGGGACTGGGTCCGGCTGGGAGGTAGACTGGTCCGTCTCCTCAAAGACCGGAACCACGTCGACCGGCACGATGCCGTGTTCGCCCGGCTTCTCGAGCAGGCCGGTGACTCGATGGCCCTCCGGGAACGGCGGCGCCTTTCCGTCCCGGCCTGCACCTACCCGGAATCCCTGCCGATCGTGGCACGGCGGGACGAGATCGTATCCGCGATCCGTAGCCACCAGGTGGTGGTGATCGCCGGCGAGACCGGATCCGGCAAGACGACGCAGATTCCAAAGATGTGCCTCGAGGCGGGACTCGGAATCGAGGCGATGGTCGGCTGCACCCAGCCCCGACGGGTCGCCGCCCAGTCGATCTCCCGTCGCATCGCCGAGGAGCTCGATGTCCCCTGGGGTCGGCAGGTCGGATGCAAGGTCCGCTTCGACGACCAGACCGGCCCGGAGACCCACATCAAGCTGATGACCGACGGGATCCTGCTTGCCGAGACGCAGGGCGATCCGCTGCTGGCCGACTACAACGCCCTCATCATCGACGAGGCCCATGAGCGGAGCCTCAACATCGACTTCCTCATCGGATATCTGCAGGGACTCATCGGTCGGCGACAGGACCTCAAGCTCCTGATCACCTCGGCAACCCTCGACATCGGGGCCTTCTCCAGGGCGTTTGGAAACGCACCGGTGATCGAGGTCTCGGGCCGGACCTTCCCGGTGGAGGTACGCCACGAACCCCTGGGGGGGGCGGAGGATGGGGAACCAGAGACGTCCTACCTCGAAGCCTCGGTGGAGACCGCGACCCGGACGCTGCTCGAGTCGTCCGGGGGAGATCTCCTGGTCTTCCTGCCGAGCGAGCGGGACATCCGGGAGGCGGCGGACCAGCTCGAGGGTCGCCATGGGCGGGAGGTCGAGGTGATCCCGCTCTATGGCCGACTCGCCGCGGCGGACCAGCAGCGCGTCTTCCGGTCCTCCGAGCGGCGACGGATCATCCTCGCCACCAACATCGCGGAAACGTCGCTAACCCTGCCGGGGATCCGGTTCGTCATCGACCCCGGCTACGCCCGCATCAGCCGGTACAACCCCCGGACCCGCACCCGACGCCTTCCGATCGAGCCGATCTCCCAGAGCAGCGCGAACCAGCGGAAGGGTCGCGCGGGACGCGTCGAGGCCGGGGTCTGCATCCGGCTCTACTCCGAGGAGGACTACCTCGGCCGGCCAGCCCACACCCAGCCGGAGATCCAGAGGGCGAACCTCGCCGAGGTCATCCTGCGCATGAAGGCGTTCCGCCTGGGCGAGATTGAGACCTTCCCCTTTCTCAATCCCCCACCCGCCCCGGCGATCTCCGGGGGCTACTCGCTGCTCGTCGAGCTTGGGGCGCTCGATATCGAGCGAAACCTCACACCTCTGGGTTGGGATCTCGCCCGGCTGCCGATCGATCCCACCCTCGGACGCATGGTGTTGCAGGCCCGCAAGGAAGGAGCCGTCCGGGAACTGCTCGTGATCGCCGCTGGACTCAGCATCCAGGATCCCCGGGAGCGGCCGGCTGACCGGGAGGCGGCCGCCGATGCCGCCCACCGGCGACATGCCCATCCGACCTCCGACTTTCTCTCGCTCCTGAACCTGTGGCGCTTCGTCCACGAGGGCTGGTCCAGTCTCCGGACCCAGGGTCAGCGACGACGCTTCTGCCAGACCCAGTTCCTGTCCTACCTACGCCTGCGGGAATGGATCGACCTCGAGAACCAGCTTGAGGAGGCGCTGCAGGATCTGCTGGGCGACGAGGACGTCACGGCCCCAGGTCCGGAACTCCAGCGGCTGGAGCCCGGAACCCGACCCGGGGATCGACACTACGACAGCATCCACCGGTCCATCCTGAGCGGCCTGCTGTCGAACATCGGCCGTCGACATGACCGTGGCCAATACCAGATTGCGGCAAACCGGATCGCCCGCATTTTCCCTGGGTCAATCCTCGCACCCCGGCAGGAACCCCAGGGCTCAGCGGGACGCAGCCGTCGGGAGCCCACCCCTCCTGCCCCGAAGACGGGAACGCCCGAGTGGATCGTCGCGGGTGAGGTGGTCGAGACCTCCCAGCTGTTCCTGCGGACCGCCGCGTCGATCGAACCTGCCTGGATCCCCGATCTCGCTCCGCACCTGGTCCGCATCACCCACTCCAATCCGCGATGGGTCGCCTCCGCCGGCCAGGTCGTGGCCGACGAGATCATCACCCTCCATGGCCTGGAGGTGGTCCGCCGCCGGATCGCCTACGCCACCATCGACAGCGCTGCCGCCACCGCCCTGTTCATCCGGGCCGCGCTGGTGGAGGAGGACCTGCTGCCGGGACGCAGGGATCCGGGGGATGGCGACGAGTCCGAGGATCCCAGGGACTGGAAGCGGACCCGGTCCGGGTCCTTGAACGCCCCGTCCCCGCTTCCCCCTCAGTACCGGTTCCTCGACCACAACCGACAGGAACGCGAACGGGTTGAGGCCCTCCAGACGCGGATCCGACATCGGGTGGTGGATCTCGACGAGGCTCTCTGCGCGTTCTACGGAAGCCGCCTCCAGGGGGTCGCCTCGATTTCGGACCTGAACCGCTGGCTGGCGGGTCACGGGGGTCCCGGGTCGCTCTGCGCCCGGGCGGAGGATCTCGCCCCTGGGCGGGACCTTGCCTTCGACCAGGAGGCGTTTCCGGTCACCGTGCCGATCGACGGGCAGCCCGTGCCGGTGCGCTACGCCTACGCGCCCGGCGAGGGACATGACGGGGTCACGCTGCGGATTCCTATCGCCCTGGCTGATGCGGTCTCCGCCGCCCGGCTCGAGTGGGCAATCCCAGGACTGCGGTCGGGACGGGTTGAGGAATGGCTCCGATCGCTACCCAAGTCGCTTCGCAAACAGCTGCAGCCCATTGCGCCGAAGGTCGAGGAGATCGTCCGCGACCTGGTCCCGGAGGGCCCCACCCTTGAGCATGATCTGAGGCGCTTCCTGCGACAGCGCCATGGAATCGATGTGCCGGCCTCCGACCCCGGATCGTCCCAGATGCCGCCCCATCTCCGCCCACGGGTCGAGGTGCTGGATCCCGGACAGAAGGTAGTCGCGGAGGGTCGGGACTGGTCCTCCCTGCGCGCGTCACTGCCCCGTCAACGTGTGGCGACCCCCATGGAGTCGGACGGTTGGAGGTCGGCGGCTGCGCGCTGGGAACGGTTCGGAGTCGTGGAGTGGAATTTCGGGGATCTGCCGGAGTCGATCTCGTGGGGCACGCCAGGTGCCGTGGGAGGGGTGGCCTTCCCGGGTCTGGAGCTGGAGGAACATCAGGTTCATGTGCGGCTCTTCCTGTCGGCAAGCCAAGCCCGCCGGTCGACCGAGGCCGGCTTCCGGAGGCTCGTGGAGCTCGCGCTCCACAAGGATCTGGGCTGGCTGGAGCGGGATCTCCGCGGGCTGAACCGTCTGGCTGAGCGCTGGGCCCCTCTGGGCACTGTGGACCGGCTCCGCGACAACGCCCTCCTGTATGCACGACGTCGGGTTCTGTCCGGATCGCTGCCGTCGCGGTGGACCCGGGAGGAGTTTGACCGTGCCGTCACGGTGAGCCGACAGCGAATCCCGGGACTGGCGCAGGAGATCATCGACCGGGCGGGGGAAATCCTCGAGCTTCGGGCCTCCATCGCCCGCAGTCTGGGGCTGTCCACCCAGACCGGATCGACGCCATCGAAACCGCTCAAGTCGCTCGACCAGCTGTCGCTGCCGGCAGCCAAAGCGACCGGACGGTCCGCACCCGCAGCAACACCCTCGGGTTTTCCAGCAGCGACCCAGATCGCACAGGACCTCGCGAGACTCATCCCAGAGGACTTCCCGGCCAACCTTGCTCCAGACCGACTCCAGCACCTGCCCCGCTACCTGAAGGCGCTGGGACTCCGACTGGAGCGGGCGCGTCAGAATCCGCCCCGGGATCTGGAACGGCAGGCCCAGGTCCAGCCATTCCTTCACGCGGTAGAGGAACTCCGGAAGGGGGCATCCGATCCCGAGGCCCTTCAGCGGGTCGAGGAGTTCAGTGGCTGGATAGAGGAGCTGAAGGTCTCGGTGTTTGCCCAAGAACTCGGAACGTCGATGCCTGTGTCCGCTCGACGCCTGCAGGAGCAGCTGGACCGGTTGAAGGCGTTGTGAGGGCGCTTTGGCCCGCCTGGCTCTCGCGGTCCCCGCTGGGACGCCAATGGGTCAGAGAACGGCCGATGATCGACTCGAGTTCTGAGAAGTCCGGGAAGAACTCCGCCTGCAGGCGTGCGTGGTCGGCAGGGTCCAGAGGCGGCAGCCTGCGGGTCCCCCAGCTAAGGATAACCGCCGAGAGGTAATCGACGAATCCGGGACTCACGCGACGCAGGATCCGGGTGACCCCGCCCACCGATCGGATCGCACGGATGAGCAACGGATGCACATGGACCCGACGGCTACCGTACCTCTCAAATTCCGCCGTCCCACACGGCTCAAGCCCAAGCCATCCGAGAAGGTCCGCATACACTCCAGCGGTATCCCGGACGAGATCGTCAAACAGGATCACCTTGATCTGTGCGGCTGGAAAATGGGACCGAAACCTCCGGATCTGGGCCGCGTAGTCCGCGACATCGAGAAGTCTTGGGAGCCGAACAAAGTCCGGCGGCACATAGGAGACGCCACGTCGAGGCCCGGACTCCTGGGCTCGGAGCTCCGTCTCGAAGTCGGGGTGGCATGGAAGACAGTCGTGGAGGTGCTGTCCATACAGCGCATGCATCATTGCGATCGGCTCCCGGAGAACCATGACGATCCGTGCCGAGGGATTGAACTCCGCGATTCTCCACGCGGCCTCCTCGGAGGCGAGATAGAGGGGTGTGATCTCACCCACCCATTGTTTGCCCCGTCCCTCCTCGAACTGGGACAGGTACCCAGACTCGGTTTGCACCAAAGGCAGCGTCCGGATATCGGGACAGAAGCGATAGAGCTCCTTGTGCCAACACATGAAGATGTCGGGGTGCTTCGCCAGATAGTGGTGCAACGACGTCGTTCCACACTTGGGGGCCCCCACGACAAACAGGTTCGGCCGGACAGGCTCGGAGATTCGGGTCTTCATGGAAGGTGCATCGCCTCGTTTCCAGGATGGTTGGTGGCCAGCAGCTCCAGGATGCGCTGGGCCGCGGCCGGCACGTCGTCGACCACGAAGTCCTGGTATTCCGATCCGGTCCACGGAGATCGGACCATCACACTGGTACACCCGGCAACCTGGGCGGCCTTCGCATCGGCCTCCTTGTCGCTGATGACAAACGATTGGTCGAGGTCGAGGCCCCACTTGAAACCCGCCTCGAGGAACATGCCCGGCTGTGGCTTGCAGCTGGGATGGGTCCAGTCCGCGTGCGGGCAGACGAAGATGTCGTCGATCGGCAGCTGGCGGAACAACACGGTGTGCATCCGCTCCAGTTCACGACGCGGCAGGATGCCCTGCGCCACCGCAGGCTGGTTCGTGGTCACGATGAGCACAAAACCCGCGGCCTTCAGATCCTCAAGCGCCTTCCGCGCGGCGGGATTGATGCGGAAGCGTTCACATCGGAGCGGCGTGACCTGCTCGCCGTTCACTGTGTCGCACAGATTGAGGATTCCATCCCGTTCTAGGAAGACCGCCTGTCTCATGCCTGAGAAAAAGCAGATCTCCTGCCAAAACATCGGGCCCCTTTCCCCAACGGGCTCTGCCTACCAAGGGGTCATTCGCCGGTCAGCCCCTCCGCCGTGGCGAGGCGCCCTTCCATCCAGCGTAGGGTCGGGGTGACCCGTGCCACGGCATTCTTCTCGGTCTGACCGGTGAAGGGCTCGAGCATGAACTTCACCACCGCCACCACCTCCCCGTTGCGGTCCCGCAGCGGACAGGTCACCAGGAACTCCTTCTCCGCCTTGCCAAAGTAGGTCTCGTTGGATTCAAGAACCCCATTCTCGACCTCGGTCGCCGGCATCCCGATCTCAGACGGGTCCTTAGCCGCGATCACGTGGAGCTCGGGACGGCTGGCGGTCTTCGCGTAGAGCCGGAGGTTCCGGAGCCGGGACTGCCGTTTGAGCGTCTCCTGCACCAGCTGTTCTGCCACCGTCACCAGCGGCTGGTAGATCACCTTGGCATCGAGGAACTCACTGACGGAATCCGACTTCGTCATGAACCCCACGCGTCCGACCTGGAACGAGTTGTCGGTCAGGGTCGGGATCACCGTCTTGCCATCGAGTAGGACGTCGATCTTGTTGGCCACGGTCTTGACCGTCAGCTCATGCCATTCGCCGCGGCGGACAGGAACATCGTTGCCGATGGGAGTAGTGCGCTGGCCGTCGACGAACTTGTAGAACCGGATGTTGCCCCGGGCACTGGCTCGCACGACGTAGAAGTTCTTCTCGTCCTGCATCCGGAACACCACCCCAGCGATCTGGTCGACGATGCCTGACACAATCCGGAACCGGGTCGTGAATGTAAAATCCCCGTACCGTTCCCCAGCGAACCAGAGGACCGGGAAGCGCTCGTCGGCGGGGTCCTTCGACAGCTGGGCCAGCACCGGCATCCTGTAGGTCGCCGGGCGGTCCTGGATCAGCGGGGCGAACTGCGAGGGAACCTCGGCTTGGACGATCTGCCAGTCGGGCGCAGGCCCCTGTCCCACGACGAACGCCCGAAATCCTTCCGGCGGCTTGCCGACGGTGTTGGTGGTGAAGTTGAAGACCCGCTCCGCCGCCTCGCACGACAGGACCAGCAGGACGGCCCCGACGAACCCCAACGATCGCTTCATCTCCCGAGGCTACCAGAGCGCTCCCCCGCGGCAAGCGACGGGGTCAGCGCGCTAGCCGGAGCCGAAGCCGCCAGAACCGCTGGTCCTGGTCCGTCGGCGACGCCCATGACAGGGCGTTGTCCGACCCGAACACCGCCGGTGCGCCCACCGGGATCCTAGAGAACAGTCCGGCCAGATCGCCGCCCGCCTCCAGTTCGTACCGGAAGGCCCAGGCGTAGGCCGCCGGGAAACGCCACCGCAGCGTCAAGAGACCGCCCTCCCCAGAGCCGAGGGTCAACGAGGTCGGCACCAGTTCCACCGGAGCCGTCGTCGACCCCAGGAATGGATCCGCCGCATCCAGGTACAGCTGCACCAGCGATTTTCCGCCCGCCCCGAACAGGTAGGCGTCGTGGACCGATCCCCCGAAGAAGACCTCCTCCCAGACGTCCGCCAGCAGGTCGCCATCCGAATCCACACCAGGTTCCGACGGCAGACCCAGCACGGAGACCGACCGCACCTCGATTGCCTTCGTCGCCGACCCGTCCAGCGGCCGGACATCCGTGTAGCCACCGACCCGGATCGTCAGGCCGGGACGGAACTCGAACGCGGCATTGAACGCATAGGAAACTCCGCCGGAACCCAGCAGATGGTAGGTCACTGCCGGGGTCGACGGTGGCACGGCCGGCTGTTCGAAACGTCCGGACGAGTTCAGGACGAGGGTGACGGTGCTTTCGGGCCGAGCCCGAGGGAGCACGAGGAGCGACTCCACCGCCGTGACGGCATCGGTCACGATCGCGGCTGGTACCAGGGCGGCGACCTCCGCTGACACCGTGCCGCTACGTAGGAAGGTCCGGATCGAGTCGATCGGCTGCTCCACCGCCGGAGGAAGGCCCACGGTGGTGCCGGTCGTCAGCACGCTTTGGACCTGGACCTCAGTGAGGGCCGGACCGTTCGTCGGCTGCGTGCGGCTGCTGACCGTGTAGATGGCCTGTGCAACCTCGAGCAGCGAAAGCACCGCACCGGTGGGCGCGGCAACGATCGCGTCATGGATCGGCGCCTGGATATCCGTGAACCGGTGCGCGGCGACTCCCGGCAGGGCGCCTACCTCCATCGCCACCAGATCGCCGTCCGAGACGACAGACCGCGTCTCATCACCAGGGCGACCCGCCAGAACCGTGAGTTGAGTGTCGCCCAAAAGCCGCCCGAGCTTCAGCTCCACCAACAGGGTTGCCAGCGTCTCAGGGAGGGAGGTCTCGGCAAGGACCCGTTGGGGCGCCGGCGTGATCAGGATCTCGAAGATGAGGGGTGTCCCGGAACCGGCCTTCTGCCGCTGGCCGATCTGGACTTGTGAGGGGGGCTGCAGCGTGGACGCCGTGGTCATCGACGCCGTGCCGGTCTCCGGCGGGGCATTCACCTGGACCACGAACCGCGGAAAGCCACCGGTGACGATGGCCGGACCCGAACTGAACCAGCCCGCTCCTCCGTTCGCGGCATCGAGAAGCGACTTCACCTGCGCCGCGGTTGCACCCGCCGGGATCGTCGCCACTCCACCTCCTGATAGCAGGAAGACGCCATTGGAGGGTCCGATCCCGGACCGGAGCAGAGTTCGCCATTGGGCCGCTGCCGTAAGGACATCGCCTCCGGTGAACTCATAGGCCGGGAGAACGGACGGCACATCCGGGGTGGGCACCAGGGTAGCCAGCTCGCGTCCGGGCGGCGGGTTGTTGGAGTTCGCCGCCTTGGCGAGGCCGAAGAACTGCGGGGTCCGCACACTCACGAACCGCCGGCTCCCCTCGGTCGGCACCGGCCCGATCGTCGCCAACGCGGTGGTTCCCACCACCACCGTGCGCGCCGCCGACAGCGGTGAACCGTCTGGCGCCTGGACCCCGATCACCACGTTGGTGTCGGCAGCACGTGACGCCACCGAGCCGCCCGTTCCGTCCAGCCCGGTCACGGTCGTCCGGATCGAATACGATGATGAATTCAGCCCCGTCAGCCGCCGCCCCTCCGCATCCCGCGCCAGGAAGTCGGAGGCATCCGCCGGATTCGTCCCCGCCGCGATTTCATTGAGATCCGAATCCCCGTCCCCATCGGCATCCACGCCCGATCGAGGATCCAATCCGTTGGCCTGTTCCACGAAGTCCGGAACCCCGTCGAGGTCCGAATCCAGTGTCCGACCAACCGCCGGGGCGATCTGGAACGCGGCTGAGCGGATTGGACTGCGCTGACCGCCCGCCGCCTGGCCGAATGTCCGCAGCACGCCCGACTGCACCAGGACCGGCGGATGGCTGGGATCGTACGGCATCCACATTCCCGGCCCCGCCGCGGTGTCGAACCGATACTGCAGGGTCTGGGTTGCCGCGAGGCCGAGCGCCGCCCGACGCGTGTTCTCGGCCGAGGTGATCTCGACCTCCGTCGCGCCCTGGAAGCTGCCGCCAGGCGGCAGAATGGAGACGGTATCCAGGACCGAACCGGAGCCACCCCGGAACGAGAAGAACGAGATGTCGTCGGCCATCTGGCTGCCCAGCACATGGGTGGCCCCCGCCGGAGGGGGTCCCAGTACCGTCGAGGCGGCGGATCCGAGTCCAACCGACGGTCCTTGGAACAGCTCCCGCATCGCGGTAACCACTCCCGGCAGCGGCGAGTTCGTGGGCAGCCCCCGGGTCCAGTCCCCCACCGAGACGGCCCCAACCACGCGGGCGGAGGGATCTGCCAGCGGCGCACCCTCGAAGTAGGCTACTGTGCTCCGCCCGGTCAGGGCCGTCGGCACCGGCAGAACCGTCGTCCCCAGCACCTTGCCGCTGGAGTCGTGGAACACCATCGATCGCGACGGCTGCCCGGCCGAGGCCGCAGAGAGGACGAGGAGGCTTCCGTTCGGCAGCGGCACCGTCGCCGTGGGCACGCCCCCGGCGGCATCCAGCTCCCGGACGAGAACCGGGACCTTCCCGGGGACGTAGTCGTAGAGCCCCACCGAGCCCGGGGAACCCTCGAACCGGATCACGAGGCGATCCGGATCCGTGCCGCTCCCCGGCGCCACGGACACACCGGCCACCGGAGCGCTGAACGCCACCGTCTCAGGCGAGAAGTCCGGAGCCGTGTTCGGGACCCCCACCGCAAACCCGAGAGGAGTCGCGTCCAGTCGGACCGAGGCCATCGAGCCGTCAACCACCGTCACCAGTCGCGTCTCGAGCGGCTTTCCAAAAAACCCCATCCGTACTGGGGCGGTCGATGGGATCTCGATCTCCGCATCCGGTGAAGTCGGCTTCAGGACCGCATCGGACACATCGTGGACCTGCACGGTGACCGGTCCGGTGCCCGTCCCGGAGACCCACCCCACGAGCGTGTTGGCGGAACCCCGGGAGGACCAGAGCGGGAAGGCCTGGAGGATGCCCTGCCCCGCTGGGGACACGACATGCTGGACCAGGGGTTTGAGGGTGGCCCCGGTGTTGCGCAGGACCTCGACGCGGTCCGGCGACGGCGCACCGTCGAGGACCGTGGCGGCCACGACATCCTCGAGCCCTGCCGGTGCCCCAGCCCCAAAGCGGGCGAAAGTCGCCTGGCTTGGTCCCACCCCGGCGGTGTCATACGCCTCGGTCTCGCCGGCGGACGCTCCGCTCAGGTGGAGCGCCACCAGACGCCCTCGATCGGGATCCAAAACCAACGCATCCAACCGGGTCGGCGAGAAAAGATGACCGAGGGCCAGCCCCGTGATGCGGTTCTGAACCGACCACGTCCGCGGTGGCGCGAAGCCGCCGCCCGGGGTGCCAAGAGAGACCCGGACGACCCCGGTGGGCTTGTCGGCGATCAATACGTCAGGCCAGCTGTCGCCGTTGAAGTCGGCCGACACGGCGAATTCCCGCACGGACTCCTCCGGTGAGAGGGCGGCGGCGAGCCGCGAGGCGGTCAGGCCCGACACGAAGGCCGCGACGACAGCACAGGGCAGCAGGGTGGGAGATCTCATGGCACAGTCACGGGGTTCGGCACGCGGATCATGTCGCGCGGCTCCTTGAAGGTCGGGTCGAAGCGCACCAGCACGTAACGGTAGGTCGCGCCGCGCAGGACCGGCAGGGTGTCAGTCAGGAAGAGGTTCAGCACGGCCTTGTTGGCGACGCTGCCGCCGTAGACGAGGCGGATGAACGGGTCATAGATCCGCGTGCTCGGACCGCCTGCGAGGGGCTTCCCGCCGGAGTCCACGAACCCATAGGCGATCGACTCCATCAATGGGGTCACCTGCACCAGATCGTTGCGCACCCCCGAATCCGTAGGCGTTGCAATCCGGTAGCGGTAGAGCGCACACGGGAACAGCGTGTCCGGATTCAACCCATCCTCCGAGGTCCGGTAGATGTTCCGGTTCGGATTGATCCGGAGATTGGTGAGCGTCACCTGTCCCTTGCCATCCGGCTGGGTACGGGTGGGATAGAGCAGCCGACCGATCGAGACCCCCACGCCGTCGAAGTTTCCGGTCTCCGCCGGGGACAGCACCCGGGCCTCAAGAGCGGCCGAGGCGACATAGGTCTGGAGCGAGGCGGGATCCGAGGGTCCCAGGAACAGCCAGTCCGGCTTGTACTCCGGCGGAACCGGACGGGCCGGCCAGGGCACCGTCACCGCGGCGGTCAGGGTCTCCGACCACTCTCCCGATCGCACGTTGCCGACCTCGCCCAGGGTGGAGTCGGCCGACACGGCCTGGACCGCGACGGTGTAGACGGAGCCGTTCTCCGCCGGCAGGTCGATCGTGAACTCGGCCGGAGCGGGGTTCTCGGTGGCCGAATTGGCCTCGCCGGCGAAGCGACCCGTCACGCGGGAGGTCTCGTAGATCCCGAACCGCTTCATCCCCTCGTCCGGCAGAAGCTCGCCGCTACCCGTTGCTGAATTCGGCTTCAGCTCATCGACCCCGAGGTTCGACGGCGGCAGGTGCCCATCCTGGGAGATGAAGACCCGGAACCGGTCGACTCCCTGCGGGGGACACGTCCACTTGAGCCGCAGGGTCCGAGTGGTCCCCGACGGCAGATTCGCGACGATGCGGTCGAGATACGGAACCGGCAGTGCCAGCGACGGGAACTCCTCGCAGTCGATCCGGAGGTAGGGTCCGGCATTGCCGTCGCGATCGTACGCCTGGGCATACCAGCAGATCCGCCCCCCGTTGATCGGCATCGGGTTGAGATCCTGCCAGGGAACGGACTGGACGGCCGTGGATTCCGGCACCTCGGCGCGATAGATGAAGGTCATCGGCCCGTCGTCGATGCGACGGTAGAACTTCACCTCGCGCGTGCCCCCAGGGACCTGGACCTCGCCGTCCGGACTGGTGGTGAGACCCGATCCCTTGTCCACGGGACTGGGATCGCCTCCCTCGGGACATCCCTGCCGCGAATCCACGAGCACGACCAAGAGGTCGGCCTGGAACGGAATGACGACGTTGAGGACGCGACCGTCCTTGCCGAGTCCGGCGGTGCTCGCAGCGGCCTCGGGCGAGATCGCCCCGGTGTCGGCCCCCACCCGACAGCGGATGTTCCCGAGGCTGGGCGCGGTCTGGCCGAACATCTCGGCATCGAACGCCAGCACATGCTGGGCAATACCCGCGTCGTCGAAGGCCACCCGTGCGAGCACGCGCGGTCCGCCTCCCGAGGTGTCGTTGGGATCCTTGTAGGAGAACTCCGCCCAGACGAGGTCGGGCTTGAGTCGCCGACAGCTCAGCGTGACCGGAACACTGCGGCCGACCTCCGAGGTGTCGCCTGGACGGATGACCGGCGGCAGGGCCTCGACCCTCGGACGCTTGCAGGGGACGCGCATCCGCCCCCCGACCAGTCCCGGACCCTCCCGGTCCCGGATCACGCCGAAGACCGGCGCACTGTGCCCGCCCCGGATCCGGCGGGTGCCGTAGGGTCCAGCGGCGACCGTCCGGACCGCCCGGACCGTGTACCAGAAGGACTTGTTGGCATCGGCCTCGTTCGGACTGCCCACGATGTCGTCGGTGAACGCCGTCGTCGCCGAGGTCGCCACCGGATCCGCCCCCAACGACCGCTGGGCGCCGTCATAGGTGCGCCAGCGATGGATCTCGTATTCGATCGTCCCGGTCTCCGCGGTGGTCGGCACCGGATCCCAACGCAGTCGGAGCCGCTGCTTCCCGACCCCGGCCGACCAGTCGTACACGTTGTCGACCTCGAGTCCCTTCACCGCAGCGGGTGGCATCCGATTGAAGAGGGCGAGACGGCTTCCAGGGGAGACGGCTCCGTCACGACCGAGCACGTCGACCGCAGTCACGAAGTAGGCGAACTCCGCGAACCCTCCGGTCAGGACCACACTGGCATCCACCTGGTCGGTGAGGAATACCGTGGCGGTGTTGGCGGGATCGGCAGCCTGGGCGGCCGTGAGATCCTCGGGCGTGGCGATGGGCAGGGCGTTGACCCGGGTGGCGCCGGCCGACTGCAGGGCGGCGAGGGTAGGTCCGCTGGCACCACCGATCCACGCGGCGGGCGCCGCGGCAGAGGGAAGCCGCCAGAGGTTGTAGCCGTTCTGGAGAACCGACCGCTGCCGGAGCGGGTCGGGCGTGGACCAGCGGATCCGGACCGCCCGGTTCACCCGCTGGGACTGGAGCTGAACGACCTGCTGGCCGAAGGCAGCGATCGACTTCGCCTCGTTCACCCCGTTCGTGCGGAAGGTCGAGAACGCGGTGGTAGGCAGCGCGACGGAGGAAATGTCGACCCCGGCATCCACCGGCGACCCTGGCGCCGGAAGCGCCACGGGGGGTGTGGTGGGATCGAGGGTCACGCGTCCCACAACAGCGAGGTCACCGCCGGTGGCGGGATCCCGCAGGCGGATCTCGAAGGTCGATCGGTTTCCGGCCGGGATCGATCCGGCCCACCCCTGCCCTAGGCAGAGATTCACCCCGGGGAACGTCTTACCCAGGAGCTGGAGCTGACCGCGATAGGCGGCGTCGGACCGCGCGGCCGAGATCACGTTCGCCAGCTTGATCGCCAGAGGCTGACCCGAAACGCCGTTCGAGAGACTGCCGAACATCTGGTCGAGCTTGCCCGACAACGACGCCTCTTGGGCGGTCGGACTCAGGTCCGGCCGCAGGGTCCACGACCGCTGCAGCAGCGCCGTGACCGTCGCCGGATCCGTCACCGACTGCAGGATGCCCACCCGGACGTAGGTCGATGGATCGGTCGGGAGCCCGTCCTTACGGTACACGGCAAAGGTGGGATCCGGACCCGCGGCGGCGGGCAGTCCACCCTGAACCTGGCAGATGAGATATCCGAGGGCGACGCCCCCGGCCTGGACATGGGTACCGGCGGTGACCAGCGCCATGTCGGAGATGTCGCAATCGGCACAGTTCGGAATGATGGGGGCCGGAACCCTCAGCGGGAGCAGCAGGGCGGTGAGCCAGAGGACGAGAAGACGCATGTTCATGTCAGTAGCTGAGTTCCGGTGAACTGATCTGGCCCTGGCTCACGCTGAACCGGATGCCGACGCTTTCCTTGAATTTAACGCAGAAGGGACAGACGCCCACCTTGCCCTTGAGGGTTCCGGTCCCGGAAAACCGCATCGGACTGGTGAGATCGAGCCCTTCCTTGACGCCGACCAGCGACATCCGGCCGCTGATCGACACGAGACACAGGGCCTCGCCGCTGACCTCGCCGACCAGCTTGCCGCCGAAGGTGGGTCCCTCGAGGAAGAAGAAGGCCCCTGCCCCGGCGCCGATGTTCACCTGCAGGAGGCAGGATGACGGGATGCCGATCAGCTCGTTCACCGGCAGCCGCGCCTCGCCGTAGACATAGGCCCCGGTGAACGGTGGGGTCCCCAGGATCGTCCCGACCTCCGGGTCGATCAGCAGGATCGGATCGAGGGTGCAGGTCCGACCGAAGAACGCCCCACCCGCCAATCCGTAGCCTCCCATCTCGAGGTTGAGGTTGGCCGCCAGATAGTTCTCGGCCGCGCTCGGATCCCCATCGATCGCCCCGAACGCGACCGCCGCGCCCATGTCCCAGATCTTGAACGCCTCGAACGTCAGCGGACCGCCGGTCATGTCGAAGGCCCCGCCCAGACCGATCGGCTGGCCACCCATCACAGTAAACTTCACCCCGACATTCCCAGAGAGTCCCGGTGAGACCCACTCGAGCGGCACGTCGTGGGCCCCGATCAGGATCTCGTTGGCCGTCTCACCCGGCGGGATGCACCCGCCGGTGTTGTCGGAGGTCAGCTGCTTGATCTGCAGATACGCCTTGAACCGCATCTCTTCCGGGACTTTCCACTGGAACAGCCCGTCCACACGGAGCAGCGACAGGGAATCGCCCTCGATGTGGGCATAGCCCGTGAGGCGCCCCGAACCGATCATATCGCTCATCGGACCCAGCACCTCCTGGTTGATCGACTGGTCGATCTCCGCCACCTGCGTGGCGATCACGTCGCGGAGCGCCGTGTTCACCTGCTGCAGCCCGCTGTCGAGCTCGGTCGTGACCGAGTTGATCACGTCCTGTGCGTACTGACGGATCTGGGTCTCGAGAACGCCGACCAGCTGGTTCTGGATGATCTGGTCGTTGATCTGCTGGCGGATGTACTCGCGGAGCTGGAGCCGCGGGACCTCGGGGAGATCGATGGTGCCGGAGACCGAATAGCGACCCAGCTCCTCCTCCACCGAATCGGCCACCCGGTTGCATATCCCGTTCAGCTCCGTGGTCAGAACCGCCTGGATCTGGGCCGACATCCCCGTCGAGGGATCCGTGATCTTGGTGCGGACCTGGTTGATGATGCCGTCGACGTTCGTCAGCGAACCCCGGATTTGGTCGAGGGCGGGTGAGTTGATGACGTCGTTTACGGCGGCGCCGGCCAGCGCCCCAGCGATGACGCTCACGAACTGCGGGGCCTCGCGGGCGACGAGCGAGCTGACCAGCTTCTTGACCCCCTGGGTCCGAAGGAGGCCGTTCGGATCCCCCACGAGCTGCTGGATGCCGGTCTGAACCTTCGCGAGCTTGTCGTCTGCCAGCCCCGTCGCGGTGTCCACCCCGGTGTTGGCGAAGGCCGAGTCGATCGACTGGCGGACCGTCCCCCCCACGTTCCGGATCCGCGCCGCGATGTCCGCCGCCGCATCGGCCGACGACACCGTCACCGTCGCCGACCCGGGCAGCCCATACAGATCGTCCAGCAGGCGGTCGACCGCGGTCATGATCGGACCGTCCAGCAGCGGGGAGATCAGCTTCTCGATCTCGTTCGACAGCAGTGTCCGTCCTGCGTCGATGCCCGACAGGAGGGCGTCGGCTCCGGATGTGCCGAGGGCGTCGATCAGGTTCTGCGTGTAGCCCACGCCGGCGTCGAGGGCCTGGGTGGCAAAGCCCGCCATGTTGATCTGCGGCAGCCCGTCATACGAGAGACCGAAGGTCAGCTCCGCGGTGTCGGGACACAGGTACTTGGCCCGATGCGTGAGGGAGAAGACGAAGAAGTCCTTGGTGACATCATCGGCCGAAAAGGCGCGGCCTCCGGCGTTCCACTGGAGGGAGTAGTGGAACGCCTGGTTGATCCCGAGCCAGTCCTGCTCGGCCTTCACCGCGTAGGTGCCGCCCTGCTGCGACGACTCGCGGTACGCCTCCAGGCTGGCCCCGGTGAACCCCTGGTGGGCGGGATCGAAGAAGACGTTGCTGAAGAAGGAGTCGGCCCCGGAGGTCCAGCCCGACATCACCGCATAGAGGGTTGGGGAAAGTCCCGCCGTGTACTTGGCCCGGGTGTGGACATGCCACTTGAGGTCCTTGAAGAAGGGCACATCGACACTACCGGCGAGGTTGAGAAATCCCGACGCCGGCGCCCCGGGGGCATTCTGCGCATTGAAGTAGACGTCCTGGCTCGGCGTGAACGCGTAGGTCTTCGAGGACGGACCCGGCAGGCCGACCGACGGCATCTTCAGACGCGAGTCGAACGGTGGCGCGATGCCGTCGGCCCGGGTCGCGATCTGGCCGTTCGATCGGAACCCCAGCTCGCCATCGAGCGCATGGGCGAACAGCTCGCACTGGGCCCGGACCCCGAGCACCAGCGCCGCAGGCCCCGCCGGCGAACAGCCGTTCGCGGTCTCGAACCGCAGCGAGAGCGGGGTGATCGGCGCCTGCTGCCAGTACTCGAGGTCGAGCGGCTGCGCCGAATCCACCTCCGCGGAATCCAGCCCGCCCGGACAGGTCAGCTTCAGCTCGCTGAACGCCACCGTGAAATCCGAGGGATAGGGCACGGTCACGGTGCCATCCGTCCGAGATTCCTGGTTCCGATTGTCGAGGTACGACAGCAGGAACGAGGTCAGCTTCACCGGATAGCCGTACAGCGTGAGGGCCTCCGTGAAGGACTTCGCCTCGTGGACACCGCTGATGCCGGCCGACCGGAGGTAGTACTGGGACCGGGCCGTGAGGTCATAGACTGGGGTGTCGACCGCCGCGATCCGGCTGGACGCCTTGGGTGCGGCGAGGGTCGAGGCCCGGAGATTGATGCCGGGGTAGTCCGCGATCTCGGTATCCGACTCCAGGTAGGCGGCCGTGTCGGGCCGGATGACCCGGTCGGGCGCCACCACCGCACGGTCCACGCCGCTGAAGAGGATGGCTCCCACGCCCAACTCGGCCACCGTGCCCGAACCCGGGGCGGTCGAGCCCGTTCCCTTGATCCCGCCGACCAGCGACGAACCGGCCATGAGATAGGACCCCTTCGGGAATGTGGACAACAGGGTGTGGGCGTATTTGCCCGGATCGGTTGGATCCTGACCCCACCGCAGGGTCAGATCGGCGGCCGTCACGGGATCCACGGTGGTGCCCTCCCCTTGGAGACCGCCGTCCCGGGTTACCCGCAACACGCCGGCATCCGAGGTGAACAGCACGCGGGCGATGTCGCTGGCCGCGCCACACTCCGGGGATGCCCCAGGCTGGTCCACACAGGCGCGATCATACCGGATCTCGAACGGGGCCACCCCGGTGAGGGAACTTGTCGGAGCCACGATGCGGTCCTGGTCGAGGTCGATCCCACCCGACCCCGAGACGATCTCCTGCACGGGTTCGCGGACGTCGGCATAGGGAAAGTGTGGGTGGAAGCGGCCCGGTCCCAGCTTGAGCCGCGCGGTGATGGACCCGTTCTTGTCGGGATCGATCCCGATCACGGCGGTTCCACCCAGCACGCCCGTGACACCGAGATAGACGTGGTCGTTGCCCGCCTTGATCGCCGACTCCGGGTTCTGGAGGTCTGCCTGCTGCGCGCGGAGGACGTTGAGATCGAGGAGTCGAGGCATCGACGCCGTGGCGACGGTGGCGTTGATCCGGCCGGCGGGGACGATCCATTCCAGAGCGGTGGTCTGGTACTCGACGGGCTTCGACTCCTCCGTCAGGCGTCCCCCGGGAAACGCCACGGGACTGATCGGATCCGCGGAGGCGTCCAGCGGGACATCGGTGGCGGTGATCGTACCCAGGAACTGGCGAGTCACTCCGTTGGTCACGAAACCCACGCCCGGCGGCAGCTGCAGGGACAGCAATCCGGCTCGGAGTCCGGCGACGCTGAGCTGGAGGTTCTCCCGCGTGAACCGGAGTCCGGCCATGAGTTCCGTGTCGGGAACCGGTCCTGTCACCAGGACGCTGCCCGCTCCCACGAAGGTGGCGATGCCCGCGGGATCGATGGCAACGGGCATGGCCCCGCCCCCAAACGAGTAGGCCGGTCCCACGCTGGGAAGCACCCCATTGCCCGCCGGGATCGTCAGGGTGGTCGGTACCCGTCCCGCCGCCGGGGCGCCCGCGACCGCGCCTGGGTCGTTGACGATTCCCGAAAACGTCGTCTGGAAGGTCCCGAACCGCAGGTCACCGTTGAAGTCGAGGAGCCGCCCCTTCGCGGACGATACCCCGTTCTCGACCGCCACATACCCCTCGGCCGCATCATCCAGATACTCCACCGTCACCGAGGCCACATAGGTCCGCTGCACCGGATCGAGGGGCACGGATGGCTTGAGAAGGATCGGGTCGACCGATCGGTTCGTGTCCGCGTTGGGACCGACCTTCAGCGTCGGCAACACGGACAGGATCTTGTAGGGCTGGACGGACGGGACCGTTCTCAGGAATTCCTTGGTCTCGAGTGGGATCGCGTTGCCGAGATCGTCCACAACGGAGGCCCGGAGCCGCAGCGGGACGTCGATCGCCGCGCCGCCGGAATCGTACCGGTACACCGTCACCTTCGGGATGACCGAGAACGCCGCGCTTGGAGAGCCTGACGCCGCCGTGCGCACCCGGAACCGCTGGCTCCAGGCGTTGGAATCCAGATCCGCCACCACCTGATAGGCCGGCTCGTTGGTGTTCCGGAAATGAATGTAGCCATTCCCCTTCACCTGGGTCCCAGCCTGCCCGAGATCCTTGTTGGGAAAGGTCGTGGTGTCGGACACGGAGACCAGACCGAACCGGTACAGACGCGAGGGGTCCAGGCGGGTATACGGGACGATCTCGGTCTCGAGCACCACCGGCTCCAGGACATTCGCGGCTGCCACGGTGATAGCGTGGGTATCCCCCACCGAGTCGTTCCCGCGCTCCAGTCCAGCCTTGAGATGGATCCCGACCGGCTTGCCCTGGTCATCCAGCAGCTGCCAGGTTGACCGGAGCGTGCGTTTCCCCTTGGCCGGGAAGCTCTGGGTGAACTCCGCCCGGACCAGCACCGAATCGGCATCGAGACGTCGGACCAAGTACCCCGGGGCGGAGTAGGATGGCGTCGTGAGGGTCGCGACACCCGCACCATGCACCCACGTCGGGGCGGAGGTCAGCACGAGCCCCACCACCCATGTCAGCAGCCAAGTCCGGAACGTGTTCATGCCGCAAAAGGATCAGACGCGGACCCTCGTGGACTGCGGGTAGCCAATGCCATCTGTGCAGAGCAACACCACGGGCCGATGAGTGGAACAGGCAATCCTCCTTGGGAACGCGGTCGTGAGAGTGGGGAAACCGGCGCGGGGATGGCAATCGGGTTCGTCGGAGAACGCAAAAAAGTTTCTGTCGGCTCCGTCATCCCTCACGAACCGCGCAGACCCGGCAGACCCGGCGGATCATCCAGCGCCTCCCACCTCCTACGGAGTCACCGCATCGGCCCCACCCTCCTCGCGGTACCGTCTCAGTCCGGTCAGGTAGCAGAGCGTGTTGTCATAGGCATAGATCCCGAGGAACGGGAGGTCCGGCACACGAGGATGGCTGCCTGTGGCGAGGACGGTTGAACCCGTCGAAATGGTCCACCGGAACCGATCCGGATCGACCCGGAGCTCGAGGTGATAGGAAGCCAATGTGTTCGTGGATGTCAGCAGACTCCAATCCAATGGATCGAGGGCGAGGTCCCGTCCGCCCTGCCCGGCGGTCGGAGCCACCACAGAGTCGCCATCAAGGTGGAACCAGAGCAGATGATCCAATCCCCCGAACCGCTCCCGGTGTCCAAATGACACAGAATTCGGGCGATCGGCGAAGGGGCGGGCGGACAGGTATACGCCCACATGACCCCGCCAGACGTCCTTTTTAAGGTCGATGTCCACCCGATCGCCAGTGCGCAAGGGGTCCACGACTGTCCCGTGGACGTTGAACAGGAGGAGGCCGGCCCGGACGCCATCACTCGCCTGATGAACGTAGCCCTCGTTGACGCCCTGGGGATGGTGGTAGCGGGTCCAAAGCACCCGCTCGTCGCCGATCTTGGCGACGTCCTCCTTGCTGGAACTCCGGGTCCATAAGACGAGCAGTCCCACGCCGAGCAAGGCCACCGCCACCGCAATCCACGGCATCGGGGATCCAAGTCCTCGACGTCCCCGGAGTAGGCGTTCGACCTGGGACAGTCCCGACTCCTCCGGACCGGACAGGATCCAGAGGATGCCACGGAGCGTGTTGAGATCGCGGAGCCTCGCGGTTCCAAACGGGGAACACAGGGCATGCACGGTCTCGTTGAGAAGCTGATCCCGTCGGCTCCACCGAGGCCCCGTCAGGAGATGACGCGGCAGGGTCGGGTATTCGAGCCGACCCAGTCCGGTCCACAGTTCATAGAGCAGCTTGCCCACCGCGTAGCAGTCCCGACCTGGCCCCGTCTCCTCCCCAGGAGGTCGGTACCCCTCGGTGGATGGCGTGTTGGGCTGGCCTCGTTCGTCAGCGCCCACGGTGTCGAAATCCGAAAGTACCCAACGCCCGCCCAGCCGGAGAAGGTTGCCCGGCTTTACATCCCCATGGCTCAGTCCCATCGAATGGAGGTGCAGCAGGGCCTCGACCACTCCCAGCCCTACCGAGGCCACCCATGCGGTCGAGACGACGCCCTCGGAAGTCCGCCCCCGATCCAGCTCCATCGGCGAGTAGGAATCAATGTCGACAGCTGGCGCATCCACCGGGTCCGCCACCGGAAACTCAGCCCACGCCACATTCCCGTCGGCACCCAACGCCTGGATTGGCATCAGGCCGGGATGGCTCGGCACCTCCTGCAGCTGGCGATGGATCCGGAGGAACCGCTCGACGGCTCTCGGACTCAGTCCCCGAAGGATCTTGAAGATCCGTCGTCGACCCGCGGCATCCTCGCCTAGGTACACCTCCCGATGGTTGCGGTTCGAGAGGCACCGATGGCGACGCAACGGACCGCAGCACCGCACGAGCGAAGGAGGGAGGTTGAGCTCCGGTATGTCGTCAGAAGGGGCCATCGTGAACCTCCCTCCAGCATTGCCGCAGGACCCGTTTCACCCGCAGGGAATAGACCCGAACCGTGACCGGGCGGACCCCAATCTGTCGGGCCACCTCCGTCGAGCTGACTCCTTCGAAGACGTAGGCCTCGAACAGCTGCCAGTGGAGCGGCCGGACCCGACGGCGGGCCCGCTGGACCGCCATCGACAGGATTCCGTACTCGAACGAGTTGGGATCCCGGGTCGGATCAAACGTCTTCGGCACGAAATCCCGGATCAACTCCGCATAGGCCCGCTTCACCTGCTCGGTACGGATCGATTTCCGGAACAGCTCGGCAATCTCCTGGTTGACCATCAGGTTCAACCATCCGCGGAACTGTCCCAGGGAGGGCGGGTGATCGAACGACGGCAGGTACCGGGAACACTTGATGAAGCACTCCTGCGCCACCTCCTCGGCCTGGTCCCCGGGAAGACCCGCCTGCTGGCAATGCCTGAGGATCGAGGGGCGGTAGAGGCGTTCAAACCGCTCCCAGGCAACCGCGTCATCCGAGCTCCGAACGGCGCGAATAAGATCGGGATCGGTGGTGTCGCAATCCACCCCGGGAGGATTCCAGTACCAAAGGCGGAAGAGAAGCCCGCTCCCCTACCCGACCCGAAGGATCGCCCCACCGGATCGAGGCTGTCATCCGAAGCGGGTGGGCACTCGGGGCCTTCCTCTCGATCCCGTCGATTGGCATCCTTCTCTGACGCGACTCCCATGAACCCCATCGCTTCTCCACACTTCAAAGCCCTCCTCCCTTCCCTCCTTCTCGGACTCCTCCTCGTCGGGTGTGCGACGCGGACGCCGGTCGCCCTGACCACACCAACGGTCGTCGACGCCGCCTGCGGCGAGTGCCTCTTCGGACTGCCCGGTAAGGGCTGCGACCTCGCGGTCCGTATCAACGGTCGAAGCTACTATGTCGACGGCGTCGACATGGACTCGCTCGGGGATGCGCATGCGAAGGACGGCATGTGCGAGGTGATCCGGAAGGCGAAGGTCACGGGCGAGGTCCGCAACGGCCGCTTCATGGCCTCGACCTTCGAGCTCCTGCCCACAGGAAGCCGGTGAGAAAGCCGGGCAAATTCACCCAGATCAGTTCGGGGTTCCCTCAACCCTTCGGTCAGTCCCAGTCTCCGCAGGATGAACGCTGAGTATGTGGTCGGAGCTGGGGCTGTCCTGTCGGAAGGGCCCGTCTGGTGGCAGGAGACCCTCCTGTGGGTCGACATCGAGCGCCGACGGATCCATCGATGGACTCCCGGTAGCCAAACGCACCAGCACCGGGAATTCCCGCATCGGCTCGGCTTCGTTATCCCCTCAACCCGAGGCGATTTCGTCGTCGGAGCCGATGCCGGGCTGGCCCGGGTGGATCTGACGTCGGGTCGCCTCACACCCTGGACCCGGCCGGCCGCGGAACCCGACGACCATCGGTTCAACGACGCGAAGTGTGATCCGTCCGGACGCCTCTGGGCGGGCACCCTCGCCCTGAGTGAGGCACCGGAACTCGGCACGCTGTACGTGGTCGGGCCCGACGCCGTTCCGATGCCTAGGGTCCCCAAGGTCACCATCTCCAACGGCCTCGCCTGGTCGTCGGACGGCAGGACGCTCTACTACATCGACTCCGCCACACGCCGCGTGGACGCCTTCGATTTCAACTTCGTCACGGCTTCGATCTCGAATCGCCGCACGGTTATCCGGTTCGAGGACGGTATCCCAGACGGCATGGCGATCGACCATGCCGGGAATCTCTGGGTGGCCCTCTGGGGCGGGTGGAAGGTGGCGTGCCACGATCCGCGGACGGGGCGGCGTCTCGCGGAAATCCCGCTGCCGGTCGAGGCGGTCACCTCCTGCTGCTTCGGCGAGGACGACATGCTCTGGATCACCACGGCCAGCCGCGACCTCGATGCCGCGGGTCGTGCCGCCCAGCCGCTGGCCGGCGGAGTATTCCGGGCACAGGTCGGCATCGGCGGTCCGCCCGTCGTCCCCTTCGCCGGATAGCCCGAGGCGCGATGGAATATCCAGGACTGGCGCTCCCGGCCTACTTCAAGGGCACCAATCGGTAGAATCGGCGCTCAGCCGACGTGTCCACTGTGACCTCCACCGGCCCCGGGGCGTTGGTGGACATAGGGGTCCACGATTTCAGGTCGCCACTGGTCTCGACCACCTGGGGTCCCGGGGTGGCGGGCTGGAGCTTCACCTTGGCCCTCGGTGCGGTGAACAGACCTCCGGTGCCTCCATGCTTCCCGGCGGGCTGGATAGACTGGATTCCCCCTCCCCCCTTCCTTGGAGGACCGTCGAGTCCGATCTTCTGCACGGGCGGCAGGAACCGATCGAGGAATGCGGTCGAGAAGATCCGGAACGGGTCGAGGGCGTCCAGCTGCTCGATCGCGGCCCGGAACCCGTCATCGGCAGCCTGTCCCGTCGACAGGCACTCCGGGATGGTTTCGTGGATCAGGGTCTCGTCGGTCCACGGGCCTGCTGCGGTGTAGGCCCATCCCTTCGTCCACTCGACCCGCATCTGGGCGTAGTCCCCGGTATAGTTCTGGAACATCCAGCGCTCGAGATCCCGGAAGTAGTCGTTGGACTTCGAGGTCCCCGGAATCGTGAGGACGTTGAGCCAGACCCCGGTGTCCCATTCCGGCCGACCCGGAACGGGCCGGAGTGCCGAGAGGCGGGGCGAACGCGCACCGAACACGCCACAATCCTCGGGATGCTCCACTCCATTGACCCGTACCTCGATCGCGGAGTTGATCGGGAAGTCCCACCGTCCCCGGTAGGCATCCCGGAGCGTGATCAGCTGGGCATAGTACTCGCTCACCACCCGTTGGACATCCGCCCGACGACACAGGACGACAAATCCGCTCGAGGTGACCCGGAGCGTCGTGGGCTGGATGTAGAGCATCAGATCCTTCGACCAGCCCCAGAGATCCGAGGAGTTCCCCAAAAAAAGGCCCGCCTTGATCGCCGTGAACTGGGCCTGCCCCAACGCCGGCGTCAGGAATCCGGAACCGGAGATCACCGTCCCAAGGATGGAAGCAATCGTAGGATCGAGGTTGTCCGAGAACGGGTAGTTGTAGGGATCGCCAACCTCCTTCGACTCCCTGGGCTTCTCGGGCGCCACCGTCCAGACCTTGAGCCAGGACTCGTCCGTGAACGGGAACACGATGGCCTCGGCCCTTCCGGAGGCATCGAGGAAACTTGCGAAAGTCCGACCCGAGGAAAACGCCGGGGCAAAGAGCTCCGAGTTGGGGATGTCGGTGAAGCTCTGGCAGCGGAGCCGCACGTTGGCCCCGACCCGCAGCGTCGCCTCCACCACGAAACTCCGTCCGAGGTGCGGACAGAGGCTGCTCGCCTCCGAATCGGCTCGGCTGATGCGACGGAGCTCATATCGGGACGTCGCCGGGTTCCAGGCCACGACCGTCATCGACACCATGAGATTGGCGAGGGAGCCGAAAGTGTGTCCCGGGAGCACCTGTTCCCCGACCGCCGGGACCGCGGTTCCATGTCCGGCAATGGCCAGGACGCCCCCCAGGGTGAGAACGCCCGGCGCCGGGGTCGCCATCATCCCAAGCCCCGCCTTTTCCAATTCCTCCAGCAGGGTCTGCATCAGAATGCCGCACTGCGCCGTGACAGTGGGTGGCGAGACCGTCGTGTCGATCGACATCGACGTCAGGTGCGCCCGGGTGTCGAGGAGGATGACCTTCATGTCACAGGTGGTGCCCGGATCGACTAGGATCGGGAGCCACGAGTGGCCACTGCCCCGAGCGCGGATGCGGTAGCCAGCGGCAGCGGCCCAGTTGACGATCGACACCACCTCCTCGGGCGTCTTTGGCACCGCGGTCCAGACCGCGTCGAGGACGATCTCCTCGGACCAGTTCTTGAACGCCTGGAGGAAGACCGGAATGGAGCCCGGGAACCCAAGCGGCGGCGAACAGGGAGCGGCCGGATCCCCGGCGAGGACCCTGTGGACCGGGGTCCAGGTCAGAAGACCGGCACCCGCAAGTCGAAGGAAATCCCGGCGAGTGGAGGTGGTGTCCATGTGGGCAGCAGCGGCGGTTTGGATCTCGGTTGCCATCGTGAGTACCCCTAATACCGACAGGACGCCCACCCGGGAGTCAAACACCGAGGGAAACAGGGAACCTCGGTTGGACCCTCACACGCCGCACCGAAGGCACCGCATCACCCGCCGCTCCAGCATCCAAAACGATCCGCCCCAGAAATGAAAAAGCCCCCTCCCGATCGGGAGGGGGCCTGTATCGAGCGTTCGCGAATTATTGCTTCACGCGGTAGAACTTCGCGCCCGTGTCTGAGGGAACGGTGTACGGCGACGCCGCACCCGGGATGTCGCCATAGGGACCGGCGAGGGTCGCCGACTCCTGGAGGACGCCACCGTCGTAGGTGATGACCGAGCCGTTGATCGTGATCGTGGGATCGACGGCAGTGCCGACGAAGCTCACGCGGTTCATGCCGGCCGTGTAGATCGCACCCACCTCGAGCGGGGTCAGGGCCCGGCGCCAGATACCAAGATCATCGATATTCCCTGAGCCGGTCTCCTGGTAGAGCCCTGTCGGGTCCTGACCGATGGTGGCCGGGAGTCCGGTATCGATGTTCTGGGCCGCCGCGGTGGAGGTGCCGTCCTGCTTGAACCCCTTCGCGAGGGAACCGTCGAGGTAGACGGACACCTGCGACTTGCGATCGAACACGTAGGCGAGGTGATGCCAGCCACCGTCGTTGATGCTGCTGACCTCGCCGTAGTAACCGGCACCCTCATTGTCGAGGTCGTACAGGGTGAAGGACCAGCCACCGTAGTGGACCGGGGCCGGATCGGGCTCCGAGCCGCTCCCGATGCCATAGCCATAAGCCGGGGCGAGGGAGATTCCGGGGTTGAAGTTCGCGTTCTGGGCCGTGCAGAAGAACGGCAGATCACCGCCGATGTAGTCCTGCGGGAGCTTGATCCAGAACGCGATCGTGAAGTTCACGTTCGATCCGAACTGGAGGTCCGGTCGGACACCGAGGGTCACGTAGGTGGTGTTGGTGGTCGTCGTCTCACCCGCGGTCGGGGTGGGCTCGCCGAAGTCCGACTTGTAGTCGAGCGCCAGACCGATCTTGCCGTCGAGGAACCCAGCCACCGTCACATTGCTGCTGGTGCTGGTCTGGCGGATCGCGGTGCCATTGTTGCCACGACCCGTCGCATCGATGAGCGATCCGTCGAACGGCAGGTGAAGCACGAGGCCAGGGATGTTCGGCGGGGTGCTCGGAGCCGGCAGAACGAGGATTCTGGCGGTGTCGCTGGTGATCGCTCCGGCGCCGTTGGACACCTTGACGGTGTAGTTCGCGGCGTCGGCAGGGGTCAGACCCGTGATCGTGTACCGCGCCGAGGTGGCGCCGGCGATGTCGACCCCGTTCTTCTGCCACTGATAGGCCAGCGGAATGGACCCGTAGGCGTTCACCGACAAAGTCGCATTCAGGGTCGTGTAGTTGGTAATCGAGGTCGGCTGGATGGAGATCTTCGGCGCCGTGTTGTTGCCGTAGATCGAGGCATAGTGGGCGAGGATGGTCTCCTCGGTCAGGGCCGTGTCATAGATGGCCACCTCGTCGATCAGACCGTTGAAGGTACCGTCGTACACCGGCGAGTTGCCCAGGCGCTTGGAGCCGATGGAGACCGGCGAGGTGGAGGCACGGAGGCCCCCGTTCTCGGCCGGACGTCCGGAGCCGGTTCCGGACAGCTGTCCATCAACGTAGATCAGGATCTGCGGGGACTCGGGGATGGACTGGTCGTAGACACCCACGACGTGCTGCCAGGTGCCGTTGGGCCCAACTTCGGCCTCGGCGGCGTACACGCTGTTGTTGTTGCCGCGGGTCATCAGGCGGTACTTGCCGTTGACGATGTCGAGGGCGAACTGCTCGTTGGCCGTCGTTCCTTCGGCGCCGGTGCCCTTGGCGACCAGCGAGGTCTCGTCCTTGAGCCCCTCCGGAGCCTTGGCCCAGCACTCGATGGTGAACGAGGCGTTGGTGCCCTGGAAGTTGATGGCCGTGCCGCTGAGCTGTCCAACGTAGCTGTTATCACCGCTGAACAGAACGGCGCGATCGCCGTCGAGCGGCGAGTAGCCCTCCTGGTCGAGGGTCACCTTTGAGTACACACCGTTGTTGTAGCCGGCGTAGTCATAGGCCGTGGTCCCGGCCTTCTCGTTCAGGCGCCAGTAGGCGATGGGCGAGCTGGCGATGACGGCGGCCGGGTACTGCTTCGGAGCGGCAAGGACCGTGAGAACCGCGGGGGCGCTGGAGACCGGACCCGCCTCGTTGGAGGCGACACAGGTGTAGCTGGCGCCATTGTTCGCGACCGTCGCGGTCGTGGTGAAGGTCGACGCGGTGGCCCCATCGATGTTCACGCCGTTAAGCTGCCACTGGTAGGTCTGGGGCTTTGTGCCGCCGGTCTCAACCGAGAGGGTGATGGATCCCCCGTCAAACCGGGCGATGGAAACGGGCTGCTTGGTGAAGATCGGCTTGGCGATCTCGATGTTCAGCTTGACCGAGTCGGTCACCGATCCGTTGGGATTGGTCACCGTCACCGAATAGGTCGGAGTCCCCACCTGCAGGTCCGTGAGCTTCAGGGACGGACCCGTTTCACTGAGCGGCTTGCCATCCACGCTCCAGGCGTAGGACAGCGGCTCGGTGCCGTCGGCCACCACGTTGAGGGTGATAGAGTCGCCCTTGTACAGGGTCGGCCAGGTCGCCCCGAGGAAGCCCGTCGGGGAGGAGATGGACTTCGTGATGACCGGCGAGACCTTCGCCGCCAGGTAGAGCTGCAGGACCTCGGCCGAGGTCAGTGCACGGTTCCAGATGGCCGGCTCGTCAATGCCACCCTGGAAGTAGGTGCTGAGGCCACCGACCACCTCGTAGGCACCACCCGTCACGGCGTCCGCCTGGGCACCGATCGCCCAGCCGTTCTCGGTGATGATCGCGCCATTGGCGGACTCCAGGGACCCGATTTCCTGACCGTTGCGGTAGAGGGTCCACTTGCCGTTCCCGTAGGTGCCGGCGAGGAACACCCAGTTGCCCAGGTCACCTTGGGGCATGGGGACCAGCACGGAGTCGTAGTAGTTCGCGCCGTCGGTTACACCGATCTCGTAGTTGTTGGTGTTGCCGTAGCCCGCATTGGCATCACCACGCGAGAGACGGAGGAACACCTCGGCGTTCTTTCCATCCCAGCCGCGGGCGATGATGTCGCGGAAGAAGTTCTTCGCGGTCGGCTTCACCCACGCGGCGAGGGTGATCTCACCGGTGATGTCGAGGGCCGCAGAGGATCCGACGCTGACGTAGCCATTGGCACCGTCGAGGTCGAGGGCCTTGTTGTCGGCACCCAGCCCGGCGTAGCCCGGACCGGCCTGGCCGGTCAACCCACCCCATTCCACGAGACCATCCGCCTCGGCCCCGGCACTGCCAGAGTTCTTCACGGTCGGAAGAGTGGCGGGATCGGGAGGCGTGACCGCCGCGTCATCCAACGGCCAATATCCGGTCGGATTGTCGGACAGGATGAGGGTCTTGTAGCCTGCGGGATTGGAGCTCGCCGCGGTGAAGTGGGCCTTCACCTGGTCGGGGGTCAGCCCGTAGGAGTAGTGGGCCACTTCGTCGACCCAGCCATCGAAGCCGCGGTTGCCGGAGACACCGCCGGCGGAGATGACCGGATAGTCGGTGATCGACCCGTTGAATCCAGTGCCACCCAGACGGAAGGGCATCTGGAAGTTCGGGGCGATCGCATTGATCTCGGCCGCGGAGAGCACCTTGGTGCCACCGACCTCACCGTTGATGTAGACGATCGTCTGGGCACCGTCATAGACGCAGACCACGTGGCTCCACTGGCCCTTCACGGCGTTCAATGCCGGCTTGGAGCCATTGTTGATGGTGCCAACGTAGCCGGAGGTATTGCCAAGGCGGAACTCAACGCGACCCGCATTGTTGACGTAAATCAGATATCCCGAGCGGTTCGAGGCGAGGAAATCGCCCGAGATGGACGACATCACGGCCATGCCGTTGGCGTCGCTGCCCAGTTCATTGGGTTTGAGCCACAGCTCGATGGAGAATGGGCCGCGCTTGTTTAGGGCGGGGTTGAAGGGGACATCGATCTTCGACCCGCAGTAGCCCACGACCACGCCGGGGTTGTTGAGACGGAGACCGTTGTTAACGATGCCGGGCTGGCCCTTCTCGGCGTCGGAGATCACCAGACCATCCAGCACGGAACCGAGGGTCGAAGCATTCACGACCTTGTTCTGGGCGGGAGCGGCGGTGGTTTCGTTGAGCTGCCAATAGGCCACTGGATTCAGGGCCTGCACGGCAGTGGAGTAGTCCGATTGCGCGAGGGCAGTCGACGCCACCAGGGTGGCGAGAATGCCGCCCAGCACCGGACGGGATGTGTGTGTGGTTTTCATTCTAATGGTTGGTTCCGAAGGGACTGCAAAAGGGGTCAAGCGAACAGGGGTCCTGAGGACCCCTGTTGTTGCGTTTCCGTTGTCTCAAGGCGCGCCGGGCGTCCACTTGACCGGTCGGGTGGACCGCTGCTGGAGCCAGGCGATGTCCCGGTTCCGCGGCGACGGCAGGTCGGAGGTTCGACCCGTCTTGCCGATCACCAGCGGAGGCATCGTCCGCTGGTCGAGCCACTTCTTGATCTCGGAGTGGCCGTCGGCGAAGGAGAATCCACCGGCCCGGTTGTGGTAGGATCCGGGGAGATCCATCGTGAACTTGTAGAGTCCCGGATTGTTCGGGGAGAACCCATCCATGTGGGTCATGAAGTTGCCCCAATTGATCGAATCCTCGCGCTGGTCCATGAAGATCCACGTGTCCACAGGCCCGGGGGCGATGTTCTGATTATTGACCTCGGACAGCTTCAGGTAGATCCGATTGGCCTCGACCACCCCCATCCCACCTCCGTCGCCGGCAAATCCGCCGAGGAAGAGGTTCATCGACATCGAACGGACTCGTGGCTTCTTGACCCCGTTGACGGTCACGGAGCTCCGGTCGGCCGGGCAGCGGTAGATCCCAGGCGCCTGGTTGTATTTCCAGAGCGGTCTCTGGGTAATGTCGGCGTTGACGTCCCAGTTCTTGGGATTGGCGGAGAAATCCATCTCCGTCTGGGTCCACGCGTAAGCATTCTGGGGGTCGCGATCGTTACCCGAGTGGCTGGCGTAGACGATGCGGTCCTGGTTGTCCTCGGCGTACATGCGCCAGGCCAGCGTCAGCTGACGATGATTGGACATGCACTGCAGACCCTGCGCCTTGAGCTTGGCCTTCCCAAGGGCCGGAAGGAGCATGCCGGCGAGGATCGCGATGATCGCGATCACGACGAGCAGCTCGATCAGCGTGAAGCCCTGGCGGCCGGAACCTTTGGGCGGGAACGACTTCTGGACAGAATGAGGATCCATAACGTGAACCGCTTGTGACGGAGATTTGACAATTCAAATCCCATTTCTTGTTCCTCCCTTACCACACAGCTGCAAATACACAACCGAGGAAAATGGAGAACGCAACCTGCAGCAAAAAAAAACGTTAAATCAGAGGTCAAAGCCGAATTCAGGCACTGCGCGCGAGGGCCCCGGCCGTCACGGTCCAGCGGATCCAGTCCCGACCCAGGTCGGCCGGCCAGTTCTCCTCGGTGCAGGTCATGAAGACCTGTCCGCCGGACTGGTGGACCTGGTGGAGCAGCGGCAGGAATCCCGCTCGGCGATGGGCATCGAGCTCGCCCATGACATCGTCGATCAACAGCACCGGGGCCGTGCCATGGACCGCCGCGAGATGTTCGGCCTGGGCCATCTTGAGGGCGATTGCCACGCTCCGCTTCTGTCCCTCGCTGGTATAGGGACCCGCCAGACGCCCATTCACACGGAGCACCAGGTCGTCACGATGGGGTCCCACCAGCGTTGTGCGCTGGCTTCGCTCCCGGACCCGGGAGGCGGCGAGGGCCACCTGGAAATCCCCGGAAACGGTGGGCACGTAGTCGATCGAGAGCTCATCGGTGCCGACCGCGATTCGCTCGAACGAGCGCCTGGCCACCGACGCCAGTCGGGGCAGCAGCTCCTTGCGGGCCTCGATCAGTGGCTGCCCCAGGCGCACCAGCTCCGCAGAGAAACCCGCCAGCTGGTCCTCGTCCACCCGGGGCTGCTTGAGCAGGGCATTCCGCGCCCGCAGCGCCTGGAGGTACCGCAACAGTAGGGCCAGGTAGCCCGGGTGGGTCTGTGCGAGGAGGAGGTCGAGGAAGCGTCGACGAAACTGCGGAGCTCCCTTCACCAGGTGGATATCCTCGGAGCAGAACACCACGGCCCGGAAGGTCCCGAGGTAGTCCGACATCCGCTTCACCGGCGCTCCGTTGAGCGTGAGCCGGCGTTCCCGGACCGACCAGAACGCCTTCACCTCCGCCCGTCCCTGCCCCTCGACCGTGGCCCCCACGAAATACCCCTTCGCCCCCTCCCGAACGAGCTGGGTTCCGCCCACGCCCCGGAACGAGCGGAGCGTGGCGACCAGATAAAGGGCCTCGAGGAGGTTCGTCTTGCCCTGGGCGTTGCGCCCCAAGAAGAGGTGGAAGCCCGGTTCGAACGTCGCATCCAACCGGGAGAAATTCCGGTAGTCGCGGAGTCGGAGCTGGGCCAGATGCACGGGCTCCACCATGGGCGACCGGCCGACAACTGCAAAGCCCATGGCAAAACCGGTGTCCTTGGGTAGGTTGATGGCGTGACGCGAATCCCAGGCTCAGCACTGGTGCTGTTGTTGACCGCGGCGGTCGGACCGCTCCTCAAGGCTGCCCCTCCCCGCGCCACCTCCCTTTCCCTGGGCCACGGGCGTCACGTGGTTGTCACGATGGAGTCCGGAGTCCCCGTTCCAATGGTGGGATTGCCCGGATCCGTGACCGTTCGCTCGCGTCCCTCCGACACGACCTGGGTGCTGCAAACGCCATCGCCCGAAGAGGCCCTCAGGACCATCGACCACCTGAGCAGGCAGCCCACGGTGATTGCCGCAAGGCCGGCCCATCGGTCCCGGGTCCGTCCGCACTTCCTCCGGTCCCAAGCTCCCAACGACCCCTATTTCCCCCGGCAGTACGCCCTGGAGACCTCGCCCGGCAGCACCAACCCTCCACCGTCGACGGTGGACCTCAACCTCCGCGTTGCCTGGGCCTACACCCGGGGCGAGGGGGTGGTCGTGGGGGTCGGGGACGACGGCATGGAGCGGACCCATCCGGATCTCGCCGCCAGTGTTGTGGGCCCGCATCACAACTTCCTGACCGACACCGACAACGGGGATCATGCCAGCCCGCGGCTCTATCATGGGACGGCGGTCTCCGGGGTGATCGCCGCGGTCGGGGACAACCGGAAAGGAGCCACCGGCACCGCTCCACGGGCTGGGCTCGCCAGCTGGGTGATCTTCGATAACACGGATACCAACCAGCCCGACGAGGCGGGCTTCGCGGAGCTGTTCGGTACAGCCAATCAGACCGTGGCGGTCCAGAACCACTCCTGGGGCAACTACGGGTACGCCTTCGTCTGGCCCGGGCCCCTTGAGGTCGAGTCCCTCGAGAAGGCGATCACCGACGGACGCGGGGGGCGGGGCGTGGTCTTCATCCGATCCGCTGGGAACAACCGTCAGGCCTTCAGCACGGGCACGGCTGGCGATGTGAACCTCGACGGCTATGCGAACCACATCAGCCAGATCACCGTGGGCGCCGTCCGGATGGATGGCAGCGTGACCGGCTACAGCACGCCGGGGGCCTGCATCCTGGTCTCGGCCCCCGGCGGCGACCGCCTCGCCAACAGTCCGGGATTGGTCACCACCGACCGCGTGGGAACCGCGGGGCGCAACATGGTTTGGGATCCCAAGGACCCTCAGTCGATCGACTACCTCCTCGGGGATCTCGCCTTCACCGGCACCTCCGCCGCGGCACCGCTGGTCTCTGGCGTCGCCGCCCTCCTCGTCAGCGCGCGTCCTGAACTCCGATGGTTCGAGGTCCAGCAGATCCTTGCCCTGTCGGCCCGACACCTTCACCGGGCCGATCCGGATCTGCGCACCAATGGAGCCGGACTCGCAGTCAGCGAGAACACCGGATTCGGGATTCCCGACGCAGGGGCCGCCGTGCGCCTCGCCCGCGCCTGGATTCCGCAGGCCGCGCCCAGGGTCGAGCGGGTGCCGCTCGCCACACCCCAGCCGATCCCGGACGCCTCATCCGAAGGGCTGCGCTGGACATTCCCCGTCTCCACCGCGCTGGTCCTGCAACACGTGCAGGTGCGGGTCGACTGGACCCACCCCCGCGGGCGGGACCTCGAGGTCCGACTGACGGCACCCTCCGGATTCACCAGCCTGCTGCTGCGTCGCGGGACCGAATCCGATCCGGTGCCCGAGTCCTGGACCTTCTCCACCGTCCAGCACCTTGGCGAATCCAGTCTCGGCGACTGGGTCCTGGAGGTGGTCGACACCGCCTCCGGCGAGACCGGGGAACTCCTCGAGGCCGAACTCATCCTGGGCGGACGCGCAATCGTGGACACGGATCGGGACGGACTGGACGACGACTGGGAGCGCATGCACTTCGGGACCCTCAACGAGGGTCCCGCGGGCGACCCGGACGGCGACGGGTGGATCACCGCCTCGGAGCAGTTCTCGGGACGGGATCCATCGCGACGGGACGAGATGCTGGAGGTGACGGCACTCCGCGAGCCGGATGGACGCCTGAGACTGTCGTGGCCTTCGGGACCGGCGGACACCTTCGAACTAAAGGCGTCGGATCAACTGGGCCTTCCCTTACCAAGTGGGACACCCGTGCCGGGACGGTTTCCCGAGGTGAACTGGCTGCTGCCGACGGATGCGACCCTGAGGTTGTTCGAAGTGGTTCGTTCCGCCCCGTGAGAGGCAGGCCCCCTACCGGGACTGTGCCGCGGCCGTGTACAGGCTGACGAAGGCGTTGAGGTCCAGGTCGCGGGGGTTGAACTGAGCCGTCCATTGCCTCGTGGCGGCGGCGGCCAACTGGGGAATGGCATCTAGGGTGGCCCCGGCGTCGAGGATCGACCTCGGGATTCCGGCCCGGTCCAGGAGCCGGGAGACGCCGTCGGCCAACGTCGCGGCAGCGACGGCGTCCGGCATGCCCGCAGAGCTCCAGCCAGCGGAGAGGGCCAGCCGCGCGTAGGCGGACTCCGCCTCCGACCCCGGCACCGCGTTGTGGCGGAGGACCGCGGGAAGCATCACGCCGACAGCGGCTCCATGGACGACCCCGAACTGTGCGGTGAGCGGATTGGCGCAGGCATGGGCACCTCCCAGCATCGAGCACTCGATGGCCAGTCCCGCCAATGCCGCCCCCAGCAGCATGTCCCCACGGGCCCGAAGATCGCCGGGTTCGTCCAGGACCCGGACCAGCGACCCGGCCAGCTTCTGGAACGCCGCCTCGGAATACATCGTGGAGACACTGTTCCGTCGCCGGGTCACCGCGCTCTCTAGCGCGTGCGACAGCGCATCGACCCCGGTCACGGCGGTTACCCGCGCCGGTTGGGAGACGGTCAGCTCAGGATCCAGGATGGCGATCCGTGCGGTGATCTTCGGGTCGAGGCACGCCATTTTCTGATGGCTGACAGGATCCGCGATGAGTGCAGCCGACTGGCACTCGCTCCCGGTGCCCGCCGTGGTGGGGATCGCGATCAGGGGCAACATGGCCCGCGGGACCTTGCCCACCCCCCAGTAGTCATGGATCGCACCGCCATTGGTCAGGAGCAGGTTGGCGCCCTTTGCGGTGTCGACCGAGCTCCCGCCGCCGAGTCCGATAAACAGCTCTGCCCGGGCGTCGGCCGCGACCTGCCGGCACCGTTCCACGTCCTCGGTGTCGGGGTTCTCGCGGACCCCCTCGTACAGCGCCACGGCGATCCCGACCTTCTCCAAACACTCCCGGGCGCGACCGGCATGTCCGGCCGCCACGATGCCCGGGTCGGTGACCAGCAGCGCCCGCCCCACCCCGAGCTCGGCAGCGAGGGACCCGATTCGGCCCAGGGTCCCGTTACCGAAGACCAGTCGTGGCCGGCTTGGGATGTCGATGAATCCCGGAGGATGTGGAGACACGTTGAGAGTGGAGAGCTGAGAGTTGAGAGACCCGAGAACACGTATCCCGACGTTTCCGGGGAAACATCCGTCCGATGAAGGCGAGTCTCGAGTCGGATCGATCCCCAGGCCCTTCGGCCGGATGGAATGTCCAGACTCTCAACGCACAATCCTCAACGGTCAGCGATTTCCCCGCGTCCGACGCGCAAGGCTCCGCTTTTTTTCAACCAACTCTCAACCCTCATCTCACAACTTCGGCGATTGACCCATCCAAAGTACCCCCCTTAGCGTCTCGCCTAGATTCCGACAGGGAAGGCTGGCCGGTTCCACCCGAAAGGTTGAACCGCCACCCGCTCCAATCCCCGGCAGCTCCCAGCTCGCCCGCGGTCCGCCGCGGGTTTTGCATTGATGGGCGGCAATCCGGCCGGTTGCGGGATCTCCGACACACCATGCGTCACACCATCTCGATCCTGGTCGAAAACAAGTTCGGCGTGCTCACCCGCGTTGCCGGACTCTTCTCCGGTCGCGGCTACAACATCGATTCCCTCAACGTCGCCCCGACCCATGATCCCGAACTCTCCCGCATGACCATCGTCACCCGGGGCGACGACTCGACCGTCGAGCAGATCGTCAAGCAGCTCGCCAAACTGATCGATGTGGTGAAGGTCATCGACTACCGCCAGGGCGACTACATCGATCGCGAGCTGGTCCTGCTGAAGGTCGCGACCGGCACCTCAAACCGTGCCGAGGTTGCCCAGATGGCCGAGCTGTTCCGGGCCAAAGTCGTGGACGTCCAGCCGGAGAGCCTCACGATCGAAATCACGGGCGGCGAGGGGAAGATCGACAAGTTCATCACCCTGATGAAGGGCTTCGGTATCCTCGACCTGACCCGCACCGGCCAGGTCGCCCTGCCCCGCACCTGAGCACCCCGTTCCCGGAGACACGGAGCCGTCCCCAGGGGAAGGCTTCCGTGATTTCACGCTTCCGGGATCTCCACTTCCCCGTCTAGTCTCCCCACTCCGTCACTCACTATGCCAAAAGTCTACACCGACAAGGACGCCGATCTCGGCGTGTTCAAAGGCAAGACCCTCGCGGTCCTCGGATTTGGATCCCAGGGTCATGCCCATGCGCTCAACCTCAAGGAGAGCGGCTGCAAGGTCATCATCGGACTCTATGAGGGCTCCAAGTCCATCAAGGTCGCCCGCGAGAAGGGGTTCGAGGTCCTGCCGACGGCCGACGCCGTGAAGCGGGCCGATGTCATCATGGTCGCCCTGCCCGATACCAAGCAGGCGGCAGCCTACGAGAAGGACATCGCGCCGAACCTGTCCAAGGGCAAGACGCTCCTCTTCAGCCACGGGTTCTCGATCCACTACAAGACCATCGTCCCGCCGAAGGACGTCAACGTGATCCTGGTCGCCCCGAAGGGCCCCGGTCACATCGTCCGGCGCCAGTACACCGAGGGCAAGGGCGTCCCAAGCCTCATCGCCGTCTATCAGAACCCGGGCAAGGATGCGAAGCGCATCGCCCTGGCCTGGGCCAAGGGCATCGGCGGCGCCCGCGCGGGTGTCATCGAGACCACCTTCAAGGAGGAGACCGAGACCGACCTGTTCGGTGAGCAGACCGTCCTCTGCGGCGGCGCCAGCGCGCTCGTCCAGGCAGGCTTCGAGGTGCTCGTCGAGGCCGGCTACTCCCCCGAGATGGCCTACTTCGAGTGTCTCCATGAGCTCAAGCTCATCGTCGACCTCATGAACGAGGCTGGCATCGCCGGCATGCGCTTCTCGATCTCCGAGACCGCCAAGTGGGGTGACGTCACCGTCGGACCCAAGATCATCGATGCGTCGGTGAAGAAGCGCATGAAAGCCGCCCTCAAGGACATCCAGTCCGGCAAGTTCGCCAAGGACTGGGTGAAGGAATACCAGGGCGGCTACAAGCGCTACAACGCGCTGCTCAAGGCCGGCGAGAAGCACCCGATCGAGAAGACCGGTGCCAAGCTCCGTTCGCTCATGCCCTGGATGCAGAAGCGCTCCATCAAGGGCGCCCAGGCCGCCTACTGAGAAGGCCGGGACAGCAGCCGAGAACAAGAAGGCCGCGGCGGATCGCCGCGGCCTTTTTCGTGTTCTGATGCGGCCCGCCTACCGGCGAACCGATCCCGCCCCACGAAGGCAGGACCACCGGGCTGGGCTACTCCACCAGCACCCGGTAGAAACGGGTCTCCGGGTTCGCAACCGGGTCGGTCACCGACATCTCCCCTGCGCCGCCGGACATCCGCTTCAGCACCTGCCAGGCGGTACCGAGCCGTTCCGAGGCCTCGACCCGATAGACCGACCCGACCTCTCCCGTCCATCGCAACGTGATGCCCGCGGGACCGACCCCCACCGACACCGACGGCGCCAGCGGGACGGTTCCACCATTCGGACGACCGAAGGAGGGCGGACCCCAGACCCGGCCAAACGACTGGCCGTCCGGTTCAGACCGCAGGGATTGACCCGGGACCGGTGTCCCGTAGGTGATCCAATCCACCACGCCGGACCCCACCGTGGAAGGACGCACCAGACTGATCCAGCCGCCCGCGGGGTCGGGGATCACGGAGGCATGCCATTCCGACGATCCGTGTGCGCCGACATCGCCGTCGAGGAACACCACACGGCGCTCGCCTGCCTTCAGCACCGCATCCGTTGGGAACGTCCATGGAAGGAAGTTGGCCGACCCGTGAATCTGCCAACCCCCAAGCGGGAGATCGTGGCTCCCGGCGTTGAGGATTTCGACCCAGGGCTCGGTTGATCCGGATGCATCCCGATCCAAGGTCCCGAGCGGCGCCAGCTCGTTCAGATGGACTGACGGGAACTCCGGCAGCGTCGCGGACACGGGATTGGCGGCGCCTGGACTGAGCCCCGCAACCAGACCTCCCTTTAGGTCGAGCTGCGCCCCGAAGACGATGTCGGAACTGCCCGTACTCGACTGGTGCACCTCGACCGCGAGCGTGTTGGTGCCCTGCTGGAGCAGGGTTCCCGGCAGTGTGACAGGACCCACCCGGACGGCATCACCGACCGACGGGGTTGCGAGGGTGGTTGGCGTGATGACGGCATCGGCCGGCATATTGAACCGGGTCCATTCCTTTCCGTTCAGATGGAACACGGCGCCGTCGTCGATGATGTGGGTGAGATCGACCTCGATCCCCTTCGGCACGCTCGGCATCACGAACGTGGTCCGGAAGTAGAAGGTCACCCCACCCAACGCCAAGGGGGTGGTCTTCGGCCCGGGCAGATTTGCCTCCTCCTTAAAGAAGAGGGACTGGCCCAGCTTCCAGGCCCGGTCATCGAACTCCGGGGCCTGCCAGGCTCCGACCGGCGTCCCGGTATCGGAATACCGCCATTCACCGGCCATTGGCACGAGCTGCTGCGGTCCGGTGTAGCCCTCCGAGGCGACCCAGTTGCCCGGACGGGCGTTGTCGGCCCAAGGATCGATCACCTGCAGCGCGATGCCCGGTGCAGGCACCACAGGCCAGGGAGCCGAGGCGGTGAAGACCACGCGGTCGAGAACCTCTCCCTGGGGTGAGACCAGTCGCAGGTCGTCGCCCAAGCCTCCCAGGGTGCCCGTCCAGGCCCCCAGCAGCCGCGGCGCGGTGCCGTGGACCCGACGGAACACGGCAGCGTCGGCCCCGACACAGGCGAGCGCTCCTGGCCCGAGCACCGTGCCGTCCGGGAAGGTGTACTCGAGCGCGTTGCCCAGGAGTCGACACCCCGATAGGTCCCAGGCTGTCACGGTCGAGGGATTCTGGAGCTCCACATAGGCGGCCGCGGCCTCGGTCGGACGATGGAGGATCTCCGACAGCAGCACACGGAACACCGGCTCGACCGTCACCTGCGCCGTCTGACGGGTGGCCTGGGGCGTCGCCCCGGTATCGCGGGCCTCGACAGTCAGAGACAGCGTGCGTGCCCCGACATCGCGCGGCAGCGTCCAGCGGACCCGACGCTGTCCGGACTCGACCACCGCCGTGCCCACCACCTCGCCCACGACAGAGAACGTCAGATCCTGATCCGGCAGGTCGGAATCCGAAGCGACGAGCGGCAGGTCCACGGTCTCTCCCTCGCGCCGGGTGGACGGCGCCCAGCCCTGCAGGACGGGGGGCTGGTTCACCTCGTTCACGACGATCGAGAACGTCACCCTCACAGTCTGGGCAAGGCCGGTGAGCTCAGCGGCTTCGAGAATCACAGCGTAGGACCCCGGTCCATCCGCCTCCGTGGGGGCCCAACGGATCTCGCCTCGGGTGGTGTCGAGCACCAGGCCCGGAGGACCCTGGATGAGTTGGTAGATCACTCCGGGACCGTCCGGGTCCACAGCCTGGACCTCGAAGCGGAGCTCAGTGCCTTCATCCACAATCTGGGGGCTGGGCTGGATGAAATAGGGCGGATTGTCGACCTCCCGGACCGTCACCCGGATGATCTGCTCCGTCGACAACGGCGGCACCCCGTTGTCGGTGACACGGACCTTCAGGAGGACCACCTGCCCGCCTTGGGACTCTGATGTCATCCAGTTGAGCCGGCCGGTCTCCGGATTGAGGACCGCCCCCTCCGGCGGAGCCACCAGCTCGAACCGGAGGGACTGCCGCGGACGGTCCGGATCGCTAGCCACCACCTGCAGGCTGAGCTCGGATCCCTCATCGACGATCAGGTCCGGGACCCCATCCACTATAGGCGGCTGGTTGCTTTCAGTGACCTGGACCCGCACCCGCAACGTGGAGGTCCGGGGAGGCGAACCAGAGTCGGTGGCCCGGACCGTGAACCAGTAGTCGCCTGGCCCCTGCTCCTCGGTCGGGCTCCAGACCAGGTCGCCGGTGGTCTCGGAGACCTCGAGTCCAGGCGGCGCGTCCGCAGCAAGATGGAATCGAACCACCTGTTCGGGATCGGAATCGGTCGCCACGAGTCGATAGCGGAGGGTCGACTGTTCCACGACCTGAAGGATGGGCACGGAAGCAAAAACCGGCGGTGTGTTGCCGCCCGGCACGAAGTTCGCCGCACCGGGAGTCGGGATCTCCTGCGGGATGAGGTCGCTCGCATTGCCATCAGGATATCGCCCCATCGAGACGTCGGCGGTCTGGGGTCCGAAGGTGACGCTGTCGACCAGCGAGAGATCCGGCGCGAACAGTCCGATCTCCTCGCCCCCACGGGCGAGGCTGAACCCGACATGGAGGACCCCCTTGTCGGGAGTGCTCTGCGACGGTTGCCCATCGGCCCACAGCAGCAGGAAACCACCTGCAGGGATCACCGTCCCCGCAGGAAGCTGGAATGCGGTCCGGTCCGCCAGGGTGTCGGTGATGAAGTAGCCCGACAGGTCCGCCGGCTGCGACCCCGCATTGTGCAGCTCGATCCAGTCCTCGCGTTCACCGTCGGCCGGATCCACCAGCCCGGACAGGTTCTGGGCCATGAACTCGTTGACCGTCACCGCCAGCAGCGGGACCGAGGGATCGTTCGGCGCCCCGGGCGTGGGCACGTAGAGGAGTCGACGCGACTCTGGGTCACCATCGGGGATGGATCCGAACCCGCGCTCCGCCGACAGGCGGTCATAGCCGATCCAGTCCAAGACGACCGGCGTCGCCGGAGTGCCCTGGATCCGCTTGAGGAAAACCGATCCGATGGACGACTCGGCGGCCCAGGAGGCGTGGAGATGGCCCTCGACGGTCTGGTCGGACTGCCCGTCCAGCCACACCCGGAGGTATCCCTTCGAGGCGAGGCGTGTCCCCTGGGGAAAGGACCAGGACCGGAGACCCAGGATCGAGTCGCTGAGGGACAGACCCGAAAGATCGGCCTCCGCCTCGCCGGTGTTCACCAGCTCGACAAACGGAGCTCGCTCGCCGCGGTTGTCGACCACCGTCGGCGGTGGGTTGGGCACCACTTCGTTGATCCAGACCGTCGGAAAGACCGGGAGGGTGGAGCGGAGCGGATTGGGAGCGCCAGGAGTCACCTGCGATGACGCGTCGGACGGGCTCGATCCCCAGTTCGCAACCCGACGTCCATCGAGCGACGGATCAATTCGCTGGAGGGAGGACCCGAGCCCATCGGCGACGGAGGGCCAGGGAGCCGCATTCCGGTAATGGACCTCGTCAAACGTCCCGAGACCATCGGCTTCCACGAGGCGCAACCGTTCCCCTTCGTTGTCGAGGGTGCCCGGGAATTCATCGAACACCGCGATGCCCGCGCCAAAGGCCGTCGCGAACGCCGCCCGATCCGCGGCGAGAACGAGGAATCCTCCCGCGGGGATCACGGCGTTGTTCGTGGGGAACGTGTAGCCCACGCCATCCACCCGGTAGCCGGCCAGATTGAAGGCAACAGATGGGTGGCGGTTGTGGAGCTCCAGGAACCCGGAGCCCTTGAGAACCGGATTGTAGTGGATCTCGTTGATCACGACCCAGTCCCGCGCCTTGGGGATCGCCCCCGGATAGGTCACCACCACGGATGCCGTGTCGGACAGGGCGTTGCCAAACCGGTCCAGCCCCACCAGCTGCAGGGTGTTCGTCGCCGCGGTCAACGGGACACTCAGCGAGAACGTGGTGAATCCCGTCCAGGTGACCGGGAAGCGGACGCCATTGACGGCGATGTCGGCGACGCGGAGCGGGGCGTTACCGCTGAGAGTGACCGTCGGGGTGGCGCTGACGATGTCGGCACCGCCGTTGGAGGTGATGACGAGGGCCGGGGTGTCGGCGGCCTTGTACCGCGAGAGGATCGTGCTGCGACGGCTATTGAGATAGTTCGTGATCGCGCCGGGAGAGGTGGTGCCGGTGACCTTGTTCTGGAGCTGGACGGTCCGGTAGGCATTCACGATCGGGCCGTAGTTCCCGACCTGCATCGGCCCCTCGGCCGCCCGCAGCAGCGAGCGCCACAGCATCCGGCGGAACGTCGGGTTGTCGTAGGCCCGGGCGTTCATGATGGGATCCTGCCCTCCCCAGAGCGGCGCGCCCGCGGCGTCACCGAGGCCCAGGACGAAGTCGATGTCCCACGGCAGCAGAATGGCCCGCCGTCCGGGCTGCCGATAGAGGTACATGTTCTGGCCCACGTTGTAGGTCCAGGAGTCCCAGTTGCCCGTCACGCGATGGAAGGCAAACACGTCCATCCACTGCTCCATGTCGGCATGACGCTGGACCCGCCCCACGAACCCCGCGTCCGAGGTGCTGTTGAAGGCCTCCACGAGATCGAAGATCGTCTGGTAGTCGCTCTCGGGGAACCGCTGCGCCCGGCGCTCCCAGTTCCAACGGTACCGGGCGAGCTTCAGTCGGCCTTCTGACACGAAGCGTTCCATCGTCGCCCCGGTCGAATTGAACTGGCTGTTGCCATCGTTGTAGTCGAACAGGATCGAGATCTTGTAGAGATCCCCCTCCCCGTTGTCCGGCTGGTGATGCTCGGCGTAGCGGTGGTCGGGCTCCTCCTGGTCCTCGACGAGGTTCGCGAACGGCGTGCCGTTGATGTAGAAGAACTGGTACTTCCCGCTCAGGGACGGGATGCCCATCTGCGAGGCGATCCAGGCCGAGACCCGGCCCCGGAGCCCGGTCTCCTCGACACCACCGTTGCCGGTCTTGGAGAACAGCCGCTCGCTCACGCCGTGCAGTTTCTCGTCGTCCGGCGTCCGGGCCACGATGTCGCCGCTCCCGTTGTGGAACGGACTGCCCTTGTCCCGGAACAGGACCCCATGGATCACGCGCGTGTTGCCGTACACGAGGGTCCCCCGCCGATAGGCGTTGTTCAGAGCATTGCCCGTCGCATTGCGGTTCTTCGTCGTACACCACAGGTGGACATGCGGGAAGGTACCCAGCGGGATCGTGTCGCCCCAGCGGATCAACCCCTCGTCCAACGGATACTCCCGGGGCCAGATGGAGGTTGCCCCAGATCCGTCGGCAGCGGCGATGTGGAAGGCCATCAGACCGGCCGACCGACCCTGCAACAGCGCCGTGAAGAGGCCGTCTCCCGCCAGCACATCGCCCTCCAGACCATCATCGCGCATCGGCACCTCGCTCAGGCCTGTCTCCGGGTCCATACGGAAACGGAGGACCAGCGACGTCACGACATCGGGATCGGACACCCGGGCCGTAACCCGGACCGCTTCCCCGACCCTGGGCAACGCGGGACTGTGGGCGACGCCGTCAATGGCCGGTCCGGCATTGGGCACGGCGCGGCTGTTCAGACGCCCGGGACTCCCCAGGTTTTGGGGCACCGGCAGGGGTGCCCCGAAATCAGCAAAGCCACCCCGCAGCCGGAACAGCAGCTCGGGCCATCCAGCGATCCACCGCACCGAGGCCCGGAATGTCACGGTATTGCCCGAGGCGAAACCCGTCGCCAGGGTGCCCCGGATCGAATTGATGCCAGTGTCGACCCCACCCTGCGCCCGCAGGTGCAGTCCCTGGGAACCCGTCCGCGCACCCGAGGCGTCGACCGTGGAGTCGAAGTGGTTGCCAGTGATCGACCAGCCTGTACGCCCGTTCTCGAACCCGGGGTTCTGCAGGAGGTTTGTGCTGCCGCCCTTGATCACCTCGACGTCGTCAACGAGGCATTCGCCGTTGTTCAGCAGACCCAGGTGGACGCGGTTGATGCCATTGCCGGCGAAGCCGTTGTCGAGCCGACCGGTCCACTCCACCACGGACCAGGGTGCCTTGGCCGACTCGTCGGAATCCGCCCAGTTCGCCGGCAGTGCTGGATCGGCATCCGGATCAATGAGCTCGAGGCTCGATCCCCCACCATCGGACCACTTCCCCCAGGCACCGCCATCGGCGTAGCGAACCTCACCCACCGTGATGTGGATCGTCTCGGAGGTGATCTCACCCAGCTGGTTGGTGGACAAAACCTCGTCCGGCCGGGTGAGGCGGATCCGATCCCCGCCGTCTCCCAGGGTCCCGGAATAGTTCCCGACGACTCTGGACTGGAGACCATGGTTGGCGCGGAAGCGCTCGACGTCCTTCGCCAGGACCAGGAACTGACCCGGCTGCAGGACCGTGCCGGGCGCAAAGTCGAAATCGATGCCCCCCCGGATGCGCCAGCCGGTGAGATCGAGCTTTTCCTGACCCCGGTGGAACAGCTCCACGAACTCGTCGGCATCCCCCCCGGGAGGATTGTAGAAGATCTCGTTGATGACGACCGGCTCCTGGCGGACCACGGCGTTGGGTCGGCCCGGGGTCGGCACCGCAAGCCGGCGGATCCTTCCGGAACCGTCCGGGGCATGTCCGCTCGACACCCCGTTCTCCTGCCCCACGAACCTCACGATGTCAGCCACCCGGGACGCATCCGGGACCAGCAGCATCGCCGTCTCACCCGCCGCACTCAGGCGGAACCCCAGGGCCGTCTCGTCGAACACCAGATGGCCACCCGGCTCGATGCGCGTCCCGGACGGGATCCGGAACCGGTTGGTGGCGATCGAATCGGTCAGGATCCAGCCAGAGAGGTCCACCGGTTGGCTCGTCCGGTTGTGCAGCTCGATGAAATCCAGCTGGGGCGGATCGGTGTGGGCGAGGAATTCATTGAGGACCACTGGCTCGATCGGCGCCGCCGACACCGGGTCGCGGCGTCCCGGCGACCCGCCCCGGGTCCAGCTTGCCGCCCAGGCCCTCGGGTCGTCCTCTCCGTAACTGGGCGATACCAGCACGAGGGAGTGCCCGGTGCCATCGGCCGCCACCGGCCATGGAGAATCGGGTTCATACCGCATCTGGAGCTTGATCGCCCCGTTGCCATCCCGGAGCTCCACCGTGTCGCCCGCGTTGTCGAGGGATCCCTTCCAGGGACCCAGAACCGGAGTCGAGCCCGTCCGCCCGGCATGGCGTGCCGGCTCAGCCGCCACCACCACGAGTGCGCCCGCCTCGAGACGGAATCCGGATGGGAACACGAAGTCCACCCCGCCCGTCAGACGCCAGCCGGTCATGTCCTGGAAGATGTCGCCATGGTTCGCGATCTCGATGAACTCCAGCTCGTTGCTGCCACCCTGGGGATGATAATGGATCTCGCTCAGCACCAGACCGGTCCGGCGGCTGGACGGCGTGGCGGACTCGCGGACCTGGACCCACTCGGCCTCCGTGGTCGAGGTCGGAACCCGGAGGTCCTCGAATCGGGCCAGCGCCGTCGTCGCTGGGTTCTGGCTGGCGACGGCGAGTCCCACCAAGACCTCCTCCGGAAGTCCAAGGCTCACAGAGCCGAGGCGGTTCCATGCCGCACCATCAACCGAGGCAAAAGTCGTCACCTCGTTCCCGGAGCGCCGCAGGCGCAGCCAGGTGTTGGGTGGAGCCGACGGGTAGCCTCCCGTGACCGAGGCCCGGGACGGCGTTCCGCTCGATGAGGTCCGCCACTCCGCGAAACAGCCCATGGCACCACTCGAGGCGAAGACCGCAATGAACGGACTCGTCGGGGCGGCATCTGTCCGCAGCATCAATCCAGCCCGCACAAACGGACTGCTGATACCGAGATCCGCCAGGCGCACCTGAAGATCGAAATCACCCCTCCGGGTCTGGGCCGCGAAGGCGAACTGGTCAGTGCCCGCGAGGAAACCGGCACCCTGGGAACCCACCCGCCATGAGGCCTCCGCAACCTTCTCGAGCGAACCCTGGTCACCACCCACGAGGGACAGAGTGAGGTCCTGGGCCCGGATCCGATCGGAGAACCCCAACACGATCAACACGATCCAGAGCGTCCGAAACGCGCGGAGTCCCCAACCCGTTTTGTCTTCCATGTGGTGAGCCATGAACAAAGCAGAAGCCCGGTTCCCCAACAACCGGAGTCTCGTTGGACCTTCCACCCTCGGGTCGGGTTACGGAGGGATCACCTCCTGCAGGCCTCGGTCCAGCCCCCTGCCCTTCACCCCGACGGGCCTTTCCGGTTGCCGGACCGGAGGTCGACCGTACTCTGGCCGCCACCATGACGTCGACGCCCAGCGCTGCCGGGACCGGGAACACCTGGTTCTATTTCACCCTCATCACCGTGTTCTCCTGGGGGGTCTACGGGATCCTTCTCCACAAGGGACAGGTCCTCATGGGCGACCCCGTCAACGGCCGCTACAAGGCGTTCCTCTTCGTCGGCATCGCCTACTTCCTCACCGCGGTCCTGGCTCCGCTCTTCCTCCTGATGAGCAAGGGGGCCGCCTTCTCCGGGTATACCACCCCGGGTTGGACCTGGTCGCTGGTGGCCGGCATCATGGGCGCCATCGGCGCGTTCGGAACCCTCCTCGCCTTCGGCGCCAAGGGAACCCCGGCCGCGGTGATGTCAATCGTCTTTGCCGGTGCCCCGGTCGTGAACGCGCTGGTGTCGCTCTGGCTGTACCGCCACGAGATCGACTTCGGCCGCGTCAACCCGGCCTTCTACCTCGGAATCGTCATGGCCCTCGCCGGCGGCGGGCTGGTGATGAAGTTCAAGCCCAACCCGGCCCCCAAGAAGCCCGGCACCGCCCACGCGGCCCCGAAGAGCCCTGTGGCAGCACCCAACCGGGCCTGATCGACGGCGTCCCGTGAGGCCCACCCCGCCCGACTCGCCGGACCCGTCGTGGGACCGCCTCGTGGCGTTGTGGCCCGAGGTCACCCGGAACAACCCCTTCCAACGAGCCAAACTCGCCGGGGTGGCGTCCGCCCCGAGGGATTGGCAGGAGTTTCAGTCCCGGGTCCCGCTGACGACCAAGGCCGAGCTGGTCGCCGACCAGCGGGCCCACCTCCCGTACGGCACCAACCTCACGTTCCCGATCGACCGCTACACGCGGTGCCACCAGACCAGCGGGACCCATGGGGAACCCTTGCGCTGGCTGGACACCCCGGAGTCGTGGTCGGCGATGGTCGACGACTGGTGCGCGGTGTTCCGCGCCGCGGGTGTCGGCCCCGGTGACCGGATCCTCTTCGCGTTCAGCTTCGGACCCTTCATCGGGTTCTGGCTGGCCTTCGAGGCCGGACAACGCCTCGGCGCCCTCTGTGTGGCGGGTGGCGGCATGAGCAGTGTGCTGCGTCTGAAGGTCCTCCGCGAGAACGCCTGCACCGTTCTCTGCTGCACCCCCACCTACGCCCTCCATCTGGCCGAGACGGCCGCGGCCGAGGGCATCGACCTGTCCACGACCACGGTCCGGACCCTCGTCGTCGCCGGTGAACCGGGAGGCAGCCTACCGTCGACCCGCAAACTCCTGAGGGATCGCTGGGGTGGGGCACGGGTCTTCGACCACCATGGGATGACCGAGACCGGTCCCGTGACCTACGAGCATCCCGAGCGACCGGGCACCCTTGTGATCATCCCGGACTGCGTACACCCGGAAGTGATCGATCCGCAGACGGCCGCCCCCCTTCCCGTCGGCAGCGAGGGGGAACTGGTGCTCACCACGCTTCGACGTGTCGGATCTCCCCTACTCCGTTACCGGACCGGTGATCGGGTGCGGCTCGATTGCGAGAACGGACTGTGGATCCTGCCGGGGGGCATCCTGGGGCGGATCGACGACATGGTGGTGATCCGGGGCGTGAACATCTATCCGACGGCCATCGATGAATGGGTACGCCGATCGGGGGATGTGGGGGAGTATCGGGTGACGGAGGATCGTCGCGGAGCCCTGGCGGAACTGGGTATCGAACTGGAGGCGGATGCGGAGACCGCGGCGAGGCTGGAGTCCAGGCTGCGGGACGAACTGGCGCTGCGGGTTCCCGTGACCGCGGTTCCCCGAGGAAGCCTACCCCGCTTCGAGCTCAAGGCCCGACGCTGGCGGCGCCTGGGCTGAGGCTCCAGCGCCTCAAGCGAGCACCCGGACCCGACCGTTCTCGACCGAGACCGTAAAGCAATCCACAGGCTGATCCGGACGCGAGGCGCAGGCGCCCGTGCGGGCATCGAACTCCCAGCCGTGGAGCGGACAGTAGAGCTTGGTGCCATCGAGGTAGCCCGCCCCCAGTGGCACGCCGCGATGGGGACACCGGTCGCCGAGGGCATGGAATTCCCCCCCGACATTCAGGAGCGTGAAGCGCCGTCCCTGCACCTCCACAGTCCGACATTTCCCGGGCGCCAGGGAGTCCGCCGCCGCCACATCGATCCAGGTCATGGCGTGGCAGGCGGTTGGGGTTTTGACGGCGGCGGCGGGGTGATCGGGGGCTTGGCCTTCTTCCACGGCATGTCGGGGAATTTTTCGGGCAGCTTGAACGCCTGGGGCTTCGGCCCCGCCATCTTCAGCTCGTCCTCGGCGGCCGCGGAGGTCGGGGCCGTCGGGGTGGTCCCCGCCGCAGGCGGCGCGGTCATGTCCTGCTTCCACGAGGCGATGCGGGCCTGCAGTCCATGATGCTCCGCCGTCTTCTTGTCGCCCGACTTCATGTAGAAGAGCGACAGGTTCGTGTGGACCAGCTGCTCATGGGGTCGGAGCTTCTCGGCCCGGTGCCCGTCCTCGATCGCCCGCCCGTAGTCCCCCTTGCGGTAGTGGCACATCGCAATGCCGAGCCGGGCATCGAAGTGGTCCGGCGACCGATTCAGGATTCCCTCGAGTCTCTCGATGGCCCCATCGAAGTTGCCCGTCGAGTACTCGTACATCGCGTCGTCGTAGTCTGCCTGGAACTCATCCACGCGCCGAAGCTGGCCGCGATGCGGGGATCCGGCAAGCAGGCGACTCAATGCACCGGCTTCAAAAACGGCCGTACCAAAGCCGGCAGGATGTCCCGCTCGTGGGCGTGGCCCACGGTGAACACCACGAACACCCAGCGCCGCCCGTCCGCCGTCTCGACGTAGGCGGCATCGTGCCGGGTCTGGCTGGTCCAGCCCGCCTTTGACCACAGCCGGGAACCCCGCAACGCCGGATCCCGCAGCGCGATCCCCACGAAGCCATGGGTCTGGTCCTCCGGGTCCTGGACCGGTCCGTGCACGTCCCGCTTCATCCAGTCCAGCATCTGACGGATTCGCGGACCCGACGCCGCCGTGCCCGTGACGATCTCGGTCAACAGCCGCGCCGTCGCCTCCGTGGTCAGGGCGTTCCGCTTCGGCTCGAAGCGCTCGATGGCCTGCTTCTCCCGGCCGTAGGGTCCCTCGCACCAGGGCTTCTTGTTGGCGTTGATCCCGACATAGCCGCGCGCCTCAAAGAACCGGTTCACGGCATTCCGTCGGTCGAACCAGTCCTTCAGCTCCGGTTCCGACAGCTCCGGGCCGCTGGTGGTGCCGGTCAGGACATCGACCACCAGATGGGTCGCCTCGTTGGCGCTGTCGACAATCATGTCGCGGAGCGCCCGTTGCAGCTCGGGCGTGTCGGGGATCCGTCCCTCCTCCAGCGCCTGCTCGGCCGCCACGAGGTAGAAGAGCTTCACGACGCTGGCCGGGTAGATCGGGACCCCGCCGCGGTAGCTGCCCCACTGCGGCCGGGACGGGTCCGAGAGGTCGACCACAGTCATGGCGATCTGGTCGCTCGCGAGGTTCCGGTGGGCGAATTCGAGCAGGGTCTGCTCGACGGTCCGTCCGACCCGGGCGTGGAGGACCGGCGAGGCCACCGCCTTGGGATGCCTGGCGAGGGTGGGAGTCGATGCGTCCTGTGCCGCGACGGTGCCCAGGAGGACCAGGCCCAGAACCCGACAGAGCACGATGGGCAGGCATCGATTCATGGGGCGACCGAGGGCTCAGGATCGGATCCGGCCCGCGAAAGATCCGCCCGTTCCAGGAATCGGATGATCGTGTCGCCATGCCGGAGCTGTCGGCGTTCGTGCCACCGTGGGGTGAGATCCAGGGTGTCCCGCTTCGTGTGGCCCAGGACGAACAGGCCGGCGGGTTCGAGGAGATCGGGCAGATCCGGGGAATCGAGAAGCCGCTGGGCTAGCGACTCCGATCGGCGTCCCACGTTCTTCTCGCCGTAGGGCGGGTCGGCAATGACGAGGTCGAACCGACGCCCGGACGCCCGGAGCTGGGGTAACGCCGTGAAGACATCCATCACCCGAAGTTCGATCGCCCCCGGCGGGAGTCCGGTCAGCTCGAGGTTCCTGCGGTAGAAGCGGGCATGCTTCTCGGAACGTTCCACGCTGACCAGCTGGCGCGCACCGCGGCTGAGGCATTCATGACCGAGGGCTCCGGTACCCGAGAAGAGGTCCAAGACCCGCACCCCGTCGACGAATCCGCCCAGGGAATTGAAGACCGCCAGCTTGACCTTGTCGGGCATGGGCCGCACCCCGAGCCCCTCCGGCACCCGGACGATCCGTCCCGCCGCCTGTCCTCCGATGATGCGCACGCCCCGAAGCTAGGCCACCCGGTGCCGTCGGGGAACCGGTTTGTCGTGGTGGCCCACCCTCAATGTCCGGCGGTGCCCGGAGCTCCGTGTAGGAGGACGGCCCCCGCGATGATGAGGACGAGCCCCAGGCCCTTGGTCCAGGTGACGCTTTCCCCGAAGACAAGAACTCCGAGCACCGCGATGACGGCGGTGCCCAGTCCCGACCACAGCGCATAGGCGACCCCCACCTCCAGGGTCTTCAGGCACAGGGACAGCAGCCCGAACGCCGAGAGATAGGAGACCACCACACCCACCACCGGCCACGGACGGGTCATCCCCTGGCTGAGCTTGAGACAGGTCGTGCCGAGGACCTCGAGTAGGATGGCCGCGATCAGGAGAAACCACGCATTCATGGGAGGCATCGTGCCGTCCGGACGCGTCGCGAACCATTCCGATCTCCCATGGCCGCCTTCCAGGGATCCAACCCGCACGGCGCAAGGACTAACGGTTGACCCTTGTGGAGCCGGATCGCCATATTGCGACATGATCCCGACGGCAGTCCCGAACCCGCTCCGCGCCCTGATGACGGGCGTTGTCCTCGCGGTCGGGCTCACGGGTTGCGCAACGGCCGAACCCCAACCGCGGGTCCGGGTCTACGAGACCAACCAGGTCGTCCGGGTCGAACTCGATGGCCGCCTCTTCACCCAATACCACTTCCGCGACGTCTCCCGTCCCTTCCTCTATCCGATCCTGACCGCCGACAATCGGCACATGACCCGTCGCTGGCCGCAGGAGGAGGTCGACGGCGAGGAGCGGGACCACCCCCATCACAAGGGCCTCTGGTGGTCCCATGGCGACGCCAACGGGGTGGACTTCTGGTCGGAATCCAAGGACGCCGGCCGCACCGTCCACCAGTCCTTTGCCGAGATCGCCTCGGGCAACGAGTCGGGGGTGATCACCTCGCGCAACCGGTGGATCGCGAAGGACGGCAAGATCATCGCTTCCGACGAGCGGACGATGCGCTTTCATGCGCCGAAGGGCGACCCGCGGTGGATCGACTTCACGATCACGATCTTCGCCAGTCACGGCGACCTCGTCCTCGGTGACACCAAGGAAGGTACGATGGCCCTTCGCATCGCCGAGTCCATGCGACTGAAACAGCCCAAGGGCGCCGCTGGGCAAGGCCACATCGAGAATTCCGAGGGCGTGAAGGACGGGGCCGCCTGGGGCAAGCGGGCGGCATGGGTCGACTACACCGGGCCCGTGGACGGCAAGACGGTCGGGGTCGCGATTCTGGACCATCCCGAGAACCCAAGGTTCCCGACGTGGTGGCATGTCCGGGACTACGGTCTGTTCGCCGCGAATCCCTTCGGTGTCCACGACTTCGAGAAGAAGGACAAGGGCACCGGCACTCTGACGATTCCTGCCGGGAAGTCTGCGACGTTCCGATACCGCTTCATCTTCCACCCGAACGACACTGCCAAGGCTCGCCTCGGCGAGGCGTTCCAGAACTGGTCCGCTCCGCAGAAACCCTGATCCCCTTTCCGCCCACAGCCTCCAACCCCGAACACCATGAACCTCCGTCGTCGTGACTTCCTCCGCACCACCGCCCTGGCCGGCACCGGTGCAGCCCTGTCCTCCTCCGTATGGGGCGCGTCCCCCGGATCCGTGCTCGGGGCCAACGGCGACATCCGGGTCGCCGTGGTGGGCTTCAACAGCCGGGGCAAGGACCACATCGCCGGGTTCCAGAAGATCAAGGGCGTCCGCCTCGTGGCCCTCTGCGACGTCGACAAGAACGTGCTCGATGCCGAGGTGAAGCGTCAGGCCGACACCGGCAACAAGGTCGCGGGATACACCGACGTCCGGAAACTGCTCGAGAACAAGGACGTCGATGTCATCTCCACCGCCACGCCAAACCACTGGCACGCGCTGATCGGCATCTGGAGCTGCCAGGCGGGCAAGGACGTCTACGTCGAGAAGCCGGTCTCCCACAATGTCCACGAGGGACGGATGCTCGTGACCGCCGCCCGGAAACACCATCGGATCGTCCAGACCGGCACCCAATGCCGATCGAATCCGGGTCTTCAGGAGGCCGTGGCCTGGATCCAGAAGGGCGGGCTCGGGAAGATCCAGCAGGTCAACGGTCTCTGCTACAAGCCCCGCCAGAGCATCGGCAAGGTGTCGGCACCGACGCCGATTCCAGCCGGCATCGACTACGACCTCTGGTGTGGTCCGACCCCGAACAAGCCGCTGATGCGGGAGAAGCTCCACTACGACTGGCACTGGGTGTTCGACACCGGCAACGGCGACCTCGGCAACCAGGGCATCCACCAGATGGACATCGGCCGGTGGATCCTGGGCGAGCACCACTTGAGTCCGATGGTGGTCAGCGTGGGCGGTCGCCTCGGGTACGTGGACGACGGCAACACGCCCAACACCCAGATCATCTACCACGCCTACCACCACGCCCCGCTGATCTTCGAGGTCCGTGGATTGCCCAAGGCCAAGGAGTTCCAGCAGCCGAAGGCCTGGGGTGGCAACATGGATGATTTCCACGGCGCCAAGGTCGGGGTGGTGGTCCTCTGCGAGAACGGGCGGATGGTCATCCCGTCATACGACTCCGCCATCGCCTACGACAAGGACGGCAAGGAGGTGAAGCGGTTCCAGGGGAGTGCCGACCACTACGCGAACTTCATCGATGCCGTCCGAGCCCGGGATCACCGGAAACTCAACGCCGACATCCTCGAGGGGCACCTGAGCAGCGCCCTGTGCCACACGGGCAACATCAGCCATCGACTGGGGGAGCGCCTCCCGGCGGCGGCGATCCGGGAGCGGATCCATGACGACCGGGGGATGGAGGACGCGTTCGACCGGATGGGGGCCCATCTGAAGGCGAACGAGATCGACCTCGGCAAGACCCCGCTGACCCTGGGTGCCGTGCTGCGGATGAACCCGAGGGAGGAACACTTCACCAACAACAAGGCGGCCAATCAGCTGCTGTCGGAGCCGGGCCGGAAGGGGTTCGAGATTCCGAAGCAGGTGTGAGGCGCATCGGTCCGGATGCCGGGACGGGCAGGAGGGGGTGCGAGGGGCTGCGGGTGTTCATTTCCTGTGCACCTTTGGTGCCCGAAATCCCCGGGGACCCCGGCACGACTTCAATCCATGGGCTGCTGATCCGATGAGAGATCTGTTGAGACGACTGATTCCCCGGAGCTTCGCGGCCCAGTGCGCCGTGGCCCTGGGGCTCGGAACCCTGCTGGGCCTGGGCTATGGTCCCCGGATCGGATTCCTGAAGCCCCTGGGGGACATCCTCGCCCGGGCCACGCTCCTGCTGGTGCTGCCCTATCTGTTGTTCGAGCTCACCGGTCTCTTTGGCAGCCTCGGAACCCCGGCCCTCCGTGCGCTCACACGCGGCGGCGGTCTCCTCTTCGGGTTCGGACTCGTCCTCAGCGGAGCACAGATCGTCCTGCTGCCGCTGATGCTGCCCGATCTCCCCTACTCGCCTGCATTCGATCCCAGGATGCTCGAGACGCCCACGACCCGTTCCCTGCTGGATGCCTTCCTCCCGGAAAACATCATCGAGGCCCTCGCCCACGGAAACTTCACCGCCCTCGTCCTCTTCTCGGGGTGCCTCGGCCTGACGATCCAGCGGATGGAGCGTCGGGAGGAGATCCTCGCCGTGGTGCTCCCGATCCGACGGCTGTTCACCGAGTTCTTCTGCCTCGCGCTCGATCTCCTGACCCCGATCGGGATCCTGGGGATCGTCGCCGTGAGCGTCGGCACGATGGATCCCGTGGACACCCAGAAACTGGTCGGCCTTCTGGCGATGTTCCTGGTGACCCTGCTGGTCAACGGGGGAGTCCTCTACCCCGGACTCTACCTTGCGTCAGCCCCATTCGGTCTGTCGGCCGTGGTCCGGATCCTCCGGGAACCCGTCATCATCTCGGTGACGACCGGCAACATCATCCTCGCCCTGCCCCTCCTCTGCAGAAACCTGGAACGGTTCATCCTCGACACCCGCGAGGGGGATGCAGACGTGAAGTCCACGGTGGATGGCCTGACCGCGATCGCCTCGCTGGCACTCCTCATCTTTTCGCTCGGGGAGCACCTGAACCTGCTCTACCTCCCGTTTGCCGCATGGTTCAAGGGGACGCCCCTTTCGACCGAGCAGACCCTTTTTCTCCTCATCACCGCACTTCCAGCCTCGCTGGGAGCCCCCGGTGCGGCCATCAGCGAAGGCCTCGGCGAGCTGGGCCTGCCGTCGGAGATGCTGAACCTCTATTTCGCGATCTCTGACTGGATCACACGGATCGGGTGCGTTGAGACCCTCATCGCCACCACGACAGGGACCCTGATGCTGCTGGCCGCCGAGCGGCGATGCCTGCGATGGCGCATTGCCAGGGTCCTGGGCACGTTGGTGGTGGCGTCCGGACTGGGACTCGGCTCCGCTCTTCTCGGCCATTCCCTTCTAACCGGGTTCCTGGACGGTGCCGGGACCCGACCGGAAACACTCCTGGACCGGCGGTCCCTGTTCTCAAGTCTAAAACCTGTCGTCATCGAGGTCCCAACCGACACCCGGCTGCCCGACGCCGCTCGGCAGTCCACCGACCGCTCGCTGCGGGCCGGCATCGTCACCAACAACCCGCCTTGGGTGTTCTTCAACCACCAGGGTGAGTGGGTCGGACACGACATCGATCTCCTCAAGTACCTGGCGCGGACCCTCGACGCCCGTCTGGAGGTCCTGCCCGGGTCCCTGGAACAACTCGAGTCACTGCTGGGATCCAACCGCCTCGACTGTGTCGTGGGCGGCATCGTCCCGGGATCCGCCGCCTCGATCCCGTTCCGAAACCAGATCGACTGTGACGAACTGCCGCTCGCCGTGCTGGTTCGGGACCGCGACATTCCCAACCGGGTGGCCCTGCTGGACCGGGACTCGAAACGAGAGCTCCGAATTGCGGTAGTACAGTCGGGTGAGGACCGGGCGACACGGCTGATCGTCCGGAACCACCTGACCCGCCCCGAGACCCGTCGACGGGTGCGGTTTGTTCCGATCGGCAGCGTGATGGACTTCATCGGTGCCAAGGAACCTCCCGCCGACGTCCTGCTCACGACAGCCGAGGCCGGTAGCTCCCTGGCAATCCTCTATCCCAATTATTCCATGCTGCCCATTTTCGGTGCGGAGGTCCGGGTGAAGACCCTATTGCTGATTTCCGATCCGTTTCCGGGCGGAAGCGAAGCCGCCGAGGATCTTCTGGGCCAGTTGTCATCCCTCGGCGTGCAGGACCAGCTCCGGAATTATTGGTTCCAGCTTCGGGATTCCAGCGGGTCGGAGATGTCTCCCTGACGCAGGGGTAAGTTCCATGACGGTTCAGGGCCGCAGGGTCAGCGTCCGCCCCAGTTCCCTGAAGGGACTCACTGGCCTGGAGCCGGAAGCGTCACCACCTGGAAGAACCGCTGCGATCCATTTCCCAGTAGTGGCCACTCGATGGTCCGGTCCACCGCCCCAGGAGCCACCTCGAGCACCGACAACCACTCACTTCCGAGCACTTCACAGGCCCTCAGCCGATAGGCCACCCCTGCCGCGACGTTGAACCGGAGGAGTGGAGAGCCACCCGGAATCACCATGAGATCCGGAGCCTGGAGTGGCGCGCCAGATACCGTCAGAACGAACTCGTCGACCGCCTTGAACTGCCCGTCATCCACCTCGAACCGGACGCGATACACACCCGGCAGTCCTGCGGTCACCTGGGTCTGAGGCGAGTCGATGGGCGTGAATCGCAGATCACCGGGACCCGACACCGTCGACCACTGGAACTTCGGTACCCCGGGCGGTGCGGGAAGTCCGTCGTCCGAGAACCCGCCCACAACCATCATGGATTCGCCGAACTGGACGGTCCGATCCGATCCCGCGTCTACGGAAGGCGGTCGGTTTGCTGGTTGGCGAAGTGCCGTCAGCTGAAGGTTGAAGCTGAGATCGGACGAACCGCCGCCGTTCTGATGCATCTCGACAGCAATCACATTGGCTCCCTCCCGAAGCGCCCCGCCATCGATGACCGCCTCAAGGAGCGCGTCTTCATCGGCACCCCCGATGGCTGAAGTGGCCGGTGTCTGGAATGTGATGTCCGTCTCAGGGAGGTTGTTGCGGTAGACCTCCACACCGTTGAGATACACAACGGGCCCATCATCGCGGACGATTCCGAGGCGGAGTGACTGGATCGAGGCCAGATCCCGAACCTCGAACTGTGACCGAAAATAGGTCGTGATGTACTTCGAGGATGCTGTCGGGCCAAAGCCCACCACCGAAGCCTCGTCACCATCGCCGTATCCAAGCTCCGCCTTTCCTCGGGGCCACGCCGAATCATCAAAACCCACCCCCCGCCAGGCGGAGCCCTGGTCGGTCCCGGTGTCGAGGTATCGCCAGACTGAACCCAAGGGAAGCAGCGTCACGCTCTCGAGGGTGCGTGAGACCCGGATACTCATCTCATCAGACGAGGACACATCGCCGTCATCGACGGTGAATCGGATGCCGAACACGCCCGGACCAGGGACCCTCACCACCGGATTCACGGCATCGGGGGTGCTAAAGCTGACCCCGGCGGGGCCGCTGATCTGCAGCCACCGATAACGGAGGGGTCCCGGGGTAACGCCGTCATCAAGAGCCGATCCAGTGACGGGTATTTCCATGGGGAACAGGTCTCCCTGGACGTCCCGATCGGGACCGGCATCCACGATCGGCGGGCGGTTCGCCCCATTGTCCTGACCGGGTGAGCCGCCCGGAAAACTGGCTCGCCACGCAGCGGGATCATCACCCGGTAGCGTCGGTGACCGGCGGAGGAACGTGATTCCCGTCGCCGTCTCGGACACGGGCCACCGCGGCGTGAAGTCATACCGAACCGAATCGACCTCGACGAAGGGGACACGCAGGACGGATTCCCCGGTGGAGTCTGGGGTCCACTCGGGGGTTCCAGGTCGCTCAATTCGGATGCGCTCCCCTCCATCCTGCAGATTCCCCAGGAAAGGCCCAAGGACCGGCACCCCCGATGGAATCCCCCAGACGTTTCGGAAGCGCGTCGGATCACCCGCAGTGATCACAACCAGGCCCTGCGGCGGAATCACAACACCCGGTGGAAACTCGAAGTCCACGCCGGAAAGCCGCCAGCGGTGGGCAGGAATCGCTGGATCGAACAGCGGAATCGGGGCATCGCTCAGGTTCCTCAGCTCGACGAATTCAACCTCTCCCACCGCGGGCCTTGGATTGAACTCGCTGATGATCACCGGTCCGATCCGAGGTCCTCGGTTGGCGGAACCGAGAGTGGTTGCAGATTGCGGGACCACGAGACGGGTCCCGGATGCGGTCCAATGGAGTCCCTGGGACTCCCCGGGGGCACTTGCCGGAAACAGGAACCCATCTCCATATCCGGTGAGGACACCCCGAGGGTCTGCGCTTGAGAGCCAGACCGAGCCTCCGAATGGATCGAGATGGACGCGCCTTGCGACCATGGGGGCGTCGAAGTCGGACGCCGTCACCACCAGGTAGCCACCGGCCGGGATCACGCTGCCTGCCGCGAACTGGTACTTCTTCGGATCGGCTAATGAATCACTGAGAAACCATCCGGAGATGTCCACCAGACCCGAGGTGGGGTTATGGATCTCAACCGCTGGAGACTGGCCAGACAGGGGACTGGCCAGAACCTCGTTGACCACGACTGCCGGGAGATCTGGAACCGGATCATCCTGTCCCGGCGATCCACCGGGTCGCGCACTCCCCCTCCATCGCGTCGGGTCTCCGGGATTGGGACTGGTCTGGAAAGTGGAGGGCACGATCGAGAAACCGCGTCCACCTGCCATAACCGGCCATGGCAGGGACTCGGCGTATTCGAGGTCCACGATGGGATTCCCCTCGGCGTCCGCGAGCACGACCCGTTCACCCGTGTTGGAAAACCTGCCCTGGTAGACACCGGTGACATCGATGCCGGGATAACGGCGTCGGAACGTGATAGGATCGCTCACCAGGACGGCAAAGGCCCCCGGGGCGAGAAGGGATCCCCTGGGGAACCGGAAACCAATTCCAGCGGTGAACCGCAGGCCTGCGAGGTCCAGCTCCTCGGATCCCGTGTTCTTGAGCTCCACAAACTCAAAGCGGTCTCCATCGAGCCCATCCTCCCCAAGCGGGTGGTACATCAGCTCTGTGACCGCCAGCGATCGGAAGTCCTGGACGACCTGGAATTCGGCCTCACTCAGAGCGCTCCACACCCCGTCCAACAGCACCCTCGCCCGGACCAAGGTACCTTCAGTCAGCCGAACCTCCCCGGGATTCGAAAGAGTCCGCGCGGCCGCTGAAACCAAGCCACCGATGGATCGTGGATCGGTTCCATCCAGGGTGTAGAGGATCTGACCCGCCGGCGCACCGATCGTGAGCACAAACCCCTTTGGAAGCACCCCGGACTTTCGGCTCAGCACCGGTGCGTCGACGGCAGGATACAGGCTCTTAGCCCGAAGCTGGTTGAGGACGATCTCCGTCCTCCTCTCGAAATACGGACCCATGATCTCCGAGACGGCGTTCAGCCAGTCCTGGGGGCCCAGAGGTCTGGCCGTCTTGGCGTCTCCCCAGCGTGCGGACTCGGCGATGACCGCCTCATGGATCTGATTGGTTCGGATTCCAAAACGGGCCCGTGACGATTCCGGTGTCAAAGCACCCCCGTTGAAGAAGTGGCGGTGGACATGGTCGGCAACCCGGAGGCGAAATTCCCCGTTCGCCGAAAGCTGCTGCCACAGGTACTGGGGATTGCTCTTGGCCAGGCTCCAGCTGGTTGCAGTACCAAAGGGACCGGTCCTGTTGGCGTTCACATCCAGCAGGGTGTGCTCCGCATCATGGGAGGTGAACCGGAAGCCCCCGTTCAGACCGGTACGGTTCCGCTGGCCATACCAGTTGTTGGGTGACGTGTTCCCGAGGAAATTGGAGATCGGGGCATCCAGGTTCCCGGCGTAGAGGATCACCAGGATGTAGTCGATGAGGTTGTCGACATCGACCAGGTTCTCATAGCGGGAGTTCGGGGTCCCGTCCACGTTGCGACCCTGCAGTCGAAAATAGGCGGCATCTTCCCCAAGGCCGGCCCGCGCCGCTTCATAGAGCCGTGTCCAGGCTCCAAGGTCGCCATCGGTGGCGTTGAGGGTGTAAGGCCCCGCCTCGACCTTGATCACATCCCAGTCCTCCACGGAGCCACCATAGTAAGTCGCCGAGTAGGAGGCCTCGGGACGTTCGCAGGTGTTGTACAGCCCCCAGTACATGCCGTTGATGTAAAGATGAACGTAGTCCCCCCGCTCTCCCTGGTGTCCCATGTCCAACTGGGTATCACGACTGAACTGGTCCCGGATGAACACCCCGCGACGATCCCCCTGGAAGCTCCAGGAATAGTTCTGGAATGTACGAAGGTCGAAGGAGTCGAATTCCTCGGATCCCCCGCTACCGAAGACCGGGTACCGCAGCTTGCCCACCCCATATTCCTCCCGGAAAAAGAACCTCAGGGCGTGTTTGGGGTTGGCCGGGTTACGGGAGAATCCACCCCGGATCCGGATCCCTGCCCCGACCTGGAACCCCTTCGTCCCATCGGGGTGGATCAGTTCCAGTGAGATCGGCCGCTCCCAATCGCGCCCATCCTGCCCGGGATTGGCGTAGATCCCGGTCGCAGGATCGAAAAGATGGCGCTGATCGGTCACGACGGAAAAGGACGGGAGCGACCGGAGCGCAGGAATGATCCGGTCCCGGTAGATCGGCGAGTCGACGACGTCGGGATCCATTCCGTAGTCCCGAGAGTTCGAGCCCCAGGAGGAGGGCCACCCAGGCGGCGTCGCACCATTGGCCGCCTGCCGGATTACATCCGAAAGGAACAGGTAGGTGTGCGTGTCGATCCCGCTGGACTGGTAGCCGTCGCGGAACGCAGCCGCACGGATCACGGTCGTCCCACGGACTGGTATCGGCCCAGTGTAGTCGAACCCGTTCAGGAGGCTGGGAGGGGTTCCATTGGTGGTGAAGCGGATGAGGGCGTCCTGGGTCTGCGTGCCGATTACCAGATCGAAGGGCTTCTCGTAGAATCCACGGTCGTGACTGAACTTCGTGTCGGCGACACGGTCGATGAACCCTCCCGAGTTCGTGGCTCCCGGCGACGGAGGAGTGAAGAAGAGCCAGCGCCCTGCGAGAGTTCCAAAGGAGACGTCCGGCCGCTGCCTCGGGAAGGGTGGAATGGTCTCGAAGGTCGGATTCTTCGAGTCCGGTGGGAACAGGGCCAGGTATTCCCCATCCGATGAAAGGCTGAATCCGGTGTGCAGCGGTCGTCCAGGCAGGGAACGGTCCTTGCCCGACGCAAAGACCACCAGAAATCCACCCGGAGGAAGGTTGGTGGACGGAAAAACCCATTGGGTAGGCCTCATCGGATCATCCGTCAGAGTCCACCCCTTCAGATCCACAACCTTGGGGGTCGGATTGTGAACCTCGATCCAATCCGAAAAATCCCCATCCTCGTCCGGCAACACCCCCCGGTTGCTGGCGAGGAACTCGGTCACGGTCACCTCTGCAGCTGCCCTCCCACCCAACAACATCGTCATCACGAGGATGGGAAGCAGAAGAAACGACGGCATGCCCGGATTGTGACGGGACTCACGTTGCCGGGGAAAACCTTAAAACAGCTCCCTAATCCTAGTTTGAGAACCTACCCTGGACCGCACCGGCTCCCGTCGACTGATTGAGCCTCTGTCGCAAGAGCCACTTCGCTGTAACCACCCGCAGGACAACAAGGTCTGTCTCAGGGAATTCGCAACACAGTCGAACCTCATATCCCAAGACAGTCCATGAACGCCTCCTCATTCCGTACCCTCGTGACCGGGGCCCTCCTGGCCCTCGGTGTCTACCTCCAACCGCTCACAGCCCAGGACGCTGCGCCCGGCAATGCCGGCCCCGGTGGCCCCGGTGGCCCTGGTGGGGGCGGACGCCAGCGCGGGAACTTCGATCCCGAGCAGATGCGTCAGATGATGATGACCCGCTACCGCGAGCAGCTCGGCATCAAGGATGACGCCGAGTGGGGCATCATCGAAGGCCGCATCAACAAGATCAACGAGGCCCGACGCGGCACGATGCGCGGCCTCGGTGGCTTCGGTGGAGGCCGCGGAGGGGGACCCGGGGGACAGGGTGGACCCGGTGGAGGTCCCGGCGGTCGTGGCGGCTGGGGTGGACAACCCAGCCCCGAGGGCGAAGCACTCCAACGTGCCCTCGACGGCGGCGCTTCCGCCGACGATGTGAAGGCCAAGCTCGCCGCCTATCGCGCGGCCCAGAAACAGAAGGAGGCCGCCCTCGAGAAGGCCCAGGACGATCTGCGCCAAGTCCTCTCCGTGAAACAGGAGGCCACCGCCGTCCTGATGGGCCTCCTCAAATAGTCCGCCGAAACACCATGAACCCAGGGGCAGGGCCGGAACCCTCCCCTGGGTTGTTGTTTCCAGACCGCTCCGCATCGATCCCCGATCCCCATGCCCGTCACCGAACCCCTGCCCAGCGACTCGCCACTGCATCTGCTCGTGGCCGAACGGCAGCTGTCGATGACCGATGCCGTGGCCTTCCATCGCCAACGCCACGGTGGCAACGGCCATGGCACTCCCACTCCCGCCAACGAGAGCGAGGTGCTCCAGTGGCTGGCCCGGGAGTACGAGGTTCCCTTCGACGCTCTCGACACCCTCGAGGCCGACCGCCAGGTCCTCTCCCTCTTCCCGGCCCGGATCCTTCTCAAGGAGGAGCTTCTGCCCCTGCGTCGAAACGGATCCCAGGTCGAGATCGCCACCTGCCGCCTCTTCTCCACCCGCGGACTCGACACGCTCCGAACGCTGTCGGGACTCGACCTCCAGCCGGTGCTGGCCCCCCGCGAGGCGATCCTGCGGGAGATGAAGAAGAACCTTGGCGTCGGTGCCGACACCATCGGTACGCTCGACGAGGACAAGAGCCTGCAGGTCCTCGACGAGATGGCGGAGGACAACCAGCTCGAATCGGGCCAGGAGGACGAAGCCTCCATCATCCGGTTCGTCAACCAGGTGCTCAAGGACGCCATCGACCTCCGGGCATCCGACATCCATCTCGAGCCCTTCGAGGATGAGTTCCGCATCCGCTACCGCATCGACGGCGACCTCCAGGAGATCCCCGTCCCCCCCTCCCTCAAGCGCTTCCAACCCGCCATCGTGTCGCGGGTCAAGATCCTCAGCCATCTCAACATCGCCGAGAAGCGCCTGCCTCAGGACGGCCGCATCAAGGTCCGGATCGAGGAGGCAGAGGTCGACATCCGCGTCTCGATCATCCCGATGCTCCACGGCGAGGCGGTTGTGATGCGTCTGCTCCGACAGAATTCGACCCTTCGGAAACTCTCCGAGATCGGGCTCGGCCCCGGCCAGCTGGCGTCCTTCCGACGGGTCCTCGGCCTGCCCCACGGGATCATCCTCGTCACCGGACCCACCGGCAGCGGCAAGACGTCCACGCTCTACACCGCCCTCAACGAGATCAACGACACCGTCCGCAAGATCATCACCATCGAGGACCCCGTCGAATACCAGCTCAAGGGCGTCAACCAGATCCAGGTCTCGGAGAAATCCGGCCTCACCTTCGCCCGCGGACTCCGCTCGGTGCTGCGTCATGACCCCGACGTCGTGCTGATCGGCGAGATCCGGGATCGCGAGACCGCCCAGATCGCGGTCCAGGCCTCGCTCACCGGCCACCTCGTCTTCTCCACACTGCACACGAACGACGCCCCGGGCTCGGTGACGCGTCTGGTCGACATGGGGGTCGAGCCCTACCTCGTGGCCTCGTCCCTCGAGGCCGTCCTCGCCCAGCGTCTGGTCCGGGTGCTCTGTCCCCACTGCGCCGAACCCGACACCTCCACCCACGCCGAGGCCTTCCGGAGGAAGATGGGGATCGGGGCGGACGCTCCGCTGCGTCGGGCCGTCGGATGCCGCGAGTGCCGCGGGACCGGGTTCTTCGGACGCCACGCGCTGTTCGAGTGGATGGATGTCGATGAGGCCATGCGGACGCTGATCCTGGAGCGCGCCTCGACCGACCAGATCCGCAACACCGCACGGGCGGCCGGCATGCAGACCCTTGCCGAGGATGGATGGCGCCTCGTCGCCCGGGGTCTCACCACCGTCGAGGAGATCCTGAGCGTCACCACCGACAAGGAGGCTCCGCCCCAGGCCACGACTCCGACCACGGACGCGGAAGAGGAGGCCGTTGGGACTGAGGCCTCCGGCACGCCGACCGCCTGAACGTCGCCATGCCGACCTTCCACTATCGAGCCCTGCAGACCGACGGCGTCCTCACCCGTGGCGAACTGGAGGCCGCGGGGCGTCCGGAGGCGCTCAAGCAGATCGAGCTGCTGGGCCTGCGTCCGGTGAACCTGACGGAGAAGGGTTCCGGTGCCCCGAAATCCTCCCTGGCCACGCCGTCGAAGGGATTCCGGTTGGCCCTCGGACCCGAGCGCGTCACCGCGGCCGACCTCGAGAACTTCACCCGCCTCCTCTCCAGCCTCCTCTCCGCCGGCGTGCCGCTTAGCCGAGCCCTCCTGATCCTCGGCAAGGAGGCCTCCACCCCCATTGCCGCCGCCAAATGGCGGGAGATCCATGGACTGGTCGTCGACGGCATGTCGCTCGCCCAGGCGATGGCCCGGTCGCCCGACACCTTCCCCAAGGTCTACACCGCCATGGTCGAGGCCGGAGAGGCCGGCGGATTCCTCGACGTCGTCCTGGCCCAGATCGCCGACTTCCAGTCCCGGGACAAGGAGCTCAAGTCCAAGGTCGCCACCGCCATGATCTACCCCTGCGTGCTGCTCGGGTTGGCAGTGGTCGTCCTCGCGGTGCTCCTGGTGTTCTTCATCCCGAAGTTCCAGAAGATGTTCAACAGCGTGCAGGGTTCCCTGCCGCTGCTGACACAGGTCATCGTCGCAGCCAGCCAGATCCTGCGCTCCTACGGACTCGTGGTGCTCGCGGGCGGGGTCGGAGGCGTGCTCATGACGCGGAACTGGCTCACGTCAGCGGAGGGCCGTCGCGTCTGGGAGGGCTGGACCCTCAAGGCCCCGGTCGTCGGTCCGCTGAGCGCCCGGTTCGCCATGGCCCGGTTCTGTCGCATGCTCGGCACCCTCATCGGCGCAGGCGTCCCCCTCATCCAGGCCCTGAACGTCGCCCGACGCTCCCTCGGCAACCAGATCCTGTCCGACGCCATCACCCAGTCCATCACCGAGGTCCAGCAGGGCGGACGCCTCGGACAGAGCCTCGCCCGATGCCCCATGCTGTTCAGTGGCCCCGTCATGGAGATGATCTCTGTCGCCGAGGAGAGCGGTCGACTCGATGGCGAACTCGTCCGCATCGCCAACGTGACGGAGTCGGAGCTGGACCGGCAGCTCAAGACCGCGGTCGCCCTGGCCGAACCGCTCATGCTATTCCTTATCGCCGGGTTCATCGGCATCATCTTCATCGGCATGCTTCTCCCGGTGTTCTCGCTCCAGGACTACATCAAGTGACCCCTCTCATCCCATGAACACTCCCGCACTCCCCGCCCAACGATCCCACCGTCGCGCCCGTCGTGGCGCATTCACCCTCGTCGAGATGCTCCTGGTGATCACGATCATCGGCATCCTGGCCGCCCTCGTCGTCCCGAAGATGATGGGCCGCAGCGAGCAGGCCCGCGAGGCCGCGGCCCGGGCCGATCTTGCGGCGATCAAGACCGCGCTCGACACCTACGAGATCGACAACGGGTCCTATCCGAAGTCGCTTCAGGACCTCATTGAGGCCCCGCGCAACGCGCGGTCGTGGAAGGGACCCTACCTCGACCGCCTGCCGCAGGATCCCTGGGGCAACCCGTACGTCTACGGCCAGCCCGCGCGCCGCAGCAAGGCGGGTTACGATCTGTCCTCGGTGGGACCGGACGGCAAGGAGGGATCCGAGGATGACTTCGGGAACTGGACCCAGAACTGAGCCGGGCGTGTGCCCCGGAAAGGGGTTCACGCTGCTCGAGCTGATCCTCGTGCTGGCCCTGCTCGGTATCGCCGTGGCCATCGTCACCCCGCGCATGTCGGGGTTCGCCAGCGGCCGCGCGTTCGACTCCGAGACCCGACGCCTGCTCGCCCTCACCCACGCCGCCCGCTCCCGGGCCATCGCGGAAGGCCGTCCCATCGTGCTCTGGATCAACTCCACCTCCGGGACCTATGGAGTGCGACAGGATGGACCCGTGGCCAACGTCGACACGAACGCCCTCGAGTTCAGCCTCGCCCCGGGGATCGAGATCGCCTTCGACACGCCCGACGCCCTCGTGGGCCAGACTGCCACGAGTCGACGTTTCCAGATCCCACCCCTGCCCAACGCCGTGTCGGTCGGCCCGCTCCAGATCCTCCCGGGGATCCGCATGATGCCCGACGGATCGATCGACGAAACCAGCCCGCAATCGATCCGGATCACCCAAGCCGACGGCACCGCGCTGTGGCTGGTCCAGGGTTCCGACCGGAGACACTATGAACTGCGTCCGGCCAACCTCTGACCCCCGACGCATCGAGGGAGGCTATACGCTGGCCGAGACGCTCGCGGCGCTGCTCTTCCTCGCGATTGTGATCCCGACCGTCGTGGAGGCACTGCATCTGGCGGGTCGCGCCGGGACCGTGGCGGAACGCCGGGCCGTCGCCGCCCGCATCGCCGAGCGCATGCTCAACGAGTCGATCGTCTTCACCAACCAGGTCTCCGGGAACCGCTCCGGCGTCGTCAGCGAGGGCAACCACGACTACGAGTGGACCGTCACCCGACAGAACTGGCTCACCACCCCCCTGCCCCTCCTCACGGCCGAGGTGCAGTTCACCGTCCAGGGCCAGCCATCCTCGGTCCAGCTGAGCACCATTGGCGCCCCGATTCCATGATCCGCCGGCGCTCCACAACCCTGGCCGACCAACCCCATCCCCGGGCAACCCAGGCCTTCACCCTGCTGGAGCTGCTGCTGTCGATCGGCGCCGCCGCACTCATCCTGCTGGCGATCCAGTCCACCCTCTTCACCACGCTGAGGCTCCAGGACCGCATGACCGGGGCCCTCGAGGCCGCGGTCCCGCTCGAGATGGCGTTCGATGTCCTCCGACGCGATCTCCAGTGCGTCGTCCCCCCGAAGGTCTCCGGGATCCTGTCGGGCGGGTTCCGCTGCGGGACCGTCCTGAGCACCGGCATCAGCCAGCCCGTGTCGCTCGAACTCCACACCAGCACCGGACCCCTTCTGGCCGCCGAGCCCTGGGGCGATATCCAACGCATCACCTACAGCCTCAAGCCATCCACCGACGGCACCGGGACCCAGGACCTGTACCGGGGGGTGTGCCGGAACCTCCTCACCACCTCCACCCCGGAGATCGAGGACCAGCTGCTCCTCCGGAACGTCCGGCAGCTCGACATCCAGAGCTACGATGGCCTGGCCTGGTATCCGATCTGGGACACCACCGACACCTCCACCGCCCGCACCAATCTGCCCGTCGCAGTCCGGGTGATGATCCATCGCGAGACGGACGAGGACGACTCCCCGGTCCAGCTGCTGGTGCCGATCGGGACCCAGAGTCGGACCAATTCGACAACCACCGTGGGCGGATGATCCTCACCCCTCCAGCCACGGGTATCGCCCGGAGACGTGCACGACCCGCCGACGCCTCGGTGCTGATCGTGGTGATGTGGGTCACCGTCGCCATCCTGTCGGTCACCCTGTATTTCGCCGACTCGATGGGACTGGAGATCCGGGCGACCGCCAACCGGGTCTCGGGACTGGCCGCGCAACAGGCCGCCGAGGGGGCGGTCCGATATGTCAGCTGGACCCTCTGGAACTCGGTCTCCAATGGGATCCTCGTCACCAACGCCCAATTCCAGTGCGAGGGCGTGCCGGTTGGGGATGCCCGTTTCTGGCTGATCGGACGCAACCGGGACGAGGCCTACCGGACGGATCCATGGTTCGGTCTGGTCGACGAGGCCTCCAAGCTCAACCTCAACGTGGCCAACTCGAACGCCCTGGCCTCGCTCCCTGGCATGGGAACCGACCTGGCGTCCGCCATCATCGACTGGCGCAGCACGAACAGCGACCTGTCCCTGCCCTACGCCACCTACGGCTATTCCGCGAAACACGGGCCCTTCGAGACGGTCGAGGAACTCCGACTCGTCCAGGGCCTGACCCTCCTCGAGCTCTACGGGGAGGATCCGAACCTCAACGGCGTGCTGGATCTCGACGAGAACCGGTTCTCGTCATCGGCCCAGGCCACTCCCGGACTGCTCGAGACCACCACGGTCTTTACCCGGGAGCCGAACTTCCATGCCGACGGCACCACGCTGACCAACGTCAACACCCGGGCCCAGATCCAGTCGCTTCTCGAGACCAACCTCGGCACGACCCGAGGCCGCCAGGTCCTCACCCAACTGGGCTTTACCGGGAACGCCTCACCCACCTTCCAGAGCCTGCTCGGATTCTATGTCGCGAGCGGCCTGACCCCGGACGAGTTCGAGAAGATGGCCCCCGACCTCTGCACCTCGACCAACACCTATGTCTACGGCCGGGTGAACATCAACACGGCCAGTACGGAGGTACTGACGGCCCTGTTCATGGGCCTTGGACAATCCGAACAGGCCGCAGCCGGCGCGGCCGAGACCCTCGTCAGCTACCGACGTCAGACCCCCAGCCGGCCGACCTCGATCGCCTGGCTCGTCACTGCCCTCGGAACCTCGAATCCCGTCGTAACCAGTCTGGCCCGCCGCGATCTTGTAACCACACGGAGTTTCCAATACTCGGGCGACATCGTGGCCCTCGGTCCGAACGGCCGGGGATACCACCGGGTGAAGCTCGTGTTCGATCTCAGCGATGGAGTTCCACAGGTCATCTTCCGACAGGACCTCAGCCGCCTCGGCTGGGCACTGGGAACCCGTACCCGGGACCTGATCGCCGCCGGCACGCTTCCATGATCGACACCCAGAAACTCATACAGCGCCTCCGACGCCCCCCGTCGTCGGTCCTCGCCCTGTCGATGGAGGGACGCCACGTCGCCGCCGCCGTCCTCCGACAGGCCAAGGGCACGATCGAGGTCGTCACGCGCCATGTCGGCACCCTGCCGATGGAGGTCGATCCCAACGACGCCCCAGCCGTCGGCAAGGCCCTGCGGACCTTGCTGGACAGCGCCTCCATCCGGGAGCGCCAGTGTGTCTGGGCCCTGCCCTGTTCGGAGGTGCTGACGACCCAGACTCTCGTCCCGGCGATCGACGAGGAGGATGTCGACAGCCTCCTGCAGCTCGAGGCCGAGAAGGGGTTCCACGGAGACGTCTCCGCCAGCCGGGTGGCCGACTCCCGGTGTCGTCTCCCGGACGGCCAGCGCTGGGTCACACTCGCCACGATCTCCCCCGCACGTCACGAGATCCTGCGCCAGGTGATGGAGGCCGCCCGCCTGAAGTGCCTTGGCCTCTCGCCGGCCATCACCGACCTCGTGGCGGCCCGGACGTCCGACGCCGCCGGCGTCCTCGATCTCACCGTCTCGCCTGCCAGTGGCACCCTCCACCTCCAGATCACTGTCGATGGCGGGATCGCAGCCCTGCGGTCCCTCGACCGCGCGATCGACGCCACCACGGCCCCGGCGACGGTGCGTCCCGAGGCGGTGGCCCGGGAGATCCGCATCACCCTGGGACAGTTGCCAGAGGTGCTCGTGGACTCGATCCGGCACCTCCGCCTCCACGGTCCGGCAGAGACGCTCCCCGCGCTAACCGCCGCACTCACTGCCCGGTTCGCGGATAACGGCATGGCGGTCGAGAGCCTCCCTTCGCCCCAGGACTCCGTCGCCCTGGAAGCGGTGGTCGAGGCGGGACGCCGCCTTCTCGAGGGCCGACCGGCCGGGCTGGAGTTCCTGCCGCCGACCCCCTCAGCGCTCGAACAGTTCCTGAGCCGGCACACCGAGGGACGCCTCCGGCTGACCTGGAGCCTCGGCACGACTGCCGCCGCCCTGGTAGGTCTCTTCTTCCTCGTCCAACAAATCCAGCTCGGGCTGCTCGAATCCCGATGGTCGGGCATGTCCGCCAAGGTTCGTCGACTCGAGACCCTCCAGCAGAAGATCCGACAGTTCCGTCCCTGGGCGCCCGAATCGCCCCGCGCGCTCCAGATCCTCGAGGGTCTGACCCAGGCGTTTCCCGAGACCGGATCGGTCACGGCCCGCTCCATCGAGATCCGTCAGGCGGGCGACATCGTCTGCACCGGCACCGCGTCCGACAGCGCTTCGTTGCTGCGGATGCTCGAGAAGCTCCAGGCCTTGCCGTCGGTCAGCGCTCTTCACAGCGAGCAGATCCGCGGGAAGTCGCCGCTGCAGTTCCAGGTGAATTTCCGATGGGAGGAGGCCGGACAACCATGACCCCGGAACGCCGCCAACGCCTCCTTGTCCTCGCCACGGCCAGCATCGCCGGCCTCTACATGGCAAACCTCATCCTGATCGAACCCCTCTTCGCCTGGGGCGCCCGCCGCGCGCAGCAGATCGAGAAGCTCCGCAAGCAGGTCCGTTCCGGTGAACAGCTGATCGGTCGGGCCGACCGGGTCCAGGAGGTCTGGAACCGGATCCGGACCCATTCCCTCCCGTCGAATCCCTCGCAGGCGGAGCAGCTGCTGCTCAACACCCTCGACCAATGGGCGCGGGAATCTGGATCCGAGATCCTGGACCGGGTCCCCCAATGGCGGGGCGACGAGGCGGACCACCAGACGCTGACCTGTCGTCTCGAGGTCAATGGTTCGCTGTCGAGCCTGACCCGATTCCTGCAGCGCCTCGAGTCGGGTGCACTCGACCTGAAGGTCGACGCCATGCAGCTGACCACGCGCGATCCCGCTGCGCAGCAGATGACCCTGGGGCTTCAGCTCAACGCGCTGGTGCTCACCTCGAACACCCCATGAAGCGCCCAAGCACAACGCTCTGGCTCGTGATCGCGGCTGTTGCCGCCGGTGGCGTCCTGCTCTGGGACCGCGGTGGCAGCGGATCCCACACGCCAGTCCGATCCGTCGGCGGCTCCCGCACCACAGCGTCCGGCAGCGGCCCCACCACCAACGCTCCGTCCGGGACGGGATCCACCAACGAGTTCCGCTCCCTCGCCAACTGGGTTGCCGAACGCAACATCTTCGACCCGTCCCGGCAGCCGCGGATCCCAGGTGCGCCGCCTCGACCCGTCTCCCGTCCGAAGAGCACCGAGGCCCCGACCTTCACGCTGGTCGGAGTGCTGAAGGCCCAGAAGGGACCCATGGCGTTCTTCGACAGCGGCACGTCCGAATACCGCAAGGTGATCCCGCTGAACGGAACCATCGCCGGATACACGGTGGTCGACATCACCCCGGCCCGGGTCCGGCTCTCGATCAGCAACCAGCCTCCGCTGGACCTGCGGGTCGGAGCCCGGATGCGCCAGGACGGCGAGACCGGGTGGCAGCTGGCAGACGCCGGCGTTGTTGCCACAACCCCTGCGTTGGGCGGCACATCTGCCACGGGTTCCGGGGCCACCACCCCGGGGTCCAGCGGGAATGCCGCGGAGGATGAGATCTTGAAACGTCTGATGAAGAAACGGGAACAGGAGTCGCAATGAATCACGGCAAGAATCCACTGCTGATGACCCTCGCCACGGCGGGATGTCTGATGCTCGCCCCGGCCCAGGACACCGCCAACCCGACGCCCGCCCCCGCGGCGCCGACCCCTGCCGTCGACACTCCAGCACCCGCCCCGGCCGATTCCACGGCCCCGGCCGCATCGTCCACCCCGCCGGCGGCGGCCCCTGCGCCCGTCATTTCGGGCAACCCCGATGAGATCTTCCTGAACTTCAAGAACGCCCCGCTGGATCTCGTTCTCGAGCACCTCAGCGAGGCCGCCGGATTCGTCATCGTCCTCGAGGCCCCGGCCAAGGGCACCGCCAGCGTCGTCAGCCACCGCCCGGTGAACCGCGACGAGGCCGTCGACCTCCTCAACTCGATCCTCGACAAGAATGGCCTCGCGGCGATCCGGGACGGCCGGATCCTGACCATCGTCGACCGCGCCACCGCCAAATCGAGGAACACCCCGGTGAAGGTCGGCAACGACCCCCGGACGATCCCACGCAACGACGAGATCGTCACCCAGATCATCCCCCTCGTGTACGTCGAGGCCGAGCAGCTGGCCAAGGACCTCGGTTCGTTCATCTCGCCCAATGCGACCTTCGTGGCCAACGCGGCGGGCAACTCGATCGTGATGACCGACACCCAGTCGAACATCCGGCACATCGTCGAGATCATCAAAGCCATCGATTCCAGCGCCGAGGCCGGCACCGAGATCCGGGTGTTCCATCTCAAACACGCCAATCCCAACGACGTGGCGACGGCCCTGTCGGGTGTCTTCCCCAGCTCAAGCGGCTCGGGTTCGGGCAATGGCAATAACCAGGCCCCGATCCGGTTCGGTGGAGGGGGATTCGGGGGCTTCGGTGGGTTCGGAGGCGGCGGGTTTGGGGGGGGTGGGGGAGGACGGGGTGGCGGGACCGGTGGCGGCGGGGGGGGACGTTCTGGCGGCGGCTCCGCCCAGAGCGATCGCATCCGCAAAGCCAGCCAGGTCCTGGCCGTGGCCGACCTCCGGACCTCCTCGGTGGTCGTCACTGCGTCGAAGGACCTCATGGGCCAGATCGGCGACGTCATCAAGGAGCTCGATGTCCCGACCCTCCGCGACCAGCAGGTCTACGTGTTCCGCATGACCAATGCGGATCCCCAGCAGGCCGTCCAGGTGCTGCAGAACATGTTCCAGAGCCAGACGGCCAACCGTACCGGCATGCAGAACCAGCAGAACAGCGCGCTGATGCAGCGTCAGCTCAACAACAACAACACCATGGGCAGCTCCAGCAGCGCCAATGGAAGCGGCTTCGGCGGCGGCAACAACACGGGCGGCACCGGCGGACGGCTCTTCTGAACCCCAACCCTTTCCCAGCCATGAAACGACACGTCCCACACAAGGGTTACTTGATCGGTCTCGCCGCGTTTGTTCTCGGCCTCACCACCTCCCTCCAGGCCCAGCAACGCCAAGGAGGCGGGGGGGGAGGAGGAGGATTCGGCGGCGCTGGATTCGGGGGTCAGTTCGGGGGGGGCGGCGGCGCCGGCGGTGCCAACTCCCGCAACACGGGGGCAGGCTACAACTTCAACGGTTCCGTGGGCTCAGCCCTCATCTCGGTCGATCCCCAGACCCACAACATCGTCGTCATCACCGACGCCCAGACCAGCCTCCAGATCAGCAACGTCATCGCGAACCTCGACGCACCGAAGCCGCAGGTCCTGATCAATGTCGTGTTCATGGAGGTCACCCACACCGACGGATTCGAGTTCGGCGTGGAGGGCACCTACGTGAAAGGGGGCAACACGCCGAGCACCGCCGGGACGGTCTTCGGTCTGGCGGGACTCAACAACGTGGTCACGAACTTCAATGGTCTCGGCCAGCAGGCTGGGACCGCCCTGGCTCCGAACTCCACGGGAGGCGGCTCCGGCGGCCTCTACCAGATCGCCGGCTCCAACTTCCAGGCCACCCTCCGGGCCCTTGCCACCTCCGGCAAAGCCAAGGTCCTGTCCCGTCCCTCCGTCGTGGCCCGCGATGGCCAGCTGGCCCGGATCGTCGTCGGCCAGAGTGTCCCGCTCCCGAACGGCGTCTCGTTCTACACCTCCGGCGGCAATACGATCCCGATCATCAACGTCAACTACACCGACGTGGGTATCATCATGAACGTGACCCCGTTCATCGATTCCAACGGCAAGGTTGAGATGATCGTCCAGCCCCAGATCTCCTCCGTCTCCCAGACCCAGAGCCAGTCCCTCTCCTCCCAGGTCAACGCTCCCTACATCAACGTGCGCTCGGCCGACACCGTCGTGGTCACCCCCGACTCCGAGACTGTGGTGATCGGTGGTCTGATTGCTGAGGACGAAACCAAGTCCGTCCGGAAGGTCCCCTGGCTGGGCGACATCCCATGGGTCGGCAATCTGTTTCGGACCACGAGCAAGACCGGTGCGAAGACCGAGCTCTTGATCTTCCTCACGCCGCGGATCATCCGCACACCTGCGGACTTCGCCGCGGTCACCGGGCAACAGACCGACCGTGCGAGCATGGTCACCAATTCCGTCACGGAGAAGGAGTGGAACCAGTTCCTCGACAAGTTCCCCTCCGAGAACCTGCCAGCAAAGACGCAGTGAGCTGGGGACCAGATCCCGGTTGAACGCTGAAGTCTAGAGACCATTGCGTCCCGAGTTGTTGGGAAGCACAGGGGAACGACGGTCCTCCACTTCCGACGCGCAGGACTCAACGCCCCACTTCGCTTTCGTTTTCACCAATCCAAGGGTGGAATCGCGCTGACGTTCCACCCATCCTTGCGGGGTCATGGTGCTTCGTCCCCTCGGCGTCCTCTCCCTCGTCGGCCTCCTGGCCCTCGGCTGTCAGAAGAAACAAGGCGGCGCCGGCGGTCCCCCCATGGGTGCCTTCGCCGTCCAGGTCGTCACCGCACCGGTGAGGACCGAGCCGGTCGTGGAGACCGTCTCGCTCGTCGGCAACATCATGGCCAACGAGATCATCGACCTGACCTCGGAGACCGATGGGATCGTGAAGGAGATCCGGTTCGACGAGGGCACTCCGGCGAAGAAGGGCGACGTCCTGGTGGTCCTCGACGACACCAAGCTCGCCCCGCAGGTCCAGGAGGCTGAGGCCCAACTGGAGCTGGCCCGCACCTCCTTCGAGCGAGTGAAGCTGCTGTTCCGCGACAAGCTGATCTCGCAGCAGGAATACGACACCGCGGCCGCCACCTACTCGGCCAACGAGGCTTCCGTGGACCTGAAGCGCCGCATGCTCCGGGACGCCCGGATCCTCGCCCCCTTCTCCGGCATCACCGGCGCCCGGCAGATCAGTCCCGGACAGGTCATCACCCGCTCCACCCGCATCACCCAGCTGGTCGATCTCGACACCGTAAAGGTCGAGGTCGCCGTGCCCGAGCGCTACCTCAGCCAGGTCCAGGAGGGACAGAAGGTGAGGTTCCGCGTCGCCGCGTTCCCGAAGGACACCTTCGAGGGTGAGGTCTACTTCGTCTCGCCCCAGCTCGATCCCAACACCCGGACCGCCCTCGTGAAGGCCCGGATCGCGAATCCCTCCCGCCGGTTGCGGGGAGGTATGTTCGCCAATCTCGAACTCAGCCTTCAGCTGCGCGACGCCGCCCTCGTCATCCCGGAATCGGCGGTCTTCAACAACGGGGACGCCACCCTCGTCTTCCTCGCCACCTCCACCAACACCGCGATGATCCAGCCGGTCCGCACCGGACTACGCCTCGCGGGCAAGGTCGAGGTGCTCCAGGGCCTCGCCGACGGACAATCCGTTGTGACCGAGGGCCTCCAGAAGCTCCGCCCCGGGGCGCCGATCATGACCCGGAGCAACGGACCGGCCACGGCACCCAAGCCCTGAACGTGCCATGATCCTTCCGCGCCTCTCCATCCAGCGGCCGATCCTGGCCACGATGCTGAACCTCACGCTGATCCTGTTCGGCGTGATCGGACTCTCCCGGCTCCCGGTCCGGGAACTGCCCGACATCGATCCTCCGATCATCTCGGTCACGACCATCTATCCCGGCGCGAACGCCCAGGTCGTCGAGACCGAGATCAGCGAGCGCCTCGAGGAGGCCCTCAACAACATCAGCGGCATCAAGACCCTCCGCTCCGAGAGTCGTGAGGGTGTCAGCAACATCTCCATCGAGTTCGACCTCTCCCGGGACATCGACATCGCCGCCCAGGACGTCCGGGACCGCGTCTCCCGTGTGCGGGGCGTCCTGCCCGACGACATCCTCGAACCCATCGTGGCCAAGCAGGACGCCGACGCGCAGCCGATCCTGTGGCTGGCGGTCAACAGCGACCGGTACTCCCCCCTCGAGCTGACCACGATGGCCGAGCGGATTCTGAAGCCTCGGCTGCAGGGTGTGGAGGGTGTGTCGTCCATCACCGTCGGCGGCGAGAAGCGGTATGCCATGCGCCTGTGGCTGGACTCCGAGAAGATGGCGGCCCGTGGGGTCACGGTGATCGACGTCCAGAACGCCCTCCGGGCCCAGAACATCGACCTACCGAGCGGCCGCGTGGAGAACCTCGACCGGGAGATGACCATCCAAACCCGGGGTGAACTGGCCACGGCGACCGAGTTCAACGACCTCGTCATCCGGGCCGACGGCGCCAATCTGGTGCGGCTGCGTGACATCGGACGGGCGGAAGACGGTGTCGAGGACTACCGGACCGTCGCCCGCGCGCGGGGCAAGCCCTGCATCTTCCTCGGCATCGTGAAGCAGGCGAAGGCCAACACGGTGGCCGTCGCGGAGAAGATCCGTGCCGAGGCCGACGCCCTCCGCCCCAGCCTGCCCGAAGGCTGCGAGATGTGGGTCGCGTTCGACTCCAGCACCTTCGTCGCCAAGGCCATCAACGAGGTCTGGGAGACCCTGGCCATGGCCTTCATCCTGGTCGTGCTCATCATCTTCATGTTCCTGCGCGACGTCCGCTCCACCCTCATCCCGGCGGTCGCCATCCCGGTCTCCCTCATCGGCACCTTCGCCCTGCTCTATGTCCTGGGCTACTCGGTCAACATCCTCACCATGCTCGCCCTGGTGCTGAGCATCGGGGTCGTGGTCGACGATGCCATCGTCGTCCTCGAGGCCATCTACCGCCACATCGAGGAGGGCATGACTCCGATGAAGGCGGCCTTCAAGGCCATGGAGGAGATCAGCTTCGCGGTCATCGCGATTACGATCTCGCTCGTCGCGGTCTTCGCCCCGCTGGCGTTCCAGAAGAGCGCCACAGGACGCCTCTTCATCGAGTTCGCTGTCACCGTCGCCGGCTCCGTCGTCATCTCCGCCTTCGTCGCGCTCACCCTTTCTCCGGCGATGGCCTCGCGGATCCTGAGGCCGGTCGCAGGACGGAAGCACGGCCCCCTCTTCCTCTTCTTCGAACGCCTCTTCGACTGGATCACCCGACACTACCTCGCGGGCCTGCACTGGGCTCTGGGACACAAGACCGTCATGGTCGGGATCACCGTCGCCACCGTCGCCCTCCTCGTCGCGGCCTACCGGGGTCTGGAGCAGGACTTCCTGCCCCAGGAGGACAAGGGACGCCTCTTCGCGATCGTGCTGACCCCCAACGGATCCACCAGCGAGTTCACCGACCGCCAGCTCCGTAAGGCCGAGGAGATCATCGGAAAAATGCCGGAGGTCTGGAGCTACGGGGCGATCGTGGCCCCGGGATTCAGCGGCCCCGGCCAGGCCAGCTTCGGGATCGTCTTCGTCACCTTCACGGACCGCGCCGAACGCACGCGGTCGGTCCAGGAAATCGTCAATGGCCCCGGCGGACTGGCCACGCGCCTGATGCAGGAGGTGGAGGGAGGTCTCGCCATCGCCAACCTGCCGAAATCCATCGAGACCAGCTTCAACAGCTCGCCCTTCGAGCTGGTGCTCCAGAACCAGGATCTCAAGGCCCTGAGCACGACCGCCGATGGTGTCGCCAACCGCCTCCGCGGACTCACCAATGCGACCGGACAGCCCCTCCTGAAGAACGTCCGCGTCAGCTACGAAGTAAACAAGCCGGAGGTCCGCATCGCCATCGACCGCAACCGGGCCGCCTCCCTGGGCGTCAGCGTCGCCGAGATCTCCCGGACGCTGCAGATCCTCTTCGGCGGACTCGACCTCAGCCGCATCAAGCGTGACGGAAAGGAATACGACGTCATCGCCCAGCTCGAACGGACCTCCCGGCTCACTCCGGCGGACCTCGACAAGGTGTTTGTCCGGAGCACCTCCGGAACGCTCGTCCAGCTGAGCAGCCTCGTGACACGGTCCGAAGGCGCCGCCGCCAACTCGATCTTCCACTACGGCCGTCTCCGTTCGGCCAGCATCACCGCCTCGCCCGGAGCCGTTCCCATCGGAACGGTCGTGGAACAGGTCGAGCCATGGCTGGCCCGTGAACTGCCGCAGGGATTCCTCTATGCATGGGAGGGCGATGCCAAGAACCTGGCGGAGTCGACGAGTGAGATCTGGTGGGTGCTCAGCCTCGCCGGGATCATCGTCTACATGACCCTGGCGGCCCAGTTCGAGAGCCTCGTCCACCCCTTCACGGTCATGCTCGCCCTGCCCCTCGCCTTCGTCGGGGCCTTCGGATCGCTCTGGATCCTCAACTGGATGGGCCTCATGGGCTTCATCCCTCCGATCCCCGCGATGAACTTCAACCTGTTCAGCCAGATCGGCCTCGTACTGCTGATCGGGCTCGTGACCAAGAACTCCATCCTGCTGGTTGAGTTCGCGAACCAGGAGATGGACCGGGGCACCACCGCCTACAATGCCATGATCGAGGCCGGACGTGTTCGGCTCCGTCCGATCCTCATGACCGCCCTGTCGACGATCGCTGGCATCCTGCCGATCGCCATCGGCTTCGGCGCCGGTGCCGAGAGCCGGCGTCCGATGGGCGTCGCCGTCGTGGGTGGCATGATCTCCAGCACGTTCCTGACCCTGTTCGTCATCCCCGTCGTCTACCTGCTGCTGTCGCGGCTCACACGGCGCCGGGTCGAGGCCTGAAGGGAGTCACGCATCACGCCAGGATCGACGGCACAAGCTCACCGTGGACGTCCGTCAGACGGAAGTCCCGACCCTGGAACCGGAAGGTCAGCCGTTGGTGGTCGAGTCCGAGGAGATGCAGGATCGTCGCGTGGAGGTCGTGGACGTGGACCCGGTCCTGGACCGGACCAAAGCCCAGTTCATCCGTCTCTCCCACCACCGCACCGGCTTTCACACCGCCACCTGCCATCCAGATCGTGAATGCGTCGATGTGATGGTTCCGCCCCGTCTTCTCGCGGTTCTCACCCATCGGGGTCCGACCGAACTCACCGCCCCAGATCACCAGTGTATCCTCGAGAAGGCCCCGTGACTTGAGATCGCGCACCAGCGCCGCCTGGGCCTGGTCGACATCGCGGCACACTTTCTCGAAGTCCGACTCGAGCGTCTCACCTGGCCCCCCATGGCTGTCCCAGTTGGTGTGGTAGAGCTGGACGAAGCGGACGCCACGCTCCACGAGGCGTCGGGCGAGAAGACAGTTTCGGGCAAACGAAGGCTTGGTTGGGTCCACTCCGTAGAGATCGAGCGTCGCTCGACTCTCACCGGCGAGGTCCATCGCCTCGGGAGCACTGGTCTGCATCCGGTACGCCATCTCATAGGCCGCGATGCGGGTGGCGATCTCCGGATCCCCGGTGTCGACGAGACGCTGAAGATTGAGATCTCGGACCGCATCGATTGCCCGACGCTGACGATCAGCATCGATGCCCTCCGGCGCGGTCAGATTAAGGATTGGCTCCCCCTGGGCCCGCAGCGGCACGCCCTGGAAGGTGGTGGGCAGGAACCCACTGCCCCAGTTGACCGCCCCGCCCCGGGGTCCACGCGGTCCGCTCTGGAGGACGACAAACCCGGGCAGGTTGTCGGCCTCGCTGCCGATCCCGTAGGTGAGCCAGGCCCCCAGGCTGGGACGTCCGAACTGCGACGACCCCGTGTTCATGAACAGCTTGGCGGGAGCGTGGTTGAAGACGTTGGTGGCGCAGGTGCGGACGAACGTAACTTCCCCGGCGATGCCCGCCGTGTGGGGGAACAGCTCACTGACCCACATCCCCGAGGGACCCTGTTGCCGGAAGGCACGCCTGGACCCCAGCAGGGTGCTCCGGTTCTTGAACGAGCTGTCCATGAACGCGAAGCGCTTGCCCTGGAGGTAGGAGTCCGGGATCGCCTGGCCGTTGAGGGCGTTGAGGCGCGGCTTGTGGTCGAACAGCTCGAGCTGCGAGGGCCCGCCTGCCATGAAGAGGTAGATGACGTTCTTCGCCCGGGGCCGGAAATGGGTCGTACGCGGGGCGAGCGGTGGTGTGGCTCCGCCCTGTCCCGCAGCCAGCAGCGCGTTCCGATCCATCAACGACGCGAGTGCGATGGAGCCGAGCCCAACGCCACAGCGACTGAAGAAGTGGCGCCGCGTGAGTGCGGCAAGGGTGGGGTCGGTGGGAAGGTTCATGGGGTCACTCCCGGGTGATGGTCTCGTCGAGGTTCAACAGCACACGGGACACCGTCCTCCACGCATCGGTGTCGGATCCAGCCCGACGCTCCCCATCGAGTAGCCGCTGCAATCGCTCCCGCTCGCCCGGCTTCGGACGCCGACCCGTGCACAGCTGGAAACCATACGCCACAGGATCCCCCCACGGCACCCCATCCTGCAGACGCCGCGCCAGACGGTCGGCCAGGTCCACGAACGCCGCATCGTTCAGCAGCGTCAACGCCTGGAGCGGCGTGTTGGATCGGTTGCGACGGGTGCAGGTGCTGAAGGCGTCTGGAGCGTCAAAGACCGCCAGTGCCGGGTGGGGCGTGGCCCTCCAGAAATAGGTGTAGAGACCCCTGCGATATCGATCACCCCCCAGGCTCGTCCTCCATTCACGCCGAACCTGCCCCAGGTTCATCACACCCTCCGGCTGCGGCGGATGCACAGGAGGTCCACCCAGAGCAGGATCCCAGGCACCACTGGCCACGAGAGCGACGTCGCGGATGAGTTCCGCGTCGAGACGGATCCGGTTCTGACGGGCGAGCAGGCGGTTGCCCGGATCCTTTTCGAGAAGATCCGGCCGGACCGTCGACGCCTGCCGATAGGTCTCCGAGGTCACAATCCTCCGGTGGAGCCGCTTGAGCGAATACCCGAATCCGCCCTCGGCGATGGGGGACACAAACTCCACAGCCAGTCCGTCGAGAAGTTCCGGGTGGGTCGGTGGACTCCCCTGGGTCCCGAAATCGTTCTCGGTCTCAACCAGTCCCCGCCCGAAGTACTGCTGCCAGACTCGGTTCACCGTGACCCGCGCCGCCAGAGGATGGCGCGGATCCATGATCCATCGAGCGAGATCGAGTCGATTGGGCCGGCGGCTTCCCTGTCCCTCGAACGGCATCGGCGGCAGGACGGCAGGCGTCCCAGGACCGACTGCCTCGCCCGGTCGTGTGAAGTCGCCCTTGATGAACACCGTCGTCCGGCGTGGTGTGCTGCGCTCAGCCAACACAAGAGTCGTGGTGGGCTTCGCTGCAGGCGTCGCAGCACCGCCCGGACCCTGGACCAGGCCGGCAGATGGAATCTCGAGCGTCGACTCGTCCTGCTGGTTGAAGAAGTCGAACAGCTGGTAGTACTCGCGCTGGCGGATGGGATCGAACTTGTGGTCGTGACACTGCGTACAGGCGATCGTGAGTCCCAGAAGGGCGGTGCCGGTGGTGCCGACTCGGTCGATCACTCCTTCGATGCGGAACTGCTCAGGATCGATGCCCCCCTCCTCGTTGAGCTGGGTATTGCGGTGGAATCCGGTGGCGATGCGCTGGTCCAGGGAGGCTCCTGGCAGGAGATCCCCAGCCAGCTGTTCGACGATGAACTGGTCGAAGGGTAGGTCGGCATTGAGGGATCGAATCACCCAGTCGCGCCAGGGCCAGATCGAGCGCGGGGCATCGGCGCTGTAGCCGTTGGAATCGGCATAGCGGGCGACATCCAGCCACCAGCGGGCCCAGCGTTCCCCATGGTGGGGCGAGGCCAGCAGCTCGTCGACCAGCCGCTCATAGGCATCGGGACGCGGATCCGCGACGAACGCGTCGATGCGCTCCGGACTGGGAGGAAGACCGGTCAGATCGAGGCTGACCCGACGGATCAGCGTCGGGCGGTCGGCCTCCGGCGACGGCGCAAGACCAGCCTCCTTGAGACGGTGTCCGATCCACGCATCGATCGGATGGCCACCGTAAAAGCCTCCCGGGACCGGCCCGGGCGGGGTCCGCCGCTCCGGCGGCACGAAGGCCCAATGGACTCGATGTCCCGGGGTTTCGGAGGCGGGCAGCGGAGCCCCGGCATCGATCCAGCCCCGGACCGCGGCGATCGCGGTCGTCGAGAGAGGCGTACGCTTGTAGGGCATCTGCTCCAGCTGGGCGTGTCGTCCCTCGATGACCTGGACCAGCAGACTCCCCGCCGCATCGCCGGGCACGACAGCCGGCCCACGTTCCCCGCCCTTCAGCGCGTCCACCGCGGTGTCGAGACGGAGTCCGTTCTGGGATTTCTCGATCCCATGACAACCGATGCAGTGGTCGGTGAGGACGGGTTTGACCTCCCGGAGATAGTCCGGGGCGCCAACCGCGACTGCGGCAGCGCCCATCCAGGAAAGCAGGACTGTTCGGCAACGGGACATTGCTCCGGGAAAACCAGCTGGAGTCTGCGTGGAGTGCAACCGCCGGCGAAGGGAAAATGCAGCGGTCACGGGTCAGCATGGATCCCGGCTTCCCTGTCCGGTTCTTCTGCTGCTACCCCTCCGCCGTCATCTCTGCTCCGACCCATGGACTCCACACCCCACCCCCAGCGCCTCCACCGTCTCGTCCCGATGCTCCCCGTAAGGCATCTGCCACGGAGCGTCGACTTCTACGCAGGGCTGGGGTTCGAGGTGGAGACCCGTCGGGACGACTGGGGCTGGGCGATGCTCCGACTGGGTGAGTGCCGCATCATGCTGGACCAGTCGATCTTCCACGCCACCCAGCATCCCTCGGCCTCCGTGCTCTACCTGTACCCCGAGGACATCGATGCCTTCCATGCCGAGGCGAGGCGACGGGGCCTGACCCTGCCGGACCTAGAGGCGACCTTCTACGGGATGAGGGAATTCCGGATCGAGGATCCCGACGGCAACCGGCTCTGGATCGGACAGCCCAGTCCCGGCCAATGACACCCTGACGGGACCCAAGGCATACCCGGAGCACCGCAGACCGCCGTGCCGCCTTCCGGCTCAGTGCCGGAAATGGCGGTGGCCGGTGAACATCATCGCCACACCCCGCTCGTCCGCAGCAGCGATGACCTCGGCATCCCGAACGCTACCCCCGGGCTGGATTGCCGCGGTCGCACCGGCCTCTGCCGCAGCGATCAAGCCATCCGCAAAGGGGAAGAAGGCATCCGAGCAGACCACGCTGCCCTTCAGGGACAATCCCGCCTCGCCCGCCTTCCAAACTGCGATCCGGCTCGAGTCGACACGGCTCATCTGCCCCGCCCCGACCCCGAGCGTCCGCCCCAGACCATCGGCGGGATCCGCCCCGACATAGACGATGGCGTTGGACTTGAGGTGCTTGACCACTCGCCAGCCGAACTGCATCGCCCGCAGTTCGTGGGCCGTCGGCGCACGCCGGGTCACCTGACGGAGATCCGACTCGGCCGTCCTCCGGAGATCCCGCTCCTGCCACAGATAGGATTCCGCCCCGACGCTCCGGATATCCACCGGCGAGGCGGTCGCTGGGTTCCGGAGGACCTTCAGCAGACGGAGGTTCTTCTTCTGCTGGAGCAGAGCGAGGGCCTCGGGCGTGAAGCCCGGTGCGATGATCACCTCGCTGAAGATCTCGGCGATGGCCTCGGCGCAGGCGAGATCCAGCGGACGGTTGACCGCGATGATGCCGCCGAACGGGGCCTGCCGGTCGGTCGCAAAGGCCTTGTCCCAGGCCGACCGCAGCGTTGTCCCCTGCCCCACGCCACACGGGTTGGTGTGCTTCAGGATCGCCAGCGTGGGCGGCTCGTCACCGTCGAACTCCCCGATCAACGCCGCCGCGGCGGTGAGATCCAGGATGTTGTTGTACGACAGCTCCTTGCCATGCAGCTGCTGGAAGTAGTCCTGGAAGGGTCCATACAGCGCCGCCTTCTGATGAGGGTTCTCCCCATAGCGCAGAGGCTGGGCCAGTGGGACCCGGATCTCGAGGGTTGCAGGAGCCGCAGGAGTCGCGTCCACCTTGCCCAGGCCGAACGCCCCGGTGAGATGCCGGGCGATCGCGGCATCATACGCCGCGGTCCGCGCATACACCTTCGTCGCCAGCTCACGCCTGAGTTCCAGAGTGGTTCCGCCCTGGGATGCCACCTGCTCCGCCACGCGCACGTAGTCCGCCGGATCCACCACCACCGTCACAAACTCATGGTTCTTGGCCGCGCTCCGCAGCATGGAGGGCCCGCCGATGTCGATGTTCTCGATCGCGTCGTGCAGCGATACCCCGGGCTTCGCCACGGTCTGCTCGAACGGATAGAGGTTCACCACGACCAGGTCGATCGGGGGGATCCCATGCTTCTGCGCCGTCGCGACGTGTTCCGGATTGTCGCGGAGGTGGAGCAGGCCGCCATGGACCTTCGGATGCAGCGTCTTGACCCGTCCATCCAGCATCTCGGGAAAGCCGGTGTAGTCGCCGAGTTCGATCACCGACAGCCCCTCGGCCTTCAGGGCCTTGGCTGTGCCACCGGTCGAGATCAGCTCGACCCCTGCCTGGGCGAGGGTTTTGGCAAAGGGTACCAGACCGGTCTTGTCGGAAACGGAGAGGAGGGCGCGGGCGATCTTCGGCATGTTCGGGGCGGAGAGGCTCCGCAACACCCCCGGAGACCGTCAACACTGGATGCTCCCCACCGGATGCTCCGCCTATCTGTTCCGGCATCGGATCTCGCCACCCATCCACCGACCCCGGATCACCGCAGGACCACGGCACTGGCTGGCGGATTGTGCAGTGACTTCAAAACCTGGCCACGTCCCAGCGGCCAGCCCACACCACGCATACACGAGTCCCAGACCCTGGGACTCGCGCGGACGCAGTCCTCACGTCCACCGGCATCCCACACAGCCCGATCCAACACCTCACTGCGTGGGTGCTCCCGCACCCAGTGATGCAGGGCACTGCATCACCCACCCCCCTCCGGGCCGTCGTTCGTTCCCCTCCTCCACCTCCGTGTCTCCGCGTCGCCGTGTGAGTCCCCTCGCCCCCTCACCGCCCCAATTCCCGATCCGTCCTCCGCGCGAAATACAGGGCACTCGCGATCAGACAGACCGTTCCCAGCACCGACATGAACCACGTGAATCCGGTGAAGAACCCGAAGCGCGACAGCGAACTGGCCGCCAGGTCCTTGTAGAGCTGGACCCCCACCGAGCCCGTGTACCCGATCGCATCGGCGAGGTAGATGGCGAACACCGCCGTACCCACCGCGCGGGTCGAGGCCATCATCCGCTCGAAGAGCACCGACCCGTAAGGCACATAGGCCAGGTACGAACCAAGACCGGTGAGGGTCATCCACCAGAATCCGCTGATCCACCCGAGGTGCAGCAGGAGGGTAGAACCACCCAGCAGGATCAAGCCACCGGTCATGATACCGAAGGCGGCCAACAACCCCCTTCGGTTGTCCTTTACGAGGTTCAGCAGCGCGAGCACGCCCATCACCCCAAAGGTCACGAGGGATTCCGCCCGGGAGATGATCGTCTTGTTGTCTTTGTAGGGGTAGCCAAGGCCATCGAAGATCTCGACCTGGTAGTTGTCGCGGAAGTCCCGATAGGCCGTCAGGAAGAAGTACGCGACACAGAGCAGGCCCAGTCCCAGGCCGAACTGGCGCACGAAGGCCATCCGATCGGCCCCCTTCATGGGTTCCCGTTCCGCGCGGGCGGCGACATCGGCGGCGTTCGGACGCGGCAGCTGGTTCAGGATCCAGACGGAGACCAGGAACACCGGCAGGAAATGGAATCCAGCCACAGCCGGCATCCAGCCCTCACCGACCTTGCCCAGCATTCCCGCGATGACGCCGCCGATCACGGGCACCTTCGACCAACCCACGGCGACGGTGCCCTCCATGAGGGCTCGACCGAAGTCCTTCACCACGCCGCTGGCGAGGATGTAGGAGAGACTCAGGCCTGTGAGCAGGACCTCCGAGGTGCGACGTCCCTCGAGGTACCAGACCACCAGGCCCCACACCATGCCCAAGGGGACCCCGTTGAAGAAGATCGCCACCACCTTCCAGCCGTTGGGCAGCAGCCCGTAGAGGACGAGCGCCGCCTGTGCGATTCCGATCAGGGTCAACAGGAGGGCCGCACGACGTGCCGGCGTGACCTCCGAGCAGACCTTGATCCCGATGTATTTGGAGATCGCGTAGCCGATGATCTGGCTGATGACGATGGCGGTCTTCAGTCCAACCGCCGTCCCGAGAAAGAATTCACCCTCGAACTTCGCCGCCGCGAAGGGCTTCCGGAAGGCATACATCGCGAAGTACGTCGAGAACGCCGCCACGATGGCCACCGCCACGAACACCGGTGACGGGGCACGTTCCAGCCACCGCGTGAACGCGGAACCGCGGACCTGGGAGGCATTCGACGAGGACATTGCCGTTCAGCAGACCCGGTCGACGCGGTCGACCGCAAGCCGACAGTGTCGTCCACCCGGATCCTCAGCCCAGACGGCGCAGGGTCAGCAGCGTGATGTCGTCCGACTGCTCCGCTCCCCGGGCGAACCGCCGCACGGACTCCACCACCGCCCGGTTGAGGCTTTCGGCACCCGCCCCCCCCTGTTCCCCGGCCACCGCCAAGAGGCGTTCCTCCCCGAAGAGGGCCTGCTCTGGATCCATGGCTTCCGTGACACCGTCGGTGTAGACCACCAGCGCCTCCCCCGGACGCAGCTCGAGCTCCTGCTGCCCGAACTCCGCCTCCTCGAACATGCCCAGCGGAATCCCGCCCGGGGGCTCCAGAGCAGGGCTTCCGCCGGGGGTGATCCTCAACGGGGGATTGTGCCCTCCCTGTCCATAGACCACACGACCGGTCCGGGTATCCACGCGACCGACGATGAGCGTCACGAACAGGTTGGCCGGATTCTCGGCACAGAGCAGCGTGTTCACCCGCTGCAGGATCTCCGCGGGTGGGCGTCCCGGCACCGTGATCGCCCGGATGAGAGTCCGGGTCACCGCCATGAAGAGGCCCGCCGCGACGCCCTTGCCCGAGACGTCGCCCACCACGAAGGCGTACTCACAGTCCCCCACGGGAAAGAAGTCATAGAGGTCCCCGCTGACCTCCTTGGCGGGATCGAGCAGGGCATGGATTTCGATCTCGGGCGACTGCTCCCGGGTCGGGAACACCCCGGGCAGCAGCCCGGCCTGCATCTGCCGGGCCAGATCGAGGTCGCGCTGGATCTGGGCCCGCTCGAGCGCCGCCTGGCTGGCCCGGATCCGGACCAGGGCCGCAGCCACAAGGCCCGCAAAATATTCCATCATCTCCTCGTCCTGCGTCGTGAACGCCGGTCGACCGACCGGATTGAGGAACTGGATGACACCCAGGCATTCCTCGCCGTCGAGGAGCGGTGCGGTGAGAACCGCGCGGGTCTTCCACCCCGTCTGCTTGTCGGCCTTGGAAAAGAACCGGGGGTCCTTGTCGACATCATCCACCCGGATCAGCCGCTTCTCCTGCATGGCACAGCCGACAATGCCGGCCCCTTTGGGGACCCGTATGGTTCCCAGGACCAGTGCGCTGTCGCCGCGGGCGGAGTGGATGACCAGCTCCTCGGTCTGCGGATCGGGCAGGAAGATCGAGCAGGCCTCGGCCTGGATCCACCCACGACTGCGTTCGAGGATGCGGACCAGGAGTCCGTCGAGCCTCGACTCCCGGCTGATCTCCCCGGCCAGCCGCAGCAACGCCCCGTAGCCACCCGGCATCCCTGTCTGATCGATCCCATTGGACATGGTCACGAGGATGCTCAGGGAGGGATCCGCTGTCAGAGAGATTCCTCATGCGTCGAAACCGCCTCCCCGCGGAGGTACGGATCGCTCCGGGCTCGGCGGTTGCCCTGATCTCGCCTCACGGTAAGGTCCGTCCGTGGTCCATGATCCCTCCATCGATGCGCTGCTCCAGAAGGTCTGGGACGGCGGACGCATCGATCTCAACGAGGCACGACGCCTCCACGACCTGCCGCTCCCGGAGCTGGGAGCCCTCGCCAACCGACGTCGCCAGCTGCTGCGGCAGCAGGCCCATGGCGGACGCGGCAACGAGATCGTCACCTACATCGTCGACCGCAACATCAACTACACCAACGTCTGCAACGTGTACTGCAAGTTCTGCGCGTTCTGGCGTTCGGAGAAGGATGCGGACTCCTACGTGATCACCCACGCGGAGATGGACCAGAAGATCGAGGAGACCCTCGCCCTCGGGGGCAACCAGATCCTCATGCAGGGCGGCCACCATCCGAAGCTTTCGAAGCAGTGGTATCTCGACCTCCTCAGCCACATCCGGAACCGATACCCGCAGATCAACATCCACGGCTTCAGCCCCAGTGAGTTCATCCATTTCCAGGAGGTCTTCAACGAACCGGTGGAGTCGCTCCTCCGTCAGTTCGTCGATGCTGGCCTCGGGTCGGTCCCCGGCGGCGGTGGGGAGATCCTGGTAGACCGGGTCCGCCAGCGCATCGCCCCACTCAAGGCCAACGCCACCGACTGGATGGGCGTCATGGATACGGCCCACCGGCTCGGGCTCCCCAGCTCCATCACCATGATGTTCGGCCACGTGGAGACGCTCGATGACCGGCTGGAACATCTGGAATTCGTCCGCACCCAGCAGGATCGCTCCCTGGCCCGGCTCGCAGCCCTCCCGGGATCCACGATTCCCAAAGAGGTGCCCATGGACCAGGCCCGCGCCTACGCCTCGGCATTGGAGACCGGAACGCTCCGGGGTGGTGCGTTCACCGCCTTCATCTGCTGGACCTTCCAGCCAGAGAACGCGGTCCTGAAGGCGATCCCGGTCGGCTCCCACGAGTATCTCCGGACCCAGGCGCTCAGCCGGATCTACCTCGACAACATCCCGAGTGTGCAGAGCTCCTGGGTGACACAGGGACTCGAGGTCGGCCAGGTGGCCCTGAGCCATGGGGCGAACGACCTGGGGTCGATCATGATCGAGGAGAACGTGGTGAGCGCGGCGGGCACCACCTTCCGCATGACGGTGGAGGACATGCAGCGTCTGATCCGAGACCTCGGCCATGAGCCCCGCCAGCGGGACAATGCCTACCGGCTGGTGGGGAAGGCAGACTGAGGGGACTCACACGGAGACAGCGGAGACGCGGACGGAAAACCGAGATGGGGACGCAACGGAATGGCCCCCACGGGGGTGGGCTCTCCCGCGCCCAGTGATGCAGGGCACTGCATCACCCACCCGTGGATTCCCATGCCTTCCGACACCGCCTCACGCGCCGGGACTTTGTCTCGATGCTCATTTCCATGTCTCTCATGGGTCTTCCTCCTCCTCTCGGCGTCTCCGCGTGAGTCCCATCCGTCCAGAACCACATCTCACAGGCCGGCATCGAGGACTCCCGAGACGACCGGCACGGAAACGGTCTGCCACCGGCTGGAGGTCACGCCGTTGCTGGTCGTGGTCACCACCTTCCAGCTCGTCGAATAGAGCATCGACCCATCCTTGGAGGACAGGGCCTGGAAGGCGATGGACGACCCCGCGCTGCCATTGATGGGGCTGAGGTCATTGACCGTGAGACTGATCTGCAGGTTGCCATCAATCGTCGTAACCACCCCGTCCTTGATCCGGAACGCCGTGCCTTTGGCCGTGGCGACACCCTTGATGGGGCCACTGCCGCTGACGTTCATGGACGTGATCGCGGTCATCTTGATCTCAACGAGACTTCCGTCGTCCTGGGGAAGGATCACATAGGCCTGCCCCTTGGGATTCGTCCCGGACTTGGTGTAACGAAGCGCCACGCTAAACGCCTTGCTGGCACTCGTGCCGCGATAGGTGCCCGCGGCAGAGCTGTCCCAGCTGAAGGTGCCACCTCCGATGATGGAGGAGCTCGGCGTTGGTATGACCACAGAGACCACGCAGGTTTTCTCCACATCCACCTGATCGTCGTTGTTGTAGTTGCCGACGCCTTCGACCCGGATCAGGTAACTCTGTGCCCCGTATTGTCCGGTGCTCAAGGTGACCCAAGCCGCCGCGGTGCCCGTATCGGGTGTGCCTGCAACTCGTGCGACGGGAACGTTGTCGGCCAGCACTTTCCCTGTCTCGACATCTACAAACCGAACAGCTGCTCCCACGATGGGAACGTGCGTGGGATCCTGGAGGCTCGCAGCCAGTTGCACCTGTGCCGTGGTCTGGCTGGAACCCGAGGTCACCGCGTAGGTCTGGCCAATGTATCGAAGCAAGGCATCACGCGAGCCGATTTCGCCTGTCGCCGTGGCGGTGGTCACCAGGTAGTTCCCCCCGTCGTTGCCATCATTGACCGTGTAGGCCGTCACCCGGAGGACACGGATGCCGACGTTCGGCGAGTCGTAGGCCTGGACAAGACCGGTCACGGTATCCGTCGAGATGAGTCCGGAGACGATGGGAACAGCCGCAGAGTTCGTTGTGCCGTCATAGGTCTTGTTCGCGGATACGGCACTGATCAGCAGAGGTGCTTTGGTGATGGAGCCCGATGCGGTCCCGGTGCTGACCGCGTAGTTTGCACCACCATTGCCATCATTCACCGTGTAGGTGCTGACGATCAGAGTGCGGGGACCCACGTTCACAGAGTCGAAGACCTGCACCAACCCTGTCACCGTGTCACTGCCCTGCAGGCCGGAAACGGTAGGCACTCCGGTTGAGGCTGTCGTCTTGTCGTAAACCTTCGTGCTCGGGACGGCAGAGATCATCAGGGTTCGTGCCTTGATGAGCCCCATCGCCGACTGCAGCGAAACCGTGTAGTTACCGCCTCCGTTGCCGTCGTTCACCGTGTAGGCGGTGACGGCCAGCACCTGGATGCCAACGTTGTGTGAGCCGTAGGTCTGGACCAAGCCGGTGACCGTATCGGTGGGGATCAGCCCGGAAACGACGGGCAAGACCGGAGACACCATGGTGGCGTCGTACATCTTTTCCGCTGACACGGCACTGATCGTGAGCAGTGCCGGTGCAATGGATCCCGGTGCCGTCACCGTCGTCACGAGGTAGTTACCGCCACCGTTGCCATCATTCACCGTGAAGGCACTCACACTCAGGATCCGCGATCCGGCATTCGGAGAATCGAAGACCTGCGCAAGACCCGTTACAGTATCGGTGCCCAACAGCCCGACCACAGTCGGTTTGTCGGTAGACGCGGTCGTCGTATCGTAGGTCTTCATGCTGGTCACGGCCGTGATCGTCAGGGATGCCGCCGAGATGTCCGCCGTCGTGGTGTCCACCGCAGCCAGGCTGTAGTTCCCAGCATCCGCTCCCAACAACGTCGCATCGGTCAAGGTCACGACCTTGCCGACGCCCACGTTCTTGTCCGAGAACGTCGCCGTACCTCCGGTGAGCACGACATCGTCGCCTGCCACACCACCGTTGAGGGTCCGTCCCGTCACCGTGGCCGCGGTGGTGCCGTCATACACCTTGTTCGCCGCCGTGAAGCTGCCTGTCACTGGCAGCCCGGTGATATCGGCCGTCGTGGTGTCCACCGACGCCAGGCTGTAGTTGCCCGCATCTACTCCCGACAGCGTCGCACCGGTCAGGGTCACCACCTTACCCACACCCACGTTCTTGTCCGAGAACGTCGCCGTGCCTCCAGTGAGCACGACATCGTCGCCACCCACTACACCGCTGAGGGTTCTTCCTGTCACCGTGGCCGCGGTGGTGCCGTCATACACCTTGTTCGCCGCCGTGAAGCTGCCTGTCACTGGCAGCCCGGTGATATCGGCCGTCGTGGTGTCCACCGACGCCAGGCTGTAGTTGCCCGCATCTACTCCCGACAGCGTCGCACCGGTCAGGGTCACCACCTTACCCACACCCACGTTCTTGTCCGAGAACGTCGCCGTGCCTCCAGTGAGCAGGACATCGTCAGATCCTTCCTGTCCAACCACAGTGGTCGATGTGAGCGTCGCGGAGATGTTCCCATCATAGACCTTGTTGGATGCCACAAAGGAACCCGTCACGTTTTTCTGCCCCACAAGGAGCGTCCCGGTATTCGAAAATGCCGTTGCACCCGTGGTGCTGGGGGTACAGGTGACGGTGAAGGCATAGGAGGCAGCCGGCACTGTTGCCGGCACGTTCAAGGTCAGGATTGGGTCAGGAAACGGGGTGTTCCCGCTGGAACTGAAGGTGGTCTGCCTGAATGTGGCTGTCACACCGGCCGGGAGGCCGCTGACACTGTAGGTGCCATCAAAGTTTCCACCGGCTGTGCGGGTGGCATCGACGAGGAATTCCACACTGTCGGAAGTCCCAGCATAGGTCGCGGTCCCCACCTGCGCATTGACCACCAGACTTCCCGCACCCAATGCCGGGGACGAGATCAGCACCGAATTGTTCTCATTGTCGAAACTGGATTCGCGAGCACCGGTCGTAAATGTCTGGGTGATCGTGAGCTTGAGGTTATAGCCGTTCCCCGGCGGAAGGTCGGATGGCAGCGTGAAGGTGAAGGACCTGGCGACGCCGCTGACTCCGGCTGGATTCCCAAGGTTGTCCTGCCCCACAAGGCCGAGGGGGATGCCACCGCCACCGGTTGGGGTGACCTCAGCCGTCACATAGGTGCCCGTCACCGTCGCACCGGCGTAGCCGGGACCACCCGGGGGCAACAGATCGTAGGTCGGCGTGTAGTTGACGAGCAGGGAGGTTCCCGCGGCACCTGAAATGGTTGCCGGCGCCGCCAGTGTGGGACTGTTGATGTTGACGCCCTTCGACCCAGATACCGAGTCCGTGAAGACCACGGACGAAACCAAGCCGGAGCCACGGCCTACGGCCTTCAGGTTGAAGGTGACGTTGGCATGGATCCACTGGACCTCGAAAAGTTCACGAGGGGCGGCAAAAGCGAAGCCACCGTCGGCATCGGCGATCGCAATGACCGAGAGGGTCCAGCCCTGGTCGTCCACGACATAGATGTCGACCTCCTCGTTGGGCTTCCAGCCAGTGCCGTAGAGGCTCACGTCCTCGCCCGGGGCATAGTCATCCTTGTCTGTCTCGAGCCGTGCGGGATTCACGACGGCGGCATCAAGGACGGCGCCGGTGACATCGATGCCACCGATGACCACAACCCGCTTGTCGAAGGTAGCGACGGCCCTCTGCCCCTGTTCATCGATGAAGGTCCCATCCAGCAGTGTCGCCGTGGCGTGAGAACGCCGGAGGAGCCCAACATTCGTGTCCCATCCGGTGTCCAGCGGCACTCCGCCGAGGGACACCTGATCCAGGCCGAACAGGAATTCGGCGTCGGTGGACAGGATGACAGATCCCACCTCGGCAGCGACGGGCCCGAGGGTCTGGACCTCGAGGGCCTCCATTTCATCGACTGTGATGGCGGTAAAGCGTTGCTCGAAGGGGTTAAACACCTCGGGGATGGTTGCCGGGACGATGTTTCCATCGGCCGAAAAGGTCTGCCCACCCTTGACCAAGACCCGGCCATCAAGGAGTCGCGTTGCGGAATGCCCCCATCTGGGTTGCACCATCCTGAGCACTGTCCTGCCGTCTTCCTTGGTCACGGGAATCTCCACCTGTGTGGAGGTCGCGGCACGGAGCAGGAACTCCAGGCCGAAGGGCAGCATCAGAATGGCTGCCAGGAAGGCCAGCGCCTTGACCACGACCTTGCCATCCCTCCGGGAGCCTCGCTTGGGAAACAGAGTTGAAATTGGGTTTTGCATGAGGGTCTGGGGACTCGTCTCGGTCTAGTTGGAAACCCCTCGGAACGGCGCTGGGCACACCGGGAAGGGCGTAGAGACGAAGCATCCCCGTGCCAGAAGAACGGCAACGCGCAGGATTTATTGCAGCGACGCCTCTGGCGGGGACCGGTGGACCCAGTCGGAAACGCGTGAGTCCTCTTCCCCTCCGCGCTTGGCTTGCGTCGCCATGGCGCATTGACGAATCCTCGACGGCTCAGAGCCGGGCCATTCCAAGGGCGCCCATCGCACCCAAGGCAGACCCGCTCGATCACACACACCGAGTTCCATGCGCTGGTCCCAAGCCTTCATCCCCACCCTCAAGGAAGTCCCCTCCGACGCCGAGATCGTCTCCCATCAGCTCCTCCTGCGTGCCGGCCTGATCCGCAAGCTTGCCGGCGGACTCTACACCTTCCTGCCGATGGGTGTCCGGGTCCTACGCAAGGTCGAGGCCATCGTCCGGGAGGAGATGAACCGCGCCGGCGCTCAGGAGGTCCTCATGCCCGCCCTCCAGCCGCCCGAGATCTGGCAGGCCTCCGGACGCTACGAGACCGCCCGCGACGTCCTCTTCAAGCTGAAGGACAGCGCCCAGCGGGAATGGGTCCTGAGTCCCACCGCCGAGGAGGTCATCACCACCCTCGCCGCCGCCGAGCTCAACTCGTACCGGCAGATGCCGGTCAACTTCTACCAGATCAGCGTGAAGTTCCGTGACGAGATCCGCCCACGGTTCGGACTCATGCGCGCGAAGGAGTTCTACATGAAGGACGCCTACTCGTTCGACGCGACCGACGAGGCAGCCATGGCGAGCTACCGCCGGATGTTCGACGCCTACGGCCGGATCTTTGCCCGCTGCGGACTCCAAGCCTTCCCGGTCGAGGCCGACACTGGGGTGATCGGCGGCAACCATTCCCACGAGTTCATGGTCCCGGCCGACACCGGCGAGAACGATGTCGTCTACTGCGAGACCGGCGGTTACGCGGCGAACATCGAGAAAGCCGCCAGCCGCGGACCGGAGGTTCCGACCCCGAAGGATCGCACCGGCGAGGCCCCCGAGAAATTTGCCACGCCAGGGGTCGTGACCATCGACTCCCTCGCTGCGGCCCCCTACTCCGTCCCGGCCCACGGTCAGATCAAGACCCTGGTCTACATCGTCGACTCCAAGCCGGTGCTGATCCTGCTCCGCGGGGACGACACGCTGAATGAGGCCAAGCTGATGGCCCGCACCGGCGCCACCCATGCGCGTCCGGCAACACCCGAGGAATGCGTCCAGACCCTCGGTGCCCGGCCGGGGTCCCTCGGCGCCGTGGCCCGGGTTCCCAAGGACGTGCCGGTCTACGCCGACGAACAGCTGCGCGGTGCCCGGGGCATGACCACCGGGGCCAACGAGGAGGGATTCCATCTCCGCGATGTGGAGATCGAACGCGACATCCAGGTCAGCCACTGGGTCGATCTCCGCACCGTCCGCGCCGGCGAGGCGGATGTCGCCACCGGACAGCCTCTCAAGATCCGACGCGCCATCGAGGTCGGCCACGTCTTCAAGCTCGGCACCAAGTACAGTGAGAAGCTCAACGCCACCTTCCTCGGCGAGACCGGCCAGCGCCATCCCTGCGTCATGGGCTGCTACGGCATCGGCGTCACCCGGACCCTCCAGGCCATTATCGAGCAGTGCCACGACAAGGACGGCATCGTCTGGCCCACCAGTGTGGCCCCGTTCGAGGTCTGTCTGACCCCGCTCACCGTCACGCCCGGTTCCGCCCCACGGGAGCTTGCCGACAGGCTTTACGCGGAGCTCACCGCAGCTGGCATCGAGGTGATCCTGGACGATCGCGACGAGCGACCCGGGGTGAAGTTCAAGGACAGCGAGCTCGTCGGCTTCCCGCTCCGTCTGAACCTGGGCGAGAAGTCCCTCGCGAAGGGGGAGGTCGAGCTCAAGCCGCGGGGTCGGAACGTCGAGATGGTGCCCATCGCCGAGGCCGCAGCCCGGGCCATCGCCTGGGTCCAGGCCGCACGTGCCCGCCTGAATCCCGCCAAGGCCTGATCCGATGCCCGCCCGACGCCGCCCCGCGAAGGCCCCGGCAGCCTACCAGTCGCTGAGCACTCCGGGGCCCGGACTCCACCTCCGCGGACCTGGCGTCCAACTCCGGATCGAGGCTCTCGCCGACGACCTGCTCCACCTCCAGTGGACCCATGGTACCCGCGGGAAACCCACTCCCTCCTGGGTGGTGTCGCCCTGGACGCCACCGCGGCCGGCGGTCCAGACCGGGATCGGCGCCACGACGGCGTCGATCACCACCCCCGTCGGCACCTACGCGATCGACCTGAGGTCGGGCGCATGGTCGGTGACCGACCGCCACGGACTCCAGGTGTTCTCGGCCGCCGCCGGGGCCACGACGGTCTCCAAGTCCGAGTCGACCCTGACCCTCGACCTGGCCGAACGGGAATCCGTGTTCGGCCTGGGTGAGACCACCGGGACGTTCAACCGCCGCGGGCTCCAGCGGGAGTTCTGGAACATCGACGTGCTGGGCCACGCCCCGGCGATCCACCCGGCCCTCAAGCAGCTCTACGTCTCCATCCCGTTCGCCCTCTCCATGCGGGATGGCCGGGCGGCCGGCGTCTTCTGGGACACCCCGGCCCGACAGTTCTGGGACATCGGCCAGACCCGGTTGGATCGCTGGCAGATGAAGGCGTCGACGGGTGCCATTGACCTCTATCTGTTCCTGGGCCCGGAGGTCGACCACGTCGTCTCACGCTACACCCAGCTCACCGGGGCCATGCCCCTGCCCCCGAAGTGGGGCCTGGGCTATCAGCAGTCGCGCTACAGCTACGAGACCCGGGAGCGGGTCGAGGAGATCGCCCAGGAATTACGGAAGCGTCGACTGCCCTGCGACGTCCTGTACCTCGATATCCACCACATGGAGGGGTATCGGGTGTTCACGTTCGGCAAGGCCTTCCCCAAGCCGGCCGAGATGATCCGGCGTCTCGGTCGGAAGGGCTTCAAGGTGGTCACCATCGTGGACCCCGGGGTGAAGAACGATCCGAAGTTCGGGGTCCTGCAGCGCGGCCGGAAGGCGGACGCCTTCGTGAAGGCGCCGGACGGCAAGACGGACTACCTGGGAGAGGTCTGGCCCGGCGAATCCCGCTTTCCCGACTTTCTGAACGCCGGGGCGCGATCGTGGTGGGCCCGGGAGCAGCAGGCGCTTAGCGAACAGGGCGTGGCCGGCATCTGGAACGACATGAACGAGCCGGCGAACTTCGCCCGGCCTGACAAGACCCTCGACCCCGAATGTCTCCATCGCACCGACCGTGGACCGCAGCGCCATCGGGAGGTCCACAACCTTTACGGCCACCACATGGCCCAGGCCTCACGGGAAGGACTCCTCGCAGCGGGTGGATCGGACCCGTCTCGATGCCCCAGACCCTTCGTCATCACCCGGGCGGGATATGCCGGGATCCAAAGACACGCGTTGGTCTGGACCGGCGACAATTCGTCGAACTGGGACCACCTCAACGACGCGGTCCAGATGTTCCTGAACCTCTCGCTCAGCGGGGTGCCGTTCTGTGGAGGGGATGTCGGGGGGTTCCTTGAGAACACCACACCGGAGCTGTTCCTGAGGTGGTTCCAGTTCTCCACCTTCACGCCATTCTTCCGGAACCACAGCAACATCGGGACGATCGACCAGGAACCCTGGGCCCTGGGTCAGCCCGTGGAGGAGATCTGTCGGACCTTCCTGCACCTGCGCTACCAGCTGCTGCCCTATCTCTACTGCCTGTTCGCCGAGGCACGGTCGACCGGCGCGCCGATCATGCGCCCTCTGCTCTGGCACTACCCAAACGACCCCGTGGCGGTGGCCTGTGGCGACCAGTTCCTGCTGGGACGCGACCTGATGATCGCCCCGGTGCTACGTCAGGGTGCGGTGGCCCGAAGCGTGTATCTGCCAAACGACACATGGATCCAGTTCTGGACGGGCGAACCGCTGGTGGGCGGACAACACGTGGTGTCGGAAGCTCCGTTGAGCACCATCCCTCTCTATGTGAGAGCCGGTGCCATCCTCCCCTTCGGTCCCGCCCAGCAGTTCGTTGGTGAGATCCCGGACGACAGCCTGATGCTCCATTGCGTGCCCGGACCCCAGGGTCGACTGGACTGGTACGAGGACGACGGCGAGACGCAGGCGTATGAGCAGGGACAGACCCTCCGACGGACCTTCATCAGCCGGGTACGGGGACGGACCTGGAGCCTCGATGTCTCGCCCGCCGTAGGACCGTTCACATCCCGGGTGAAAACCTGGCGGTTGGTCCTCTGGCAGGCGAGGCACAAGGGACGACTCCGCCTCAATGGCCGGCCTGCCCCGTATGATGTCGTGGAGGATCAGGACATGATCGTCGCCGACATCCCCAACGATGTGGGCCCGATCCGCGTCGAGTACTCGCCGGTGGTGTGAGCGAGTGCCCACCCGGGAATCAAGGGATGGGGACCTGAGAGCCAGGTTACGGGCCTGCGAAACGCCGACGCCTGCGGTCCTTCGTCCCTGTCCTAAGTTCCCCTACCCCAGGAAGGCAGTGAGCGGACTGGTCGCGTTCGCCGTGTCGGTGGCGGAACCCAGGCCGATTTCGAAGGCGGTCCGACCCGCCTCCACCGCCTGACGGAAGGCGATGGCCATGCGGTTTGGATCGCTGGCGACGGCGATCGCCGTGTTCACCAGGACTGCATCGGCACCCAGCTCAAGGGCCTCGGCCGCATGACTCGGGGCGCCGATGCCGGCATCGACCACCACAGGAACCGTCGCCTGTTCGAGGATGATCCGGATCTGGTCCCGGGTCTGCAGACCCCGGTGGGATCCGATCGGCGACCCGAGCGGCATGACCGTCGCGGTGCCCACTTCCTGGAGACGTTTGGCCAGGACGGGATCGGCGTTGATGTAGGGCAGGACCACGAACCCTTCCCGGACCAGGATTTCGGCTGCCTTCAGCGTCTCGATCGGATCCGGCAGCAGGTAGCGGGGATCGGGATGGATCTCGAGCTTCACCCACTTCGGCAGCCCCGCGGCAACGGCGAGCCGGGCGAGTCGGACGGCCTCCTCGGCGTTCATCGCACCGCTGGTGTTCGGCAGCAGGAGGTACCTCTGGGGATCGATGAACTCCAGGATGTTGGCGAACGGATCACGGGTGCCCGTGAGGTCGGCCCGGCGGAGGGCCACGGTCACGACCTCGGTGCCACTGGCCGCGAGGGCGTCGCGCATGGACTCAGGTGACGGGAACTTGCCCGTGCCGAGGAACAGGCGGCTGGTGAAGGTACGACCGGCGATGACCAAGGGTTGAGCCATGGCGGCGCAAGATGGGATCAAGGTCGCCCCCTGTCGAGGGACGACCTTTCTGGCTTTCCACATGGTCTTCGACCGTTGACTGGTCCATGGTTGCACCCTAGCCCAGATGATTCGTCCGATCGTTACCGCCATCGCGCTCGCAGCCCTGAGCCCGTCCGTACTGACCGGGGCCGAGCCGCCTTCGCCACCCTCGATATCAGGCCTGGGCGCCACGAACCACTGGGCATTCCAACCCCTCCACGCGACCCCACCTCCCTCGATGCCCGGGGCCCGGACCCCGGTCGATGCCTTCATCCTGTCGCGGCTCCAGGCCGAGGGCTTGTCCCCCTCCCCCCAGTCCACCCCGGAGATCCTGCTGCGACGGGCGGCGCTCATCCTCACCGGACTGCCCCCGTCCCCGGAAGCCCTGCAGGCCGTGGTGGAGGACCCGTCGCCTTCGGCATTCCAGAACGCCGTGGAGATGCTCCTCGCCAGCCCGGCCTATGGCGAGCGCTGGGCGCGTCACTGGCTCGACGCCGCCCGGTTTGCCGAGAGCAGCGGGTTCGAGCACGACTACGACCGACCCAACGCCTGGCCCTATCGCGACTACGTCGTCCACGCATTCAACACCGACCAGCCCTACCTCGACTTCGTCCGATGGCAGATCGCCGGCGACGAGGTCGCTCCTGAGGATCCCTGGGCCCTGATGGCCACTGGGTTCCTCGGTTCAGGAGTTTTCCCCACCCAGATCACCGCCAACGAGGTCGAGCGGTTCCGATACGATGCGCTCGACGACATGGCCAACACCACCAGTGCCGCATTCCTCGGCCTCAGCGTCGGCTGCGCCCGGTGCCACGACCACAAGACCGATCCCATCGCCTCGAAGGACTACTACCGACTGATCTCGACCTTCGCGACGACGGTCCGGAGCCACATCGAGCTCGACCTGGAACCCGAGGAGAACCGACGGCGTGAGCAGGAGTGGGCCGCGGGTCATGCCCGAACCCAGGCGGCATTGGCGAAGTTCGAGCGGGACACCCTTCCCCGAAGGTTCTCCGCTTGGCTGGCCAACGGTGCTCCAGTCACCGCCACCGAATGGCTGACCTTGGACGACGCCACGGTGGAATCCACCGGCGGTGCCACGATGACCCTTCAGTCCGACGGCTCCGTGACCGCAACCGGGAAAAACCCCGGGTTCGACCGCTACCGGATCGGAGTCCGCACCCCGCTGCACGGGATCCGCGCGCTTCGTATCGAGGCACTGGCTGCCCCCTCGCTGACGCGAGGCGGACCGGGTCGGGCCGACAACGGCAACTTCGCGCTGAGCGACCTGCGCCTCCTGCAGCGGCCGGCCGGATCCACGAACGAACCCCAGCCGGTGCGGTTCGGGACCCCGATCGCGACGTTCGAGCAGAAGGGTCTGCCCGTGGCCGCTGCGATCGACGGTGATGCGAAGACGGGCTGGGCCATCGACCCCGAGTTCGGCAAGGACCACGCGGCGGTGTTCCCCATCGAGGACACCGTGGGTGGCGACACTGGGACGGAACTCACCCTGGAACTGCGGTTCGACACGAACGACCGCCACAGCATCGGACGCCTTCGGGTGTCCGTGACCACCAATGCCTCCCCGCAGCTCCGCGGCCCGGCCGCCTCGGCCCGGGATCTCGCTGCGGTCGAGGCCGCAAGGACCACACCCGCCGGGCAGCGGACCGAAGCGCAGTGGAGCGCGTTGCGGACCTGGCACCGTCGACACGACTCCGAATGGCGACGTCAGGTCGCCGCGGTGGACGCCTCCGCCCAGGCGAAGCCGAAGCCGAGCCTCACGACCGTGATGGTGGCCACCGAGGGCCTGACCCCGATCCGGATGCACACGCAGGGAGCCGACTTCTTTGAGCAGACCCACTTCCTCCGCCGTGGGGATCCCAACCTCAAGGGCGATATCGTGGCCCAGGGATTCCTGCCGGTGCTGATGAAGCGTCCGGAAACCCACTGGCAGACGCCGCGTCCGGAGGGCGCCCGGACGTCACACCGTCGACGTGCCCTCGCGGACTGGATGACGGATCCGGAGAACGGGGCCGGCCACCTGCTGGCCCGCGTGCTGGTCAACCGCGTTTGGGCACTCCACTTCGGCCAGGGCATCGTTGCCACGCCCAACGACTTCGGCCGACAGGGTGCGCTGCCGACCCATCCCGAGCTGCTCGATTGGCTCGCCGGCGAGTTCCTCCGCAGCGGTGGTTCCATCAAGGCCCTGCATCGCCTGCTCATCGCCAGCGCCGTCTGGCAGCAGGACAGCCGTCCGGGGGCGAACCCCGCCGAGACCCGGGCCACGGGACTCGACCCCGAGGATCGTCTGCTCTGGCACTTCCCCAAGCACCGACTCGAGGCCGAGGCGATCCGGGACGCCCTGCTGTCGGCTTCGGGCGGGCTGGACGCCCGAATGGGCGGCCCCGGCACGCTCGACGAGCAGCAGCGTCGACGGAGCCTCTACTTCATGGTGAAGCGCAGCCAGCTGAGCCCCATGCTGCAGCTCTTCGACGCCCCCGATGCCGTGCTGAGCGTCGGCAATCGTCCCGCCACCATCACCGCCCCACAGGCACTCCTGTTTCTCAACAGCCCCTTCCTGCGTGCCCGTTGTGACGACCTCGCGGACCTTCTGGCCGTCGAAGCCTCCACCTCGCTGGAACGGGCTGTCGACACCGGCTACCGCCGGATCCTGGGCCGAGCGCCGTCCGACGAGGAACGCCAGGATAGCCTCGAGTTTCTCCGCCTGGGTCTGGAATCCCGTCCGGACCTTCCGCGGGAAACGGCCCTCCGGAAGACCTTGGCTGACTTCGGCCAGGTCCTGTTCGGCCTGAGCGAATTCCTCACCATCCAGTGACATCCGAGCCCACCCCACCATCCCGACGATGACACCTTCCCTACCCCCGTCCCTCTGGTCCCGCCGGGACCTCCTCCGTCGCTGCGGCGGTGGTGCCGGTCTGATCGGCCTCGCCACGCTGCTGCGCGACGAACGGCTCCTCGGATCGACCCCTGCGCTCAACCCCCTCGCTGCCCGCCCGCCCCAGCACGTCGGCAAGGCCCGCTCGGTCATCTGGCTCTTCATGAACGGAGGGCCCAGCCAGGTTGACACCTGGGACTACAAGCCGGAGCTGGCCCGACGCGACGGACAGGAGCTGGAGGGGTTCGACAAGAACACAGGCTTCTTCACCGGCAACGTCGGGCCGCTGATGAAGTCGCCTTTCCAGTGGGCCCAACATGGCCAGTCGGGAGCCTGGGTCTCGGAGCTGTTCCCGCACCTGTCGCGACATGTCGACCGGATGGCGTTCCTCCACTCCTGCTACACCGAATCCAACAACCACAGCCCGGCGCTGTTCATGATGAACACCGGGGTGCCGCGGATGGGATTCCCATGCGTCGGCTCCTGGGCCACCTACGGGCTCGGGTCGGAGAGCCGGGACCTGCCGGCATTCGTGGTCATGAGCGACCCGCTCGACCGCGGGCTGCCCAAGGGGCATGCGCTGAACTGGAGTTCCGGATTCCTCCCGGGCGTCTACCAGGGAACCCACCTCCGTCCCAAGGGCCGGCCCATCGACAACCTCGACCTGCCGCCGGGACTCGATCCCGCAACCCAGCGGCGTCAGCTCGATCTCATGGCCCGGCTCGGCGGCCGACACCGGGAGCTCGACCCGGCCGACCAGGCGCTTACGGCCCGGCTCGAGAGCTTCGAGCTCGCCTATCGGATGCAGATGGCCGCCCCCGAGGCCCTCGACTGGCAGCGGGAACCCGAGTCGATCCGGCGCCTCTACGGCACCGACGACAAGCCCTGTGACCAGTTCGCCCGCCAGTGCCTCACCGCCCGTCGCCTCGTGGAACGCGGTGTCCGCTTCGTCCAGATCTACTCCGGCGGCATGGACAACGAACGCAGCTGGGATGGACACGAGAACATCGTCCGCAACCACTCCGGCTTCGCGGCGGAGACTGACCGGCCCATTGCAGCGCTCCTCACCGATCTCGAACAGCGTGGGCTCCTCGACGAGACCCTCGTCATCTGGGGCGGCGAGTTCGGACGCCTGCCCATCGTGCAAAAGGGCGGCACAGGACGGGACCACAACCCGCATGCCTTCACCGTCTGGATGGCGGGCGGCGGAACCAAACCCGGCGTACATCACGGCGCGACCGACGAGGTCGGGTTCAAGGCCGTCCAGGATCGCGTCAGTGTCCACGACTTCCACGCGACGCTGCTCCACCTCCTGGGCTTCGACCACGAGAAGCTGACGTTCCGCTACAGCGGACGCGACTTCCGGCTGACGGATGTTAGCGGGGATGTGGTGCGCTCCGTCGTCGACGCCTGATCCGGCAGGACTCCCTTGCGGAGGGTTTCAGTGCCGATCCGCCAGGCCGCGTCGGACGGGGTGTTCGTCCGGGTGGCCGTGGGCGGCTGCATCAGTGTGATGCTCTGGGTCTCCACCCTCGACCAGGTGGACGAGGCGCTCGGCCAGTCCCGAGGAAGAGTTGACCTGTCCGCTGAGCTCGGTCGCAGCCGACGCCGTCTCGAGCGCCGAGGCCGCGTTGGTCTGGGTGATCCCGCGGATGTGCTGGATGGCGGTTGATATGGACTTCACGCCCTCGGCCTGCTGGGTCGAGGCCGAGCGGACGCCCTGGAGCAGGGTGTCGAGTTCGCGGTTCTGGGAGAGGATCCGCTGGAATCGTTCCGCCACCGCGGTGCCGGCCCCCTCGACCTCACGTCCGGCGGTGCGGGCCCGCTCGATGAGGGTGGCCGACTGCGCCGTGGCCTCTGCGGCCCGTTGGGCGAGGCTCCGGACCTCGTCCGCCACGACCGCGAACCCGGCGCCCTTTTCCCCGGCCCGGGCGGCTTCGACCGCGGCGTTGAGCGCGAGGAGGTTGGTCTGGAAGGCGATCTCGTTGATCGTCTTGATGATGTGGGCGACCTGGTCCGAGGCGGACTTCGAAGCGGCGAGCGACCGCTGCATGCCATCGACCTCGGAGGAGCCGCTCTCGGCCTCCTGACGTGCCGAGGCGGCGAGCGACGAGGCGGACTGGGCGCTGGACCGGTTGCGATCAGTCACCTCGGTCAGCTCCGCAAGCGCCGCACCGGTCTCCTCGACGGCTGCAGCCTGCTGCTGGGCCCGGTCCGACAGCGAGTTGCCCTCGCTCGCCAGCTGGCCGACCGCGGACGCCGTGTCCTCGGCACCCTGGTGCAGGGCCCGGGAGACCTCCAGAAGATCCCCGGAAAGCCGACGGGCCGTCCATGCCATCACCCCCCCCAGCAACGCCACCAGGACGGCTCCGGCAGCCATGATCTGGAGGACCTGCGTGTTGGCGTTGCCCATCACGGCAGCCCGCGGGACCGCCACCACCAAGTTCCACGGCCGGGCGATGCCCTTCACCGTCACCGGCACCGAGACATAGAAGGCACCCGCCTTCAGCACGTCGGAATGCCCCAGGGCGGTGGCGACCCCGTCGCGATCCCGTCGATCCGACATGCCCGTGATCACCCCGCTCGTGTCGACGAACTTCTTGCCCAACAGCGAGCGATCCGGATGGGCCACGACGATGCCCGCATCGGTCATCAGGAGGGCATAGCCCGTTCCATAGGGACGAATCTCACCCACCTTGTCGGTCAACGTCTTGAGATCGAAATCGAGCCCGAAGATCCCGAGAAACCTGCCGTCCACCACCACCGGACTGACCAGCGAGGTCATCAGCACATCCTTGCCAGCGACCGGGTAGATGTAGGGCTCGATCCAGGCATCCTTCACGGTGTTGCGTGGAATGACGTAGTAGTCGCCCGGGCCGGGTTTCTCGTAGTCCACCAGGGGTTCGAGCGCGAGGCTGCCGGAGCCCCGGTTCCAGTAGGGAATGAACCGTCCCGTGGCGTCGTGGGCAGGCTTGCCGACGAAGTCGGCATCGCGTCCGTCGAACGCGCCCGGCTCCCAGAGGGTGTAGAGCGCGAGCAGTTCGGGTTCGGCCAGCAGGGCGTTCTGGAGCATGCCGCTGACCTGGGTCCGATCCATCGGGAGACCGGCCTTCTTGAGGCCGGAGAACTCCGCCGCGAGGGTGCGGGGGATCTGGAAGGCGCGGTCGACGAACGAGGAGACCCCAGCGGCGTAGAGGCGCCCGGTCTCGGAGGCCCGTTCCTGGGCCTCGGCCTGCGCCCGCTGCCGGGACTGCACCAGGATCCACGCGAAGGACAGCAGGTAGAGTCCGAGGGTCGTGGCGACCACCGGGACGATCATCCGGAACTTGAGACTTCGCATGACGGGAAAACGGTTTGGAACCCCGCGATCTTGGGCCGGGCGGTCCCGGACTGGGAAGCGGTTTCGTGGAAACCTCGGTTCATGCCACGGGCCAAGGCCATTCGAGACGAATGCATGGATCCTTGGACGAGTGACGGACACCTTGGAGAGCGTCCGGGAACCGGCCGCAGCCACCCAGAGCCACCATGACCGGCGGCAGCACCCTGTTGATGAAAGAAAAAAGCCTGCCCCAATGCCGGGCAGGCTAGTCAGCACAAAAGACCAATCCGGTTCGGATCAGGCTGCTGCAAGTGAGGCGGAGCGACGACGGCGAACCTGCCGCCATCCCAGAGTCGCCAATCCGAGCGCTACAACCGAACCGGAGCTGGACTCAGGAATGACCGCGGGGTTGAACGGCGCAATCTCATTGCTGGGCAACGAGGTGAACGTGAGACCGCTGAGGCGGCCGAACTCCTCGAACCCACCGCTGTTTTCGTAGTTCTTGCCGTTGATCACGCCCGCACCACCGAATTCGGCGTACAGGTAGATGTAATCGGTGCTCGCAATGCTGGAGAAATAGGTATCGGGAATCATCAGGTAGATATCCCCGTTGCCCGAGCCACCTCCCAGAATCGAGGTGTCGAACAAGAGCTCCCGATCCTGAGTGATCGCCCCAGAGCTGGTCGGATTGAGTCCCGTGAAGGTGTCGAGGCTCCAAACCACCGAGAGACCGGTCGTGGAGGTCGTGAAGGTATTGATCGAGGAGCCGTCCGCATTGGGACCCGACCCGGGGCTGGACGCCGAAGGTGCCGTGTACAGCACGATGGAATCGAGTGAGATGTAGGGCTGTCCCGAGGCCTGACTCTCGTTCAGATCGGGGGGTGTAAAAGTGTTTCTGTAAATTGCCTTTGTCTTCCTGCACCTCCCTCCCTTTGGGGGGAGGCGCAGCGAAGGCGAGCGTAGCGAGCCCAGCGGAGCCGACCCCCAAAGGGAGGGAGGTGCACCGCGCGCTAAAAACTGGTCGAGGGCGGGCCATGTTGGCTTCCTGTTGGGGTGGTACCAAACACATCCAACAAACGCCTCACATGGCCCACCAAGCCCAGCCTGAACTCCTCAATAGCCTCCTGCAACTCATCAACGAACACGGCACCGAAGGCCTCGCCGAGGGCATCCGCCTGCTCGTCAACGAAGCCATGCGCCACGAACGCGCCCAGGTCCTCAACGCCCAACCCTACGAGCGCACCGAGTCCCGCAATGGCTACAGCAACGGCTACAAGTCCAAGTCCGTCGACACACGGGTCGGTCCCATCACCTTCGACATCCCTCAGGTCCGTGGAGGTCCCAGCTTCTACCCCAGCGCCCTGGACAAGGGCGTGCGCAGCGAACAGGCCCTCAAACTCGCCTTGGCAGAGATGTACGTCCAAGGCGTCTCCACCCGCAAAGTTGCTGCCATCGTCGAGAAGCTCTGCGGGACCTCGGTCAGCTCCACACAGGTCAGTCGCTGCGCCGCCCAGCTCGACGCTGAACTGGACGCCTGGCGCACCCGCCCCCTGGGCCTCTACCCCTACCTCCTCCTCGATGCCCGCTACGAAAAGGTCCGTGAGGGTGGCCGCGTCATCGACTGTGCCGTCCTCATCGCCGTCGGCATCGATCAGAACGGCAAACGCTCCATCCTCGGCGTCAGTGCCGCCCTCAGCGAGGCGGAGGTCCACTGGAGAACCTTCTTCACCTCGCTCCAAAAACGGGGCCTCCAAGGGGTCAAGCTGGTCGTCAGCGACGATCACGCCGGGTTGGGTGCCGCCCGAAAGTCCCTCTTCCCATCGGTGCCCTGGCAACGCTGCCAGTTCCACCTCCAGCAAAATGCCCAGGCCTACGTGCCCCGGCTCGACCAGCGTGCCGCCGTTGCCCACGCCATTCGATCCATCTTCAACAGCCCCGATCTCCACTCCGCCCAGCGGCGTCTCAAGGAAGTTGTCGACGAAAACACCGCCGCCAGACCCAAGCTGGCCGCTTGGATGGAGGAAAACCTCCCTCAAGGCTTCACCGTGTTCAGCTTCCCCATGGCCCATCAGCGTCGCCTCAGGACCACCAACGCACTGGAGCGCCTGAACATGGAACTCAAACGCCGCACCCGCGTCGCAGGCCTGTTCCCCAACGAAGCCTCCCTCCTGCGCCTGGTCAGCGCACTCCTCGTCGAGTTCAGCGAGGAATGGGAAACCGGAAAAATCTACCTCAGCATGGATAGCCAAACCCAGCCCTCGGTTTAAGCGCCGCCAAATTTACAGAAAAGATTTTGCGCCGCCTCAGATCGATCGCAAACGACCGGTAGGTGACCGAGTTGATGACGGTCGTCGGCAACTGCGACATAGTCTGGGTCGATGTCTGGGCGGCTGTGACGTCTGGACCAACCGTTCCGTCCGTCGAGATTCCGGACGTCTGGGGATTGTTGGAGTTGACCGTCAAGAACCCACCGAAGGAACCGGTTCCCGTGCTGGAGGACCCCGTGGCTGTGAAGATCAACGCGCCGTTGGCATTGGATATCTTTCCAGGAGCGTTGATGTCATAGGCAATGGTCTGTGCATTCGCCCATTGCCCGGCCATCAAGGCACCACTGAACAAGCCGGTCTTAATGGCCCTGAGTTTGGTTTTTCTTCGCATTGTTTTGTCTTAAGGGCTTTGGTTTTGAACCCCGACTCCGCCCGAAGGAATCTGAGGCTCCCCTTCCCAAGGCCACGTCGCCCAACCGGAGTACTCGTGGAGGCTAGGGTCTGGAGCACAGCAAACTTTGGACGTTCGCTGCCCCGGACGCCGTTGCGGCCTCCAACAAAGCACAAAACAGCCGGACCCGTTGCCAACAGCAAGAGGCCAGCTGCACTACCAATCCCGGGTTGGATTTATGGATGTTGTTCGTATCCGTCAATCGCGATCCCTGAATATCTCTGATCACAACTCGGGGCTTCGTCCCGGGTTGTGGCTGAATCACCCCCGGCCGCCTCGGGTGCACGGAGCTGATACGCCGGCTCTTGGAGGCCTTCCGAGTGACGACACCAAGCAACCCCAAACAGCCTCCTAGACCTCGAGACTGGGCAAATGGATTCAAGAGGACCATCCTCGGACACGTGGAACCGAATCAGTTCAAGGACCGGTCTGTGGGGGTTTGGTGGGCGGCCGCCCTTCTCATCCTCCTCCTGGTCGCTGGAGTGTTCGGAGGCAAGCCGCTCTGGAACTGGCTGAAGATCCAACGCGCCGAACGGTTTTTGAAACAGCATGAGGAGGCACTGGCGGCAGGCCCCAACCTCGGGCCGTCGCCCCGGGCTCTCCAATCCGCACTGACACTGGCTCCGCGCCACCCTCCCGCACTTCGTGCTGCCGCCCTGTACTACCAGACCCAACCCTACGCAGAGATCCTGGACCTCTGGCAGTCGTTGGACCGGGTCGCTCCTCTGTCCATCCCGGAGAAGGCCCTCTACGCCCGCGCCGCCCTCAACCATGGACGGACGGACCTCGCCCTGCCCTTGATACGGGAGCTCGGCAAAGTGCCGAGTCAGGAGGAGAATGCGCTCCGGTTGGGTGCGGAAGCCGCCAGCCTCATGGGCAACGCGCAGGCCGCTGTCGATCTTGCCAACCAGGCGTGGTCCAAGAACCCGAACAACATCACCAATCTCTGGCTGCTGGGCAGCGTGCAGTTCCGCCATCCCAATCCCTCCACCAAGGCCGAGGGACGACGACGGCTGATGTCCTTGGTCGCCGATGGCGGACCGGAGGTAATTCCGGTGATCAACCTGATGCTGCTGAATCCCCCGATTCCCGATGCGGACCTCAACCTCCTGTTGCGGCTGCTGCCGGCTCGGACCAACGCCCCCTTCGAGGAGCGACTGGCCCGTGTGGGCCTGGAGAACCTCAAGGATCCCGCAGGCAAGGCCCAGCGCATCCGCCAGCTCGCCGAGCCGCTCTGGACTCCGGCGGGTCGCACCAATCTGCTGCGTCTGGCCGAATGGCTCTCCCAGCGGGCGGCCTACGAGGAAATCGTCACGGTGATTCCTGAGGGGCTGGCCACGACCCACCCCCTGCTTTCCCTGAACCTTGCTGGAGCGCTGGGGAGTCTCGAACGCTGGGAGGATGTGGAACGTCTGCTCGGAAAGTCCAAGGGACCCGAGTTCACCGTCCAGAAGGAGACCTTCCGGGCCGTGGCAGCCCATGGGAACGGCCGCACGAACGAAAGCCTCGCCGCCTGGTCGAAGGCCCTGCGGCTCGCCAACCGCAATCCGCAGATGCGCCAGCTCATCGCCGTGCTCGCCGAGCGCCGCGGATACCAGCAGGTCTCGCTCGATGCCTGGCTTCCGCTGTTGATGATGCCGCAGTACTCCCCGAAGGCGCGGTCCCAGGTGCTGCGTCTCGCCTATAATGTACAGGATCCCTTCCTCACCCGGGAGACACTCGACCGACTCCACAGACTTCGCCTCCTGGAGGTCCCCGATCAGATGAATCTGGTCCTCTATGCCGCATTGACGGAGCCCAACCCGGCCAAGGTTCGGGACGCTCTTGGCCAAGCCAAGCCATTGGCAACGACGGAGGACCTGACGAACCGGTTCGCCATCGCCAGCGCCCTGCTCAGCCTGCGCGAGAACAAGCCCGAGGTGGCCGAGGGGCTACTGGATCCGCTCCAGGTCGACTGGACCAAGGCGCCACAACTCTGGCGGGTCGTCCGCGTGGCCCAGCTCGGGAAATCCGACCGTCGCCCCGAGGCCCGGAGCCTTGCCGAGAGCCTCGACCCCAAGGCCTTGTCGAAGCCGGAACGGCTGCTGATCGAATCGTGGCTGGCCCAGGAGTGAACGGTCCCGAAAGTCTCCATCCGCAATGGGGAACGACCTGCACAGGGTCCGCTCATCCTCCGTGACGGACTGGCGGCATCCCGGAACACTCGCCCGGTGACCGGACCACACCTCCAGGACCCGTCCCCGGATCCCGGCGCTCCAGTGCCACGCCCCTCGTTGGGAGAGGCGACCCGGTTCTGGTGGCGTCTGGGGTGGATCAGCTTCGGCGGTCCTGCTGGCCAGATCGCCCTGATGCACGAGGAACTGGTCGAGCGCCGCCGGTGGGTGGGACACGACGCATTCCTGCATGCCCTGCAGTTCTGCATGGTATTGCCCGGACCTGAGGCCCAGCAGCTGGCGACCTATCTGGGATGGTGGATGCACGGCACCCGGGGCGGACTCATCGCCGGCACCCTCTTCGTCCTCCCCGCCGCCGCGATCCTTCTCGGACTGAGTGTCGTCTACGTCCTCTGGGGTAGCACTCCCGGGGTGACCGGGATCCTCCGAGGCCTCCAGCCCGCCGTGGTCGCCCTGATCGCCAACGCACTCATCAACATGGGACGCCGGGTACTCCGGACCACCCCAGCGGCCGCCATCGCCCTCGCGGCCGCAGCCGCCATCGGGATCGGCAATACGCCGTTCCCCCTGGTCATCGCCGTTGCGGGGATCCTCGGTCTCCTGATTCCAAGGCCTGCCCCCCGAACCAATCCCGCCGCGCCCCAGCACGAGATTCCGGCATCGGAAACCTCCCCTCGTTCGGACTGGATCCGCGTCGTCCGGATCCTGGGTCTCGGACTCCTCCTGTGGCTGGCCCCCATGGGTCTGCTGGCCCTCCTCCTCGGATCGAACCACGTCGTGGTCCAGGAAGGGCTCTTCTTCGGCAAAGCCGCGCTGGTCACCTTCGGCGGTGCCTACGCGGTCCTGCCCTACGTGGCCCAACGGGCGGTGGAGCAGTTCCACTGGCTCGGCGCGGACTCCATGTTGCACGGGCTCGCTCTGGCAGAGACCACTCCGGGTCCCCTGGTGATCGTCCTCCAGTTCGTGGGCTTCCTAGGCGGCTGGAATCATCCCGGTCCCCTGCCCCGGGTTGTTTCAGCCGGACTCGGAGCCGCGGTCGCGCTGTGGAGCACGTTTCTTCCGTCCTTCGTCTGGATCTTCCTCGGGGCCCCCTGGGTCCAACGGTGGCGTTCGATGCCCCGACTCCAGGGCGTCCTCGACACCATCGGCGCCGCCGTCGTCGGAGTCCTGGCCAGCCTCGCGTTCTGGATGGGGTCGCGCACGCTGTTTCCCAGCAACCGGATCGACCCGCTCGCCGTGGTCCTCGCGCTCGCAGCGTTCTGCGGTCTGCGCCTCTTCAAATGGCCCACCGCTTGGGTGGTGGCCGGCTGTGCCCTGATCGGATGCCTCGCCCAGGTGCTTCGGTGATCTGATCCACTCCGCCACCCTGCGGTTCCCCACAGGGTAGAGATTTCCGCCCCGCCATCCCCCTACCGCCCTCCGCCCCCTCCCCCGCCCATGCCTTCGTGTCTCCGCGTCACCGTGTGAGTCCTCCCCGCAAGGCCCTTGCCGGCCACGACTCAGGTCGGCTCAAGGCTCCACGGGTGGGTGCTCTCGCACCCAGTGCCGCAGGGCACTGCGGCACCCACCCACCCTGCGGTTCCCCACAGGGTAGAGATTTTCGCCCCGCCATTCCCCTACGGCCCTCCGCCCCCTCCCCCTCCCATGCCTTCGTGTCTCCGCGTCACCGTGTGAGTTCTTCTCCTCCCGGGAACACCTCGGTGCAGCGCGTCAGATTCCCTGGGCAATCGCCTGGAGACCGCGATACCCGTTCAGGATGGACCCGAGTGCGGCGACCAATGCCGCCACCTGTCGGTCCAGTGGCGCACGCTGGGGCGTCTCGAACGTGATCTCGAAGGGCAGCTTCGTCGTGCCGGGTGCGGACTGCAGCATGCCCGGATACCCCGCCCGGATGATGCTCTCCCGGGCCGCGAATCCATCGATCACATCGCGTCGGTTCCGCGGCAGGAACCGGTTGGCCTCCCGAAGCGCGGGTTCGAGGAGATGTTCCGACAGTACCGCGCCGCGCACGAACCCATAGAGCCCGTCGCTCGTGTCGTCCGAATGCAGCGTCACGATGCCATCGAAGGCGTTGGCTCGGATCTCCGACTCGAGGAAACGAACCTCCGGCTGATCGCTGTCGCGCCAGAACTCCCGGTTCAGATCCCGCCCCGTCCTCGCGGCCCGGGTGTCGTCCTGGAATCCCGTCGGATTGCACAACGGATAGAGGAAGACCGCATACCCCGAGGCCAGCCCGGGCTGACGGGACAGCTGTTCGAGAAACCGGGCCATCGCCACCGCCCCCTCCGGCTCGTCGCCATGGATCGTGGCAAACAGCGCCACCTTCATCAGATCCCCACCCCCGGGATCGCCGACGAACAGATGGCGCGGGATCGAATACCGCTCGCCGTCGCTCTCGAAGAACGCGTGCTGTGTCGAAAGGATCCGGGGGCAGTTCGCCGCAATGCGGTCCAATGGCTCAAGCAGGCGGGCAACCGATCGACACCGGAGACCAGGCCTTGAGACCGGGGCCGTCAGGTGCGGAAACTTGAGATCTGGAATGCGACTCATGGGATTCTCGCGGAGTCCACGACCCCGAGGACCGCGTGGCCCGCCTGGAGATGTCCAGACCAGAACTCGCACGCCCCCAGCATCCGAAGACCCGTAATCGAAGGCCTCCACCCCCCTCGCGAACGGGTAAGGTCCCCCGACACGCCGATCTTCCATCGATACCATACTCCGTCAATGTGTTTTATAGAAACACTTGTTATCGAGCCTGAAAACAGGTGTTTATACACTATCTAACTGATAGACTTTAGCTCGAACAGGGAGCCGTTGGACCGGCGACGCGTCTGCAGGCGAGGTCGACTGAATCCCGTTCAGCCCACCTCGAGGAGCGTGCCTCCGGCGAATCCCGGATCGGGATCGCGGGGCGCTGCTATCGGTTCCTGCGGCTCCATCTCGGACCGACGGACCGGGATTTTTTTCTTGGGCCGTGCCGGGGCTCGGGGAGACTTGAGTCCATGAACCTCCGCCCCCTGTTCCTGCTTCCCCTGCTCTGCCTGGGACTGATCGCCAAGCCCGCCGACGAGATGGTGCTGGCCGCCCAGACGTTCCTGTCCGCCCTCTCTCCCGAGCAGCGGGCGAAGGCGTCCTTCCCCTTCGAGTCGGAGGAGCGGACCGGCTGGAATTTCACCCCGGTGGAACGACGGGGTCTACCCCTCAAGGAGATGGAGCCCGCCCAGCGGCACCTGGCGTATGCCCTCCTCGGTTCGGCGCTGAGCCAGCAGGGCATGGTCAAGGCCCTCACGATCATGAGCCTTGAGCGGATCCTGCAGGACATCGAGGGACCGGGACGCCGGTTCCCACGGGATCCCGAGCTCTATTTCGTGACCATCTTCGGGACCCCGTCGAAGGACGGGACTTGGGGCTGGCGGGTCGAGGGCCACCATCTTTCGGTGAACCTCACCCTATCGAAAGGCGAGGTGGTGTCTGCGGCGCCCCACTTCATGGGGACCAACCCCGGCGAGGTCCGGACCGGACCCCGTGCGGGGCTGCGGGTGCTTGCCGGCGAGGAGGATCTTGGACGAGAACTCGTAACGTCCCTGACGCCCGATCAACGCAAGGTGGCCGTCATCGACACGAAGGCGCCGGACGACATCCTGACCGGCAACCAGCGGGTGGCCGACGCCGGGCAGCCCCGGGGCATCGCGTGGAAGGACCTCGACAAGGCCCAGCAACGACTGGCGAAGAAGCTGATCAGCGAGTACGCCGACCGCCTCCGAGGGAAGCTCGCGCAGAAGGATCTCAAAGCGATTGAGGAGGCCGGGTACGACGGTATCCGTTTCGCCTGGGCCGGTGGACTCGCGAAGGGGGACCGTCACTACTACCGGGTGCACGGCCCGACCTTCCTCATCGAGTACGACAACACGCAGAACGACGCCAACCACGTGCACGCCGTCTGGCGCGGGTTGAAGGACGATTTCGGACGCGACGTCCTTGGCGAACACCTCAAGGAGAGCCACGGCAAGTAGACAAGGCCATTTCCCTTCGCGGAAAACGCTGAATCAACCCAGGCGCCGGATCGGGGCCCGCCCGCCTCGCCTAGTCGTCATCCGCATCACTCGCCGAGATGCTGATGGAATCCTCCGCAACGCGCGCCCGGGAGGCCTCGACCTTCAGATAGTAGAGCACCACCGGGGCGAAGATCATTCCCGGGATCCCCATCAGGCGTTCGCCGACCACCAGCCCGATCAGCGTCAGCCACATCGGGTTCTTGATCCGATCGCCAATGATCTTCGAGTTCAGGAAGTACTCGAGCTTGTGGATGGTCACCAGGAACACGAGGGCCCAGAGCGCCACGGTGGGTGAGAGCGTGAAGCCCACCCCGATGATCAGCGTGTTGCTCATCAGGTTGCCGATGATCGGCAGCAGCCCGCAGAGGAACGTCAGCATCACGATCACCATCAGGTAGGGATAGCCGTTCCAGATCAGGAATGCGGCGGTGAACGAGGTGTTGACGGTCGAGATCAGGATCTGGGCCCCGATGACGGTCGCGAAGCTGGCGTAGAAGGTCCGGAACCGGGCGGTGAGCTCCCGGACGACGAGGGAATACAAGCTCCCGCTGACGGCATGCGGATCCCCTTCCATCTGGAACCGGGAATTGAGGAAGAGGCTGATGGGGAGGACGAGGCCGATTACGAACGAGGCGATCTCGAACATCGCCCCGCGCACATACACGCCGAGGTTCGAGAACTTCTCGCGGAAGGTCTCGAGCGCCAGCTTCTTCAGGCTGGCGTAGTCGGTGAACGGCAGCTCCACCCCCTTTGTCTCTGCGAAGTTCACGACTGCCGGAATGGATGTGTCGTAGATCTTCGGCAGCGCCACGTAGGCCTGCTTCGAGAACAGGTAGAGTCCGACAAAAACTCCGGATAGCAGAACGAGGTACAGGAGGACCGCCGGCACCTTGCGCCCCCCAAACAGCCGACTCAGTCCGCGGAGCGTCAGGTATCCGAACAGGGCTGTCAGCACCAGCGTCGTCAGACGAAGCCCGCCGATGAGAATCAGCAATCCCAGCATGATGCTGAAGGAGATGCGGACCGGGGCGCTGATGCCCGTTCCCGATGGAACGGTTGGGGTTGTGGAGGAGGTCATCCGGATACCTGCGGATCGCAGCCTAGCGCACCCGCTCGCGCAGCCAACCGACAAGATCACGGATCGCGATCCGCTCCTGCCGGCTGTCGTCGCGATGCCGCAGCGTCACGGTGTCCAGCAGCTCGGGCTTCTCGCCGAGGGTGTCGAAGTCGACCGTCACACAGAATGGCGTCCCCGCCTCGTCCTGCCGGGCGTACCGTCGGCCGATCGCCCCGCTCTCGTCGTAGAAGCAGTTGAACTCCGACTTGAGCATCTGGTGGATCGCGCGGGCCTTCGAGACGAGCTCGGGCTTGTTCTTCAGCAGCGGGAACACCCCGACCTTGATGGGGGCCACCCGGGGATGGAACCGCATCACGACGCGGGTCTCCGACTTGCCCTTGGCATCGGTCTCGGTGACCTCCGAGTAGGCGTTGGCGACAAGGGCCAGGATCAGACGGTCGACACCGGCCGACGGCTCGATGACATGCGGGATGTACTGCCCCTTGGCCAGGCCGTCGGCGTCCTCACGGGCTTCCTTCTCGGCCTTCTCCGCGGGCAACCCCGCCTTGGTCAGATACCGGAGCCGCGCCTCGAAGTACCGTCGTGAGAGTTCGGCCTGCCTCTCCGGCGACAGCTGGGTCCAGGCGGTGCGGAGCTCCTCGTCGAACACTCCCATGGGCTTCCCGGAGAACCGCTCATGCTGGGACAGGTCGAAGTCGCTGCGAGCAGCGATGCCCTCCAGCTCGTCCCCCTTCACGACACCGGAGGCATCGGCCTTGCTGAACGGGAACTTGTACAGGATGTCGGTCGTGGCCCGCGCGTAGTGCGCCAGCTCCTCCGGGGTCTGATGGTGGAACCCCAGGGTCGACCGGGACAGGCCAATCCCCTCGTAGAAGCGCACCCGCTCCTCCACCCAATACTGGTGCCAGCGCTGCCATCCCCAGTCCGCCTGGGGCTCGCCCGGATGGCCCTCGACGGGCTGGGTGTTCACGGAGCCGGAGATCGCCTCGACCACCTCGTCGGGCTTGATGAAGAACTCGAGCTCCATCTGCTCGAACTCGCGCGACCGGAACGTGAAGTTCCTCGGCGTCACCTCGTTCCGGAACGCCTTGCCGATCTGGCCGATGCCGAACGGCAGCTTCTGGCGCGAGGTCTCCAGAACGTTCTTGAACTGGGCGAAGATGGCCTGAGCGGTCTCGGGACGTAGATAGGCGACATTCTCGTCGGACTGAATCGGCCCCACCCAGGTCTGGAGCATCAGGTTGAACGGGCGGGAGGGACCGAGCTCGACCGAGCTGTCGGGATGAAAGTCGATCGAGTCCTCGACGGCCACGGTCTGCTCCCCGAGGAGGGTGAGCCGGGCCGGATCCCCTTCCGCCGCAGGGAGGGAGGCGATGAAGAACTCGCGGGCCTTCTTGCGGGCGCTCTCCGGATGCCCCCCCTTCTCCACCAGGACGGCAAAGGCCTTCTCAACCCGGCCGTCCGTGCCGGCAACCTCCGCTCCGGAAAACCGATACACCATGCCGGAACGGGCCTCGACCTGGTCGGTCCGGACCCGCTTCCGGGTGAGCGGGCACTCCCGCATGAGGTCGGCGAAGGTGTCGACATGGCCCGACGCCCTCCAGATCTCAGGCGACATGATGATCGTGGCCTCGAGTCCGACGACATCCTCGCGGAGCCGGGTCATGGACTGCCACCACAGCTCCTTGACGTTGCGCTTGAGCTCGGCGCCCAGCGGACCGTAGTCCCAGAACCCGTTGATGCCCCCATAGATCTCGGACGACTGGAAGACGAAGCCCCTGCGTTTGCAGAGGGACACGATCTTCTCCATCAGCACATTTTCCTTCGGCTCGGCCATAGTGAAGCGTCCAGCCTCCGGATTGGTCCGGCAGGTGTCAACCGGTTGGTCAGGTTGGATCACCGCGGCGTGTGCCCCAACCGACCCGCCAGTGCCGGCCGGGATCACCGACGATCTCACGCCGCCCAAGAATCCCTTCGCCCGGAAGGACACGCCCGATACCGTCGGCGCGTCGATGCCAGACCTTCCCGCCCCATTTGAGACGTTCACGGAGCCTTCCGAAACGGGTGCCTCCGCACGGAGCCTTCCCCGGGAGATGTCCATCGAGGATGGGGTCTGTCCACCATCGACGATGCAGGTGCCGGCGACCACGCAGGCGGACCTCGAGCAGCGGCTTCTGGACTACGCCCGTGGGACCCTCGCCCTCGAGGAATGGCCGGCGGTGCTCCGCGCCTGGCAGCTCGCAAAACGCGGCCACATGCGGGATCTGGTCACCTTCGACCGCGAGTGGTCCGCGACGGCCCATCGCCTGGGCTTCGCCGCTGCCAGCCGGGCGGCAGGACGCCGACAGCTCAACCGGCTCCAGGGACTCCGCCACGAACGCCGCATCTCCCGCTACCGGACGGCGATCGAGGAGGGGCGGGCCGATGGCTGGCATCCGCTCGTGTTCGGGGTCTTCCTCGCGGTCTACCACCTCCCGATCCGACAGGGGCTGATCCAATATGGGATGCGGTCGCTCGGACTGCTGGCCTCCGCCGCGGACCGGATCCGGTGTCTCCATGGGAATCCAAGGATGGAAGCCCTCGACCGGGCCGCCTCGCTGCTCCCGCTGCTCCTGCCCCCGTTGGACGGTCCCGGCTTTGCCCCGAGGGCACACCGCAGGCGCCCTCCTGTTGAAGCCTCCTCGCCGGCATGAGCCCCTGGCTGATCCTCGGCTGCGTCGCCGCCTACTTCCTGGTGCTCATCGGCATCGCCTGGTGGACCGGGCGGACGGCCGACGACGCTGGCTACTATCTCGGGAACCGCCAGTCCCCGTGGTGGATCGTCGCCTTCGGCCTGATCGGGGATTCCCTCTCAGGGGTGACCTACCTGTCCGTGCCCGGACAGGTGGCCCGGGACGGCTGCTCCTACCTGCAGGTGGTGCTCGGCTATGTCCTGGGGTACGTCGTCATCGCCCACGTCCTCACCCCGATGTACTACAAGATGGGGCTCACCAGCATCTACACGTACCTCGGACAGCGGTTCGATCGGACGGCGGAGTGGACGGGGTCGGCCTTCTTCCTGGTCTCGCGCCTCCTGGGGTCCGCCGCACGGCTCTACCTCGCGATCACGGTATTCCAGCGGTTCGTCTTCGATCCCCTGGGCGTTCCGTTCTCGCTGGCGGTGACCGGGGCGATCGGACTCATCCTGGCCTACACCTGGCGCGGCGGGATCAAGACGCTGGTCTGGACCGACTCGTTCCAGAGCCTGTTCCTCGTCCTCGGGGTCCTGGTCTCGATCGGGGTCGTGGCCCGGGAGATGGATTGGGGACCTTTGGATCTCCTGCGGAACGTGGCGTCGAGTCCGATGGCACGGGTGTTCGTCTGGGACTGGCGGGCGCCGGACAACTTCTGGAAGCAGCTGCTGAGCGGGGCAGCGATCGCGGTGGTGATGACGGGCCTCGACCAGAACAACATGCAGAAGAGCCTGAGCTGCCGGTCACTCCGGGCCTGCCAGAAGAACTTCTATCTGTTCACCGTGATCATGGTCACGGTCAACGCCTGCATCCTGGCGCTCGGCATCCTGCTCCTCCGCTTCGCCGAGGCACGGGGCATCGCGGTGCCGGAGCAGACCGACCAGCTCTTTCCGACTCTCGCCCTCTCCCACTTTGGAACGGCAGCCGGCCTGGTGTTCCTCATCGGCCTGACCGCCGCAACGTTCAACAGCGCCGACTCGGTCCTGACAACGCTCACCACGAGCTTCTGCATGGACTTCCTCGGATTCGAGCGGCGGACCGACCTCGACGCCGCGCGGCGGGACTCGCTGCGGCACTGGACCCACCTCGGGTTCGCCGTCCTCCTCTGGGGCACCATCCTCGTGTTCAAGGCCCTCAACCAGGGCTCCGTGATCAAGCTGGTCCTTCAGCTGGCCGGATACACGTACGGTCCCCTGCTGGGCCTGTTCGCGCTCGGGATCCTGACCCGTCAGCGGGTTGGCGGTCCGTGGGTCGCCGCGGTATGTGTCGCCTCACCGATCCTCTGCGCGATCCTGTCGGCTAACTCCGTCCGCTGGCTGGACGGCTACGTGTTCGGGTTCGAGCTGCTGATCCTCAACGGCCTGCTGGTGATCGCGGGATCGATGGCGCTGGGACGGTCGCGTTGACCCCCGTGGACCGGCTCCACCTCGGCGGTCACTTGGACGGCAACCGCATCGGGTTTGTGAGCGTCTTCCGGGGACGCGGGGGTTTGTAGAGGATGCCGAAGTTCGCGAGGTTGCTCGATGTGGTGGCGAGATTCGTCAGTGCCGACCCCAGCTGCAGCCGCAGCGCGTCGTCGCTCAGGAGTCCGCCCGCCACGCCACGTCCGGCCCGGAGGTCGGAGGTGATCCCCCGCAGATCCTCCGTGACCGCGCCGGCGTTGGCGATCGCATTGCTCACCGCGGGCCTCTGCTCCGTGATGAACTGATCCACATTGGTCGCCAAGGAATCCAACCGGAGCGTGAGGCGCCCCAGGTTGCTCAGGGTCTGCCCCACCACCGGGGTGTTGTTGCTGACGATCTGGCGGACATCCCCGAGCGCCGCCGCGGCCTCGGCGGAGGCCAGCCGGACGTTGGCGGCCGTCTGGGCGAGGTGGGTCAGCGTGGAGTCACTCAGGAGCTTCTCGTCGACCCGCCCCACCGCGTCGTTGATCCGGTCGATCGCCGTGTCGAGCTTCCCCAGGAGCTGGGTCGCCGATCGCGCCGCCTCCTGGAGGTTGAATGGGGTCTCCGCCCGGACGATCGCCCCGTCCTCAAGCGCCGCCTTCTCGTTCTTCCGTGGCACGATCGAGACGAACTCATCCCCCAGAAACCCCGACTGCTCGATGCCGAACTTCGCATCCCCGTGCACCGGATACCGTCGCTCGATGCGGAGCCGAATCTCCACCTCCCGATGGTCCTCCGAGAGGTCGATACCCGTGACATGGCCCACCGGGACACCGGACAGAGCCACCGGGGCACCGACCTTCAGCCCCCCCACCTTCTCAGTGAGCACCCGCACCGTGATGGCCGGCGTGAAGTAGCTGCTGCCCTTGCTGAAGTTCAGGATCATCCCGGCGATGATGGCGAGGGTGAAGGCGACAAAGACTCCGACTTTCTTCGAGGGGGACATGGGGAATCGGGGACTCAGGGGGTGACGACGGGCGCGGTGGGAAGGTCTGGGGCAATGCCGTTGACGAACTCGTGGATGAGCGGGTCGTCCGAATCCAGGATGTCCCGGGTGGAACCATCGGCATGGATGATCCCGTTGTGGAGCATCAGCATCCGGTTGCTGATCCGACGCGCACTCGCCATGTCGTGGGTCACCGCCACGCTCGTCACACCCAGCTGCTGCCAGATGCGGCGGATCACGCCATCGATCCTCGCGCCGGCGATCGGGTCGAGCCCCGTGGTGGGCTCGTCGTAGAGGAGGATCGAGGGTTTGTAGACAATGGCACGGGCCAGGCCGACCCGTTTGCGCATGCCGCCCGAGAGCTCCGAGGGCTTCTTGTCCTCAATGCCCGGCAGCTCGACCCGCTCGAGCGCCTCGGCCACCAGTCGACGCACCTCGCCCGCGGTGTGCCGCTTCTCGCGGAGCAGGACGAAGCCCACGTTCTCGAAGACATTGAGCGAGTCGAACAGCGCGGCCCCCTGGAACAGCATCCCAAAGTTGCGTCGGACCGCCAGCAGCGCCCGCTCGTCCAGCCGGCACAGATCCGTGCCCTGGATGCGGACCTCACCCCGGTCGGGCTGCAGCAGCGCGACCAGGTGCTTGAGCAGGACACTCTTGCCGCCGCCGCTGCGTCCGATGATCACCACCGCCTCGCCGGCCTCGATCGACAGCGAGACGCCCTTGAGGACGGGCGTTCCCCGAAAGCTCTTCCAGACATCACGGACCTCGATGATTGCCATGGCGGTCTCCGGGATCAGTTCCAGCCCAGCAGCCGGGTCAGCAGCAGGGTGAGGAAGAAGTTCGAGACCAGCACCGTGATGCTCGCCGCCACGACCGCCTCGGTCGTGGCCCGGCCCACGCCCTCGGCGCCATCCGGACAGGTCAGTCCCTTGTAGCAGCAGATCAGCGCGATGGTCGCGCCGAACAGCACAGCCTTCACAAGGCCGATCGAGATGTCCCCGAACGAGGTGTAGCGGTTGACGTAGGCGAGGTAGTAGGCGCCCTCGATCCCCAGCAGCTTCACCCCCACGAGGTAGCTGGCGATGATGCCGGTCAGGACCGCCTCACCCGTCAGAAGCGGGGCCGCGACCGTGAGGGCCAGTAGTCGCGGGACCACGAGGTGATCCACGGGATGGGTGGCAAGGGTTCGCAGGGCATCGATCTGCTCCGTGACCCGCATGGTGCCCAGCTCCGCGGCCATGGAGGCCCCGACCCGGGCGGTGAGCATCAGACCCGCGAGCACCGGCCCCAGCTCGCTGGCCATGCCCACGCTCACGACTGCACCCGTCGCGGTATCAAGGCGGACCTTGTGGAACTGGAAGTAGGTCTGGGCACAGAGGACCATGCCGGTGGCTGCCCCGGTGGTAATGACCACACTCTGGGATTTGACCCCCACGAAGTAGAGCTGCCGGACGAACTCAGACCATGATGGACGCTGGTACCGGAACGACCGCAGGACCTCACCCAGCAGCTGGGCGATGGATCCAAGGGTCTCGAGGGCCGAGTCCAGACGTTGTGGGATGCCGAATGCGCTCACGACGTCCCTCACGCTAGACCGGGTCAGGTCCACCTGCCAATACCCCGGGTCCGACGGAGCCGACGAACCCGGGGACGTCCCAGGAACGTCCTTCACCCCGGGCTCCATCCTCGCAATTCTCTTCGGGTCCATGAAGCCGACAGCGCCCGCAACGACTCCCCCCATCCCGGCGTTCCGGCATCCCCACCGGGTGGTCTACGCCGAGTGCACCCTCGGGAACCACATCTACTACGGGCACTATCTGCGGCTGCTCGAGGAGGCGCGGGGGGAATACTTCCGGTCGCTCGGCAGAACGTTCGCCGACTGGCAGGAGGCCGGATTCCTCTTCCCGGTGATCGAGGTCCAGCTCCGGTACAAGTCTCCAGCCCGCTACGATGAACTCCTGCAGGTCGAGGTGTTTCCAATCCGGGCCGACGGCATCCGCCTGACCTTCGGCTACCGGGTGCTGGGCTCAGACGGCACGCTGAAGGTGGAGGGTGAGACCTATCACGTCTGCACCAGCCTCCAAGAGAAGCCGCGCCGCCTCCCACCGGAACTGAAGCAGGCCCTGGGGCACTGAACTGAGCCAGCCTACCTCGGCACTCGACTCCCCATTTGGAACACCCAGATTCCACTCGAGACGTTCCCCCATCATGAAACTCCTGCCGCTTCTGCTGCTCGCGGTCCTGTCCCTCCGGGCCGATTCCACCAAGGATGCCACGCTCCGCGGAGGCGGCGCCTCCGAACAGGCCCCTTCCCCGGGTAAGCCATCGGAAACCCCACCCGCAACCGCAGGCTCCGGCCACCGGTTCATCGTCCGCAATGGGGAGGTCGAGGTGCCAGTCGTGGTAGTCCGGGGCACGCCCTACGAGATGGGACGCCAGCTGGGACAGCTGATGCGGCCCGAGATCGCCCGTCTCGCCCCGGCCGCGGTCGCCGGGTTCAAGCAGGAGCTGAAGGTCGACGACGCCACGCTCGACCTCGCCTGGGCCACCACCGCCGGCTACACCGATCCACGGGTGCTCCAGCAGCTGGTCGGACTCGCCGAAGGGAGCGGCCAACCCGTCCGACTGCTCCAGCATGTCCACTGCCTGCCGCTCCTCATGCCCTACTCCTGCAGCAGCATCGCCGCCTGGGGCAAGGCCACCGAGGACGGACATCTCTACCAGACCCGGAACCTCGACTGGTCCCTCCGGGCCGGCGCGCACGAATTCCCCGTGATCGTCGTCTATCTGCCATCCGACGGCCTCCCCCATGCCACCCCGTCCTTCGCCGGATTCATCGGCGCCCACTGCGGGATGAATGCCGCCGGGGTGGTTCTGTCGGAGATCGGCGACGCCTCCGCCAAGGAGATGCCCTACAACCTCCACGCCCCGCACTTCACCGCGTGGTTCCGGAGCCTGCTCTACGATGCCGACACGCTGTCGGAGACCCTCGATCTCTTCAGCCACATCCCGCCGACCAAGCGGTACCACTTTGTCTTCGGCGACGGCAGGACCGACCAGCGGTCGGTGAAGATTCGCGCGGAGACGGGCGGTGGACGGACCCGACCGGAGATCGACATCTGGAAGGACAACGACGCGTCGGATGAAGTCGCCCCGAAGGTCCTTTCCTGCGCGGTCTACCATGATGAGGGTCGCGGCGTGTTCCCTGCCCTCAGTGCCAGCATGGGCCAATTGAACGGCGAGAAGATGATCGCCCTGGCCAACAGCATCCCGATCAAAGGGGGCAACGTGATGAACGCGGTCTTCGATGCCACCGGTCTGCGCCTCTGGGTCAGCTACGCCGGGGGGGATCGTGAGGCGTACCAGCGGCCCTATGTGTTCCTGGACCTCGCCAAGCTCGACGCGGATGGAGACAAGAAGCCGGATTTCGAGAGGAAGCCCTGAGCGCGGCGCTTGGCCGCTGGTTTCGCATCGCGGATCAGACTCGGGGGTTCCCTTCCCCGGCCGCGACTCGCTAAGGTCCCCTCTATGTTCCCCAGCCCAGATCCGATCGTCCGTCCCCGCGTCGACCTATCCCTCAGCCGTCGGACCTTCCTGGCCGCCACCGCAGCCGCGCTGCCATTCACGCTGCTCGGCGACACCGCGAAGTCGTCCACTCCGGACTCGGAGACCCTCGCCGCACAGCTTCACGGCTCGCTCGACGACGCCCAGCGTCGGGTGATCTGCCGCGACTTCGACGATCCGCTCCGACAGAAGGTCGACAACAACTGGATGATCACCGGCCGCTCGGTTCGGGACGTCCTGAGGCCTGACCAGCAGGATCTCGTCCGACAGATCTTCCGCTCCCTGCATCATCCCGAGCACGCCGACGCCATGATGCGTCAGATGGTCGAGGACTCGGAGGGAAAGGGATTCGAAGGAGGCACCTCGGTGGCCCTCTTCGGTCGACCCGGCACCGGAGCGTTCGAGCTGGTGCTGACCGGACGGCACTGCACGCGGCGTTGCGATGGCGACTCGGTAAAGGGGGCGGCGTTCGGTGGGCCGATCTTCTACGGACACCAGTCGGGGCCCAACGATGAGGAACCCTCCGACCATCCGGGCAACGTCTTCTGGTATCAGGCCCGACGGGTGAACGAGGTGTTTCAGGCACTCGATGGCCGCCAGCGCTCCACCGCCCTGGTGGAGGGACGCAGCCGACCCGAACGCGGCACCGAGACGGTCCGCCTGACCGGCCGGCGCGAGGGCCTCGCGGGCCTGTCGGCATCCGAGATGAGCCGGGACCAACGCCAGCTGATGCGGGAGGTCATGAAGGACCTGCTCAAGCCGTTCCGACGTGTCGACGCCGAGGAGTCGATGCGGCTCGTCGAGTCCCAGGGACTGGAGAACCTGAGCGTCGCCTACTTCAAGCAGCAGGACCTCGGCGGTGATGGCATCTGGGATGTCTGGCAGATCGAGGGCCCGCAGATGCTCTGGTACTTCCGCGGCGAGCCGCATGTGCACTGCTGGGTACACATCCGGGACACCAAGGCGTCGAAGGCGTAGTTGGCGACCGCCAGGAACCTCATTCCGGAGGTTGGACCCGGATTACCTTCCGGAGACGGGTGCTCAGGAGCCGACACTCCACCTGCGCCCCCGGGTAGACTTCGGATGTCACCCGTCGATAGACCTCCATCTGGCCGGAGTACCGCTCAACGAGGGTCTCCATCGACTCGACGGCATCCGTCTTGAAGTCGAGGACCTCGACGCGCTTTCCATCCTCATGGACGTGGAGCCGATCGATCACACCGCTGAACCACTGTCCGTCGAGGAGTGCCTCGATCGGCTGCTCGCGATGCAGAACGACCGTCCGTCCGCGGCGCTCGAAGTGCTCCCGGAGACCCGGATCCATGACGAGGTCCAACACCCGGGAGCCGATGTCGTCCTTGGGCAACACCGGTGTCTCCTCATCGATCCAGCCCACCCTCTCAAAGGCCGCGTGGAAGGCAGCGCCGATCTCCATGCCCGTGGGGGAGTCCGCCGGAGCGGAACCGGAGCGCCGCTTGGCCGAGGTTGCGGTCAACCGGTCCTGCAGGGGCCTTGATGGAACCAACACCGGTGTCGGCGCATCCTGGCGTATTGAGGCGGGCTTCACGTCCCGCATCCAGAGGGGATCCCCCTGCTGCCAAAGCACAGTGCCATCCGCCGCCGGCAAGGCGGTCCGGATGAGCTGGGCCAACGAAGGACGGTTCACCGCGGTTGCCGACGCGTCCGGCATCAGGACATACAGACCCCGCTTGGCCCGGGTCAGGGCCACATAGAGCAGGCACAGGGCGTCATACCGCTGAGTGATGCCCCAGGCCTCCTCGAGTTCCCGCAGCGCAGGCACCTGGGCCCGTACCCAGGCCGCAGGGGTGTCGAGGGACCAACCATCGCCCTGGGCGATGCGGAACCGCGAGGCGTTGGGAATGGCCTCGTCCTCGACCTCGGGTAGGATCACCACGTCGAATCCAAGTCCCTTCGACTTGTGGATCGTCATGACCTGGACCGCGGCCGCGCCCGGGGGCTGGGACACCTCGAGACCTTCAATCGACCGCAGTGCGGCACGGGCACCGGCCCCTTCCGAGGCGTCGAACGCCGCGAGGGCGCCGATCAGGTCGTCAGCACGACGCCGGCTGAACCCGGACCACCCTCCCCACAGCGGTTCCACGAGCCGCTCGACCATCCCGGCAAACCCACGGGTTCCGGCGTCCTCCATCAATCCCTCCCAGGCCTTCCAGTCGACCACGACCGCCGCCGCATCGCCATTCGACGCCTCTGAGTCACCAGCTCCGTCACGACCCCATCGCGATGCGAGGACTCCTTCGAAGGGCGACATCCGGACAATGCCCCGGGCGAGGGTGTCGGCCGGATCGGCCAACCAGCCGAGGAGGGCCTTCAGCGCCACGCCGACGACATTGTCGTCTGCCGGACGTCGCACTCCCTCCTCCACCACCGGAATGCCCTCGAGCCGGAGGCGTTCGGCCACCTGCCGGACCTCGTCATTGGTCCGGACGAGGATCCCGCAGCTGAGATCCAGGTTGGGAATGCCAATCTCCCGCAGCAGGACAACGGTCCGATCCAACCGATCCTTCAGCTCCCCCGGCACAACCTCCACCCGGCTCAGTCCGGTGATCCTGGTCTCCGCCGGGACATGGGCTTCCCAGGGCCACTGGGAGACGACCTCAGACCCCAGGACCGATGCGATCGCCTCACGATGGCCACAGATCCCGTTGACGAGCTGGAGGACCGCGTCGCAGGAGCGACGGGACTCGGGCATCGTGAACACCGCGAGATCCCCCCGATACTTGCGCTCGACCTCGTCGAAGAGGCCAACCTCGCCGCCGCGCCACCGGTAGATCGCCTGCTTCACGTCGCCCACGACAAAGAGGGAGCCCTGCGGGTCCTTGGACGCCCAGTCGAGCAGGGGCTCCAGTCCGCGCCATTCGGTCGGACTCGTGTCCTGGAACTCGTCCAGCAACCAGTGCCGGCCACGGACATCCAGGCGGAAGTCGATGCGGTCGGGATCCACTCCGGCACCCGGCCCGGTCATCCAGCCGCTCATCAGACCCTTGAGATCGTCGAACCCCAGCAGTCCACGACGACGCAGCCGTCGGTCGCACTCGCGGTCATAACGTTCCACGAGTTCCAGCACCGCGGAGGTCCGCTCCACGGCTGCTCCCAGCTCGCAGTTGATCAGGAGCCGCACCATCTGCCCCAGGGGCTTGCCGACGGAGGGCCCCGGCTGGAAGGGCTTGTAGAGCTTCAACGCGGGTGCCTCGTCGCGTCCGCCCCAGTCCAGGACCGACTTCAACAGGGTGCCCCCGTCACCCAAGGAACCGCTCCCGATGGTGTGGGCCTCGAGGGCATCGATCATCCCGTCGAATGCTTTCTTCTGGCGGGCATCGGTCCAGGAGATCGAAGGCACCGCGGCCCGGAGCTGCCCCGCGAGGTCGGCCTTGTCCCGTTCCCACACATCGACGCCGGGCAGGTTCCCGAACGGCATCGCCTCGCGGTTCCGTGCGCCCACCGCTCCCGACTTCCAAAGCCCGTGCCAGGACCCGAAGAACGAGGCGAGCGACTCGCCAACCCCCTTCTTCTCCTTGCCGAGCGTGGCCCGACGGAAGGCGTGGAGAAACTTCGAGGCCTCTCCATCATCCAACGCCGCATCGACCAGACCGGTCCGGATCTCCGCCAGCGCCGCCTCCTGTCGCGGCCCAGTGAGCAGCTCGAACTGACCGGAGGTCAGCCCGAGCTCGTAGGGGAACCCCCGCACGATCCTCGAGAAGAAGCTGTCGATCGTCCCAAACTGCAGCCGTGGCAGCGACCGCACCATCCGCAGGAGGGTCGCCTCGACGTCGATCGCCCGACCCAGCTCCCGCGCCAGCGTGTCGGCCCGGGAAGACTCCAGCGCGGCACCGGCCAGCTTGGAGAGCACGGCATCCGCAAACTCCCCGGCTGCCTTCCGGGTGAAGGTCAGCGCCATGAGCGAGGTGGGATCGGCCCCGCGGACCCCGACCAGTCCGATGACCCGGTTGCCCAGTTGATACGTCTTCCCCGATCCGGCCGAGGCACGGATCAACAGGGTCCTGTGCAGAATATCGATGCTCATGACACCCCTCCCACCATCTCCGAAAGCCGCCGCCCCATCGCCAACACCTCGAACGCGTCGAACTCCACCCGGTCCGCCGGGGGCCCGAACCGACGTTCCTTCACGCACTCGATCACCCACCCCGCACAGCGCAGCGCGGAGTCGCGGTCCTCGGGCCGGAAGCCGTCCCACAGGGACAGCCCCACATCCCCCTCAGACTCCCCAAGGATGAAATAGCCGAGCTCCCGGACCTCCGGAATAAATGCGGCATACAGCGGCACCTGAAGATTGGTCCAGCGGGTCGGCTTGCCCTTGGCATTCTGGCCCACGACCGCGTCGACACCCACGAGGTGGGCCGGCAGCACGGTGTTAGCACGGATCTCGGACCGGTGCTCGCGCTCCACCGGCTTCATCGACGCGTAGGTCTTGTAGTCGAGGACTCTCACCCGGCCGTCGTCGTGCTGATCAATGCGGTCGACCTTGCCCACGAGAACGACACCCTGGAGGTCCTGTTCGAATTTCTGTTCCACGGCCTGGACCCGCCAGCCCTCAGCCCGGATCCGGGCCTGATGTCGGGCGAACCACCGGAGGCGCTGACGCGCTCCCTCGATCTGGATCCGGAGCGCCAACGGAGGCCGGGCCCCGTGGTATTCGGCGACTACGCGGTCGAGTTGTCCGAGAAGCCAGGATTCGAGGTCGGCAACGCTGTCGGAATCCCGGATCACCGGATCACCACCCCAGCGTTCGAGGACGAGATGGATCACCGTGCCGAAGTTGCGGGCGTTCCACTCGACCCGTTCGGGCTCCCGCGCCTGGAGTCCGGCACCGTGGCGGAGGTGGAACCGGAACGGGCAGGCCAGATAGTCGCCGAGCGCGGTCACCGAAAGCCTCGGCTTGAGCTCGGCCCGAGGAGGCGTCCAGGTCCACTCGCGATGCCATCCCTCATCGGCCCCGGACGGTTCCACCTCGCGGAAGAAGCGATCCACCCGTCGGGCCAATTCCTGCCCCTCGGCCGCGAGCAGCAGCCGGGATGGCAGCAGGGCCTCGCCATCGCGACCCGTCCGGCCCAACACGAGATCCACCCGTCGACGGGACGCCATCAGCGTCTCGAACAGATGGGCATCCCGCGCCGCCCGACGTCGATCGCCGGCAAGACCGAGGTGTTCCCGGACCCGGTCCGACAGCCAGGGATCTGCGCCTGGGGATTCCGGGACGCGACCCTCGTTCAGGCCACAGACCACGAGATGACGGCCTGGGGCATGGAGCAGTTCCAGCCAGCCCATCACATCCCCCACGCGCCCCTCCGGTGGCTCGGGTGCGACCTCGCCGAGGTCGCGACCCATCAGGTCCAGCCAGAATCCCGCCTCGCGCCCCACGGAGCCCAACACCGGAGCCATGGATCGCAGCCACTCCTGGACCTCCGACCACCCCCCGTCGGGATCGATCTGCCGCAGCAGCTGGGCCATGGCATCCGGGAAGGGTTGTGACAGAAACGCCTGCCGAGCCTCCGACAGCCGGGACATCGTCTCGAACCCGCGACGTTCGACCGAGGCCCGTCCCTGCTGCTGATCGCGCTCCCGCTGACGGGCCTCGGACCGCTCCACGTCGTCCGCGGTCCGGACAAGGTCCTCGTCCCGGAGCCTCGAGAGCTCCTGCACCCGTCGTGTCCGGAGCCCATGACAGAGGGTGGAGGTCTGGGGTGCGCCCAGGAGGTCGATGGCCTCGGCGACCTGGGGTTGATGGAGCCACGACCGCCAGAGTCCGAGCCAGACGCGGGCGGACGAGACCCCACGGGCTCCGGGATGATGCAGGGGCCAACCCGCGCGTCCGAACACACGGACCAGCTCGGAGGCCACCGCGTCGTCCGCCGAACCCAGCGCCAGGTCCTCCGCCGGGGTCCCGGCCGCCGCCACCCGCTCGAGCGCACAGAGGGCCTGCTGGCGATCGTCGGCGACGAGGGACACCGATTCCGGCAACGGGAGCCGACGCTCTGTCCAGAACTCGGGAATCGGACGTCCGAAGGGATCGAACCCCGGTCCGTCGGGCGCGGCGATCAGGCAGGTGAAGTCGGCCCCCACAAGGCGCCGCACGGCGGCCTCGGGAAGATCGGGAACGCCCGCGAGCACGACCCGATCCCGGACCGGATCCCGTGCGAGGCGCTCCAACTGCCGGGAACGCCCCTGGAGGCCCCAGCCGGAAAGGCGCTGCTCCTTGAGACGCCAAAGCGCTGCGAGAGCGGTCCAGCGTTCGGCCTCCACGGTCTCCACGAGTCGCTGGGCCGCGGTCTCCGGAGTCAGGGCCGCCTCCTGGAGCGACCGCTCGAGACCCGCGAGGGAGCCCGCCAGGCCCAGGCTCCATCCGGAGGCCTCGTCCGACCCGGGCGGGACTGGAAACACCGCGGCGAAGGGGTTCCAGTCCTGGATCGACTCCAGGATCTCGACCCAGGCCAGCACCTCGGCCGCCCGCGGGGCGGAGTCGACCTCGAGGAACCATCCCGGGGTCACCACCCGCGGGGCCAGACACGCCCCCTTCGCCGCAAGCGCCTGCCGGAGGCGGCGTCCCGCCTGGGCCGTCGGCACCACCACCACCCTTCCCGGCAGCTCCTCCCGACGCGCCCAGAGCCAGTCCACCACCGCCCCCAGGAAGGGACGGTCGCACCCCAGAAACACTCTCCGATCCATCGATGTCCTTTCTGCACTCACGGTGTGGAGACTCTCATCAGCCTGTGACAGAAACGGTCACTGCCTTCAAAGCCCCCCGGTTCATCGAACCGGAGGACGGGGAGGGCCGACATAGGGCTTCGCACCCAGCTCGTGGTTCTGGGTGGAGCCCGTCTGCAGCAGGCCCGGATCCTGAGTCGTCGGCGCCCCGATGAACCCATGGTACCGTCCCATCCAATACGCCAAGAGCCACGCCCCGGGCTCGACCACATCCTGACCGCCCGCCCCGCCGTCCGGCTGCATCACCCAGTGGTCCCAGCGCAGCGGTTCGGTTTCCCGCGGCGGAAACGTCCGGGTGCCGCCCTTCAGCGCGACATACCCCTGGGGCGTCCGGAGATCGGTCCGGTGCGAGTTCTGGTACGACCACACCCGGAGATCCAGCGGCCAGCCCCGGAGGTGATCCACCGACGCCTCCGGATCCACCTCGTTTCCGGTGAGCGCCGCATAAAGGTAGTTGAACCAGGGATTCTGCTCCACGCGCACCACCTCGTAGCCCCGTTCGTAGGCCCGACGATAGATCGCGTGGAGATCCGGATCCGTCTCCAATCGCAGCAGGTTCCAGAGACTCCAGAACGACAGCTCGTCGAGGAAGTGCAGGACGCTGTCGGGCGGGAAGGTGTTCCGGGCGCGGAGCGTGTAGCCCGGATAGCCGAGGTCGACCAACTGCCGGTAGGCCTCCGCGAACCGGGTCTCCCCGGTGACGACCGCCGCCGTCTTCATGAACGACAACAGCTCCTGGGCCTGCAACCCGCGGTCATACTTGCCCTCGTCGGACAGGAAATAGTCCGGATCCCATCGGCCCCATCGGGTCGGCTTGCCATCGAGATCCACCAGCTGCCAGCGGTGGCGGATCAGGTGATCCGCCACCCGCGCGATGTAGCCGCGGGCCTGGGCCACCTCGTCGCCCTCGGCGACGAGATCCAGGAACAAACTGAACGCGTAGAAGTGCGAGCACAGCTCGTCGGAGGAGGTGTCGCCCTTCCACTCGAACCGACCATCGGCGGTGTCGTGCCATTCCGCGGCGTAGCCACCCGACCCATGACCCGCCTGGTGTCCGCGCTCCCCCTTCGCCCAGACCGAGCGGGCCGGGAACCCCGGAATGCCGGTCATCGACTCGAGCCATCGAATGGCGTGAAAGGTGTTCGTCGCCTCCTGGCGGGCCGCCGGATCCCCGGTCACCGCATATCGGTAGCACTGGGACGCCAGATAGTTCCCGGAGTAGCCGCCGTCGTTGTCGCTCACCTCCCGGACGAACTCGTTGAGGCTTGGCTCCCACTCCAGCTTGTGGACGAAGCCCAGACGCTTCTGTCCCCACTCCTCGAGGTGGCGCTCATAGTACGCCGCCTTCCTCGCCAGCGTGTAGGGTTCGAACCGGATCAGGCCCAGGCCGGCCTCGGTTGCGAGACAGATCGTGCGATCCTGCACGGCCATGGCCTGGACCCGTTCGCCCGGTATCCAACGGCGTCCGGCATAGTAGTCGAACCGGCCCTTGTGGCTGCGGATCGCGCCGCGGCTGGTGCCGATCCAAAGGTCCCCGTCGAATCCCGGCGCCAGACAGAGCACGTCCTCAAACGGCAAGCCCTGCTCCCCGCGCAGCGACGTCAGCGACATCCCCCGCAGCAGGCCGAGGCCCCGATCGGTCCCAAGATGGAGGGTCGGCCCCGTCGCCAGTGCATCCCGGATCTGGGTCGACGGAAGGCTTCCCCAGTCCCAGGCCTGGTCCGCAGCCCACATGTAGGCATCGAGCCCGCCGAACACGCCGCCCGAGTACGGGGCGACCCGACCGGATCCGATGGCGAACAGCATCTCCGCGTGGGGAACGATCCGTTGGATGGCAAAGCGGGCGCGGTTGGTGGAGAGGAGTTCCGCGACATCACCCCGGAGTCGCCACAGCTGCTCGCCGGCTGCCGCCACCGGTTCGGCACGAAAGGAGGTTACATCCTGCACCCCGGGCAGCGGAATCCGGGTCCAGCCGTCGCCGGTGGTCCGATGCAGGGCCCCATCCGACACGGCCCAGAGGGTGTTCCCCAGCACCACCAGCCGGCGAACGGGGGGCAGATTGCCGGCGACGGGCACCAGCGACCTGCCTTCCAGTCGCCACAGCCCCTTTGTGGTGGCCAACCAGAAGTTCCCCTGGAATCCGGCCACGGCCACAACCGGGTCGGGCACCGCGACGGTCCATCCCACCTCCTGGAGATAGGGCGTGTCCGGGATGGGATGATGTCCCTGGAACGTGCCTGGGATGCGACGCGCGAAGGGGGCGATGCGGTGGGGAGGATTCGTTGGGTTCGCGTCCCGTGTCCCAACCCCGTCGGGCGTGCGCTGGGCCTCGACGGAGATCGTCAGGAGAGAGCCGAGGCAGCTCACGGCAAGGAGGGCGATCCGAAACGAACGGGTCATGTCGTCCAACATACCGCCCGGTCCACTGCGGTCACCCGTCGAGTTGGGTTCGCCTCACTTCGCACGACCCCACTGGCGCAGTCCGATGCCGACACCGATCCCGGCGAGGCTCGCCAGAGCGGGCACACTGCCCTGTCCGACCTGGACCAATGCCACCCCGGGGCACGCCCCGGTCAGGGCCCAGCCGACCCCGAACAGAACCGCGCCCGGGATCAGTCCCCGATGAAAGGTGCTGCGAGTCGGCAGGAGTCCTTTGCCGACGGTCAGGAACACCAGTACGAGGAGGTTCACGGCCAGCAGGAAGGCGGAGAACAGGCGCAGGTCGCTGAAGGTCAGCATGCGATGCAGCTCTCCGTAGTCGGTGAACCCCAGGCGTCCCACCACGAATCCGAGCAGCAGACCCGGCACCGCCGAGCGCAGGAGGAGCGAGGTCATCTGAGGATCCTTTCCAGGAGGAGCGATGTCAGGATTGCCACCCCGAAGAAGGTGCCCGTGGCGACCAGGCTTGGGATCTGGAGCCGGCCACATCCGCTGAGCCCATGACCCGAGGTGCAGCCCCCGGACCACCGGGTGCCGAACCCAACCAGGATCCCGCCCCCGAACAGGACTGCCACCGCAGCCCAACCGTCCCCGAAGAACCGGTGGAACTCCGGGGCCATGCGGAGGTGCCCCCATCCCTGTCCCCCAACCCAACCGGCCAACGCGCCGCCCACCATCATCGACCCGACAAACACCAGGGAGGGAAGGCGCTCGGGCGGGGGTGTTCCTGAGCCAAAGCAGGCGGAGCTGGGAGTCGGGGCGGGAACCGGTTTCGGGGCGTTGCAATCCCCCCCCGCCGCTGAACCGGCTTGCGTCTTCCGCCCCTCGCCCAGGATCGACCGTTCCAGGAGTCCAGAGACACCCAGGGGGACACCCCGTAGCCACGCATAGAGTGCCGCGGTCCCCGCAAGGCCCAGTCCCCCAAGCCACCACGGCCAGTAGGTCACAGTCATGATCCGAAGACCGTAGGCCAACCTCGACCAGAACCTCCAGCGTCCAGTCCTGGAAGATCCACACCGGCACGGCGGTTGCATCCGCACCGATCACAGACACTATCGCCACCGCAATGCCCGTCACCGCCTCCAGGAGTTCCCGTCCCCACGCCGTCGCCGCCGCTGTTCTGCTGGCGGCTCCGCCCCTCGTGTCCGCCCAGCAAGCCGCCTGGGCGGCGTCCACCACCGGCGGCCGTCCGCCGATCGCGACCCGGATCTTCAGCGAGTATGTCTCAGCCTCGTCCCTCGGCGGGAACGGAGCCGAGGCGGGCTTCTATCAGGTCGGACTCCAGGCCCAGGTGCCGTTTCCAATCGTGGGCCCCCTCAGCGGCAGTCTCGGACTCGGGGCCGAGAACCGGGGGTACACCTTCCGCGAGTTCGACCGACTCTACCCGGGTCTTCAGTCGCCGCTCGACCAGGTCATCGCCACCCGGGTGGCCCCGGGGCTCAGCTATCGGATCGACGACACCTGGCGGCTCTTTGCCGGAGCGTCGTGGCTCACGAGCGGTGGGGTGGGCACCTCGATCAGCTCAGCGACCATGTGGGGTGGCGCCGCCGGGGCGCTTTATCAGTGGACCCCGGGGTTCCGATTGGCCTTCGGCATCACAGCCGCCCAGCGGGTCGGGGAATCCGTCCTGGTCGTACCCCTGCTCGGCTTCAACTGGCAGATCGACCCGAAGTGGAACCTGGTCGGCGGCAACGTGGCCGATGCGATCAATGGTCCCACCTTGGGGGTGCAACTGAGCCGTGAGCTCTCCGAACGATGGACCGTGTTCGGACTGGGTGGATTCGTGGCCACCTTCACCCGGTTTGCACCGGACTCCTCGATCCCGAACGGGTCGCTCCGCAACCGGGCCGGCTCGGTGCTGTTCGGCACCGAGTGCCGGCTCGACGACACGTTCACGGTCCGTCTGTCGGCCGGCGCCCGGATCTTCCAGCAGTACGCGTTCCGTGACGCCTCCGGCACCCCGCTGACCTCAGCCAACGCCGACACCTCGGCCGTGGTGGCGTTGTCCGTGCGGGCGGCGTTCTGACCCCGGTGGGTGGACTCGTGCGCAGTGATACAGGGCACTGCATCACACACCCGCCCGGCGCTGCGGCACCCACCGAGCATCAGGCCCGGTCACCGTCCCGCGCGCTTCTTGCCGGACAGTGCCGGACGCCCTCCGGGGCGTTTCCCTGGACGCTGGCCGGGACGCCCCAGCGGACGCCCCCCGGGCCCTCTCGCACCGGGCTTGGCCGCCTTCGCCCTCTGGAACTTGTCCCTGCGGATGGGCTCGATGGTCTTGATGCGGGACCTCGGATTCAGCACCAGCGGGCAGCCTTCGAAGCCAAAGACGCGACGCAGCTCGCCCGCCAGGTACTTCTCGTAGGCCGGACTGAACAGATCCTTCCGGTTGACGAACAAGAGGAACGTCGGCGGCGCCTGCTGGACCTGGGTTCCGTAGAAAAACTTCAGGCGATGCCCCTGCTTGCTGACCGGCTGCCGATGCTCGATTGCATCGGCCAGGGTCCGGTTGAGTACCGCCGTGGCCACCTTCTGACGCCATTGGGCTGACACATAGCGGATCGCCTCGAGAAGCCGGTCCAGCTGGAACCCATCCTTCGCGGAGGTGAACAGGACCGGGGCGTGGTCGAGGAAGAACAGCCGCGAATGCACCCACTCCCCGAACTCGGCAAGCGTCAGCATCTTCTTCGGCTTGCCGAACTCCGGACCGTGCTTCCGCTTCGCATACTCCTCCTCCTGGGCGGCGCGGACCGGTTCGGCGACGAGGTCCCATTTGTTCACGACCACGATGCAGGCCCGGTTCGCCTCCATGATGAGGTCGGCGATCTTCTTGTCCTGCTCGACGATACCCGACTCGGCCTCGACCACCAGCAGGGTGATGTCGGAGCGCGCGATCGCGTCGCGGGTCCGCTCCGCGCTGAAGTGCTCCACGGAGTCGTCAATGCGGCGGGCCTTGCGCAGTCCGGCGGTATCGACCAGCACGAACTGCTCCCGTCGGCCCTCGGTCTCGACCTCGAACGGGACATCGACCGCGTCCCGGGTAGTGCCGGGAATCGGGCTCACGATGACCCGGTTCGAGCCGGTGAGGGAATTGATGATGGAGGATTTGCCGACGTTGGGACGCCCCACGACGGCGAGGCGGATCGGACCGGCCTCCCGGGGCGCGGGTGGCAAGTCCTTCCGGATCTCCTCGGCGAATTCCCCAGCCTCGTCGGAGTCCGCCGGGGCTGCGATCGGGGTCTTCGGAAGCCGGGAGAGCGCCGCATCCATCAGCGACTCGATGCCGCGTCCATGGATGGCGCTGACCGGGAGGCTTTCACCGAAGCCGAGTCGGTCGAAGTCGGTCAGCCCCTCCTCCGCCCGGGCGTTGTCGACCTTATTGGCCACCACGATCACGGGCCGGTTCGCGGTCCGGAGCCGACGGGCCACCTCCTCGTCGAGCGGCATGAGGCCGTCCTGGACGTTCACCACCAGGAGGATCACGCCGGCCGATTCCATGGCGATGCGGGCCTGCTCGAAGGCTGCTTCGGCGAGGACATCCTCCGCGCGTTCACCGCGCAGGAGTCCAATGCCGCCGGTGTCGATCAGCGTGAAGGGACGTCCCCGCCACTCGGCCTCGGCGGCGACACGATCGCGCGTGACACCTGGCTGGTCGTGCACGATGGCGATGCGACGACCGGCGATGCGGTTGAAAAGGGCTGATTTGCCAACGTTGGGTCGACCTACGATGGCGATGACGTCCTGCATGGGCCCACCCTGACCGAATGGCGGGCGCCCGGCAAAAGCCAATCGTCTCGGATCAGCGGACGAACCCCTGCCCCTTCAGCCAGAACACGAGATCTGCGGCCCATGGGTGTGGGTTGGTGAACTCGGGCGGCTGGGTGGCCAGACCGATCCCGTGGCGTCCCTTCTGGTAGACATGCAGATCGAACGGCACGCCGTTCCGCTCAAGGGCTGCGGCAAATTCCAGGGCGTTGCGCACCGGCACCGCTTGGTCCTCCCATGTGTGCCAGATGAAGGTGGTTGGGGTTCCCGGCGACACCTGCTTCTCGTTCGACAGCATCCGGATGTCCTCCGCTGAGGGGTGCTCGCCGAGGAGATTCTTCCGGGAGCCGGCGTGTCCGAAGGACTCCATCGTGATGACCGGATAGCACAGGATCCCGAGGTCGGGACGGGAGCTGAAGCGATCCACGGGATCCGCGGCCTTCGGATCGCCGGCGTCGAAGTGGGTGAGCAGAGTCGACGCGAGGTGCCCGCCGGCGCTGCTACCCATGACCCCGACGCGTTTGGGGTCGACCCCTTGCTCGGCGGCGTTGGCCCGCACCCAGCGGACCGATCGCGCGGCATCCTGGAGCATGATCGGGTGTCGGTAGCCCTGGGAGCCGAGGCGATAGGTCACCACGAAACAGGCGATGCCCGAGCGGTTCAGAAACCGGGCGTAGTGATCGCCCTCATGGTGGGCGAGCCCTCCATAGCCTCCACCGGGAAAGATGACGATCGCAGCACCGGTGGCGGTCTCCTTGGCAGGCAGGTAGGGGGTAATCGTGGGCACATCCGTTGCCTTATCCCCAAGAGCCCCGGGGGCCCCGGACGGCCAGAGCGGGATCGCGGTGCCAGGATCGGCGAGGAGCGGCAGGGAGATCATGAGGGTGACGAGCGAACTCAGGACTCGGAGGTGTTTCATGGGGGGCCGTAAGCCTGCGTCGTCCCCGGACTCCGGGGCAAGTGCGCGGGTCGGGTCTGTGCGGGGGTCGGGTCCTGCGGGCCTCCTAGGATGGAGGAACGGAACTACTCTGCAGGTCGGTGGCGGACGGAGGTGTCTGGTGACGGCGCTTCGGATCGGCTTTGGCCTCAGGGTTGCATCTCCGATTATCTTGTCCTGTCGACGACGAGGACCGGCTGCGGAACGTCGTGCGACGGAACAAAACCCTTCACCTCCGATCCTGGGAACCCCCAGGTTGACCCGATGACCCCGTCTCTCGGCCGACCACGGACCGTCCATCCGGTTGTGAAGGGCCTGGCCTACCTCGGCATGGCTGGGGTCGTTCTCTGGATCGGGTTCAGCCCGACCGACCGGGATCCGGACACCGACCCACAAGCCGTGCTGGCGGCCGTCGACTCCTCGCTGGCGACCGCCAAGGCCACGATGGGACTGGTCGAGGAGAACAGCAGGCTCACCCGGTCGATCCTCGATACCAAGGGGAGCTTGGACCCGGACTCCCTTCGACGGATCCAGGAAACCCTGCGAACGAACCAGGAGGTCCTTGAACGACGGGTAGCCGAGCTGCGGCGAGAGCAGGAGGCGAGCGATCGGAAGACCGTCGGCAAGGCGCGCACCCAACTCTCCGCACTCCGGAAGCAGCGTTGGTTTGCCGCGATTGCAGGAGTGCTGTTCCTGCTCCTGGCCGGCCGGTCGTGGATGACCTGGCGTCAGGCCCCACGTCCTGCCTGAATGCGCGGCCGAACAGGGCCCGGGGTCGGGATCGGATCTCCACCCCGCTTCCTTGGCCCGTTGCCCTCCGACGGTCTCCCCACCCACACTCGCCCGATGCGCCAGACCGTTCTCGTCACCGGATCGTCCGGAAAACTCGGCCGCGCCGTCGTCTCCGAACTGGTCCACCGAGGACATAACGTCTGCGGGTTCGACCGTGTCGCCTCTCCCGCGCTGCCCACGACACAGGTCGGGGACCTGGGCGACCGCGCGGCGCTGGACCGTGCCATGGCGGGGGTCGACTGCCTCGTGCACCTCGCCGCGACGCCCGACGACGCCGACTTCCTGACCGAGCTTCTGCCGAACAACCTCGTCGGCCTGTACCAGGTGCTGGAGGCCGCCCGTGCCGCCGGGGTCCGTCGCCTGGTCCTCGCGAGCAGCGGACAGGTCAACTGGTGGCAGCAGGTGGCCGGCGATCTCCCCGTCCTCGAGCACCAGCCGGTCAGTCCGAAGAGCTGGTATGCCGCGACCAAGATGTTCCTCGAGGCCATGGGGCGCAGCTTCAGCGAGGTGCACGGGATGAGCGTGCTGGCCGTCCGGATCGGCTGGTGTCCGCGTCCCGACCAGGAGGAGGAGTTCCGCGACACCCCGTCGGCCCACGACGTCTATCTGAGTCCCGGGGATGCCGGCCGCTTCTTCGCCCACTGCGTCGAGGCACCGGAGACGGTCCGTTTCCTGATCGTCAACGCCACGAGCCGTCCCGTGCGCGAGACCCGTCTCGATCTCACCGTGGCCCGACAGGTCCTGGGATTCGAGCCCCGCGACCGCTGGCCTGAGGGGATGTGACAGTCGGGTGTGGGGGTCCCGGCGGGGAGGCCGGGTCGGTTCGCCTCGGCTGACACACCGTGTTCCGGCTCGCTCTCGCCCCGTGGGAACCGGTACCACTGTGGCGAAACGACCGGCCTGCGGGTCCCGTCCGGGTGCTTCGGCCCGAGCCGGGAGACTCCGTCGGCCCACAGCACGGTGAACCTCCCCAACCAGCTCACGCTCGGACGCTTCGTCCTGACCCTCCTGTTCCTCGGGGTGGTGTTCCTGCCCTTTCCGGGACACGAAACCGTGGCACTGGTCCTCTTCAGCGCAGCCGGGATCACCGACTACCTCGACGGCCGCATCGCCCGGGAACGGAACCTGATCACACGCTTCGGGACCCTCATGGATCCGCTGGCCGACAAGATCCTGACCTGCTCGGCGTTTATCGCGTTCGTCGGACAGGGCCTGGTCCCGGCCTGGATCGCCGTGATCATCGTGGCCCGGGAGCTGGCCATCACCGGGTTGCGGCTGCTCGCGGCATCCAACCAGGTCGTCCTCGCGGCCGAGCGTTACGGCAAGCACAAGACCATCTCGCAGATCGTGACGATCATCCTGCTCCTGACCTGGCTCGCCGCTCCCGGATGGGGTCGGTTCGGAGATGCCCTGCTGGGCCTCTCCATCGCCGGTCGATCCGTCCTTCAGATGGCGGTGGTGGGTTCCCAATACATTACCGTGCTCTTCACCCTCTACAGCGGCGCGGTCTACCTCTGGCGGAACCGGGCCCTTTACCTGCGGGACCTGTGAATCGGAGCGATCCAGTCCGTGGCCCGACGGCCCGACGGTCCGCGATCGACGCCGGCATCCTGCTCCTTGCCGAGGGATTCGGTTCGGGACGGATTCCATTGGGGCCCGGCACCTGGGGCAGCCTCGTCGGAGTGCTGTGGCTGGCGGTCCTGCTGCGGGTGCCTGATCCTCTCTGGGCCGGAATCTCGGCCCTCGGTGCGATCGGCATCGCCATCCCCATCTGCTCCCGAGCGGAGCGGATCCTGGGCCGGGAGGACCCGGGGTCGGTGGTCCTCGACGAGATCGTCGCGGTGCCCCTGACCTTCCTCGGCCCGCTCCTTGTCCTGGGCACCTGGCCCGTGGCATCGGGGGTCGCCGAACTCGCCCATCGGTTCTGGCCAGAGTGGATCGTCGGATTCCTGGCCTTCCGGGTGTTCGACATCGCCAAGCCCGGACCGATCCGGCGGATCCAGAATCTGCATTCCGGCTGGGGTGTGGTGGCGGACGACCTCCTGGCTGCGCTCGCCGCCGCCGTCGTCACCGCGATTCCCACGCTGCTACACGCCCCGCGCTGAGCCTCGGTTCCACCCGCTACAGCGGGTGGAATCGGACCCGGGGTGGCTTCCCGGCGACGACATCGACCGTGGCCACGGAGCGGGGCTGGTTGAACCGCGGCCGACCGGCATATCCGGGATTCAGGTACACCACATCGCGTCTCGTCTCGTGGAACGGCCGATGGGTGTGGCCGAAGACCACGACGCCCGGGCGGCTGTTGCGGAACCGTTCGCCGATGCTGATGTCCGGATCCTCCACATCAACGATGTGGTGCACCAGCCATGGGGTCCCCTCCATCTGGACCACCTCGGTCAGCTGGAACTCGAGCCCCCAGTCGTTGTTCCCGAGCACCGCCGTCACTGGCGCAATGCCCTCCAGTTCCGCCACGATGCAGGGCGATCCGATGTCGCCGGCATGCAGGATCCGGTCGACCCCCTGGAAAAGGGCCAGCACCTGCGAATCGAGGTGCCCATGGGTATCGGAGATCAGTCCCAGTCGCATGATCTGTCGAATCGATGGCAGTAACAGGACGGGACTTCCGGCCCGGCTCAGGCGGCGGCCTCGTCGGCCTCGGCGTCGTCGGCCGGTTCCTCCCCCTTCTCGACCGGAGATTCCGAGGACGAAGTCAGCCGCCAGGTCCCGGCGAACAGTGCGGTGAACAGGCCGCCACTGAGTAGGGTATTCCGGAAGAACTCCCAGGTCTGGGGATATCCCCCGGTGCCCTTGGTGAGGGCGATGATCCAGCCGGCGAGGTTCCGGGTGTACTCGGGGTTCCGGAACGGATTAAACAGCCAGGCGGCGGTGTTGGAGACCAGGTAGAACAGGATGGCCCCGAGCAGGCCTCCCCCCAGCAGTGTGAGGAACCGGGACCGCGGTCCGACGAACCGACCGAGCAGGAAGACGATCGCGAAGGCGCCGTAATTGAGCATCATCGACCCGAGGTTGGCGGGCGTGAAGACAGCCCAGCCGCCGATGAGTGTGAAGTAGAGATTTAGGGCGAGGTCGGTGACAAGCATCACGCCCAGAGGGAGAACCCATCCGATCCGACCCGGAAGGAGCGCCCCGGCGCAGAAGACGAAGGCATAGGCCGCGCTGAAGTTGGGCGGAAGCAGCCCTGGCCAACGGCTCAGGGCCAGGACCACGGCAAACACCCACGGAAGCACGGAATGCGGACTCGATCTCACCGGCGCGGGAGCCTACCCCGGAGTCGACAAACGCCAAGAGCCAAGTGCCCACCGATGCGCCCACCCAGCGTCGACGAGACGAAACACCCGCCAAGGGCGGGGGGGATCGACCTACCCCGGCCCACAATCCGAGAACTCTCCCCCTCCCGCTTTTCCTCCGCGCCTCGGCATCGCCGTATGGGTCCCGTACCCTCCCTCTGGGTGAGGTCACGGGAAGGATGAGTCCGCAGTGGGATGGAGCTTGATCCGACCCCACTTCGCCGATATCCCGGAATCATCACAGCCTCCGCCCCCATGCGTTTCCGGATCCGGGCCTTCACCCTGATCGAGCTGCTGGTGGTGATCGCGATCATTGCGATCCTCGCGGGAATGCTCCTGCCGGCCCTCAGCCGGGCGAAGGAGAAGGCCCGCCAGATCAACTGCTACAGCAACCTCAAGCAGATGGGGCTCGGGGCGCTGCTGTATGCCGACGACTACCGGGGCTTCATCCCTCGCGGCAACCAGCCGTTCTGGTGGGTCACCTTCATCCCCTACCTCGGTGGCACCGCCGCGGCCCGTGACCAGTACGGCCGGATCAAGGTCTACACCTGCCCCAGCTATCCCAACAAACGCCAGGTCATCTGCTACGTCGTCAATGCCTGGCAGTTCTCGGGCCCCACGGATCGCACCGGCAGCGAGATCACCGGCATGACCCGGATCGGACGCGTCCAGCAGCCCACCGAGACCGTCTACCTGGGCGACAACGAAAACGGCCCCTGGCGGCCCGTGTTCACGCTCACCAACATCATCGGCAGCGACGACCTAAACGACGTCTGGTCCCCGAACCACCTCCCCTACGGCGCCTCCGGCCGGACGCTCAGCGGGGAGCGCCGGGTCGCGGCCAAGCGCCACGGCGCGGGAGCCAACTTCATGCACTTCGACGGCCATGCCGGGTGGAAGGCCGCCCGGCTCATGACGGTGGACGACTGGCGGGAACAGCGCCGCTGAATCCCACGCAGTCCCCGGCAACCCCGGATCGACAGCCCCGGGTCCGCCCCGCCAGACTCCGGTCCATGCGTTACCGTCGTTTCGGTCGGACCAACCTCCAGATGCCCGTCTTCTCCTGCGGAGGGATGCGCTATCAGCAGTCGTGGTCCGACATCCCCTGGAGCGAGGTGAAGTCCGAGGTGCAGGCGAACCTTGAGGCCACGATCCACCGGTCGGTCGAACTGGGCATCCACCACATCGAGACCGCCCGCGGATACGGGTCCTCGGAGATGCAGCTGGCCCCGGTGCTCAAGCAATTCCCGCGGGAGAAGCTCATCATCCAGACCAAGATCCCGCCCAAGGCCACGCAGAAGGAGTTCCAGGAGGTGTTCGAGACCTCCATGCGCCTGCTGGAACTCGACCACGTGGACCTGCTGTCGCTCCACGGGATCAACAACCAGGAGCTGCTGGATCAGACCCTCCGTCGCGGCGGCTGCATGGAACTCTGCCGCCAATGGCAGCGCGAGGGCCGGATCCGACATGTCGGATTCAGCACCCACGCGACCCCCGACATCATCTCGAGGACGATCCGCAGCGACGAGTTCGACTACGTCAACCTCCACTGGTACCTGGTCAACGACCTGAACCGTCCGTGCATCGCCGAGGCTGCGCAGCGTGACATGGGAGTGTTCATCATCAGCCCGAATGACAAGGGCGGGAAACTCTACCTCGAGCTGCCCCGGATGCGCTCGCTCTGCGCCCCGCTCACGCCGATGCAGTTCAACGACCTCTACTGTCTCGCCCGTCCCGAGGTCCACACCCTGTCGCTCGGCGCGGCCCGGCCGTCGGACTTCGACGAACACCTCGGGATCTTCCCTCACTACGACCGCGCGGCGGAGGTGGCGGGACCGATCGAACGACGCCTGCGGGAGCACATGGATACGGTGCTCGGGGCGGACTGGTGCCGCCGCTGGTGGGTCGGACTGCCCGAGTACGTCGACGTCCCGGGCGAGGTGAACCTGGTGGAGATCCTGCGCATCTGGACCTTTGCCAAGGCGCTCGAGCTCACCGACTGGGCCAAGTTCCGCTACAACATGCTGGGCCAGGCGGAGCACTGGTTCCCGGGCGAGAACGTCGCGAAGCTCAATTTCCAGCGCCTCGCCGAGGCACTGCGGAACAGCCCCTTCGCCGAGCGCATCCCCGCGATCCTGCAGGAGGCCCACGACCTGTACTTCGACGCCCCGGTCAAACGCCTGAGCCAGAGTTGAACCTCTTCCCCGTCCTTCTCGAAGACGACGACCTCCTCGTGCTGCACAAGCCGGCAGGGCTCGTCTGCCATCCGACCAAGGGGGACGAGTACTCGAGCCTCGTGAGTCGGCTGCGGCTCTATCTGGGACTCGAATCGGAACCCCAGCTGGTGCATCGGCTCGACCGTGAGACCAGCGGCGTCATGGTGGTCGCCAAGAACCCGGAGGCAGCCCTCGAACTCCGACGCCTCTGGCAGACGGGATTCGTGACCAAGGAGTACCTCGCGCTGGTGCACGGCGCGGTCGAGGCCGATTCGGGGCTTGTCGACCTCCCCCTGGGCAAGGACGAGGCCAGCATCATCGCGATCCGCGACACCCCGCGTCCGGATGGCCATCCCGCCCGGACCCGCTGGTGGTGTGTCCGGCGGTTCGAGCGCGCCGAGGGCGTCTTCTCCCTCCTCCGGATCCATCTCGACACCGGCCGGAAGCATCAGATCCGCATCCACATGGGTGCGATCGGACACCCGCTGGTGGGGGACAAGCTGTATGGGCTGGACGAGGGATTCTATCTCGACTTCGTGAAGCGACGGCTGACGGAAGCCCAGCGCCAGCGCCTGATCCTGCCCCAGCAGGGCCTGCATGCGGTGCGGCTCTGGCTCCCTTGGGGCGGCGAGGAGCGGGAGTTCCGGAGCGAACCCGAGACTCCATTCGTCGAGTTCCTCGCAGGCCGTCCCGTGGTCTGGGGCGAGGGAACGACCTGAGGCCGTCATCCCTCCCAGCCTTCCTCCTCCGCACCCACGCTCCCACGCGTGCGTCCCCTTCCCCAGTACCGCGCGGCCGCTCCGACGAGGTTTGCATCGACGCACCCCCGCACCACGCCTAGCGTTTGAAGCGTGATCCCCCTTGTCCTCCGCGTTCTCGTCCGGCTCGTGCTGTTTGGGGTCGCCCTCGACCTTGTTGCCGCCGAGCCCTGGACCTTCCACGCACGGGTCCGCACCGGCACCAATGCCCCGCCCCGCTCGAATGCCCCCGGGGAACGCCTCCTGACCTGGGATCCGACACGGACCGCCGTGGTGGTCTGCGACATGTGGGACCAGCACCACTGTCCCGACGCGACCGACCGCGTGGGCGAGATGGCTCCGCGGATGAACGAGGTCCTGAAGGCGGCCCGCGAGCGGGGCGCCCTCATCATCCACTGCCCCAGCGACACCCTCGACTTCTACAAGAACCACCCCGGACGCCGCCTCGCCCAGGCGGCACCGAAGGTCGAGACCCGCATCCCACTCCAGGGCTGGTGCTCGATCGATCCGTCCCACGAGCCGCCGCTGCCGATCGACGACTCCGATGGCGGCTGTGACGGCTGCCCGGACTGTCCCAGCTTCCGGGCCTGGACCCGGCAGCACCCGGTACTCGAGATCCGCGATGGCGACGCCATCACCGACTCCGCCGAGGCCTTCTATCTGATGCGCCAGAGGGGCATCACCAACGTCATCGTGATGGGGGTGCACATCAACATGTGTGTCCTCGGTCGCCCCTTCGCCATCCGGCAGATGGTCCAGCAGGGGCAGAATGTGGTGCTGGTCCGCGACCTGACCGACTCCATGTACAACCACAGGAAGGCCCCATATGTCTCGCACTTCCGGGGCACGGAGCTGGTCGTCGAGCACATCGAGCAGCACTGGTGTCCGTCGATCACCAGCGCCGACCTGATCGGCGGCCCACCGTTCCGGTTCCGGGACGACGTCCGGAAACGCATCGCGCTGGTGATCGGCGAGAACGAGTACCGGACGTGGGAGACCCTGCCGGAGTTCGCCGAGTCCGAGCTCGCCTGGCGCGGCTACGACGTCGCCCTCGTCCAGGCCTCCCCGAAGGAGGGGGACTCGGGCTTCACCAACGTCACCGCCCTGCGCGAGGCCGACCTCGTCGTCGTCAGCGTCCGTCGACGTGCACCCCCCAAGGAACTGGTGGCGCTCCTGAAGGCGCACCTCGCCGCCGGAAAACCCATCGTCGGACTCCGCACCGCCAGCCATGCCTTCGACACGCAGGCGAACGGACCCGACACCGCGACGTGGCCGACCTTTGATGTCGACGCCTTCGGGGCGCGCTACAGCGGCCACTACAACAACAAGCCTCCGACGGCGCCGCACACCCGCATCGAGGGCGTCCCGGAGGCCGCCGGGAACCCCGTCCTGACCGGGGTCACCACGGCCCCCACGCTCGTCACCTCCCATCTGTACCGGGTGGTCGACCGTTCTCCCGACATCACCCCGCTGCTGCGCGGGCAGGTCGAGGGTCGCACGGAGATCGAGCCGGTGGCCTGGACCTCCGCTGCGCACAACCGCCGGGCGTTCTACACCTCTCTGGGCAATCCCGACGACTTCGCGAGCCCCTCGTTCCGCCGACTCCTCCTCAACGGCATCCTATGGTGCCTCCAGGATCCCATCCCACCGTCGGCGCCGGTCCCAGCCTCCGTCGACTACGCCGGCCAGTGGCGTCGGATGAAGGTCCCCGGCACATGGGAGGAGAACTCCGGCGGGGCTCTCTCGGGACAGGACGGACTCGCCTGGTACCGATGCCGGGTCCAGCTGCCCGAGTCGTGGCGCGGACAGGATCTCCAGCTCCGGATCGGGGATGTCGACAACACCCACGAGGCATTTGTCGAAGGACAGCGCGTCGGCGGCGCCGGTGCGTTCCCGCCGCGCTATGCGAACGGATACAACCTGCAGGGAACCTACGAGGTGCCGGGTCGACTGACCGGGTCCTCCACCGGTCTTCTGGTCGCGATCCGGGTGTACGACCACGACGGTCGGGGTGGCTTCAAGGGTTCCGCCCCGGTGCTGCGTCGAGGCGAGGACCAATTGGATCTCAAGGGCGACTGGGGATTCAGGGTCGGGGATGATCCGTCGTGGTCGCGCCCCGAGACGGCGACGGGGCCGAAGACACCGCTCCTGCAGCCCCCCGTGTCCCGGATCGCACCGGCCACGCCGCCTCCCGTGGCTGCGCCGGCCCCTCCGGCCGCCGCAACGGCCGACCGTCCCCAGGAGACCGCCGACAAGCCCCTGCCGCCTGCCGAGGCGGCCCGACGGTTCCAGATCGCCGACGACCTCGTCTGGGAGCAGGTCCTCTCCGAACCCGAGATCTCGCAGCCGGTGTTCCTGAACTTCGACGAACGCGGCCGCATGTGGGTGGTCGAATACCGCCAGTATCCCGCCCCCGCCGGACTGACCCTCGTCAGCCGCGACAGCGTCTGGCGGGCCGTCTACGACTCCGTGCCGCGTCCACCGCCGAACCACGTCCGGGGTGCCGACCGGATCAGCATCCACGAGGATGCGGACGGCGACGGCACCTTCGAGCGCCACAAGGTGTTCGTCGACGGCCTCAATATCGCCACCGCGGTCGAACGCGGGCACGGGGGCGTCTGGGTGCTCAACCCGCCCTACCTCCTATTCTATCCCGACGCCAACGGGGATGACGTCCCCGATGGCGATCCCGAGGTCCGGCTTTCGGGCTTCGGGCTGGAGGACACGCACAGCGTGGCCAATTCCCTGCGCTGGGGGCCCGACGGTTGGCTCTACGGCGCGCAGGGCAGCACCGTGACGGCGAACATCCTGGTGAGTGGACCGGACGGTCGGCCGCTCAACGCCAAGCCGCTGTATTCCCAAGGGCAGAACATCTGGCGCTACCATCCGGGGCGTCGGGTCTACGAGGTCTTCTCGGAGGGCGGTGGAAACGCGTTCGGATGCGAGTTCGACAGCGCCGGACGCGTCTTCTCCGGCCACAACGGGGGTGACACCCGGGGATTCCACTACCAGCAGGGTGCCTACCTCCAGAAGGGCTTCGAGAAGCACGGTCCTCTGTCGAACCCCTACGCGTTCGGCTACTTCCCGGCGATGCCGATGGCCAGCGAGCCGCGGTTTACCCACAACTTCGTGATCTACGACCACGGCGCCCTGCCGGCGCGCTACACCGGTCGTCTCCTCGGTGTGGAACCGCTCCAGGGGCGCATCGTCGAGAGTGATGTGCTTCCCGACCGATCCTCCTTCAAGACCCTCGATGTGGCGCGACCGGTCGTCAGCGACGACCGCTGGTTCCGTCCGGTCGACATCAAGGTAGGGCCCGACGGTGCCGTCTATGTCTGCGACTGGTACGACCGGCAGGTGAACCACTACCGGAACCATGAGGGACAGATCGACGTCTCGAACGGCCGCATCTACCGCATGCGCTCCAAGGCAGGCCCCCGGGTCCGTCCCGAGACCCTCGCCACGCTGTCGCACGCCGATCTGATCCAGCGTCTGTCCCACACCAACCGCTGGGTGCGCCAGACCGTGTTGCGGTTGATCGCCGACCGACCGGAACCGTCCCGGATCCCGGATCTGTCCAAGGCCCTGGCGGCAGCCCGGGGTCCACGGGCCGTGGATCTCCTCTGGGCCCTCGTGCTCGAGGGGGGCGACACCGAGACCGAGGCGCTTCGGGCACTGTCCCATCCCGAGCCGCAGGTCCGACTCTGGACCGTCCGTCGGCTTGGCGACACCCGCTCCGCGTCGCCGGTGCTGGTCCGCCGACTCACGACCCTTGCGGCGGGGGATCCGGATCTGGAAGTGCGCAACCAGCTGGCCTGCACGGCGCGTCGCCTGCCTGCCGCCGATGCAGCGGAGATCCTCCGTGCGCTCTGTGGGCGCGACGAGGATGTCGACGACAACCGCCAGCCCCTCCTCCTCTGGTGGGCCCTGGAGACGCTCTGCACCGCGGACCCGGAGACGGTGCTGCGCCTGTATTCCGATCCGGCGTTCTGGAGCCGACCCATGGTCCAGCGCCACCTGCTCGATCGTACAGCCCGACGCTGGGCCCAGGCGGGGTCTCGTCGGGAACTCCTGCTCTGCGCCGCCCTGTTCCAGAAATCACCTTCGATCGACTCGAGCCGCCGCCTCATGCAGGGCTTCGAGGCGGCCTTCAAGGGACGTCCGCTCGCGGGTCTGCCCAACGATCTGGTCCAGGCCATGGCACGCCATGGGGTGGGCTCACCGGCCTTCGCGGTGCGTCGTGGGGACCCGGCGGCGATCCGACGCGCCCTGGCCACGGTGGCCGACGAATCGGCGCCCCGCACGGAGCGCCTGGAGTTCCTGGGTGTGCTAAGCGAGGTGCCGGTGCCGGGGGCTGTGCCGGCACTGGCACGGGCCTATCGGGGCGCCGCCAAGGACGATGCCCTGCGGCAGTCGGTGCTCATGGCGCTGCAGCCGCACGAGGACCCGGCCATCGCCGGAATCATCCTCGGCAGCTGGCCCGCGCTCGGCCCTGCCGCACGGACGACCGCCCAGACGGTGCTGTCGAGCCGTGCCACCTGGAGCCGGACCCTGGTCGACGAGCTCCAGCCCCGCCCCGCCGGTGCGGCACCCTCCCAGGTGAAAGCCGACTCGATCTCCCTCGGGACGGTCCGCCGGCTGCGCCAGCACGACGACCCAGAGCTTCGGGCGAAGGTGGCCGCGCTGTGGCCGGAAACCCGCACGCCAACAACCCGCGAGATGGAGGATCTGATCCGGAAGCGGGCCGCGATCGTGAGGGCCGGATCCGGGGATCCCTACAACGGACGCACCCTGTTCCAGAACACCTGCGCCGGCTGCCACCGGCTCTTCGGCCAGGGCGGCCAGGTCGGGCCCGACCTGACGGTGTATGACCGGTCGGACCTCGACTCGATGCTGCTGTCGATCGTGAACCCTGGGGCGGAGATCCGGGAGGGCTACGAGCAGATCCATCTGGAGACCCGCGACGGGCGTCTTCTCTCGGGATTCCTCGTGGAGAAGGACGACCAGACCCTGGTGTTGCGCACCCTCGACAACCAGACCGTCGCGGTGCCGGTCGCGGAGGTGCTCGAGCAGGACCGTCCGGCGGCCTCGCTGATGCCGGAGGGACTTTTGGATGGCTTCAAGGACCAGGAGGTCCGGGACCTCTTTGCCTACCTGAGGAGCACCCAACCGCTGGTGGGCGAACCTCCAAGACGCTGAGGACTGGAGGTCCTGCACCGGTGGGTTCTGCAGTGCTCTGCGGAACCTGGACGCTTCCGAGCGGCCAGCCTCCCCAGGACCCACCCGCACCCAAAAACGACAGAGCCTCCCGACACCCTAGACCTCACGCCCACCGGCATTCCCCCCAAGCAGGATCCCACACCTCGCGGCGTGGGTGCTTCCGCACCCAGTGATGCAGGGCACTGCATCACCCACCGGTCCGGGGCTGCGCCCCGATCCCTTCCCCCGGTGGGTTTTGCAGTGCTCTGCGAAACCTGGCCGCGTCCCAGCGGCCAGTCTCCCCAGGACCCACCC